>Ga0182744_1000008_pt1 | contig 331453 bp, 275 predicted proteins | sample eDN3rd30CKraftMG_FD_128525 | JGI IMG/M metagenome (GOLD analysis project Ga0182744, IMG submission 128525) | Enriched Miracle-Growth compost microbial communities from Emeryville, California, USA - eDNA 3rd pass 30_C Kraft MG (version 2) (version 2) ... | reverse complement strand
TTATTGGTTCAATTTCTGCCTCGGTAAGGTCGGTTAGATATTTAGTGTTGTTCATAATTCACTTATACCTAAAACCCTTACCGGGGTTTCTTAAAGTATACTAACTCAAACAGTTTCTAAGCCTGGATTTTAAACAGTCGTAAATGATGTGTTCCTTCACAGTCTTATGGCAAATAAAAGCCTTCCGGAAGTGTAATTTTGCAGCTCCTTATGTCTGACGCCCTTCGCCACGAATGTGGCCTTGCTTACATCCGCCTGCGCAAGCCATTTTCCTATTACCGCCGCAAATACGGCACTGCTTTTTACGGGCTGAACAAGCTGTACCTGCTGATGGAAAAGCAGCACAACCGGGGTCAGGATGGCGCCGGCATTGCTACCGTAAAGCTGGATGTGCCCGCCGGTACCCAACACATGTACCGCCTGCGGCTGGGCGGGAAAGATGCCATTCCCCGCATTTTTCAGTCGGTGCAGGAAGAAGTGGCGGGTATGGAAAAAATGTACCCGGAGATACAAAAGCACCCGGGCCTGCTGAAAGGCTACCTGCCTTTTATGGGCGAACTGCTTCTGGGCCACCTGCGCTATGGCACGCAGGGCCGCAACAATGTGGAGTTTTGCCATCCCTTTATCCGCTCCGACATCAACCCAACCCGCAACCTGGCCATGGCGGGCAACTTCAACCTGGTAAACACAGACGAGCTGTTTGCCAAGCTGAACGAGCACCCCACCACTACCATGCGCGACAGCGACCTGGGCGCCATGATTGAGATGGTGTATTATTACCTCTGCCTGGCCGATGAAACCAATCCGGGCGAGCTGAACCTGGAAGGCGCACTGAAGCAGGCAGCCAGTCATTTTGACGGCGGCTACGTGTGCAGCGGCCTGGTTGGCAACGGCGATTCTTTTGTGCTGCGCGACCCCAACGGCATCCGCCCAGCCTATTACTATAGCGATGATGAAGTAATCGTAGCCGCTTCTGAACGCCCGGCTATTATGACCGCCTTCCGCGCCCCGCTGGAAGCGGTAAAAGAGCTGCCCCGCGGCCATGCCCTGCTGGTAAACAGTCATGGCAAGATGAGCGTGACGCAGATTCTGGAGCAACGCGAGCGCACCGCCTGCTCGTTTGAACGTATTTATTTCAGCCGCGGCTCAGACGCCGATATCTACAAAGAGCGCAAGCAGCTGGGCCGCAACCTGGCGCCCAAAGTGCTGGAAGCAGTGGATTACAAACTAAAGAACACGATTGTCTCGTTTATTCCGAATACGGCCGAAACGGCCTTTTACGGCCTTATCAAAGGCATGGAAGCCTGGCTGAACGAGCTGAAGCTGGAGCGCATCACCACCAAGCGGCATGAAATGACGGACGAGGAGCTGCTGGAACTTATCAGCCGCCGCGTGCGCATTGAAAAGATTGCCATCAAGGATGTGAAGATGCGGACCTTCATCACCGAAGACGCGAGCCGCAACGAGATGGTGCAGCACGTGTATGACATTACCTATGGCACCGTGCAGCCCGGCGTGGATACGCTGGTGGTGATAGACGACTCTATTGTGCGCGGCACCACGCTGCGCGAAAGCATCATCCGCATGCTGGACCGCCTGGGTCCGAAGCGCATCATCATCGTCAGCAGCTGCCCGCAAATACGCTACCCCGATTGCTACGGTATAGACATGAGCAAGATGGGTGAGTTCATTGCCTTTCAGGCCGCCATTGCGCTGCTGGAAGAATCCGGGCGGAAAAACGTCATCTCCGATACCTACGCGCAATGCCTGGCCGCGAAAGAAGCCGGCACGCTGGAGCAGGAAAACTTTGTACGCGCCATTTACGAGCCCTTTACGGCTGAGGAAATCAGCAAAAAGATAGCGCAGCTGCTGCACCCCGGCGATGTGAAAGCAGAACTGGACATTATTTATCAAAGCCTCGAAGGTTTGAAGGACGCCTGTCCGGACAATCTGGGCGACTGGTACTTCACAGGGAATTATCCCACACCGGGCGGCAACCGCGTTTCCAACCGCGCGTTTATGAACTGGGTAGAAGATAAGGAAGGAAGAGGGTATTGATTGCAGAAGGCATCCCGGTGGATTGATTCGTGGCACGGCAAGCAGCCGTGCCACGGGTGTTTTTGGCTGTGACGCATTGGTTATGAAAATTATTTTTTCTACGCAGCCAGATTGTTTTGTAGTAAGATTGCTGTAGCAAGGCTGCAGACCGGATGGATACCAGTACGTTTCTAAATATCAGTAAAATCATTGAGCGGGAGAGCAAGACCACTACCTATAAATTTGCCCTCCTGCGTAGTGTTATCGACATTATCGGAGACAATTCCCCTTACATTTCCTTACAGGGCGACAAAGCTTATTTCCCCTTAGGGTTACTGCTGGAAAAATGGCTTATATATTACTATCCCTTTTTTGAGGCTGAAATTCCTGTACCGCAAATTAATGGCAAGAGCAAGCTGGCTTTCCAGGAAGAATTGCGCGTAATTATTGATTATTACAGGAATCGTGGCGGTCTTTCTGTTTTCTATAATGACCTGAGAACTGTTGGCGTTAGTTCGGAATTGGAAAGCCCGTTTCTGGCGCTTGTAAAAAAGTTGCGGGATACCATTACCAAAATGCCAATGAAGTATCTTGGCACATCTATCAACAACCAGCATTACTCCATATTTAATTATCAGGCCCAAGCTGTAAAAGCCGGGGCTGTTTTAAATCTCGAATGGCTTATCCATTCAATCGGCAGCTGTTCCATTCCGTTGGATTATTATGAAGCTTTCAGGGTTTTGGGCAGTTTTATTTCAGGCGCGGATTCCATTCTTTTTCAATGGGCAGGGTTTTCAGTAGCGGCGTCCGGCAATACACTGAGTGTAATGCATGTATTGCAGCAGGCGTTACAAAATCCGGTAACAGCGCGTGATGTTGCAGCGGCACAAAGGCTTTATAAATCCGTATTACAGCAAAGTGGCGTTGTAACCTGCGTGTGGACCGGAGCCACCCTAAAAGAGTATGACATCGACCACGCTATTCCATTCTCTATCTGGAAAAACAATGATCTCTGGAACCTTTTACCGGCAAAGCCTTCTGTGAATAATCAGAAGCGACAGAAAATCCCATCTGCTTTATTTTTAGAGCAACGGAAAGATGCCATTATCGGCTATTGGGAATTGATCCGAAATTTCCAGGAGGAAAGATTCCTTGCCGAGTTGCGCATTTCGCTGCTGGGTAAGCACGATACGACCAACTGGCAGCGCCTGGCATTTGATCAATTAAAAAAGACAAGCGATTACATGATTCACACCCGCGGCTACGAGTCATGGCAACTTTAAACAATTCCAACAGTCACCTTACGGCAAAAGAACGAGACCGGCTGTCTTTTCCTGCCCGTATTGCCCTGGAACGGGGCTGGCTAAAGGGACGTGTGTTGGATTTCGGCTGTGGCTTTGGCTCTGATGTCGCACTGCTTCAGGAAAAGGGAATTGATATTGTTGGTTATGACCCGCATTATTTCCCGCAACTTCCGGAAGGCCGTTTTGATACCATTCTTTGCTTTTATGTGCTCAACGTATTGCTGCCAGAGCAACAGGCTTCTGTTTTAATGGATGTTTCCATGCTGCTTAAATCAGCAGGGAAGGCTTATTATGCGGTGCGCCGCGACTTGCGTTCAGAAGGCTACCGGATGCATAAGCTGCACCAGCGGCCAACGTACCAATGCACGGTGCGGCTGCCTTTTAAAAGTGTTTTTTGTAATGAAAATTCAGAGCTGTACGAATACCAGCACTACACCTTCCTGCATCAGGGCAATAGTATGGTAAGTCCTTTCTTTGCCCTGGATGAGCCGAGAGATACCCTCGTGGAAACAGCTACTGCATTTGCGATGTACGACAAATACCCGGTAAGCCCTGGTCATGCGCTCATTATACCAAAGCGTATGGTTCCCAGTTATTTTGAGCTAAGCTGGAAAGAACAGGCTGCCTGCTGGCTTGTTATAAACCGGGTAAAACAATTAGTTGAGGCTGCTTTTGAGCCGGCAGGCTATAATGTCGGCATCAATGTATTGGAAGCGGCCGGGCAAACGGTGCAGCATGTGCATATTCACCTGATACCACGTTATACCGGAGACGTGGCAGCGCCACGAGGCGGCATCAGAGGGGTGATACCAGGTAAAAAAGAATACTGATTCTGGTCCAAAAATCAGTCAAACCTTTAACCATTTCAGCTTAATTTTGCAGCCATGGCCTTATCCAAAAAAGCCGCTGCCGAGCAATGCGCCCGTGCCATTGTAAAAACGCACATGGCCTTCCGCCAGTTTATCCAAAGCCGGCTCAAAGCCCACCAGATAGACCTGACTTTTGAAATGCTGCAGGTGCTGGGCGTGCTTTGGAAAGAAGATGGTGTGAACCAGCAATTACTGGCAGACGCTACCCTCAAAGACAAAGCCAGCATGACCTACCTCATCAACAACCTGACGCGCCGCAACCTGGTGGCCCGGCAGGAAGATGCCACCGACCGCCGCAACAAACTGGTGCTGCTTACCAAAGAAGGCAGGAAACTGCAGCAAATCATCCAGCCCTGGCTCGAAGAAATGTACCAGGTGGCCGGAAATAAAATTACTGCTGGCGCTTTTTTTGATACTATCCAGACACTCGAAGCCGTAGAACGCAATGTAACCGGCTGATCTTTATTTTTTTCCTTTAATAGTTAAACCTTTAACCGAAACCAGTCAATCAGCATTTATGCAGCAAGATTTGGTAGAGTACGGCGCCAGGCGGGTCATCATCACCATTACCGCCGTTTTTTGTGCCCTGCTCGAAATCGTGGACACGACCATCGTGAACGTGGCCCTCACGGATATGAAAGGTAGCCTGGGCGCTACCATGGGCGAAATCGGCTGGGTGATTACCGCCTATTCGCTGGCTAACGTCATCATTGTGCCGCTAACTTCCTGGCTCAGCCAGCAGTTTGGCCGGCGCAACTATTTTGCCGTTTCCATTGTCATTTTTACCCTGGCCTCTTTCCTGTGCGGCAATGCTACCAACCTCTGGGAGCTGGTGGCGTTTCGCTTCCTGCAGGGCCTGGGCGGCGGCGCGCTGCTCGTTACCTCGCAAACCATCATCACCGAAAGCTATCCTATTGAAAAGCGGGCTATGGCGCAGGCCATCTACGGGCTGGGTATCATCGTGGGTCCTACCCTTGGCCCGCCGCTGGGGGGCTATATTGTGGACAATTTCTCCTGGCCCTACATCTTTTACATCAACATCCCCATCGGCATCGCTGCCACCCTGCTGACCCTCAGCTTTGTGCGCAGTCCGCAATACACCGCCAAGAAAAAAGCCAGCGAGGTAGACTGGTTGGGCATTGCCCTGCTGGCCATTGGCATCGGTTCGCTGCAGTTTGTGCTGGAAAAAGGGCAGGAAGAAGACTGGTTTGCCAGTTCCCTGATTCTTACGCTGACCATCACGGCATTTTTCGGCATGTTCTTTTTTATCTGGCGCGAGCTGGTGGCCAAGAATCCGGTGGTTTCCTTACGCGTGCTGCGGCACCGCAACCTCAGCATCGGCTCTATCCTTTCCTTTGTATTGGGCTTCGGCTTGTTTGGCTCTACATTCATCATCCCGCTTTATACCCAGAGCATGCTGGGCTGGACGGCGCAGCAGGCAGGCGTATTGATGATTCCCAGCACCATATTCGTGGCCTTTATGATGCCCATCGTGGGGCAGATGATTCAGCGGGGCGTGCCGCAGAAATACATGATTGCCATAGGCATGACCATCTTTTTCCTGTACAGCTACGGCTGTGCCAAAATCCTCACACCCTGGACCGGCAGCGAGCACTTTTTTTGGATCCTGATATTGCGCGGACTGGGCATGGGTCTGCTTTCCATCCCCATCAGCACCATGAGCCTCAGCACCCTGCGCGGCAAGGAAATCGGCGAAGGCGCTGCTATCTCGGGCATGATGCGCCAGCTGGGCGGCTCCTTCGGTATTGCCATCATTTCCACCTTTATTACCCGGCAGGTCAGCATCCATGCAGGCACGCTTTCCACCCATCTTTCCGCTACCGATCCCCTGGTGCAGGAACGCATGAATGCGGCGCCCAACCTGCAGTTAGCCATTGCTTCCCTGTATGGCAGCGTCATGAAACAGGCTACCCTGCTTGCCTATATTGATGTCTTCCTTTATATTGGCATCATGTTTCTTATTTGCGCACCCCTGGTTTTGATCTTTGTGAAGCGGGGACAATCCAACCCGGCGGCTCTGAAAGCCGCGGCCGGCGCGCACTAACTTTCGTCTTGTTTTGCCCGACAGCCTATGGAAACGATTCTGATAGCCACCGATTTTTCCGCCGCCTCCCGGCATGGCCTGCATTATGCCTGCCAGCTGTTGCAGGGCCGGGATGTATTCCTGGATCTCCTGCACATTTATCCGGTACCGGTCACCTATACCACCGATGGCGTGGCGCTTACGGCCATACAGCCGGGCATAGAACGGGCACAAAGCTGTATGGATAATGAACTGGCTTTTGTACAGCAGCATTTTCCGGATATCCGCATCGAAGGGCGTGTCATTACGGGTGGCTTTCTGGATACCCTGCATGCAGAAACGCGCCGACTGCGCCCCCTGATGCTCATATTGGGCACGGCCGGTTTTGCTGATCTTTATTTTGGGGATCGTGATCCGCTGAATGCCCTGCGCGATTTGCGGCTGCCTGTTTTGTTTATTCCGCAGGGCGCCATCATCCGCCCAATCCGGCAAATTGCCTATGCCTGCAACTACCGCTTTGTAGGCGAAAAAACACCGGTCTCTGCCCTCATTCGCATGGTGCAGTTCTGGGGCGCGCAATTGCAGATTGTGCATGCCGATAAAGAGCCCGAAGGTGCAGACGAACGGCAGACAAACGGGAAAGCATGGCTGGCCCGGCAGCTGCAGGCGCTGCAACCGCCGTTTTACTGGATTATCAATAAAGACGTCATTCAGGGTTTAAGCCAGTACATCAGCCAGCAAAACATAGACTGTGTGCTGGTTGTGCCACGCCGCTACGAGTTTTGGGAAACATTTTTCCGGCGCAGCCGCACCAAAGCCCTGGCCCGCCTGAACAAGCTGCCGGTACTGGCCATTCATGAGCAATAAGCGGTTGCTGCTTTTGATTTGGGGCTGTCCGCAGCAACGCCGGGTCAGCGACAGTTCCGGCCATACGCTTCAAGTCCGCCACAGAAGCCCGTGCACACCTGTCCCGGCGCATGCCGGGAAGCCTTCAGCGGGCTTTCCGCTGCTGTCCGGCAGCCTTTCAAAGCAGCCGCAGCATTCAGCGCTGTTGCATTTATCTCCGGCAATGTTTCTTTTCCTGCTTCATCATACACATGGCTACGATGCCACCAATCAGGGCGGCGCCCACCGCAACCTTGGTGATCACAGCTTTCTTGTTGTACTTCCATTCGGATTTGATGCCGCGTTCGGCAGGAATGTTGGGCACCTTGCCTTTGGCCAGGTCCTGCAATACGCCTTCCACCACATTTACCCGGTCGGCCATTAAAAGCGGCAGCCAGTGCAGGTAGCTGCTTTCGCTGAATTTAAAAGCAAAGCGGCGGATGGCCCCGCTGAGCCCGCGTGGCGGTACCGTATTGCCATAAACGGCGGTTACATTGGGCCGCTCTATGGATACCAGTATTCCGGGGCGGATAGGCTGTTGGGGCGGCCGCGGCCAGGTATAGCCGTTTTGCTCGGCATCTGTACGGTCTTTAATGGGATAAGTCGGGTCGTTTTCCGGATCGGCATCTATGCCCCAGCCTTTGACGCTTTGGTAATTTCCCTTTTCCGGGTTGCTAAAACCAGTATGCACATTCATAGTTGTATTGTTTTTTTAGACCCCGGCACGAGGTGGTATAAGTACGGTTTTGATGCAGTTGTCCAGCTTGTCCGCAAACATGCGGTAGCCATCGGCAATTTCTTCCAGGGGCAGGCGGTGCGTGATAAGCTCGCTGGGCCGGATGATGCCGTTTTTCACATGTTCTATCAATTTGGGCAGCAGCCTTTTTACAGCAGCCTGATTGGCGCGGATGGTGATGCCTTTGTTTACCACATTGCCAATGGGCACCAGGTTGTCGGTAGGGCCATACACGCCTACGATGGAAACAATGCCGCCTTTTTTCACGGAATTGATGGCCCAGTGCAGCGCCGTGGCAGAACCTGCCTGCAAGAGCAGTTTGCGGCCGGTAATGGTTTGCATCAGGTTGCCGGCTGCTTCAGCGCCCACACAATCAATACACACATCGGCGCCCAGCGAATCCGTGGTTTTTTTGACAAACACTACCACATCGCGGATAGAACGGAAGTTATAAACCTCAGCAGGGCCGTATTTTCTTACAAAGTCCAGCCGGTATTCCACATGGTCGAATACAATAACGCGGCCGGCGCCAAACAGCCAGGCACAGCGCGCCGCCATGATGCCGATGGGGCCGGCGCCAAAAATTACCACCGTATCCCCGGGTTGGATGCCAGCCATTTCCGCGGCCTGATAGCCGGTAGGCACTACATCGGTCATCAGTACTGCATCATCGGGGTGCATCCAGTCCGGAATCACCATCGGGCCCACATTGGCATAAGGCACGCGCACATATTCCGCCTGCCCGCCCATATAGCCGCCTGCCGTATGCGAATAACCAAAAATGCCGCCGACAGCCGTGGCCTCCGGATTGGCTTCATGGCAGTTGCCATAAAGTTCCTGCTGGCAAAAGGCGCATTCGCCGCAGGCAATATTAAAGGGCACAATCACGTGGTCGCCCACTTTTAAATTGTGGACATCCGCCCCGATTTCTTCCACAATTCCGATAAATTCATGGCCAAATGTTTCGCCCACACGGGTATCGGGCACATTGCCATTGTAAAGGTGCAGATCAGAGCCGCAAATGCAGGAACGTGTTACGCGCACAATGGCATCCTGCGGGTGCAGGATTTCCGGCATGGGCTTGTTGTCTATCCGGACTCGTTGCGGCCCGCGGTAGTTCATTGCCAGCATAATTCATTGAAACCAGGTTTTTTACCGGAAAACGCCGCAGCAGTAACCGGAACCGGGAAAGCCATCCGCCCAAAAAAACGTGCCGCAGGCCGCACCGGCGCCTGTGTTTCATTTGCCATCCTTTAGCTTACTTTGCGCCTGCCCGCCGGGCAGCCAATATCCCTGATTATGTTAGTAGCGCTTTACAACCGGAGCTTTGATGCCGCTGATGTGCCCATTCTGCAGCAGATTGTATCGCGCTTGGAATTTTTTGGCATCCGCCTGATAGTGTATAAGGATTTCTACGAACGCCTGCAGGGCCTGGTTTCCTTTGAGATTGTGCCGCTTTTGTTTACGGGAAAAAAGGACCTGCCGCGCCATACGGAAATGCTTTTTAGCCTGGGCGGCGATGGCACCTTCCTGGACACCGTTATTTTTATTGCAGACAGTGGTGTGCCCATCCTGGGAATCAATTTCGGGCGGCTGGGCTTCCTGGCGGCGATACCTGTAGAGGAAGCAGACAGTGCCATCCTGAGCCTGGTGCGCGGCTCCTATACCATCGAGCGGCGCAGCCTGCTGCACCTGGATGCCAGTATGCCCTTGTTTGGCGACGCGCCTTTTGCGCTCAATGAATTTACCCTGCACCGGAAGGATTCTTCGTCCATGATCAAGATCCACACGTTTTTAAACGGCGAATTCCTGAACACCTACTGGGCAGATGGTCTGATACTTTCCACCCCAACGGGCAGTACCGGCTATTCGCTTAGTTGCGGCGGGCCGGTGGTTTTTCCGCAGGCCAGTTCCTTTGTCATTACGCCGGTGGCGCCCCACAACCTAAATGTGCGGCCCATTATTGTACCAGACGACAACATTATTTCTTTTGAAGTAGAAGGCCGTTCCGAGCATTTCCTTTGTACGCTGGATTCGCGCATGGAAAGCATCACCAGCCAGGTGCAGATGGCAGTCAGAAAAGAAAACTTCACCATCCTGCTGGTGCGGCCGGACGAGCACAACTTCCTGCGCACCATCCGCCAAAAGCTTTACTGGGGCGTGGATAAAAGGAATTAACGGTATATCCGTTTGCCGGCACGCGCTTAGCTTCCGGCTACCACCATCCATTCATTGGCAGGCACGAGGTGTGGCCCCCAGTACCGCGGGGCGCTGGCTGCAGCAAGCGGCGTACTTACTTTTAAAGCGGCCACGCTGCCGTAGCCCGAAGTGGTGGCCGGTTCTATCCAGCAGGCAGAGCTGGGGTCCCAGAATTTGTAGTGGCCATCCGGCAAGACCACGGCGCAGCTTTCGTGATAAATATATTCACCAATGACCCAGTGGGGATCACAGTTTTTCTCCTGCCAGGTACCATACCAGTGTGCAGCACTGTCGGCATTATAGCGCTGTACCAGTTGCAGCGGCAGGCATTCGATGCCGCGGCTTTCAAAAACGGTTCGCGCTACAGCCGCCTGGGCGCCGCAGTCCAGTTTTTTATGCCGTACTACCTCGCACCAGTAAGCGGGGTGCTGCATCGGGCCCCAGTCGTAGCGGGCGCGCAGCCACCGGGGGCCGAGGTAAAGGTTTTCATTTTGCAGCTGCGCCTGATCCATGCCGGTCAGCCAGGCCAATGCTGCGTGGCAGCAGCGGTCGCCGTGGTGGGCGATGCAGGTATAGGGAAAAGAAACCCAGGGTGCAAAAACCTCGCGGCTGCCTGGTAAGGCGGGGCAGTCGGCAGTTAGGCAAGTCGTTGTTGTATTAACCGTTTCCAAAAACATAACTCATGCTTTTATCGTAAGCGCCTGCATCACAAATAACCAACAACTGCCCGGGCGTTACATTTTCGGGCAATGCGATTTGGCTGGCCACCACATCGTGCTCCATGCACAGGCGGCCCAGCAGATTGGTTTTACCGCGGCCCAGGGCCTGCCACTGTCCTCCGGCATCCTGGCAAAGAATGCGGTGCGGCTGCAGGTAGTGCATAGGCAGTTCCGCCACAGAGCCATCTACCACCACTTCTCTTTCCGCGTCTTCGCGTGCCGGGGGCATGGCTTCCAGTACCCGCATGGCCAGCGCCATACAGGGCTCGGCCATGGCTTTTCCCGGCTCAGAGAGGACTTCTTCCAGATAAGGAAGCCTTTCCTGCAGATAAGCGGCAGCGCCGGCAAACCTTTTTGAGGTAAGCAGGGCCCAGTCTTCGGGCGCCCAGCCACCGCCCAGGTCCAGGCAGGAAACGCGCCGGCCGGTAAGTGCTTCAATATTCTGGCACCAGTAAACCACCGTAGCCATCAGCGACTCCCAGGCAGCCACCCCAATCTGGCTACTGGCCATGTGGAAGTGGATGCCAAAGCGGATGTCCTGCGGCAACAGGGCTATTGCGTCCAGCAGCGATTCAAAATCATCGGGTTCGGAAACGGGAATGCCAAAGCGCGAGGGCAGGGCAGGACTGCGCAGCCTTACGCCAATGGTGCCGGCCTTTAAGGTGCCTGCTGCTATGGCTGCCGCTACCCGCTTTAAATCTGCTATAGAATCGCAGAACACGGCATGCAGGGTTTCGGCAGGCAGCAGCTCTTTGCGCCACCATTTTCCCGGTCCGTTTAAAATAATCTGATCGGCCCGGAAGCCTGCTGCCAGGGCAGCGGCCACCTCAGGCGCACTGATGGCTTCGGCCATAAAGCCGGCCTGCAGGGCTGCCTGCAGGAGTCGTTTATCAGGATTGGTCTTGATGCTGTAGGCCAGCCGGAATTGCAGTGAAGGCGTACTGAACTGCTGTACACAGCTTTGCGCTTCTTCAAAAGTGCTGGTTGCTGTTTGTTTCAGAAACAGAAAGCAGGGGGTATCCAGCCTGCTGGTGTCTGTGGCAAGCAGGTCGGTGAGGTACGTTTGCGGCACCGGGGTAGGAAAGGTCCCGGACGTTGTTTGCTCAGGTGCTGCGGCCTGCTCGCGGTGGTGCAGCTTCCTGGCAAAGTCCAGCAGGCCCGAAGGGTGCTTCATGTTATGGCCAATAGCGCCTGCAAACGGCTCGGCCAGGGCATGCAGGGGAAGGCCGGGGTTTACCGGCAGCTCTACCACCACGCGGGTAAATTCGTGGCTGGGCGCTGTTTCCATGGGTTGCGGGGCTATACCGCTGGCGGCGCTTACCAGCCTGGCTACCAGGTTGCGGCCTGCCAGCGAGGCGCCATGAATCCAGGCCGGGAAACGCGGATTGCATTCCAGCAGCCATCGTTGCCCGGAGGCATCGCGCAGCATTTCCAGCTCGGCGCCGCCCGTCCAGTTCATTTTTTTAATGGCTTCCCGCAGTGGTTCCAGTATTTCGGGGACTACATCGTTTATGTCGCCTGCCCAGGTCTTGCCGATTTCTGTGAGATCGCGCTTACGCATCTGCACACAATCCAGCAACTGCCCGCGGTAGGCAGCCAGGCACACGGATTCTTCGTAGCCGGACACGTGTGCCTGCAACACCAGCTTTTCGGTGTGCCAGGCCTTGCCCAGTAATTGGCGTGCGGCATTTACTGCCGGCCAGTTGGGGCAAAAAATAGCTTCATAATAAGGGCCTTTCAGCCATACTTTCCAATTGTGCCTGCGGCAAAAGGCATGCAGCTCAAAATCGGGCGCCTGTGTGCTGATGTAAGGCGGAATGCGCAGTGGTAAGTGGCTGAAGCCCGTAACGGCTGGCTTGCTTACCTGTTGCAGGGCCCCGGGGGGCGGTGCCAGCAGGCAGGGATGCCCTTCCGGAAAAACAGAGGCCAGCCACATGATTTCCAAATCATTGCCGGAAAGGTAGTAATCCCCGGCATCCAGCATTTCCTGCATCGTCCGGGCATGCAGATCTAAATCCAGCTCATGCCAGGGCCGTTGTATGCGCACGTCATCCAGCTCATGCCAGTGAATACCGGAGCAGCGAATGGAATAATCCAGGCCAATAAGGCAGGCCTTGGGGAAAGCCTGACGCAGCGAGCGCACCATGCCTAACCCGGGCTGGGGATTGGTGCCTGAATAAAGGCCGCTGATGTAAATGTTCATAATGATGAGCCAATAAGGATAAGAGGTAGGTAGGTAGCGGCCCAACAAAAGTGCGTAGTTTTATTAAAATTGCTACACGGGGCCGGCATCTTTTTTTATAAAGATCAGTACCAAACCTTAATCCCGGATAAACTTTATTATGAAAATAAGAAAATGCTACCTGCTTTTCCTTACTGTCCTGGCCTTTTTGGCTGCCTGCGCCACGCCCAAAGCCCTGGAATACCGGGGCGTGGAGAACATTTACATACAGGGATTGAGCCTGGAACAAAGCCAGATTGGGCTGGACATCCGCTTTTATAACCCCAATCCCTACCAGTTGGAACTGAAAAGCGGCAACATTGATATCTATATTAATGACCACTACCTGGGCAACAGCAGCGTGCAAACGCTGACGGTTGTGCCCCGTGAAAATAATTTTCTGCTGCCGCTGCGCCTCAATGCCAGCCTGAAGGGCATATTGCAGGGCGCGCTTTCGCTGTTGACAAAGCAGGAAGTGAATGTAAAGCTGGCAGGAAACATAAAAGCAGGCCGGAATGGCCTGTTTGTAAATATCCCGGTAAACGCGGTGACGCGCCAGGTTATCCAGATAAAATAAAGCGGCTGCACAAGCGCCGTGCTGGTTTGGAGCAGCAAGGCGCCGCAGCCTTAATCCATTTCGATACGAAGGCTTTCCAGGTAGGCGTGCACTTCGTTTTTATCGCATTGTTTTTCTGTACGGATGCCAAGAAGGCGAAACATTTTTTGAATCATTTTCAGAAGCTTTAAAGGGTTGGAACGGAAGGTTTTTGTTTTCATAGTCGCCGCTTTTATCCCACTGCAAACATCCGGCTGGGCCACGTGTTTTTATGCGCGTGTTTTACGGTATTTACGGGGGTGTTTTTACCCTTTTCTTTTTGAAAAAACCTGCTTGCGCTAAGCCTGGCACACCCTGCAGCTGCGGGAATGGCACCGGCAGAGCGGCTTCCTGCTGCTATCATCAGTTATTAAAATGCTGACAACGCTGCCTGCGTGCTGCTGCCTTGCATGAGTAAATGGCTTATTAAAAGAATTGTCTGTTATATTTGTTAGGTCTTAAAAAAACCTTGCTATGAAAAAAATGCTACTCCTGCTTACTCTTTGCGCCGGCCTGCAGGCCTCGGCGCAAACGGCCCTGCCTGCCTGGAGCTGGGCACGTAGCGGCGGCAATGCAGACGCTAACACAGGCAGCGGCGTGGTGGTGGGTAAAGATGGCGCTGTATATGTGGCTAGCAGTTTTACAGATACCGCCATGCTGGGCACCACGCAGCTACCGGTTCATGCGCCCGGCATGGCTCTGCTTAAATACAGCAATACCGGCAGCCTGTTGTGGGCCAAAATGCTCAGTAATGCTATCAGTAGTATTGGTTATGCAATAAGCAGATCGCTGGCCACAGACGCGTCAGGGAATCTTTTAATCTCCGGCTATTTCAGTGGCAATATGGTTGCCGGCAGCGATACGCTGATGAATCCGGACAACCAGGATATTTTCCTGATAAAAGCAGACACCTCGGGCCAGGTGCTTTGGGCGCGCAGCTGGGGCGGCACCGGAGAAGACAATGTGCTTTTTGGCCTGGCCACCGATTCCATTGGCCATATTTACCTGAATGGCTATGGCGAAATTTCTTTGTCTTTAGGCGAGCCGCCCGCTACTGCCTGGCGCTCGCAGGCGGTGCTGCTGCAGTATGATACGGATGGCCACCTGAACTGGCAGCAACAAACCAGCGGTGAAAATCACAGCCGCGGATTTGGCGTAGCCGCAGATGCAGCCGGCAATGTTTATAGCAGCGGCTTTACCGGCGCCGGCACTTTATTCGGGACCGATACGCTTGCTGAAGAGGGCGCTTACCTGGCCAGTCATGACAGTGCCGGCAACCTGCAATGGGTCAAACAAATCGTCGGCAACGCCATCGGGTTTAGTGTAGCGGCAGATAAAGACGGGAACATTATCTATGGTGGCGGCTTTGAAAGCAGCGCTTCGGTTGATGGTGTATCTTTTGGCAGCGGAGCCCCCGGCTTTTTTGGTTATTTTATTAAGATGACGCCCGAAGGAACTGTACTTTGGGCGCGCAGCTTTGGTGTAACCGGCTGGCTGGGAGATGACTTTTCCGACATTCCGTTCCAAATTGTTACCGATGCAGAAGGGGATATTTATGCCTGCGGCAGCTACCGGGATTCCATTTCTTTTGAAGGCAACACCTTTCATAACCTCCCTGGCAGTGGCGGCATCTTTGTAGCGAAGTATCATTCAGATGGCACCTATGCCTGGGCTAAAACAGCCTTTGCCGGCGCACTTCCTGAAGCTGCCGGCCTGGCTGTTGCCGGTGTGGATGATGTATATGTAACGGGCGCTTTTAATGGCACCCAAAACATGGATATGCAAACCCTGAGCAGCCTGGGCGATTATGATTTATTTGTGGCCCGCCTGCAAATGGGCCTGGGTGTTGCAACGCCTGCGGCACCCGCTAACCTGGAAGTATGGCCTAATCCGGCAACAGGAAAACTAAACATTCGCCTGCCGGAGCAGGAAACTTTTCATACCTGCCAGCTGCAGGACGTAACCGGAAAAACGGTGTTGCGGCAGTCTTTAGACGGTCAGACCGGTGTTCTGAATTTAGACATCAGCGCACTGCCTGCGGGCAGTTACGTATTGCAGCTGATAAGCAGGGAGGGCACCCTGAGCCGGAAAATAACGGTAAGCCGGTAAGAGAGCCGGCAGTTTATTGTACGTGGTACAGGCCATCGTTTCTTCCCAGCATATAAAGCGCACGGGCATGAGCCCTGACGGCACTGTAGAAGGTGGGCAGCACGTGGTAGGGCAGGTTAAACTCCTTTGCGGTTTGTTTTACAATGCGCGATAATGCCGGGTAGTGCACGTGGCAAACGTGTGGAAACAGGTGGTGTTCTATCTGGTAATTCAGGCCACCGATGAACCAGGAAGTGATGACGCTGTTGGGGCAGAAATTAGTGGTGTTGCGTACCTGATGCTCCGCCCAGCTATGTTCCATCTTCGCGTTGTCTTTCGGCGCGGCAAAGGAAGAAGTTTCCATGACGTGAGCCGGCTGGAAGATACAGGCCAGCGCCAGTCCGGCAATGCTTTGCAGCACCACAAAGCCCAGCAGCACATGATACCAGGCAAAGCCGGAATACAGCAGGGGCAGCACGAGGATGTAACCGAAATAGAAAACCTTTAAAACCGTCAGACGCAGCAGCGCGCTTTTCAAAGTGGTTTTTTGCTTGCGCAGCAGGCCCAGCTTTTCATAGCGAAACAGCATCAGGAAATCCTTGGCCGTCATCCAGTACAGGTTCATGATAGCATACAGAAACCAGGCGTACAGGTGCTGAAACTTGTGGATGCGCTTACGCGGCGCCTGCGGCGACATGCGCAGCAGCCCGGCCGCTTCAATATCCTCATCCAGCCCGGTGAGGTTGGTATAAGTATGGTGCAGGATGTTGTGCTGAATCTTCCAGTTCAGGTTAAACGCGCCCACCAGGTTGATGCTCGCGCCCATGAGGTTGTTCACAAACTTGCTGCCCGAAAAAGCGCCGTGGTTGGCATCGTGCATCACCGAAACGCCAATGCCAATGAGGCCCAGGCTCATCAGGGCCCACAAAAAGTAGAAAAAGAAAAGAGAGCCGGCAGCGGCACCGGTGGCAATGAGCGTAAACGGCAGCACATACAGCAGCACCATCACCGCGCATTTAATGTACATCTTCAGGTTGCCGTGCGCCGCCTTGTTCTGCGTTTCAAAATACGTGTTGGCCCTTGCTTTAATGGTGTCATAGAAGCTGGGCGTGCCTTTGGGGGCAAATTTTACATAAGGCTTCTGGTGCCTGGGAGATACAGTGGACATGATACGATTGCTGTGGCCAAAAAAATAAAATACGCTGAACAAATATAGCGCACGGTCATTGCGGTAGCAAGGTAAGGCAGCAGGCGCCGCGAAATGCGATGCAGGCTGTTAAACTGCATGTTGTGAATGGGTGAATGACAATCAATGGTGCCTCCGTTTAGATTAATTTTCTAAAATGCAGCAGCCCTCCTACCGTCCTTCAGGTTTCATGCAATTTTAAATCCCTTCCATTCGTAAAGCTGTAATTTTGCGCCTTCATCATGCAGCCTACCATTCATACGCCCCAGACGGCCACGCTGGAACAGGCCCTTCAGCTTGGCCTTCGCGAAGAAGAATTTGAACAAATCAAACAAATCCTTGGCCGCGACCCCAATTTCAATGAAGTGGCCATGTACTCCGTAATGTGGAGCGAACATTGCAGCTACAAGAATTCCATCAAATGGCTCAAAACCCTGCCCCGCGACGGCGAGCGCCTGCTCGTGGCCGCCGGTGAGGAAAATGCCGGCCTCGTGGATATTGGCGATGGCCTGGGCTGCGTGTTCAAAGTGGAAAGCCACAACCACCCTTCCGCCATTGAGCCTTTTCAGGGCGCGGCTACCGGTGTGGGCGGCATCCACCGCGATATTTTTACCATGGGCGCCCGCCCCATCGCGGCGCTGAACTCCCTGCGCTTTGGCCGCCTGGAAAATCCCAAAACCAAATGGCTTTTAAAGGGAATTGTAAAAGGCATCAGCCACTACGGTAACTGCTTTGGCGTGCCTACCGTAGGCGGCGAGGCTTATTTTGAAAGCTGCTACCAGACCAATCCGCTCGTGAATGCCATGAGCGTGGGTATTGTAAAAGCCGGCGAAACCGTGAGCGCCACTTCTTACGGCGCAGGCAATCCGGTATTCATCGTAGGCGCGGCTACCGGCAAAGACGGCATTGGCGGCGCTTCGTTTGCCAGTGCAGATATCAATGAAGATTCCGCCGAGCAACTGCCTGCCGTGCAGGTAGGCGACCCTTTTGAAGAAAAGAAACTGCTGGAGGCCTGCCTGGAACTGATTCAGACCGGCTGCGTCATTGGCATGCAGGATATGGGTGCGGCAGGCATCTCCTGCTCTACGTCCGAGATGAGCGCCAAAGGCGAGCACGGCATGGACATCCACCTGGACCGCGTGCCTACCCGCCAGGACAACATGAAACCCTGGGAAATGCTGCTGTCTGAAAGCCAGGAGCGCATGCTGGTGGTGGTAAAGAAAGGCGAAGAGCAAAAAGCTTTGGACGTCTTTGATAAATGGGACATCCACTGCGTGGAAATCGGCACCGTTACCGAAGGCGGCATCCTGCGTTATTACATGCACGGCGAGCTGATGGCCGAAGTGCCGGCCGAAAGCCTGGTGCTGGGCGGCGGCGCGCCGGTGTACGAGCGCGACTACAAAGAGCCGGAATATTTCAAGACCATTCAAAATTTCAACCGCGCGGATTATCCCCGCCCGGACGAGCTGAAAGAGGTGGCATACCAGCTGGCGCAACTGCCCAACATCGCGAGCAAGCGCTGGATCTATGAGCAATACGACAGCATGGTGGGCGCTGCCAATACCAATACCAACGCGCCCAGCGCAGCGGCGGTGGTGCGCATTCACGGCACAGATAAAGGCCTGGCGATGACGCTGGACTGCAACAGCCGTTATGTGTTTGCCGACCCGTACAAAGGCGCGATGATAGCCGTAAGCGAAGCGGCCCGCAACATCGTTTGCTCCGGCGGTATACCGGTAGGCGTTACCAACTGTCTCAATTTCGGCAACCCTTACAACCCGGAAGTTTACTACCAGTTCGTTCAGACTATTAAAGGCATGGGCGAAGCCTGCCGCAAGTTCAAGACGCCGGTAACCGGCGGCAACGTCAGCTTTTACAACCAAAGCGAAGACGGCCCGGTGTACCCAACACCCACCATCGGCATGGTAGGCGTGCTGGACAGCCTGGAAAATAAAATGGTGATGAATTTCCGGCAGCCGGGAGACGTTATTTTCCTGATTGGCCAAAGCCGTGAAGACATCAACTGCTCCGAATACCTGCATCATATTCTGGGCGCCACCCATTCTCCTGCGCCACATTTCGAGCTGGAGGAAGAATTCCGGATGCAGCAGGCTATTGCCCGCCTCATTGATAAAAACCTCATTCACTCTGCTCATGATGTGAGCGAAGGCGGCTTGTTCATCACCCTGCTGGAAAGCGCCATGGCCGGTGGCATGGGCTTTAGCGTGGAAAGCGAAAGCAGCATCTCTAAAGAAGCCTGGCTGTTTGGCGAGAGCCAGAGCCGCGTGGTGGTTTCCGCAGATGCGCACGTTGAAGCCCTGTTGGAAGCCGAGCTGGAAGGCGTGCCTTACGTAAAGCTGGGCAAGGTGAACGGCACCGGCGAAATTTGTGTGGATGGCGATAGCTGGGGTTATCTTTCCGACTGGAAGTACCGCTATGAAAATGCTATCGCATCAGAAGTAGCCCAGTAGGGATCTTTGATCATTGATCGATGATCAAAGATCAACGATCGACAATCCCTCCACCTGGCCCGAAATTTCTGGGCTGGTATTTATAAAAAGGAATTTGCCTTGATAGAAAACAAAAACATTATTTCAGGCGAGGAACGCGCGGTACTGATAGGGCTCGTCCACCAGCAGCAAACCGAGCCGCAGGCAAAAGAATACCTGACGGAGCTGGCCTTTCTGGCCCAGACCGCCGGCGCCGAGCCGGTCAAGCAATTCTTGCAGAAATTGCCTAAGCCAGACAGCCGCAGCTTTGTAGGCAAGGGCAAGCTCGAAGAAATAAAGCTTTACGCCCAGACGCACGATATTTCGCTGGCCATTTTTGATGACGAGCTTTCCGGCTCTCAAATCAACAACATCACCGAAGCGCTTGGCATTCGCGTCATAGACCGTAGCGATCTGATTCTGGATATTTTTGCGCGCCGCGCCAAAACGGCACAGGCGAAAGCACAGGTAGAGCTGGCGCAGTACCAATACCTGCTGCCCCGCCTGCGTGGTATGTGGAAACACCTGGAACGGCAGGGCGCCGGCATTGGCTCGCGCGGGCCGGGTGAAACGGAAATCGAAACCGACCGCCGGATTGTGCGGGAGAAAATTGCGCAGTTGCGCCGCCGCCTGAAAGAGATAGACAAGCAGTCGCAAACACAACGGCAGGAACGCGGCACTTACATCCGGGTAGCGCTGGTAGGCTATACCAACGTTGGTAAAAGCACGCTGATGCAAATCTTAAGCAAGGCCGATGTGTTTGCCGAAAACAAGCTCTTTGCAACGCTGGATACCACCACCCGCAAAGTGGTGTATGAGCAAACGCCTTTCCTGCTTTCAGACACCGTAGGCTTTATCCGCAAGTTGCCCCACCACCTGGTAGAAAGCTTTAAAAGTACGCTGGATGAGGTGCGCGAAGCAGATGTGCTGCTGCATGTGGTAGACATTTCACATCCGGCCTACGAAGATCAGATGGGCGTGGTAAACCAAACCCTGCGCGACATTGGCGCCGGTGATAAACCAACGCTTACCATCTTCAACAAGATGGACCTGTACGAGGAAAAGACCTTTGACGAATGGCTGGAGCCGGAAGTAAAAGAAGATTTGCTGGGGCAGCTGAAGCGCCGCTGGGAAGAAGTTACCGGTGGCCGTGCCGTCTTTATCAGTGCACTGGAGCGGCGTAACCTGGATAACCTGCGGCAAACCATCCTGAATACCGTGCGGCAACAGTACGAAGAACGGTACCCGTACCTCACTAATTTTTATTAAAGAAAAAAGAGCGCCGGAATGGCGCTCTTTTTAACACGAAACTTTGTTAATGGCACGTAAACGGCCCGTGTTTTTCATTTTTATTTTCCTTTATATACCTGTTAAAATGGAAATTACATTTTTCATCAAAAACAATATCTTTATTTATTAAGCGGCCTGCGCTTTGTTAGGCACTTCTAACCTACCTTTTCCGCAACATTCTAACTAAACTGTTTTTTCTTATGAAGAATCAGACCCGCGAAGTGCTTTTAATGACCCGGACTGCCCAGCAATGGCAGGAAGATTTTGATGAGAAGGTGGCTGAACTGATGGACATGCTTTGTAAGCTGGACAACGAGCAACAGGTTAGCCGCGCCACCGAAACCATTAATGTATATCAGGAAGCCGCCGCCACAGAACCAAAAGTCAAAGGAAAAGCGCAGCAACGCCCGTTTCAGTTTCTGACATTCCGCAACTAATCAAGGGCCCGGTTCAGAAAGGCCACCATGCTGGCTGCCGCTTTTAAAGCCGCAGCCAGCTTTTTTTCTATTCCTGCATTGCTTAAAATATCATCGCTGAGGGGCAGGGTGGCAATAAAGCTTTTCCGTTTTAAAAAATCAAGGGCCGGGTTGCCGGCATCGTAGCCTTTGGGAATGGTTTTCTGCACTTCGCCTTCCCAGCTTTTAAAATGCTTTTTAAAGGCAGGATGGTTTATCAGGCCCTGCCATTCTTCCCAGTTATAATCCAGTTCCTGCCTTACCGCTTTTAAAAGAGCAGGTTGCGGTTGCCACATACCGGCGCCCAGAAAGCTTTTGCCCGGCTCCAGGTGCAGGTAATAGCCGGCCCCTTCCCATTTACGTCCGCCGCGGCTCAGGTACGCGCCAAAATGCGTTTTGTAAGGTGTTTTATTCTTGCTGAACCGCACATCGCGGAATATCCGGAAAAAAGCGTCTTTGGCTGGTTGTGCGGCAAGCTCCGGCAATTCGCCGGACAGTTCTTTTTGCAGGCCGGTTACCAGCTGAATGGCGTCTGCCCGGGCGTCTTGATAAGCTTTGCGGTGGGCATCAAACCATTCTTTGTGGTTGTTTGCGGCCAGTTGAGACAGGAAGGAAAAAGTAGCAGCCTGGAGCATGGCGCAAAGTTGCGGCTTCCGGGCAAACAAAAAGCCCGCAAATGCGGGCTTTTTCCTAAAGAAGCAGTTTAATTAATTAGCTGCCTACGGCCACACGCTTAAAGCCAATAACGGTCAGGTCGCTTTCCACGCTTTTCAGGTAGTCGGCTACGGTTTTGTTGTTGTCTTTTACAAAGGCCTGTGGCAACAGGGTGTTTTCCTTAAAGAATTTATTGAGCTTGCCCTGGGCAATTTTTTCTGCCATTTCCTGTGGCTTGCCTTCGGCTACGATTTGCTCAATAGCGATTTTGCGCTCGCGTTCCAGGGTTTCGCCGGAAATGCCTTTTTCATCTACAGCCATAGGGCTCATGGCGGCAATCTGCATGGCGATGTCGCGGCCTGCTGTATGAATGTGCTCGGCATGGGGCTTGTTCATGCCCACCAGTACGGCAATGCGGTAGTTGCCGTGGATGTAAGGCACCACATGCTCGGCTTCTACCTGCTCAAAGCGGGTAATGTCAATCTTTTCACCAATCTTGGCTACCATTTCCAGCAGTTTGTCAGATACGGTAACACCATCCATTTTGGCGCTTTTCAGGGCTTCGATGGAATCGGCTTTGGTATCCAGGGCGATGTCTGCAAGGCGGTTGGCAAAGTCAATAAATTCCTGGTTTTTGGCTACGAAGTCGGTTTCGGAGCTCAGGGAAATGATAATGCCGTAGGTGCCTTCGGCTTTGGCAATCACAACGCCTTCTTTTGCTTCGCGGTCGCTGCGGTTGGCGGCTACTTTCTGGCCTTTTTTGCGCAGCCAGTCAATAGCGGCTTCAAAATCGCCTCCTGTTTCGGTCAGGGCCTTGCGGCAGTCCATCATGCCGGCGCCGGTTTGCTTGCGCAGGTCGTTTACCTGAGCCGCGGTTATGTTTACGCTCATAAATTGATGCTTGAATAAATTTTTTCGAGGTGCAAAGTTACAATTTTTTATGCTTTGGTGAGAGGGAGAGCAAGGTTAAGGTTGAGGTTAAGGTTGAGGTTAAGATTAAGATAATAGCCTGACTGGCAAAACCAAAGCCGGAATTCTTAGTGTCTTTGTACGGAACCTCCGGCCTTCAACTCCAAACCCACAGGGTTATCTTTGTGCCCATCTCTGATTATGAAGCTGCAATTCGAAAAGTTTACCCTGGACAATGGCCTGCGTGTGCTGGTGCATACCGACCCCAATACCCCCATGGCGGTAGTGAATGTGCTCTATGATGTGGGCGCCCGCGACGAAGCACCCGACCGCACCGGCTTTGCTCATTTGTTTGAGCATCTGATGTTTGGCGGCTCTGTGAACATCCCGGTGTACGACGAGCCCCTGCAGGTGGCCGGCGGCGAAAACAATGCTTATACCACCAACGATATTACCAATTACTACGTGCAGCTGCCGCGCCAAAACCTGGAAACCGCGCTTTGGCTGGAAAGCGACCGCATGCTGAGCCTTGCCTTTTCGCCCGAAAGCCTGGAGGTGCAGCGCAAGGTAGTGAGCGAAGAATTTAAAGAGCATTACCTGAACAAGCCTTACGGCGATGCCTGGATGCACCTGCGCCAACTGGCCTACACCCGGCATCCTTATCAATGGATGACTATTGGCAAAAACCTGCAACAGATTGAAGAAGCGCAGCTGGAAGATGTAAAGGCTTTTTTCAAAAAGCATTACAACCCCAGCAATGCCGTGCTTTGCGTTGCGGGAAACATGACGCGGGAAGAAGCAGAACCTTTGGTGAGAAAGTGGTTTGGCGATATCCCGGCCGGCGAACGCTACCACCGCGAGCTGCCACAGGAACCGCCACAGGAAAATGCGCGCGTCCAAACTGTGTTTGCACCGGTGCCGCTGGATGCGCTTTACATGGCCTGGCACATGGCGCCGCGCCTTACCCAGCAATACTATGCAGCCGACCTGCTTACGGAAATCATGGGCAATGGCTTTGCCTCGCGCCTGTATCAGCGGCTGGTGAAGGAAGAAGAATTGTTCAGCTCTATTTCCTGCTATCATACCGGCAGCCTGGACAGTGGCCTGCTGGTAGTGGAAGGAAAAATTACAGAAGGGAAAAGCATTGAAAAAGCGCATGAAGCCGTGCAGCGGGAAATGCAGTTGCTGGCAGAAAACGGCGCTACGCCAGAAGAGCTGGCCAAGGCCAAGAATAAAATAACGGCCATGCTGGAGTTTGAGGATATGACCCTGCTGAACCGTGCCAACAACCTGGCTTTTTACGAGCTGATGGGCAATGCCAATTACATCAACGAAGAATGGCACCGCTACGATGCCATTACGCCAGAGTTTTTACAGGAAACAGCGCAGGCTATCTTCCGGCCCGAAAACAGCAATACCCTGTTTTACCGGAAAAAGGCGGATTAAAACGTGCTTATTCGCTGTCTAAGTGCAGAAACCAGCCCCATTGTCCCAGGCTGTTGCGCGTCCATTCCACACGCAGCTTTAAATCATAAGCGGTGACGATATCCACGCCCATGCCGGCGCTGTACAGCAGCCTGTTGGTAAGGAACGAAGCATGGGCGGCCAAAGGCTGCCAGGAATAGCCTGCATCTGCAAAGATCTTCGGATAAATGGCCACCGGCAGGCTGGGCAGGTAGCGAAAAGGCAATTTGCGGAAAACCCTGTCCAGCAACTGGAATTTGATGCTGCTGCGGCCCAGGGCGAAATGCGGGCCTTCGGTTACGTAATGCTCAAAACCGCGCACGTATTCAGACCCATAGCCCATAGCACTGTTCCAGTAAAAGGGCTGCTGCTGCGGCAGGCTGAACCTGCCACGGAAAATATGGCTGGTCAAAATTCCTGGAAAAGGACGCAGAAATAAACCGGCTTCCGGGTTCACGTAAACCTGAACACTGCCATCCAGCCCCTGCCGCCAGCCGGTATAGTTTACCAGCTTGCTGCCCCGGGTGGGGTAAGACCAGTTGTCGGTATAGTTCAGCGACAGCCGGTAGGTGGCTTCCAGAAAGCGGAAAGCCTGCTTGTTTCCGGGAAAAAAATCCGGCTGCAGGCCCGTCACGGTATCTGCAACCTGCAGCGACCGGTAGCCAAGAAAGAACTGATGCGTGGCATGATAGGCCGGCCGGTAAGTGTAATTGACCGAGGCATAAAACTGCTCGGTCAGAAACCTTAGCTGGCTGCTGCGTGCAAACAAAAGGCGGTTGCTGTCGGTGGCAAAGGCCAGCTCGCGGTTGCGCGTGTAAACCAGCGAGCAGCCAAGTCCGCGGGTTTGCTTTTGGTTGAAGTAAGGCAGCTGGTATCCCAGCATCAGCCCCTGCGTGTAACCAACCTTAATGCCGGCAGTTAGCACCTCCAGATTGCCACGGAAATTTTGATGGGTCAGCGCCAGGGAAAGATCAATGCGGTTCAGATCGCGGTGCTGCTCCTGCCACCATACGTTGAAATTTCTATCGGCCAGTTTCACCTCCACCTTGGGCCAGAGGTACCACCTTTCTTTTACGGTAATGTTCAGGTTCCAGACTGTCGCGCCCAGGGTATCCCAGTCCAGGTGCACCTCGGTAAAAAGGGCCAGGCTGTTGAGTCTTAAAGTATTTAAGGCCAGCAGGGCCGCGGCGCTGTCTGCCGGAAACGAATCGCCTGCCTGCAGGCTTAGCTCGCGCAGGATAATGGCCTGACGCGTGGTACGGTTGCCGCAGATGTTTATCTGCTGCAGTTGTATGTGCTGTGCCGCGGCCCTGCTGCCGGCAAAAAGCAGCATAGCCAGCAAGAGGTGTTGGATGTAAAAGCGGGCAGGCACAGTAGGCCGGCAAAATAAAGGGCAGAAAACGGAATGAAGCAGCTTATTCCTGCAGCAGGCATCTAAAGTAAAAATCAGGTCGGGTAGGCGGGCAGCCTTTTTCCCGGCTAAATGACGCGCTGCAGGTTGGCCAGCTGGCCGGAGATCTCCCCGGTCAGGTGCTCGCCTTTATCGCGGTTGTACCATTGCTGCACTTCGGTTTTGAGGTCTTCAAAATTCTTTTCGCCGGGCTGTGCCTTCCAGGCGTTGACCACCTGTTGCAGGGCGGCCGGCCGCGGGCCCCATACAAACAGCTGCATGTCGTCTTCAGCCATGCTAACAAGCATAGGTATGCTGCGACTGCCATTGGTAAGGTAGCGATCCATGATGGCAGGGTGCTCGTCGCGCAAAATAATGCGCAGCTCGATGTGGCCTTCAGAAGCAGCGGCGATGGCAGCCAGCTGCGGCAGTATGGAAGCGCTGTCGCCACACCAGGGCTCGGTAATGACCCACCAGATTTGCGGGCGGGAGCTGTGGGTAAGATTTTGCAAGGCTTCGGGCACGGCAAATGTCTTGTCCCAGCGTTGCATGCGGTGCAGGTTCAGCCGGGTATAGGTAACCATTTCGGGGCTTTGGTCGGGGCCTGTGGTTTTGCCTGCGGCTACCAGCTCTTCGGTAAGTGCAAGAAACTGAGCGTAGCTGAACCAGTGATGGAGGTTTTGAAAAGGATTCATGGAATGCTTGTTTTTTTATGGCCTAAGCCAGGGCAAGATTAAAGGAAGGCATCGAGTTGAAAAATGATAATTCTCATGCCAGCCGGTGGGGATTTTTTTATATTTGGAGATGCAAAAAGCGGAAAAAGCACAGCCTGAAAACAAGGAAAATAAAGCAGCAGCAGTGCCGCAACCATCCCGCATGGCTGCCGAAGAGCGCTCTACGCATATTCTGAATACCTCGGCCACCCTGCTCGGGTTTTGTTTTTTGGTGAATGCTTCCATCAAAGTGATGGATCTTGCCTATAAAACGCTGATTGATGAAGTGGCTGCGGTAGCCACGCTTATTTTTATGGCTAGTTGCATTCTTTCTTTTTTTTCCATTCGCGGCTCGTTGCGCAGAGCACAGCGGCTGGAAAATATAGCTGATTATGTTTTTCTGACCGGCCTGTTGCTTTTACTTGTAACTACTGTCTTTTATTCGATTAGCGCCATTTGATCCATGCCTGCGGCATTAAAAGGTAGCGCCCGCCATTGGCGGGCGCTACCTGCTTTCGTTGGATAAACGCAAGCCATCGCATCAGGCATCTGCCGTTTGCTGCGCCAGCTTCTGCTCCCAGCGCCAGGCGGTTTCCATCATCGCATCCAGATCATATTGCGGTTCCCAGCCCAGCTGCTCCGTGGCTTTATCGCGGTTGGCATACACGGCCACCACATCGCCGGCACGGCGACCGCCCATTTCATAATTCAGCTTTTGCCCGCTTACCTTTTCAAAAGCGCTAATCAGCTCTTTTACCGTTACGCCATTGCCGCTACCCAGGTTAAAGACTTCCACGCTTTCCTTGTTGCGGTCGTCAATCAGATATTGCATGGCCAGGGTATGGGCGTGGGCAATGTCCATCACATGAATGTAATCGCGCAGGCAGCTGCCGTCGCGGGTGTCATAGTCTTCGCCAAACACCGTCATGGAAGGACGCTTGCCAATAGCGGTTTGGGTAATGACCGGCACCAGGTTTTCCGGCTTTTCCTGCAGCTCGCCAATCAGGGCAGATGGGTGCGCGCCAACGGGGTTGAAGTAGCGCAGCAGGGCCAGGTTAAATTCAGGGTGGGCTTTGGAGAAATCGCGGCAGATGTCTTCGCCCATTTGCTTGGTGCGGGCATAGGGGCTTTCCGGCTCGGCCAGTTGGCAGCCTTCATCCACCGGCAGTTTCTCGGCATTGCCGTACACGCTGCAGGAAGAAGAAAACACGATGTGCGGGACTTCGAAATCAGCCGCGCAGCCCAGCACATGCAGCAGCGAAACAAGGTTGTTTTTGAAGTAGCGCAACGGGTGCTCTACGCTTTCCGGCACGCTCTTGAAAGCCGCAAAGTGAATGATGCCAACGAGGTCGGGGTTTTCCATAAACACCGCTTCCACATCGGCCAGGCGCAGCAGATTTACTTTATAGTTCTTAATGGGCTGACCGGTCAGTTCTTCGAGGCCTTCCAGCATTTTTTCACTGCCACGGGAAAGGTCGTCTACAGAAATTACTTCAAAGCCGTTGGCAATAAGGTCGGCAATGGTATGGCCGCCAATGTAGCCGGCGCCGCCGGTGACCATTATTTTTTTCTTGGTGGAAGCAACGATTTCAGGGATCATAGTGTTTGGGGATTGTGTTTGTTTATTAATGGGCGCCGCCTGCGGCGGCGCCCTGCCAGAAAGGACGTTTCAAAAATAAGCTCCTTGCGCTTAAGGGCGCCTGTTAAGAAAAACCTTGCCAAAGCTACCAAACCTGCGGCCCTACGGGCCTGAACGGAAAACTTGGTTCTTTATCTACCATATCGGCGGCCCGATGGGCCTGAAGGGTTTTCCCTTTTTGTTGCCAAACCGGCAGCCTTACACGCATCAAAGGCTAATTCAATTCTAAGCTACCAAACCATCGGCCCTACGGGCCTGAATGGAAACCGCATATTTTTCTACCAAACCGGCGGCCTTACAGGCCTGTAAGACCAAATTGAATTTTAAGATACTGCCAAATCTGTAGGCCTACAGGCCTGAGAAGGTTCCTTGAGTTTTAAGCTACCAAACCGGGCTCTGCGGCCTTAAGTGAGTTAGATTCTATTAACCAAACCAGCGGCCCGATGGCCCTTACAAGCGTTGTGCTTATTCCATTGGCTGCCATCCCACACATTCCGCACATTCCCACATTCCGCACATTCCCACATTCCCACATTCCCACATTCCCCTCACCGCACCTCCTGCATGTCCACCAGTTGCCGGTAACGGCCGTTTAAGGCCATCAGTGTTTCGTGCGTGCCGCGCTCTACAATGCGGCCGCCATCCAGCACTACAATTTCATCGGCATGGCGCACGGTGCTCAGACGGTGCGCAATCACAATCGACGTCCGGTTTTGCATCAGCTGGTTGATGGCCTGCTGCACCAGCCGCTCGCTTTGCGTGTCCAGCGAGGATGTGGCTTCGTCCAGGATGAGGATGGGCGGATTTTTCAGCACCGCGCGCGCAATGGTTACCCGCTGCCTTTCGCCGCCGCTGAGGCGCGCGCCACGGTCGCCAACAAGCGTATGAAATCCTTCGGGCTTTTTAAGAATGAAAGTTGCTGCATTGGCAATTCTGGCCGCTTCTGCCACCCGCTCTTCGGTAGCGCCGCCGGTGCCCAGCGTGATGTTGTTATAAATCGTGTCGTTGAATAAAATCGGATCCTGATTTACCACACCAATGAGGCGGCGCAAAGAGTGCAGGCTTACATTTTTGATGTTCTGCCCGTCAATCAATACCTCACCTTCGGTTACATCGTGAAAGCGCGGTACCATGTCTGCCAGCGTGCTTTTACCGGCGCCGGAAGCACCAACGAGGGCCACTGTTTTCCCTTTTTCTATGCGCAGATTAATACCGGAAAGCACCGTTTTTTCGCCGTAGGCAAAAGTGACGTTGCGCAGCTCAATGGCTTCGTTGAAATCCTGTATTTCTTTGGCGCCGGGCGCGTCCTGAATTGGGTTGGGCGTGTTCAGCACCTGTTCTATCCTGGCAATGGCGCCGCTGCCTTTCTGCACATTGTAAAAGGCATTGGAAAGGTTTTTAAAAGGATTGATGATTTGGGTAAACAGCGCGATGTAGGCTACAAACCATTCACCGGTTAAGGAAGAATTGCCGGAAAAAATCAAACGCCCGCCGTACCACAAAATCACGGCTACCACCAGGATGCCCAACGTTTCGGAAAGCGGCGAACCCAGTTCGCGCCGCGCGGCAATCTTGTTCTTGGTGCGGAACAAAAGGTTGTTGATGTTCAGAAAGCGCAGAAACTGGTGCTTCTCGGCGTTAAAGGCTTTTACCACCCGCATGCCGGCCAGCGTTTCATCCATCACGCCCAAAAGCGCGCCCTGCTGCTCCTGCTGTATCACGGAATGCCGCTTCAGGCTCTTGCCTACCTTGCCGATGATGTAGCCGGTAACGGGTAAAAAAAGGATGAGGAAAAGCGTCAGCTCCGGCGATATCAAAATCATGGAGGTAAGCGTGAAGAGAATGGTCAGCGGCTCGCGGATAAAGACTTCCAGCACGCCGATGATGCTGATTTCCACCTCCACAATATCGTTGGTCATGCGGCTGATGAGGTCGCCTTTTCGCTCTTCGGTGAAAAAGCCAATGGGCAGGCTCAGCATCTTGCTGAACATATCATTGCGCATGCGGCGCACCACGGCGTTGCGCAGTGGGTTCAGGATGTACAGCGACAGGTAAAGAAACAGGTTTTTAAGCAGCGTAAAGGCCACTACAATCAGCACGATGTAGGTGAGCGCGCGCAGCTTGTCGGCCGCGGCCACTGCTGCTACCGCGTTGGAAATCTTCGCGATGATGCTGCCGCCCTCTTTTGTTGCTGCCGGTTCGCCATTGTTCATAAACAACACCTGCAGCACCGGCGCCAGCATGCCAAAGGAGAAAACAGAAAACAAAACCCCCAAAAGGCTGGTGGCAAAGTAAGCGGCAATGGAGCCTTTATAGTCGCGCAGGTAGCGCAGAATACGGCGGACGTTTTTCAAATGAACTCGTTTTAGCCTCACCCCTGTCCCCGCTCCCAATGGCGGGGGACTGTAGTGTGAAATATATTTTAGAGCAGGAGTAAATTCCCGGTTAGTTATGAAATTACGCTCCAGCTCACGCTCCCGTCTTTCTCGTCTTTGAGCTGAATGCCTGCCTGGGCCAGCTCGTCGCGGATGGCGTCTGAAGTGGCGAAATCTTTACGGGCGCGGGCCTGTTTGCGCATATCTATGAGCAGCTTCAGTACCTCGTCCAGCTTGTCGCTTGTTTTTTCTTCCAGCGGTTGCAGGCCCAGGATTTCCACTACATATGTCTGGAACGTTTTTAGCAGCAATTCATAGATGGATTTGCTCAGCGCGCCGGCCGCAATTTGTCCGCCTTTAATGCCATTAATGACGGGCACGAGCTCAAACAAATTCGCAATCACGCGCGCCGTATTGAAGTCGTCATTCATAAACGCTTCGCATTCCTGGCACAGGGCTCTTACTTTTTGCTCCAGCTCTTTGTCCGCTGCGGTATCGCTATCCGGGGGCGGCAGCTTTTTCAAAATTTCAAAAGCATCCCACAGCCTTCTCAGTCCGCGCTCGCTGGCCTGCAGGGCTTCATTGCTGAAGTCCAGCGTGCTGCGGTAATGCGTTTGCAGGATGTAGAAGCGCACCACCATGGGGTGATAGGCCTGCTCCAGCTCCGGATGATTGCCGCTGAACAGTTCGGTGAGCTTGATAACGTTGTTGTAGCTCTTGCCCATCTTGCGGCCATTGATGGTAATCATGTTGTTGTGCATCCAGTAGCGGACGGGCGCACAGCCATGTGCAATGGTGCTTTGCGCAATTTCGCTTTCGTGGTGCGGAAACTGAAGGTCCATGCCGCCGCCGTGGATGTCAAAGGTTTCGCCCAGGTATTTGGCGCTCATGGCCGAGCACTCGATGTGCCAGCCGGGGAAGCCGGGCCCCCAGGGGCTGGTCCAGCGCATGATGTGTTCTTCAGGCGCTTTTTTCCAGAGGGCAAAATCGGCAGGGTTGCGTTTTTCATCCTGACCTTCCAGTTCGCGGGTATTTTCCAGCAAATCTTCCAGCACGCGGCCGCTCAGCTTTCCGTAGGGATAGTCTTTGGCGTATTTCGGCACATCAAAATAAACCGAGCCGTTCACCTCATAGGCGTAGCCCTTTTTCATGATGTCCTGAATCATATCCAGCTGCTCTACGATGTGGCCGGTAGCGGTAGGCTCAATGGCCGGCGGCAGGGTATTGAACTGCGCCATGCCCCATTCAAAAAGGCGGGTGTATTTGTGCACCAGCTCCATGGGTTCCAGCTTTTCCAGCTTTGCCTTTTCGCTTACCTTATCCTGCGCCTCGCGGCCTTCTTCTTCAAAGTGGCCGGCGTCCGTAATGTTGCGCACATACCGCACTTTATACCCCAGGTGCAACAGCCAGCGGTACACCACGTCAAAGGTGATGTAGGGACGGGCGTGCCCCAGGTGACTTTCGCCGCTTACGGTAGGCCCGCAGACGTACAGGCCCACGAAGGGCGGGTTCAGGGGTTCAAACTTTTCTTTTTCGCGGGTCAGCGAATTGTAGAGATAAAGCGGTGAGGTCATGGGAGCGCAAAGTTATTGAGACAGAGGTTAAGGCCCAGGTTAAGGTTGAGGGCGGCTATGTAGCGGCAGCCGTTTTAGTTTTGGGGCTTTCAGCTATGGCCGCACACCGGAGCGACAGTTCCGGCTGCTACGGGCTGCGGCCCGCTGCGGGCGGGCTGCCCCTGCGCATCCGGCAGCCTTTAAGCGAAGCCGCGCTATGGCACTGCCTGTAGTCCCTGGTAGCAATTGCGACCTTTGTTCCGCCTTACAGGCTTAGAATTTGTAGGATTTTCGCCTCAGCCTCAACCTCAGTCTTAATCTCAACCTCAACCTCCCCTCCATGCCCAACCGCCTCCTTCACGAACATTCCCTGTACCTGCGTCAGCACGCACACAACCCGGTAGACTGGTACCCCTGGGGTGAGGAAGCTTTTGCGCGTGCCCGTGCAGAAAACAAGCCGGTGCTGGTATCCATTGGCTATGCCGCCTGCCATTGGTGCCATGTAATGGAGCGCGAGAGTTTTGAAGACGAAGACACCGCCCGCTATATGAACGCGCATTTTATCTGCATCAAAGTGGATCGTGAAGAACGGCCGGATGTAGACAGCATTTACATGGATGCCGTGCAGGCCATCAGCGGCAGCGGTGGCTGGCCGATGAACGTGTTTGTAACGCCGGATAAAATTCCCTTTTACGGCGGCACTTACTTTCCACCACGTCCGGCCTACGGGCGGGCTTCCTGGATGCAGGTGCTGGAGCGCCTGCATGAACTCTGGATGGAAGACCAGGATGCCATACAGCAACAGGCTGCGCAGATGCAAAATTACCTGGCACAGGCAGCAGCCGGTACGGGCTATGCGCCCTTAAGCCCCGATGTCGCCCTGCTGGATGATATGACGAAACAGCTGCTGAAAATTGCAGATAAGAAATATGGCGGCTTTAGCCGCGCGCCCAAGTTTCCCGGCAGCCTGGCCCTTTCTTTTTTGCTGGACCGCTACCGCTTTGCGCAGGATGAAGCTGCTCTGCAACAGGCTGTGCTGAGCCTGGATAAGATGGCTGCCGGTGGTATTTATGATCAGCTGGGTGGCGGCTTTGCCCGCTACAGCACCGACGACCAGTGGCTGGCGCCGCACTTCGAGAAAATGCTGTATGACAATGCGCTGCTGGTACTTACGTATTGCCAGGCCTATGAGCTGACCGCCCACGAACGGTACCGCCAGGTAATTGAAGAAACCATTGCTTTTGTAAACCGAGAGCTGAAAGGCGCCGATGGCGAAGGCTTTTACAGCGCGCTGGATGCCGACAGTGAAGGCGTGGAAGGCAAATTTTACACCTTTACCTGGCAGGAATGGCTTGAAGCGTGTGGCGAACCGCTGCCGCTGGCAGCCAGTCATTTTGGGGTTACCAAAGCAGGCAACTGGGAAGGCACCAACATCCTGCATCTTGCACAATCGCCCGAAGCCGTCGGCAGGGCTGCCGGTGTGCCGGAAACCGCTGTTTTAAACGAAATAGCCACCGCCAGGCAGCGGCTCTGGCAGTCGCGTGAAAAGCGTGTCCGGCCCGCTACGGATGATAAGGTGCTGCTTAGCTGGAATGCATTGATGAACCTCGCGCTGAGCCGTGCTGCCATTGCTTTGCAGGATGAGAATTACCTGAATCAGGCACAAAATCACATGCAATGGTTGCTGCGCCACCTGCAGGTGGGCGAAACCCTGTACCACGTGTGGCGGCAGGGCGAGGCCCGCATTATGGCCCATCTGGATGATGCTGCATTTTTGATACAGGCACTACTGCAGCTGGCCGCTGCCAGCGGCCAAAATAAATGGCTGGAAGCAGCGCGCATTAAAACAGAACAAACCCTGTTGCACTTTTCAGATGAAGCATCCTTGTTTTTCTTTTTTACAGACAAAAACCAGCAGGATGTACCGCTTCGCAAGATAGAAGTGCAGGACGGCGCCACACCCGCAGCCAATGGCCTGATGGCGCACAACCTTATGGTGCTGGGTCTGGTGCAGGCAAAGCAGGAATGGCTGGGCCGCGGGCAGGCTATGACCGGCAGTATGGCGGCCGCTGCCAGGCAGTATCCATACACATTCGGCTATTGGTGCCAGCTGTTGCAATGGGAAGCCGCAGGCTGGCAATACCTGGTGGCCAAAGAAAAACCGTTAAGGCTGGCACAATTGGCACAGCTGCCCGGAAATGTTTACGCTATGCCGGCAGAAAAGCAGGCGGCAGACAGCAGCTTCAGGCAGGCCGGTTATTACGTGTGTACCGCAGCAGCATGCAGGGCCCCCATGGAAAGTTGGGAAGAAATTCTGGCGCTTGTAAACAAGCCGTAAATAAGACAGATTTTTTTTGACAAACGCTTGCTGGCTATCGGATTTTTAACAACTTTGCGAAGTGGTTTTTGATTTTTCCGGGAAAGTTCTCATCTTGTGCCCCCAATCCGGTAAAAAAAGAAATCAATTTGCCAACCAAAAATTTCATTTATTTGCTCTTTCGCAAAAAACACAACACGCACAGAAGTATGAAACAAGTCACCCTGAAGATCTCAGCAATTGCGCTGCTGGCGATGGCCGCAAGCTGCGGCGGCAGTGGTTCCGGAGGTCAGTTGGTCGGTACACGTTCGCAGCTCAATTATAAAGCGCCGGTTCCGGTTGGAATGTCTTATGTTCCTTCCGGTGTTTTGAAAATGGGCAACAGCGATGAGGACATCCGCGGTAAAAATGATGCCCTTATCCGTACCGTGCAAATGACTGGTTTCTACATGGACGCCACCGAAATCACCAACGACGAATACCGCACCTTCACCAACTGGGTGCGCGACTCGATTGCGCATACCATGCTGGGTGATTTTGTGGACAATGAGGACGGTACCCAAAATGTGGACTTCCGCCGCGCTGTTAACTACCGCAATGCGGATGTGCAGGATCAGCTCACTTCGCTGTACCTGGACCCCAGCGTCAGCGGTACCGGCCGTCGCGAGTTCGACGCCAGCAAGCTGGTGTATCACTACGAGTCGTTTGACTACGACGAGGCAGCCCGCAACCCTACGCAGCCCCGTATGAACTTCGTGCGCAAATACGATATCTCTGCTTATCCGGACACTACGGTTTGGGTACGCCAGTTTGCCTACGCTTATAATGATCCCATCGCGCAGCAATACAACTGGTTTCCTGCCTTCGGCGAGTATCCGGTAGTAGGCGTTACCTGGAATCAGGCAGTGGCCTTCTGCGACTGGCGCACCAAATACTGGCGCAGCGATCGCGAAAAAAACAAACAGTATTTTGAAAGCGAGTTCCGCCTGCCTTCCGAATCACAATGGGAATGGGCAGCGCGTGGCGGCCGCAACGAAGCGGCTTACCCCTGGGGCGGTCCTTATATCGTCAACAAAAAAGGCTGTTACCTGGCTAACTTTAAACCACAGCCCGGCAACTATGCGGCAGACGGCGGCCTTTACACCGTGCCTGCCAACAGTTACTGGCCCAACGACTACGGCCTTTATAATATGGCCGGCAACGTAGCCGAGTGGACTGCCAGCACTTATTTTGATAATGCTTACGGCAATATTGCAGATGTAAATCCGGACGTGATGTACCGCATCAAAGAAAGCGACCCGCAGTGGATGCGTCGTAAAGTGGTGCGCGGCGGTTCCTGGAGGGATGTGAAATACTTCCTCCAAAATGGCACCCGCGACTGGGAATATGCCGATACGGCAAAGAGCTATATTGGTTTCCGTTGCGTGTACCAGGTCATTCATCCGGCTCTTTCCACCAACACACGCCGCTAACAAAAGGTACCCGCATATAGTTTTCTACCGAAGTCCCTATATCCTCATCCTCCACCCATTTTCATTACCGTCCTATTCTCAAGCTTAAATTCTAATGAAATCCATAGCTCTGTTTTTTGAAACCAAGCAAGGCAAGTACCTGAAGAACCTGATTATTGGTCTTGGCGCCTCCGTTGTGTTGATTGGTGCCCTGGGCAAAATCCAGCACTGGCCTATTGGCGGCATGCTGCTGACCGTTGGTATGTGTACCGAGGCCTTCATCTTTGCCCTGCTCGGCATCCTGCCTCCTCATAAAGATTACTACTGGGAGCGTTATTACCCCCATCTGGACGAAAACCCGCACGTGGAAGCTTACCGCAAGGGCGTAAAATTCCAAACCCCGCCCATCGGTCAGATCGGTGGCGGCGGCGGCAACAGCAGCCATGCTGCTACCGCACAACTGGATAAGATGCTGGAGGAAGCCGAAATTAACCCGGCCAACCTGCGCCGCCTCAGCGAAAACTTCAACCGTTTCGGACAAACCGTAGAGCAAATGCGCGATATCAGCGATGTAGCTGCCGCAACCGGCACTTATACTTCCGCTGCCCGCGAAACCGCAGACGCACTGGGTCAGCTGAAGGTAACCTTCCAGGGCGCATCCCGCACCATGAGCGAATTCAACAGCGCTGCAGAAGATACCGCACAATTCCACAAACAGGTACAGGTGCTTTCCAAAAACCTGGGCAGCCTGAACCAGATTTATGAAGTGGAGCTGCAGGATGCCAACAACCACCTGAAGGCCATGAACAAATTCTACAGCAACCTGCTGAACGCAAGCGATGCCATGGCTGCCAGCGCCGATGACGCCAAAGCTGCCCGTGAGCAAATCAGCAGACTGGCGCAGAACCTGGGCTCGCTGAACCAGATTTATGGCAACATGCTCAGCGCCATGCAGGGACGCTAAGGCTGCCTTTGTTTTGGACCCTTACACGACTGATAGTTTCTCTCATTCTCTCTAACTTAGAAATAAAGCAAGAATGTCCATTCCTAAAGAGCCGCGGCAGCTCATGATCAACCTGATGTATCTGGTGCTGACTGCCATGCTGGCCCTGAACATATCGAGCGAGATCCTGAATGCCTTCAAGATTATCAACGATAGCATCGTGAAATCTAACGGTACGATTGTGGCAAACAATACCTCGCTCTACCAAAGCCTGAACGCGCTGGCCCAGATGCCGGAGCAAAAGGAGCGCGTTGCTCCTTTTGATGCCAAAGCGCGACTGGTGCATGACGAGGCAGATAAAGTGGTTGCCTACCTGGAAGATTTGAAGACCAGGATGACTACACAGGCAGGCGGCGTGGAGAAAGAATCCGGCCACATTGCCAAAGAAGGCGATATTGACATCGCAACGCGCATGTTTGTTGAAGGTACCCCCCAGAGCAAAAAGGGTGGCGAAGATCTGAAAAATACCCTGCAGAACTTTAGAAACTTCCTGCTGGAACAAGTAGACCCTGCGGCACGCGAAGGCATTTCCCAACAATTACCCGTGGAAATTGTGCCCATGCCCAAATCTGAAAATAACCCGCAGGGCGACTGGGCCGTTGGTAACTTCTTTCACATTCCGGTGATTGGCGCTATTACGCTGCTTTCTAAATTCCAGAATGACGTCCGTAACTCTGAGGCACTGATTGTGCAGGAACTGATGCGCGAAGCAGATGCCGGTGTTATTAAGTTTGACGCCATCGCTGCTATTGCCGTACCGAAAACCAGCTACGCATTGCAGGGTCAGAAAATTGAAGCCCAAATCATGCTGGCTGCTTATAACAAAACCGTGAACCCAACTATCAGCGCTTCCAGCGGCCGTGTTGCACAGGTAGAAGGCGGCGTAGGATACTGGGAAACCACTGCCTCCGGCGTGGGCCTGCAAACAGTGCGCGGTACCCTGAGCATTGATTTTCAGGGCCGTAAAGAAACCCGCCCCTGGGAGTTCCAGTATATGGTGGGCAGCGCAGGCGCTTCTTTGCAGCTGGATAAAATGAACGTGTTTTACATTGGCATTCCCAACCCGGTAACCGTAAGTGCCGCGGGCTATACGCTGGAAGATGTAAGCCTGAGCATTCCCGGTGCCACCGTAACGCCTACCGGCGCCAAAGGCCACTATCTGGTAAATGTGGATAAAGCCGGCAACCTGGAAGCATCTATCATGGCACGTACCCGTGCCGGTGGCAGCCAGAAAGTTGGCGGCATGACGATTCGTACCAAATTTATTCCTGCTCCCACTGCAACGGTGGCTGGTAAAACAACCGGCTTCATCCCAGCCAACGTGTTCCGTGCACAGGCCGGTGTGATAGCCAACATGGGCGACTTTGTGTTTGACATCAAAACCACTGTTTCCTCCTTTGACTTCAGCTATCAGCCCAAACGGGGCGATTACCAGGGCCCCTTCCATGTAAATGGCCCCCGTTTTGATAACAATGCCGATGTAGCCAACTATATGAACCGTGCAGCCATCGGCGATAAAATATTCCTGGACAATGTACGCGCCAAGCTGCCCGACGGCCGCAACGTGCTGATCAACTCCATGATATTTACCCTCAACTAACCGTACCTTTATTCCCTCATAAAACAGAAAGGAAGAATGAACCTTCGTCAATCATACCGTTTCCTTGCGCTTGCCGTTTTCTCCTTTGCAGGCCTTGCTGCACAGGCGCAGCCTACCATGACAGATCCTGCCACAACCGCTGCAGGCAGCGAACCCGTGAAGGCAGACTGGAAGCCCAGCCTGGTGCGCGATGGCGCCTACGACCGGATGCCGCACGCCCGTACGCCCATGCCGTGGCCGTATGTTAGGGAAGCAGATATCCTCTGGAAAAAGCGCGTCTGGCGCGAAATTGATACCCGCGAAAAACAAAACCTGGCGTTCCGCTATCCCGGCGATGACGAAACAGGCGGCGGTTATTTTATTGAAATCCTGGTAGATGCTGTGAAAAAGGGCAAGATTAAAGCTTACTCTACCATGGATGACCGCTTTACCACGCCGATGAGTAAAGACCAGATCATGGAAGCTTTCGTTGGTAAAACAGATACCACCGATGTGGAAGATCCGGAAACCGGCGAAATGAAACGCGTGATAAATCACCGCGACTTCAACCCGGACCTGATTACCCGCTACCGCGTAAAAGAAGACTGGATGTTTGACCGCAACCTGGGCCGTATGATTGTGCGCATTATCGGCATCGCGCCTATGCAGGACAAATACAACGACGATGGTTCTTTCCGTGCCAGCTCGCCCATGTTCTGGATTTATTACCCCGAAGCACGCAATGTATTTGCCCAATATGAGGTTTATAACCCTGAAAATGATGTGCAACGCATTAGCTGGACCGATTACTGGGATGCCCGTTTCTGGCATGGCCGTATTATTCAGGTCAGCAATCCTTTCAACACGACCTTCAAAAACATGGGCCTGACCAATATGGAAGCGCTGCATGAAGGAGAACGTGCACAGGAAGACATCATCAACAAAGAACTGGATATGTGGGAGAACTAGTTCTTTCTCCCAAGCTTTACTATCAGGCGCGGCTGTTTTCAGCCGCGCCTGTTTTTTTCCTGTCCTGCCGTTGGAAATGGAATTATTTTTGCCGCCGATGAATCAAATTCACCTGCCTTCCCTGGAGGTTTGCCTTTCCCCCGCACTCCTGCATTTGTTTGATACCACTGGAAAAATTGTCGTTATCATAGATGTCTTCCGCGCTACCTCTACCATAGCAGCTGCCTTGCACAATGGCGCTAAAGAAATTATCCCGGTTGCATCGGTAGCAGCGTGTATAGAAACCGGCGCTGCTACACCGAATAGCATTACTGCCGGCGAGCGGGATGGCAAAATTGCCCCCGGCCTGGAGCATGGCAATTCTCCTTCTGAATACTCCAAAGAATTTATTGCAGGCAAAACGCTGGTGCTCACCACCACCAACGGCACACGCCTGCTGCATATGGTGAAAGGCGCGGCCGGTATCATTACTGGCTCTTTCCTGAACCTGGATGCCGTTTGCGACTACCTGATTGCTCAACAAAAGCCCGTGGTGCTTGGCTGCGCGGCCTGGAAAGACCGTTTTAACCTCGAGGACACTCTTTTTGCAGGTGCGGTGGCAGACAAGGTGAGCCAGCACTTCCAGATAGGCTGCGACAGCGCTATTGCTGCTATCAGGATGCACCGGCAATCTGAGGGGAACTACCTGGATTACTTAAAAGAAGGCTCTCATTACCGCCGCCTGTCGGCTTACGGTTTGCAGGAAGATATGGCGTATTGCGCTACGCCCAATTTGCATCCTGTTGTGCCCGTATTGGAAGACAAAGCGTTGCGGGTATACGGTGAGAAATAGTGCTGGCCTGTTATGTCAGTTCTGAGAGTACATCAGCTGTAAGGTGTATGCTACTTTTTAAATCCTACGATTCCCGCTACAAGATGTTGTTGTAGACTTCTGTCCATAGTAATTACGCGCCCATTATTGGCCATACCGGGCATAAAAGGCTGTTGGTTATGCCTGTTAGCGCGGCCCTGCGGTACCCATAAATCCTGAATAAAAAATCATTTTGGTAGTTTGCTGCACCCTATACTTTTCCAAATCAACTTCAATTGGTACTATGTAATACTTTTCCCTCAATGAATTTATTTCATTCCGGTAGTAGCCCAGCTGTACAATAGGACTCCAAAGACGTGGAATAGTTACGTTGAAAAATACAGGGCTATTTATACCAGGATACAACACACTGCACCGGTCCCCAGCTATCTTATACAATTTGAAATCTGACCACTTGTTATACTCATGTGTCCAATCACATATCAGGGCGTAATCTCTCGGGTGCATTTCGCCTGACGTAATTAAAACATCTATGTTCCTGTTCAGTATTTCTATTGCACAAGGGTCATGCAGCAATGAAATAATAGGTAAAAGTTGGTACAAATTACTTTCTGTAATTTCAAATTGATCACGGAATATTAGTGGGGCATTATAATAGTTGTAGTAGTAAATATTAAGTAGGTCAAAACTATCATTGCCGAATACTGCTTTATAATTATTCCGCGCTATTCCGATTCTTTTATCACCTGGGAATTTGCCTCTTTCAATAGCATTCTTAAGTTCATTGGTATTGTTAACAAGAATGTCTACAAAGGAAATAGAATCATGCTTCCAAAGATGCCCACTATTTTTAGACGCCTGTTCATGGGCATACCGCATTAACCAATCTTTGAGCAGAAGACTATCTATTCTACTAAAGTAAAGTTTCTTTTGCCTTTGAATAGTTTTATTGTCTAACTTTTCATAGTATGGCTCAAGCAGAGGGTAAATGCATAGGTCTTCTTTCTCTAGTCCATTAGCTGTGCCTTTGTATATAAAGTTCAAAGCATGGACGCTGTCATCTTTTAACGCAGCTATTTGAGCCGCATTTAAAACATCTCTCAGGAAAACAAAGTCAAATGCATTAAGCACGGAATCATAAGCTTTGATAGCACTAATCGTATCCTGCTCCAGAAAAAAGGTTATTTCAGCATTATTAACAGACTTATGGTACAATGCGTAGTCCTGAGCAGCTGATGTCACGCTACGCAATAGCAGCGTAATGAGTAAAAGTATTTTACCAGCGGTTTTCAATTGGCAATATCCTTTGGTTATTTCAAGCATCGGCATTGCCTTTGTACCCTTCTTTATGTTCTTAGTCAGGAATGCGTGCTGTTACAGCTCCGCACGGCGCTTGGGTGCGTCAAACTTCACCTTTGCGGTTTGCGCTTTGCCATGACGCAGGTAGCGTACATCAAAACTTTTTCCGGCTGCAGCGCCGTTTACAAAGCCCTGTAGCATAGAAATATTGGTGATGGTATTTCCATTCCAGTGCGTAAGAATATCGCCGGCTTTCAGGCCTGCTTTGTCTGCAGCGCTGCCGGGTGTTACACCGGTGATAAGTACGCCATCTCCCGACACTCTTTCTTCGGCCATAATACCCAGCTTAGGGCCCGTTGCCTGCCCTGTTTGAAACTGCTCCAGAAGGTTTTGCAGGTCTTCCATAGAAATGTCCGGCATCTGCCCGTAAGGCATCATATTGGGCATCTGACCCTGTCCGCCGCCAAAAGGATGAAAAGGATAGCCCTGCGAGGAAGCCTGCGGGCTGCTTTGCAGGATGGCTTTTGTGGTGCTCGTCTGCTCTTTGCGGCGGTAGCGCACCGCTACCTCATCGCCTGCTTTATGGCGGCCAATTTCTGCTACGAGATCTTCCGGACTGGCAATGCCTGTTTCGTTGATGGCAATGATCCGGTCTTCAGGCTGCAAGCCCGCTTTCTCCGCCGCGCTGCCGGGGGCCACATCGATGACAAGGGCGCCGGGCGTTTCATCTTTTTGGGTTCTTACACCCAGCATGGGCCGGCTTTCGCCTATAGCTCCGGACCAGTCCATTGCTGTGGGCGCGTCATTTGCAGCATCAATGATAATCTTCTTGCCGGTTTCCTTATTGCTTTTCGGATAAGTGCTTACCACTTTCCCATCCACGGTAATGTTGCCATCTTTTATTTCAATAATAGTTTGCCCCTGCCTAGGCTCTTTTTTAATGATGATGGTGTTTTCCGACTGTGCCATCGTGCTGAAAGAAGCAAGCAGCAGGCCGCTTAACATTAAAAGACCGGTTTTCATAAGGTGTTGTTTTTGCAGAACACGAATTTAGCAGGAACCTTATAGAACGGAATGAAAGACAGCGTTAAAGCAGGCCTTAGCATTTAGCTAAAAAAACGGAAGCAAAATTTCATCTTGCTTCCGCCTTCCTGAAAACGATTTAAGTCGCTTACGCTTCTCCTTCTTCCGGACCACTGTGGCCTTCCAGCTTAACCAGTTTATTGTATAAGCCCAGCAGCAGGAAGGGTGCCGCCCATTGGCCCACAAAAAGGGCCGTGTGGTTTTTGCCAAAGATTTTCAGGGTTGCTGAGATAGCCATGGAGCCGATGGCGCTCCAGAGAAACAGGTCTGAAGGCAGCTTCGCGGTTTGCTCTTCAATAGCGGAGGCAACCGGGCCCTCCGTGTGTTGCGGATTTTTGTTTGTAGCCATAGTTATAAGGTTTTAGGAACAGAATCGCTTAAAATACCATGCCTGATAAAAAAACAAAACCAGCCGTACCGGCTGGTTTATAAACGCATTTGTGCCCTGCCGGCATCAATCGGCCCAGGCTTTCTTGATGTGGTGGCGCAACAGGTAAACGCCGCCGGTGTTTTTATTGACGCCTACCACACTGAATTTCTCATTCTTGATATCCACGATAAAGGTGTACTCATTGCCAACATCGCTTTTTACCTTGTAGCTGTAGGTATCGGTGCTCTTGTCGTATTCCTTGCTTTGCACGTAATAGTCGGAACTGATGTCTGAGGTAGTGTGGTGAAAGATGGTTTCATCGTTGTTCAGCTTAAAAAGGGTGCTTTCGGGCGAGGAAGAGCAGTTGATGAATTCGCTGTTGGTGTTATCCCAGTCGCAATAAGTTACTTTATCAGTACTAAAGTAGGCCTGAGCATGGCTTAGGGCAGCGCAGCAAATTGCACCACAAATCAGTAGTAATTTTTTCATGGGATGTTGTTTTTAATTTTCAGGGGTTATGAAATCAATTAGTTTTAAGGAGCTAAGGTAGGCGGGAAAGCCCTTACTTATCGTACCTATGCTACGGTATTTTTACGCAATATTTAAGATCGGGGCTCATTGGCAGCAAACCTGCTTTTGCAGCAAGGCTGGCGCGGTAAATAATCAAACGTTTTTAAAAGGCATAAAAAAAGCCGCCATTGCTGGCGGCCACTTTTATTTTTAGAATATTAAGCTCACATCATGGCTTCCATACCCGTGGTTGTGTGCGCCATTTCCCTTACGGCTGCGGCAATGGCCGGCGCGTCGTAATTACATTCGCGGTGCAATTCTTCTGGTTTGCCATGTTCTACAATCCGGTCCGGAATGCCCAGGATTTTCACTTCATTTTTGTAGCCATGTGCATTCAGGAATTCCAGCACGGCGCTGCCAAAGCCGCCCACCACCGTACCATCTTCCACTGTAATAATTTTCGGGAAGTTCTGTGCTATTTCATGCAGCAGCTCTTCGTCCAGGGGCTTTACAAAACGCATATCGTACAGGGCAGGGGAAAGCTCGTCTGCTAAGAGCATTTTCCGGGCTGCCACCGCAAAATTGCCGGGGTGGCCGATGGTCAGGATAGCCACGTCGCGTCCTGCGGCAATCTGGCGGCCTTTTCCTACCGGAATAGCTTTAAACGGTGTTTTCCATTCCGGCATTACACCCTGTCCGCGTGGGTAGCGAATTACAAACGGGGCATCCTGCTCCGGCAGTTGTGCCGTGTACATCAGGTTGCGCAACTCGCTTTCATTCATCGGCGCGCTCACCACCATGTTGGGAATGCAGCGCATGTAGGCAATGTCGTAGGCGCCATGGTGCGTGGGGCCGTCATCGCCTACCAGGCCGGCGCGATCCAGGCAAAAAACCACCGGTAGTTTTTGGATGGCTACATCGTGCACCACCATGTCGTAGGCGCGCTGCATGAAGGAAGAATAAATGTTGCAAAACGGACGCATGCCGCGCGTAGCCAGCCCGGCAGAAACCGTAACGGCGTGTTGCTCGGCAATGCCTACATCCAGCGCGCGGTCGGGCATGGCTTCCATCATATATTTCAGGGAGCAGCCGGAAGGCATAGCAGGTGTAATGCCCATAACAGCCGGATTTTTTTCGGCCAGCTCTATCATCGTCCAGCCAAACACGTCCTGGTACTTGGGCGGCTCCGGTACCGGCGATACTTTCTTATTAATGATGCCGGTAACCTTGTCGAAGGTACCGGGCGCATGCCAGAGGGTCTGGTCTTTTTCGGCCAGCTCGTAGCCTTTCCCTTTTACAGTTTTGATGTGCAGCAGTTTGGGGCCGGGAATGTTTTTGAGGTCGCTGATGGTTTCTGCCAGCTTGATTACATTGTGCCCGTCTATAGGCCCGAAATAGCGCATGCCCAGGGCTTCAAACAGGTTGCTGCTTTGGCTCACCATGCCTTTGAGGCTGGCTTCCAGCTTGCTGGCCATCTTGCGGTGAAAAGCCGGACTGGGCATTTTCCCAAGCAGCTTCCACACATCATCACGCATCTTGTTCCAGGTAGTGCTGGTGGTGATGTCGGTAAGGTATTCTTTGAGCGCGCCCACATTGGGGTCAATGCTCATGTTGTTGTCGTTGAGGATGACGAGCAGGTTGGTATTGCTCACGCCGGCGTGGTTCAGGGCTTCGAATGCCATACCGGCCGTCATGGCGCCATCGCCGATTACGGCTACGTGTTGCCGGTCTTCGCCTTTCAGCTTGTCGGCAATCGCCATGCCCAGCGCCGCAGAAATGGAAGTGGAAGAGTGTCCTACGCCAAAGGTATCGTACTCGCTTTCGCTTCTTTTCGGGAACCCGCTGAGGCCGCCGTACTTGCGGTTGGTGTGGAATAATTCGCGGCGGCCGGTCAGGATTTTATGGCCGTAAGCCTGATGGCCCACGTCCCACACCAGCTGATCGTCCGGCGTGTTCAGCGCCCAGTGCAGGGCCACCGTCAGCTCTACCACACCCAGGCTGGCGCCAAAGTGGCCGCCATAGATGCTCACCGTGTCAATAATAAACTGACGCAGCTCTTTACTGACTTCCACCAGCTTTTCTTTGGGCAGCAGGCGCAAATCGGCAGGGTAGTAGATATCCTTCAGGAGCGGGCCGGCAGCTATTTCTTCCATCATGAAAAACTAAACGAAAAGTATCAAAATTAAAGAGGAATCGGCAATGGTAATCGTTAATCGTGAATACACGCCCTTCCCGTTAAAAGTCTGTTCCAAAGGAAACGTGCCACAATGGCTTGGGTTTGCCTTCAATGTTCCAGCCCGCATCCACCCGTATAAAATAGCCCAGCAGCATGGTGCGCAGCCCTGCGCCATAGCCAAGGGCCAGGCCGTTTTGGCCATCCAGTTCCAGGTTCAGCAGCACAGGCGGGCTGTAGAGCGTGGTATTCCGGTTAAAAGCTTCGGTATTGGGCAGCAGGCCGTTCCAGGCGCTGCCCACATCCGTAAAGGCTACCAGCTGCATATTGCGTAAAAAGCCGCTTTGTACCGGGCGTTTCAGCAAGGTGCTGAACACGGGAAAGCGCAGTTCCAGATTGGCCACTGCATAGGTGTTTCCATTGCGTGCATTCTGCGGGTAGCCGCGCAGGTTGGTAGCCAGGGCCTGAAAAGCATAATTCTGATCCGTAACGGGCGGCATGGCATCGCTGTATTTCGGGAACAACCAGTTATCTACCCCGCCCAGGGTATAAAGGATGTGATGGTTGCCCGCAGAATGGGCGCCGGCTATGCGTGCGGCAAAAATGGTTTTCTTGTAAATCTTCTGGTAGTAACGGAAGTCCAGGCCCAGGTTGTAAAAGCCTTTGGTATTGTCGCTGCCTGCGTCTCCGTAATTCACGCTTTTATTTAGCGGCTGCATGTATTCCGCGTAAAACTTATAGCGGAAACCCTGCCGCAGGTTAATGTCCAGCGCCGCGCTGTTATCAAACACATATTCTACCCGCGCCATGGCCCAGTACTTTTTAGAGGAAGGCAGGTAATTCAGGGAAATCGTGTCCTGTGCTTTAAAATCAAGATTATCCTGCCGCAAACCCAGGTGGGCGCGCACACTGCGGATGCGATCCAGCGGATAGCTGTAAGAACCCTGCAGGTAATTGGTGCTTACTTTCAGCAATTCGTTGCGCATAAAAAGCGGATTGCCTGCCGGATCGGTATAAGTGACGGTGCGGTTTTGGTTGTCTGAGGTACGCAGGAAAAGGACGCCCCAGTCGGCATGATGCGTAAAATTCTGGTATTGCAGAAAATAACCCATGCCGCTAAAGGTTACCGGCAGGCGGATGCCGCCGGTAAAACGGTGGTTTTCCATCGCGTCGTTCAGGCTTACGGTTATCATGCCGCCCAGGTCCGGATTGGTATAGCTTTCCACCGGCTGATAGCGGTTGAAAAGCACGCTGTTATCCAGTTTTACGGAAAAGAAATCCGGCTTAAAGCTCAGGCGGTAAGTCTTGCTGCGCAATTTCAGGTAGGTGCTGTCTACGATGCGCACATCCAGCAATGTTGTATCTCCTTCCGGCTCGCCCACTACAGTTGCAGGAATTGCCGGCGCCACCTGCGGCAGGCTGTCGCTGCCAAATTCAGATTCATAAATATTGCCGCCCGGCACAAAAGGCGCCGGCTGCACAGGGCTGATGCCGCCGGGGGTATGTGCGTCTGACTCGGCGCTTTGGTTGTTGCCTTTTTTCAAAAACAAGGTAGTGGGTTGCAGCCTTTTGGGCGCCTCGGGGTCGGGCATCACCAGCGGGCCGGTAAAAATCTGATAGTTGCCGGAAGCCTGTATCACATCGGCCACCAGGTTGCCTGCAGGATTGTACTGATGGCTGATGATGCTGCTCACATAATTGGTGACCGGTACAGAAATAGCGGAATCCTGATTGTTTTCATTCCGGCCGAAAAGCACCACGTATTTATTCCAGACGCCGTTGCTGTCGCTCAGGTAAGCAAAGTTGTCGGGGCCGTACTGAATGGGCTGTGTAATGTGCGTGTTCTCGGTATGGGTAATTTGCAGCAGCTCGCGGCTTTGGGTTTTGGTGTCGTAAAAGTAAAGGTTCATAGGCCCGGTGGGCATCTGATTTACCTGTGCCGGCACATCCATACTGGCCGCGGGGCGGTTGCTTAGAAACAGGATGCCCCTGCGGGAACCACCGCTTACAAACTGCGGCTGCACATCGTCCCACATATCGTTGGTGATGTTGGTCATGCGGCTGCCACGCAGGGTAAAAGCATAAAGGTCGGTCTGGCTGCGGCGGATAGCGCTGAAGATGATTTGATCGTTGTCTTCATTAAAGGTCATACCCAGCACGCGGTCAAAACGGCTTTCAGGAATTACGTGGTTCACGATTTTGGCCTTGATGGCATCGTAAATGCGCAGGCGGGTGGTGCGCCCTTTTTTATACAGGATAGCCAGCTTAAAGCCGTTGTTGCTCCAGGCCAGCAGCGGGTAGTTGGGGTCTGGCGCAATTTCATTGTAATCGGTGCGGCCGCCCGAAAGGATTTGGGAACGCTGCTGTTGCTGGTCTGTTTTCTGGATGTACACCTGGTATTCGCCGGCTTTCCAGTGCACATAGGCCACATCGCGGCCGCGGGGGCTTACGCGGATGCTTTCAATGCGGCCACCGTCGTCCGGTACCTTCAGGTCCAGGATTTTATGTTGCTGATTGGGCAGGTCCAGGTGGGCGCTGTCTGAACTAAAGGTCCGGGCGTAAAACGTCATGCAGGAATCGTAGGCCTGGCGCACTTTCATGCCAATGTTGGTTTTCAGGCCCTGGTTCAGGCTGCTTTTCAGCTGCATCATGAAGATGGTGCTGCGAATCACTTCGTCGCCATAGGTATCGTTGATCCATTTCCAGAAAGCACGGCCCGCCAGTTCGGGTTGTTTTTCGCTCAGTTCATAAAAGCCGGCTTTGGGGTGGGCGGCCATCAGGTTTTTCCACTGGCTTTCGCTGCCGGCGTCCCAGCCGTCTACCAGGTAAGAAATGTAGCCGGCAGTAGTCCATTCGGGCAGGTTCATCAGCACGGCGTTGCGCACCATTTCTTTAAACGATTCGCCAAAGAGCATTTTCTGCATCACCACGCGGCTCATGCCGGCACGCAACTGGCGGCGCAGGTGGGTGTGGATGCCGTCGAAGTACACCACCAGTTTGTCGCCCACCAGGTCTACGGTGCCGGCGGGCATATCGGTCAGCTGGTTATCCAGCTTCAGGCCGATGTTGGTTTGGCGGTATTCATCGTAATTGTTGTAGAGGATGATGTTGAAGCGGCTGGGAAAGCGCCCGCCCAGCCGGCGCTCCACGATTTTAATATCGCCTTCGGCCTGCTCGGCCACATACCGGGCCAGGCCCTGCCCTGCACGATCGTAGTGGTAAATGCGAAAGTGCTCGGTATCAAAATAGCGCCATTCAAAAGAGCGGTACTGCACGCGGTTTTGGCCAAATTGTTCTACGTTGGTCTGGGCGAATGCGCCTGCGGCCGGAAGCAGCAGGGCACAGAGCGCAGTCAGGCCGCGCAGCATTTGCCGGATGCGTTGGTTCATGTAGCGTTTGAAATAATTTCTTCTGGAAAAAGACCAGCAGGATGCATGTGTGCGACTGTTGTCCGATAAATTTAAGACAGAAAAAAATGAGCCACACGCAGGGTGCGTTAATATTTTGTGGAAAGGATGGAGGATCAACAGCATGGCCATGCGTTGGCACTGCGGTTATTCGGGCATTTCTGCTTCCACGGTGCCCTGTCTTACCTTCGCGCCATGCTGCATTTAGCCACTTTTACGTTTAACCCTTTTTCCGAAAATACCTACGTGCTCTACAACGAAAAAGGCGATGCCTGGATTGTGGACCCCGGCATGTACCACGCGGAAGAAGTAACGGAGCTCACCAATTTTCTAAAAGAAAAAAACCTCACGCCCCGCGCCATCATCAATACCCATGCGCACATAGACCACATCTTTGGCGTGCCGGCGCTGAAAAATAAATTCAGTATTCCCTTCCACCTGCACGAAGCCGAATTGCCGGTTTTGAATGGCGCCAAAGGCTCGGCCATGCTGTTTGGTTTTGATTTCCCGGAAGCACCGAAGCCGGATGGCTTTATTCCGCACGGCGAAAAATGGCAACTGGGCGATGATGAGCTGGACGTTTTATTCGTGCCCGGCCACTCGCCCGGCAGCATTGCCTTTTATTATGCGCCCGGCGGCTGGCTCATCAGCGGCGACGCTTTATTTAACGGCTCCATCGGCCGTACCGATTTGCCCGGCGGCCATCACGAAACGCTCATCAGCAGCATCAAAAATGAATTGTTTCCGTTGCCGGAAGAAACGAAAGTTTATCCCGGTCACGGACCAGCTACTACTATTGGCCAGGAAAAGAAAAGCAATCCTTTCCTGCAGTAAATCTTCATGAATTAACTTTGCCCGCGATTATGAAAATCCTCGTCTGCATTTGCCAGGTACCCGATACCACCGCAAAAATTCAGTTTACCGATAACAACACCAAATTCAACACGCAGGGCGTGACCATGATTATCAATCCGTATGATGAGTGGTACGCATTGGTGCGCGCGCTGGAGCTTAAAGAAGCCGGCACCGCGTCTGCCGTTCACCTCGTAACTGTAGGTCGTGCCGATGCCGAGCCGGTCATCCGCAAGGCGCTGGCGCTGGGTGGCGATGAAGCTTTCCGCATTGATGCCGACAGCAACGATACCTACGAGATTGCCGCTGAAATTGCTGCTTTCGCCAAAGACCAGAACTACGACCTGATTCTTTGCGGTAAGGAAAGCATTGATTACAACAACGGCATGGTGCCGGGCCTGCTGGCCGGCATGCTGGATATGGCTTACATTGGCTTTGCCACCAGGATTGAGGTAAGCGGCAGCACGGCTACCGTAAGCCGCGAAATTGAAGGCGGTGAAGAAGTGGATGAAACCAGCCTGCCGCTGGTAATTTCCTGCCAGAAAGGCGTGGCCGAACAACGCATTCCCAACATGCGCGGCATCATGGCGGCGCGCACCAAGCCTTTGAAGGTAATTCCTTCCAGCGGCGCAGGCGCCCTGGCCACGGTAAGCAGCTATGAAATGCCACCTGCCAAAACCGGCGTGAAAATGTTTACCGCCGATCAGATGGACGAGCTGGTAGCTGCCCTGCACAACGAGGCGAAAGCCATTTAAGCCGGCCCCTTTCAACCCTAATATTTTTCTTAAGAAATTCTTTTATGTCAGTAATCGTTTTAGCAGAACACAGCGGGGGCAGCTTTAAAAAGAAAGCCCTGGAGCTGGTACAATATGGCCAGAAAATAGCCGCGCAGCAGGGTGGTGATACCATCGCGGTAGTGCTTGGCGACATCGCCGAAGGCGAGCTGCAGCAACTGGGCGCTTATGGCGCCACTAAAGTGTTGCATGTGGCCGATGCGCGCGTGAATGATTTTTCCGCCCGCGCTTATGCCAAAGCCCTGGTCGCTGCCGCGCAGCAAAGCAGCGCCAAAGTAATTGTTACATCTCACGACGTCATCGGTCGCAGTGTGGCCCCGCTGGTGGCGGCCCAACTGAAAGCCGGCGTAGCCGCCGGCGCCGTAGCCATGCCCGAAAACGGAAATGGTTTTGCCGTGAAGACTACTGTTTTCTCGGGTAAAGGCTTCGCCAACATCGCTATCAGTAGCGATGTAAAAGTCATCACCCTGATGGCCAATACCTTTCAGCCGCAAAAGGGGGAAAGCAGCGCCGTCGTGGAAAAACTGAGCGTTTCTTTTGATGACAAAGACTTTGGCATCAAAGTAAAAGACGTCAAGAAAGTAACCGGTGCCGTGCCGCTGACCGAAGCCGAACTGGTGGTAAGCGGTGGCCGCGGCATGAAAGGCCCTGAGAACTGGGGCGTGCTGGAAGAGCTGGCCGGCACATTGGGCGCCGCCCTTGCCTGCAGCCGTCCGGTGGCCGATAGCCACTGGCGTCCGCACCACGAGCACGTAGGGCAGACCGGCGGTACCATTCGTCCGAACCTCTATGTAGCGGTGGGTATTTCCGGCGCTATTCAGCACCTGGCTGGCGTAAACACGTCCAAAACGATTGTGGTGATTAACAAAGACCCGGAAGCGCCTTTCTTTAAAGCCGCCGATTACGGCGTGGTGGGCGATGCTCTGGAAATCGTTCCGAAACTTACCGAAGCAGTGAAGAAATTCAAAGCCGCGCAGTAAGAATAATATTGATTTTTTAGTTTGAAAAAAAGCCGTCTGCCTTGGTAGACGGCTTTTTTTGTTCCTCCAGATAACTCACGGCTTCTCACAGAAGCAAAGGAAAAGCAGCGCATTGTTTTAAGCTAGCTCGGCGTTTCTGTATTTCCTGCAGGAAGTAAGCAATATGCCTTTACCGGCTAAAAACCAGGGTATGGCTGCCACTGAGGCGCAGAGTATTGCCCTGCAGGTTGTAGGTCAGCTTTTGACCGGAAAGGGCTTCCAGAAACTGGCCCTCCAGTTTCATGTTGTTGCTGGGGCAGGCCATCATGGTGCTGCCCATTTCTCCAAGTATCAGTTCCTGACCGGCCAGCTGAAAGTTGCCGAAAAAGCGGTTGCAGCCCGCGAAGCCCGACACCCTTTTCTCATCCATTTCAAATTCGATGGCAGGCACGCCATCGGGAAAATCTTCCGGTTTAATCTGCACGCCATCTATCTGCCGCAGGAGCCAGACGCTTTCCAGCTGATAATTACCGAGGAAATCGCCGCAGCCCTGGTATACGGTGGACTGCCCATTTTCAGTAAAGACGGCGCGTGCGCTCCAGTTGCTTGTAGCTCCGGACATACCATCGGTGCACGTCTTGTGGGTAAGTTCCAGGCGCACTTCTTTGCCGCCCAGCCGCGCAGTGTAGTGCCTCGGCATCATCCGGGAACCGCTTTGCTCTTCCTTCTCGGCCAGCGCAGTGAGTTCCGGGCCATCTATTACCTTGAAAAACATTTGCTTATTGCCATCCAGCTCTACAAACCAAAACGGCTCGTTGCCGGTGGCGGCAAACACTATGCCCCGGGCCAGGCGGTCTGCAGTAGCCCGGTCCGTGCCTTCCGGTTTTCTGCTGAGCCGGAACATGCCCGCCCGCGGCGGTTGAATTTCTTTTTTAGCTGCATCCAGCATGACCAGCTCGCTGCCGGTAAATCTGAAATATTGCTTTCTGCTGTTGTTGGCAGCCTGCAGGCTAATCACATTATTTTTATCCAGCTGCCACGCACCGTGTGCGGTAACAGGAGCCACACTGCGTTCCTGGTACACCATGGTTTCTTCGTAGTTGCCGCCGGCATGCAGGGTCAGCGTATAATCAATGCCCGGGCAGTCGGCGCAGGGCAGCAGGCCTTCCCATGCCCCCGCCGGCGAAACGGCGGGCTGATTGATTGTGGCGGTACGGCTACTGCCACAGGCGGCAAGCAGTGCCAGGCTACAAAGCAGCAGGATAAAGGAGGGTAACCGGAGCAGAAATGCTTTCATGTACATTCGCCGGGAAAGAACTGTGCCAGATTTCAGGTCTCCTATCTGTGCCAGCGTGCTTTTTTGAAAGCGCTGAAAAGATTTTAGAGGAAAAAAGTTGATAAGGCCGGTGCGGAATTGAAATTGGAGCAAAAAATTACCTACCTTTGCTTTTCCCCGGAAAGACGGGGTTTTTTTACGGGCATAGTTCAACGGTAGAATAGAGGTCTCCAAAACCTTTGATCGTGGTTCGAATCCGCGTGCCCGTGCCAAAAGCCAATTAGCTAATTTTTCTCCATGGCAAAATTCGGAACCTACATCCAGGAAGCATACGACGAGCTGGTACACAAAGTAAGCTGGCCTTCCTGGCCCGAGCTGCAGCAAACCACCGTCATCGTGCTGGTAGCCCTGTTGATAGTAACGCTTATTATCTTCGGCATGGACACGCTGAGCGAGCGCGTACTTTCTTTGGTGTACAGCATTATTGGATAATTTTTTAAAATGGTAAGTAACGAAACAACTTCCGCTCAGGAAACCAAATGGTATGTGCTGCGTGTGGTGAGCGGTAAGGAGCGAAAAGTAAAGGAACATCTCGAAAAGGAAATCCGCCTTAGCGGCTGGAGCCAGTCTATCCTGCAGATTCTTTGCCCTTCCGAGCGTGTTTTTAAGATTCAGAACGGTAAAAAAGTACTGCGCGAGAAAATCCTTTTTCCCGGCTATATTTTAATTGAAGCGGTAGACGGACAACTGAATGATACCATGATTCAGGTGATTACGTCGGTTACCGGCGTCATTCACTTCCTCGGAAGAGAAAACCCGACCGCCCTTCGTAAAAGCGAAGTCAACAAGATGTTTGGCAAGATGGACGAGGTGGACGAAGCCGGCATCAACATTGCCGATCCGTTTATTGTGGGTGAAACCGTGCGCATCATCGACGGCCCGTTCAACGACTTCAACGGTATGGTGGAAGAGGTAAACGAAGAAAAGAAAAAGCTGAAGGTGGTGGTGAAAATATTCGGTCGCGCCACACCGGTAGAACTTACCTACATGCAGGTGGAAAAAATAGCATAAAAATTAATATAAAATTTATAAAAGGCTGCCGGAAGGTGGCCTTTTTTTATGAGTGATGAGTGATGTTGGTGGCGCAAAATCTCTATAAGCGTTCTTACGCTTTAGTTTTGAGAAGGGTGGATATGGCTGTTCTTTTCGCGCAGGGCATTTTCAGTTTTGAACCGGCAAGCGGAAATCTGATTTAGCGAAAGCCAAAAAGGAAAACAAGCGCAATGAATACAGCTGTTAATGGCAAAGGAGTAAGGCTGGGAAAAGCGTAAATCAGCTGTAAAGACCCTAGCGCAGCAGCTCGCAGGGTTTTAGCCCGGTAGCTTTCTTAAACGCCGTGCTGAAATGGGAAATAGAGCTAAAGCCCAGTATGGCGGCTACTTCCGTGACGCTTTTACCTTCGGCTAAAAATTCTTTTGCTTTTTCGCTGCGCTGCCACAAAACATACTCATGTACGCTTTTGCCAATCAGGGTTTTAAAGCCTTTTTTCAGGTAGCATTCATTCATGGCTACCATGCGTGCCAGCTTCTTCAGCGAAATGGTTTCTTCCAGCGACTGATCCAGTATCTGCCGCGCCATAAAAATCTTTTCGCGCTCGGTATCGTAGGCCAGGAAGCGGCAGGCGGGCACCGGGCAGGCCGTAAAAGGCATATTGATTTGGTCGGTGGCGCGGCGCAACAGGTTTACCGCGGCTTCGGTGCGATACAGGGTTTGCTGCAGCTCAGAATCCGGATGACGCTCCTGCAGGTGCGCTACGGCCTGCAATACGGGGGGCGTCAGCTCAAACCAATAATCAATGGGTTCATCATTTTTAAAGGCTTTTTCCTGCAAAAAAAGATCTACCGGCCACTGGCTTAAAAACTGGGGTAGGTAAGAAACAGAAAGCAGCATTTCTTCGTCTAAAAGCGGCAGTTGCAGCTGCACGTTGTAATCGCCATCGCCTATGGGCAAAAACAACAGCCGGCCTTTTTCCAATGCCGGGCCTGCTGCATTTTCCAGGGAAAGGAACTGCGCCTGCACCGTTTCATTGATGTAGAGCGCGTCAAAGCCGGCAGCCGTCCTTTGCTTTTCCTTTACTGTCTGCATATTCATTACCCTTAAAGTTGGCGATAACTGCAAATATAAGCATTTGCCGCTGTACCTTTGCAGCGGTGCCAAACCTCAGAGGATGCCATCCATTGCCTTCCGGCAATGGTTATTGCATCACCTACAAAGCCCTGCTATTTGCAGGGCTTTATTTTTTTACAGAAACGGGCGCGTGCCCATCCATTACCTGGACTGCTTTCTGCGGCTGCCTTTGCTTTTAGGGTCAGGCAAAGACTCTTTGGCGTAAGATGGTTGCGGGGCGCTCCTGAGCACAGGCCGGGGGTTAAAAGAAACAAAACTGTCTAAAGGCTGCCCATTGAGGTACAGGCGGCAAAATGCTGTATCCATGCGGCATTGCAAGGTATAGGCAGCTTCGTTCTGCTGGTAGGCTACCTGCAAAGATTCAAACTGAAGATCTGCTGCTGCCGGCGGCAATGGCATTAGGTGCCACACCTTGTGATAGCCTTCCTGTACGGTGGATATCCGGTGTACAAAATGGCCGCCATCGAAATAAGCATAGACCAGCCTGAAGCGGGTAAATCCGGGAAAATTATGGACCAGGCAAAGGCGCCTTTCCTGCACATTTTCGGAAAGTTGCAACGAGGCTAAGTAAGGCTGTTGCAACAGGGCCTGTGCTTTTACCACCATGCCCTGGCAGGTAAGTACCAGGAAAATCAGCAGGTTGCCTGTCCTGCGTGCCAACATATACTGCATACTAAGGCTTTTACATAAGCCATAAATATAGTAAATGTGGGCACTATCTGCAGTTTACAGACAGGCAACCTGCGTTTTTACTCAATTTGCCTGCGTTACACGTACAGCATGGCCGCCTGCTTCTTTAGGCAGTTTTTTGTAGTGGATATCCAGGCCTACAGACACGAAAAGCAGGTTGGCTTCCATGCCGGCGTAGGGCTTGTAATCCAGACTGGTGACCTTGTCTTTGGTCGTAAAATCCTGATTAAAGAAATTGCCGGGATAGTACTGGAATTTTAGGGTGATGCCCGGGTCCAGGGAAAAGCCGGCAAAAACATGTGGCATAAATTGCGGCGTACGGTCGCTGAACCATTCACTGAACTTTTCCTTGTGACGGCGCTCCACAAAGCCTTTCTCGCGGTAATTGAAGGGCACATCCACACCGCCACCCGCAAAGAAATAATTGCGGTTGCGCAGGTTGCCTACCTTAAAGCCCAATGGTACGCCAACGGTATATACCCGGCGCTTCACGGTGCTGTCGCCATACTTGTTGATAAGGCCGATGTTTTTGATGCCCAGGCCGGTAAAAAGGCCAAAGTGATTGGTAAAGTCGTAGTTGTAGTTCATGCCCAGGTTCACCACATAGGTAAAGCGCAGCGTGGTAAACTTGGAATCCCCACCCGGCGCATTTTTATACAGCGAAGTGGAGAAGATAGCGCCATCCAGTCCGCTGCCCCAATAGCCGCGCGGGGTGGCAACCGTGGTCTGGTCTGGAATGGTAGTCTCTGGCGTTTGGGCCATGGCAGGTGCCGCAGCAAGCAGCACGCAGGAAAGCAGGTAAGTTTTTAATTTCATAAAAAAGGAGTTGTGGCAGGTTTGGACAAAGCGTGTGCCAAACTACTGCAATATTTTCAGCAAAACCAAAATGGCACGTTGCTTGCACCATAGTCGCGCCAAGATTTTAATTCATTTTACCTGGCAGCCTGTGCATCAGGCTGCCAGGTTGTCAATATTTATTTCATGCAAGTAAACCTCTCTCAATTATTTTCCCAGGACCAGGAAATGGAGTTTATGCCCATCGTACCGCTTGGAGAAGAAGAGCTAAACGAAGAAGAAAAAGGAAATTTACCGGAAGAAGTGCCCCTGATTGCATTACGCAATACGGTGCTGTTTCCCAATGTAGTGCTGCCCATCACGGTAGCCCGCGAGAAAAGTGTAAAGGCCATTCAGGAAGCCCAGAAAAACGGCAAATGGCTGGCGGTAGTGGCCCAGAAAGACGGCGATAATGATAACCCCGAGCCGGAAGATATGTACGCTACGGGCACGCTGGCGCGCATTGTAAAGTTGATTAAAATGCCGGATGGCAACGCCACCGTTTTTATCATGGGGCGCATGCGTTTTGAAACGGAATATTTTTCCCAGACAGAGCCTTATTACACCGCGAAAGTCAAATTCCTGGACGATGAATTCCCGCAGGGCAACGAGCATTTTGACGCACTCGTAGCCTCTATCAAGGATTACGCCGAGAAGATTGTGCACAGCTCGCCCAACCTGCCGCAGGAGGCTGGCATCATGCTGCGCAATATTGAGCAGCCTTCTTTCCTGATTCACTTTATTGCCAGCAACATCAGCGCGCGAACGCCTGAAAAGCAGGCGCTGCTGGAAGAAAATAATATTGAGCTGCGCGCCGAAAAACTGCTTTCCCTGCTGCAAAGCGAGCTGCAACTGCTGGAGCTGAAAAATGAAATTACCAACAAGACCCGTCAGGATATAGACAAGCAGCAGCGCGAATACTTCCTGCAACAGCAGATGAAAAGCATTCGCGAAGAACTGGGCGGCGACCCCAATGAGCGCGAGCTGGAAGACCTGCAAAAACGCGCTGACAGCATGGAGCTGCCGCAGACGGCGAAAGAGCTGTTTCAAAAGAACATAGACAAGCTGAAGCGCATGCACCCCAGCACGCCGGATTACAGCGTGGTGTACAACCACCTGGACCTTCTGCTGGATCTGCCCTGGAACAATACCACGGAAGACAAGTATGACCTGAAACGGGCGCAAAACGTGCTGGACGATGACCATTACGGCATGGATAAAATCAAGGAGCGCATCCTGGAATACCTGGCCGTGCTGAAGCTGAAGGGCGATATGAAAAGCCCTATCCTTTGCTTTGTAGGCCCTCCGGGTATTGGTAAGACCTCGCTGGGCCGCAGCATTGCCAACGCGATTGGCCGCAAATATGTGCGCCTTTCCCTCGGCGGCCTGCACGATGAAAGCGAGCTGCGCGGGCACCGTAAAACCTACATTGGCGCCATGCCGGGCCGCATTATCCAGAACCTGCGCAAGGTGAAAACAGCCAACCCTGTTTTTATCCTGGATGAGGTGGATAAGATTGGCAAAGACTTCCGCGGCGACCCATCTTCCGCGCTGCTGGAAGTTTTAGACCCGGAGCAAAACCATACTTTTTACGACAACTATTTAGAGCTGGAATATGATTTAAGCAAGATACTGTTTATCGCCACGGCCAACAGTTTGCAGGACATTCAGCCAGCCCTGCGCGACCGTCTGGAAATCATTCAGCTCACCGGCTACAGCCTGGAAGAAAAAATTGAAATTGCCAAGCGCCACCTGATACCGAAGCAGAAAGAAGCGCATGGTCTGAAAAAGCAAAAAATGCGCTTTACGGACAAGGCACTCACGCACATCATCCAGGATTATACCCGCGAAAGCGGCGTGCGCGAGCTGGACCGTATTCTGGCCAGCCTGATGCGAAACATAGCGCGCCGGGTGGCTATGGAAGAAGCAGTGCCGGCAACGGTTTCACCTGCTTTCGTGGAAGAAGTTTTGGGCAAGCCGCGCTTCAGCAATGAAGTGTACGCCAAAGGGCATCCCAGCGGGGTAGCGGTGGGGTTGGCTTACACTTCTGTAGGCGGCGATATCCTGTTTATTGAAGCCAGCGTCTCTAAAGGCAAAGGCGGTCTTACGCTGACCGGCAGCCTGGGCGATGTGATGAAGGAAAGCGCCAGCGCCGCTCTTTCTTACCTCAAAGCGCACGCCGAAGAGTATGGTATTGATCCGGAGAAATTTGAAACATCCAACGTGCACATTCATGTGCCGGAAGGCGCCATTCCGAAGGATGGTCCCAGTGCGGGTGTAACCATGCTGACGGCCCTTGCTTCGGCTTTCACCGGAAAGAAAGTAAAACCTTATCTGGCCATGAGCGGTGAGATTACCCTGCGCGGACAGGTATTGCCGGTGGGCGGTATTAAGGAGAAAGTCCTGGCGGCCAAGCGTGCCGGTATCAAAGACATTATTCTTTGCGCGCAGAACCGCAAGGACGTAGAAGAAATCAATCAGAGCTATATCAAAGGCGTGAGATTCCACTATGTGACGATGATGGAAGAAGTGCTGGAATTCGCGCTGGTGAAGAAATAAAAAAACTACCAGCAGTAAGCGCCAGCGGCGCGCAGGTTTGGTAATCAGGAAATAAAGAAATCCATTGAGCGCCAGCGGCGCGCTTGTATGGTAGCAAGGGAATAAAGAAATCCATTAAGCGCTGTAGGCGCGCCGGTATGGTAGCCATATTGTGGCACGACTGGAAGTCGTGCCACAATTATTTACGCAGCTAAATCAAATGAAGGGAATGTTGCCTTCATCATGCTACCGCCGGGCGTCTTTATTTTACCACTCCAAACTAATATTGCGCTCCCATCCGGCCGCACTTTTTAACTTCTCCACCCTTCCACCCTTCCACTCTTTCAACTTCTTCAACCACCTTAAAAAATGCAGGTTTATAAATTCGGCGGCGCCGCCATTGCTACACCCCAAAGCGCCCGCTCTTTGCTGCCCATCATTCAAAACTGTAACAGCCCGCTGGTGCTGGTAGTGAGCGCATTGGGCAAGACCACCAACGCATTGGAAGCCATCGTGGCAGATGCCTGTGCGGGCTATAAAGAGGCAGCGCACCAGAAAGCAGCGGCGCTGGAAAAAGCCCATCTGGAATACGCCGCCCAACTGTTGCAGGACAAATTTCTGACTGCCGCAAAAGAAGATTTAGCCGAGCATTTTACCGAACTAACCTGGGCTGTTGACGATGCCGAAGAAAGCCGTTACAATTTCTGGTATGACCAGATGGTGAGCCTGGGCGAGCTTTTCTCCACCCGCATTTTTGCGCAATTGCTGCTGCAGGAAGGGCTTTCCGCTGTATGGCTGGATGCCCGCGGACTTTTGCGCACCGACGATGAATGGCGCGATGCGCAGGTAGATTGGGATGCGACGCTGGCCAACATGCAGCGGCAAATACTACCCCTGTTGGAAAAAGAAAATATCGTCCTCACACAAGGCTTTATCGGCGCCAATGCAGACAATGCCAGCACCACTTTGGGCCGGGAAGGCAGCGATTATTCCGCCGCGCTGGTAGCCGCCATGCTGGGCGCGGAAAACCTCACCATCTGGAAAGATGTGCCGGGCCTGAAGAATGCCGACCCGCGCGAATTTGCTGACACTGTTTTGATAGATAAAATCAGTTATCGCGAGGTCATTGAAATGGCCTATTACGGCGCGCAGGTCATTCACCCGAAAACCATAAAACCCTTACAAAATGCCGGTATCCCGCTGTATGTGCGTTGTTTTTTAGCGCCTGCACAGCCCGGTACGCTGATTACTGCAGAAGAAAACCTGTCGCCGCAGCAAAGCTATCCGCCACTTATTACCAGCAAGAAAAACCAGGTTTTGATTCAGGCCACTACGCGCGATTTTTCTTTTATTACCGAGCACAACCTGGCCAATATTTACAGGGTTTTTGCCTCGCTGAATTACCGCATCAACCTCCTGCAGCAAACCGCTACTTCGTTTGTGGCCTGCGTGGATTACCGCGAAGACAAATTGCAGCTTTTAATCGCTGCGCTGGAAGGCGAATACATCCTGAGGCGCAATGAAAAAGCCGAGCTTCTGACCATTCGTCATCCGCAGGATAGTGAGGCAAAAAAGCTGGTGGCGGGAAGGGAAATTTTATTGCAGCAAAAAACGCGCAACAGCGTGCAGATAATTACCAGGAATGAGGCGTGAGGGTTGTAAGTGCGTTTCCCGGGATGAATTCGGATACTTCTGATAGATGAAAGGCATTTTCCAGCCCTATAAGACTATGGACTAGCCGGCAATACGATTCATCCCTCACTCCTCAGTCTTCATCCCTAAAAAGCAAGCTGCCATCGCCATAGCTTAGAAACCGGAAATCGTGCGCTAAAGCGTACTCATACACCCGCTTCCAGTCTTCGCCGATAAATGCCGCTACCAGCAGCAGCAAAGTGCTTTGCGGCTGGTGGAAATTGGTAACGAGCGCATCAGCGATTTTAAAATCATAAGGCGGCGCGAGCAAAATGCCCGTCTCGGTAACCAGCTTTTCCAAGCCCTGCCGCTCCATCCAGCTAAGCAATGATTTTAAGGCCGCTTCCACTGCCAATGTCGCTACGTTTCCGTCATAAGGCTCCCACTGTGTGACTTTAATTTCGGAAGGTGCAATGCCGGGATTTTGGGCGGCTTTGCAACCCATCCAATACAGGCTTTCCAGGCTGCGGAGCGCCGTGGTACCAACAGCAACGATTTTCTTTTTGCCGCAATTTTCAAGCAAGTGTTGCAGCAGGTTTTTATCCACCTCCAGCCATTCGGCATGCATCTGGTGGCCTTCCATTTTTTCGCTGCTTACGGGGCGGAAGGTGCCGGCGCCCACATGCAGCACGAGCTTTTCAAACCCCATTCCTTTTTCCTTTAAAGACGCCAGCACTTCGTCTGAAAAATGCAGGGAAGCAGTAGGCGCGGCCACGCTGCCTTCGTGCCGGGCCAGCAGGCTTTGGTAGCGCGTTTTATCTGCCGGTTCGTCGCTGCGGTGCAGGTAGGGAGGCAGCGGCACATGGCCTGTTTTTTCCAGCACTTCTCCAAAGCAAAGGGCTGGATTATCCCAGGAAAACAAAACGGTGAAATACTCCGGATTGCGGTCGGTGATGCGGGCCTGTAAGGTGAAATCTTCGGTCACGATTTCCGGTACAAAACCGGTTTTCCATTTGGAAGCTCCGCCGATGAGGCAGTGCCAGGCCGCTTCTTTTTTTTCTGCCAGCGCGGTGCTCATGTCTGCATCCGCAGGGTTCAGCAAAAAGGTTTGAATTACACCGCCGGTGGGTTTCTGAAAGAGCAATCGCGCCTGAATTACTTTGGTTTCGTTGAAGAAAAGCAGGCTGCCGGCAGGCAATTCTTCGGCCAGGTTTTGAAAAATGTTTTCACGGATGGTCCCTGCTTTATAAACAAGCAGTTTGGAAGCGTCGCGGCGGGGCAGGGGATAGCGGGCAATGCGTTCCTGCGGCAGGTTGTAAGTAAAGTCGGCGATGGAAAGATGAGCGGGATGCATGGACGCAAAGGTCCAAAAACCAAATTCCAAAATCCAAATGCCCATGTTTTCACGCGGCGAAGCGGCGGGGGCAGCGACGCGGCGGTAAGGGTAAAAAAAGTAGAGACAGGGCATGCCCTGTCTCTACATAGTGTTTATTGCCTTTCAAAGTATCAACGTTTCAACATCTCAACCTAATCAAGGCAGCTTATCGATAATCTTATCCACGATGCCGTATTCCAGCGCTTCGTTGGCGTCCATCCAGTAGTCGCGCTCCAGGTCGCGGTAGACTTTTTCGTATTCCTGTCCGCAGCTATCGGCCAGGATGCGGGCACTCATTTCCTTGGTCTTTTGGATTTGGCGCGCATGGATTTCCAGGTCGGCGCTCACGCCCTGAAAATAGCCGCCCAGGCTGGGCTGGTGAATCATTACCTCGCCATGTTTGAAGATAGAGCGGGTGCCTTTTTTGCCACCGGCCAAAAGCACAGAGCCCATGCTGGCAGCCAGGCCCATGCAAATGGTATGCACCGGGCTTTTCATCATCTGCATCACGTCATAGATGACCATGCCGCTGGTAACCACGCCACCGGGGCTGTTGATGAAAAAGTGGATGTCTTTGCCGGGTTGGTCGGCGTCCAGCAGCAGCAGGCGGTTCACTACATCTTTGGCGGAATTATCGTCCACAGCGCCCCAGAGATAAACTTTGCGTTGTTTGAAAAACAGCTCGTCGCTGCGCTTTGCCCAGAGGGAATGGGGGGATTGTTTTTCGCCGGCAGGCAACTGGTCTTCGTCGGGTTCGTTATCATCGCCGTCGTCCTGGCGAATAAAAAGCTGTTGCAGCTTGTATGGATTCATGAGGGAAATGTTTTTTTGAAAATTAATTACTTCTTTTCTTCTTCTTTTTTGCTGGCTTTTTTGGGATTGATTTTCAATACCTCGTCCACCATGCCGTATTCTTTGGCTTCCTCGGCGCTCATCCAGTAATCGCGGTCGCAGTCGCGGGCTACCTGGTCTATCGGCTTGCCGGTATGCTCGGAAATAATGGTGTAGAGGTTTTCCTTCACACGGCGGATTTCTTTTACCGTGATGTCAATATCCGTGGCCTGCCCGCCAATGGCGCTGCTCGGCTGGTGCAGCATGATGCGGCTGTGGCGCAGCGCGGTACGCTTGCCTTCGGTGCCGGCGCACATCAGTACCGCGCCCATGGAAGCGGCAATGCCGGTGCAGATGGTAGAAACATCCGGGTTGATGATTTGCATGGTGTCGTACACGCCGAGGCCGGCATACACGCTGCCACCCGGTGAGTTCAGGTAAATCTGTACATCGCGGTTGCGGTCCGAGCTTTCCAGGAACAGCAGCTGCGCGGTAACGATGTTGGCTACCTGGTCGTCAATGGCGGTGCCCAGGAAGATGATGCGGTCCATCATCAGCCGGCTGAACACATCCATCTGCGTCATTTGCAGCGGGCGCTCTTCCAGGATGTAAGGCGTCAGGTTGGTGGGCAGGTGCGTTTTGATGGCATAGCTGTCCAGGGTATTGCCGCTCATGTTCAGATGTTTGACGGCATATTTGCGGAATTCGTCTTGTTGCATAGGGAGATTAATAGTTCTAACGGAAGGGTTTATGGCAAAAATCAGTCCGTGAAAAAAGGAGTGCCATTTCGGCAGGGAAAGATAAGGAGGTTTGGGTTTCACGCCAAGGCGCAGAGTTCACGCAAAGGCGCAAAGGAGATTGTTTCACACGGCGGGGCAGCGAAGGCAGCAACGCAGAGTTTGCGCAAAGAAGATTAGCTGTTTATCCGACTTTTGCCTAAATCCATTTTCATTTTGAAATACACCCTCAAGAAAAGCCTGGGCCAGCACTTCCTGCACGATGAAAGCATGTGTCAGCAAATCGTGGCGCAGGTTACCCGCAGGCCGGGGCTTCAGTTGCTGGAAATCGGGCCGGGCGGCGGCGCCATTACCAAATACATGTTGCCATGGCCGGAGGTGCATTACAAGGCAGTGGAAGTGGACCGTGAAAAGGTGGCTTTTCTGGAGCATACATATCCGGAGCTGAAAGGAAAAATTATGGAGGCGGATATCCTGCAGGTGGCGGCGCCTTTTGAAGGACATTTCTCGGTAGTGGGCAATTTTCCCTACAACATTTCTTCGCCTATTTTGTTTCGCATACTGGACTGGGAAGAAAATGTGGATGAGGTGGTTGGCATGTTTCAAAAGGAAGTGGCGCAGCGCGTAGCCGCCGGTCCGGGCTCCAAAACTTACGGGATACTGAGTGTGCTGATGCAGGCGTTTTTTTCGGTGGAATACCTGTTTGATGTGCCGCCGGGCTGCTTTACGCCACCGCCTAAAGTAATGAGCGGCGTGTTGCGTTTTACCAACCTGAAAAACCCGTTTGAAATAACAGACAAAAAGTCTTTTAAACGCCTGGTGAAAGCGGCTTTCAGCCAAAGGCGAAAGACCCTGCGCAATGCTTTAAAAGGCACCCTGCCGCCGGAAATGCTGGCGCAGGACCTGATGACACAACGCGCCGAGCAGCTGAGTGTGGCGCAGTTTGTGGATTTGTTTAGAGCATGGAAGGGTGAATAGTCAATTGTGAATAGTGAATTGGCAATAGTGAATGGTGAATAATCTCAGTCTTAATCTTAGCCTCAATCTCAGTCTCAGCCTCAACCTTCATGAAAACCGTACTCCTGGCCGCGCCCGTGCATCCTGTTTTAAGCGAAGGCCTTACAGCCGCGGGCTATCAGTTAATCACCGGCGAAAAATTTAGTTCTTCGGAAATGCAGGCCGTACTGCCAGCGGTTACCGGCATCATCACAAGCACCCGCATTTTGCTGGACCGTACTGCGCTGGATAAGGCCCCGAACCTCTGCTGGGTAGGCCGCATGGGCTCGGGTATGGAAATCATTGACCTGGAAGCGGCCCGCGAAAAGGGCATTTTTGTCTGCAGCTCGCCGGAAGGCAATTGCAATGCGGTGGCCGAGCATGCACTGGGGATGTTGCTGGCTTTGCTGCGCCATATACCGCGTGCTTTTGAAGAAATAAAAAACGGACAGTGGCTGCGCGAGGAAAACCGCGGCCACGAGCTGGAAGGCAGGACGGTGGGCATTATCGGCTACGGGCATACCGGCGCTGCCTTTGCCAAAAAGCTGGCGGGTTTTGAGGTAAAGGTGCTGGCTTATGACATCCTGGAAAATCCCGGTCAGCCGGTGTATCCGTATGTGCAATTGGCGCCTTTAGAACAGGTGCTGGAGCAGGCAGATGTGCTGAGTTTTCACGTACCGCTGAACAGGGAAACAAGACATTATTTTAATGAAGCCTTCCTGGCAGGACTAAAGAAACCGGTTTATTTAATGAATACAAGCCGCGGAGAAGTCGTGGAAAGTGGCGCGCTTATCAAAGGGTTAACCAACGGTAGCTTGCTGGGCGCCTGTCTGGATGTATGGGAGGAAGAACCTTTGGGAAAGATGAGTGGTTCCGTGCGCGAAAACTTTGACCGGGTGTTGCAATTCCCCAATGTGCTGGTGACGCCGCATATTGCCGGCTATAGCGCTGAAGCGCTTTATAAAATGAGTAAGGTTCTCTTAGAAAAACTTAAGCAGACGGTATAACACCCTGTCTTACATGACTTATGCTGATATTATCAATGTTGCAAAAAGTTTTTTTGAGAAAATTGATCGGCCATTTAACAGAAACTTCTATCTTGCGGATTCTTTTAGTTAAAAATAAATTCCAGACACTCGTATGAAACGTAGTTTACGTTGCCTCTTCCTGTTGCTGTTCGTGGGGCTGAGCCAAATGGCGCTGGCGCAAAACAGCGGTATTGCCGGGCAGGTGAAGAATGACCGTGGCGAGGAAGTGATTAATGCTTCAGTAACCGTGTATGAAGGCGGCATTCAAAGAGCCGGCACTATCACGGATTTTGAAGGTAATTATGAAATAAAGCCACTGAATCCCGGCCGTTATGAAGTGCGTTTTTCTTATCTGAAAAACCAGCACAATTATACAGACGTGATTGTAAGCCCCGGCGTTACTACCACGCTGAACGCTGTGATTGAAACAACAGCCCGCGTAGCTGGTGTAGATACCGGTGGCATTGTGGTACGCGCCACACGCTACACCAAGCCGCTGGTAAACCCGCGCGCGCCCGGTGTAGCCCATACGCTTACTTCTGAAGAAATTGAAAAGCTGCCTACGCTCAATACCCTGGCAGCCGCCTCTACCGGCACCGGCAGCTATACCAATGCTTCCGGACAGCTGCAGCTGGGCGGTGGTCGTGCTTCCGGCACCAAGGTTATTATTGACGGTATGCAGCTGAACCCCGGTGAAGTGGGCTTTACCAACCTGCCTCCCGGCTCCGTGGATCAGATTCAAACCCTGACCGGCGGCCTGCCTGCCCGCTATGGCGATGCCTCGGGCGGTGTGGTAAACATTGTTACTAAAGGTGTAACCGCTACGACCCGTGGCGGCATCTGGCTGGAACAATCTATTGACGGCTATGATAACAAGCAGGGATCTTTTAACCTGAGCGGCCCGCTGCTGCGTAAAAAAGACAGCCTGGGCAACAAGCGTCCTGTACTGGGTTATGCCCTGAATGGCTCTGCCATCCTGAATAAAGATGCCTCGCCTACTTATTATCCTACTTATGTAGTAAAGGATGATGTATTGAAGCAGATTCAGGAACACCCGCTGGTTTTGATTCCAAGCACTTCCGGTGGCCTGCCTTCTTTCGGCTATGCTTCCGAGCAACTGACCAGAGAAGACCTGACAACTTCCAAGCGCCGGATTAATGCCGATCAGTTTACCGCCCGTCTGAACGGTAAGCTGGATTATCAGCTGGCGGATAACATCAACCTGACACTGGGCGGTTTTTACGGCTATAATAAATATAAGAGCTACAACCGTGGCCTGGCCCTGTTCCGCAACGAGCCCTTTACGGTAAACTCGAATACCCTGCGTAGCTACCTGCGCTTCTCGCAACGCTTCGGCAAAGCCGGTAGCAGCGATGATAACGGTATCTCCAATGCATCTTACACGATTCAGGCAGACTACATGCGCGATGAACTGCATGCCAACGACCCCCGCCATGGCGAGAATCCTTTCCGTTACGGATATGTAGGCAAGTTCAACCAGCGCATTACGGATGTTTATGTACCTGGCTTTGTGGACACCGTTACCGGTGTAACCGGCCTGGCCCGTTTCTATGTTTTTGATGGCGTTGACTTTACGCCTTCCGACATCAACCCCCAACTGGCTACCTATACTTCCGAGTACTTCCGTATGACGCCCCAGCAACCTACTTACCTGAACCAGTTAGGTACCGGTGGTGGCAAAGGCCTGCTGAACGGTCAGTTTCCCAGCACTGTTTATTCTATTTACAGCAACCTCGGCGCCAGCCCAGGCAGCTACCAGAAAAGCCTGGACGAGCAGGTGGCTGTAACCGTGGATGCCTCTTTTGATTTAAAACAAAACCGCATTACCCACTCTTTTGAGCTGGGCCTTTATTACCAGCAGCGTACAGAACGCTTTTACAGCCTGGCTGCATCTTCCCTGTGGGGACTGATGCGTCAGCTGACCAATGGCAATTTTGGTCCTGACCAAAGCAACCCGCGTTTTGTAGTGGGCGGTGTGGTGTACGATACTTCTGCTGTTCTGAGCGGCGCAGTAATGCCCGGTTACACAGATACCATTCTTTACGGCTTTACGCCACAACCCGGCGTTTTCAGCCGCAACGTGCGTACCAAGCTGAACATGGACCCCAATGGCGGCGACTATGTACAGATTGATATGCAGGATCCGGATTTCTACTCCCTGGATATGTTCAGCGCCGATGAACTGCTGAACGGCGGTAGCAACCTGGTTTCTTATTATGGTTACGATTATAAAGGCAACCTGCAAACCGGCTCTGTAAACTTCAATGACTTCTTTACCAAGAAAGATGCCAATGGTAACTACACCCGTCCTATTGCGGCTTTCCGTCCGAACTATATTGCCGGTTATATCTCTGACTATATTCAGTACAAAAACTTTAAGCTGACCCTGGGCGTGCGTGCCGAGCGTTTCGACATGAACACCAAGGTGCTGAAAGATCCTTATTCCCTGTATGCCACCAAGACCGTGGCCGATTTGCCAGGCAGTATAGACGTTCCCGGCAACATTGGCAGCGATTATGTAGTATATGTAGCGAGCAATAACGCCGGCTCTAACCCTCAGATTGTGGGCTACCGCAACGGCGACGACTGGTTTGATGCCAACGGTAACTTTGTAGAAGACCCGGCCCGCCTGAAAATGGACCCCACCGACCCAACCCGTACTACCGGACTGGAGCCTTACCTGCAGAACAATGTGAAGATTACCGATACGGCCTTCGACCCGAACTCTTCCTTTACTGATTACAAGCCGCAGGTAAACGTGATGCCCCGCATCAACTTCTCGTTCCCTATTTCTGACGTAGCGCTGTTTTATGCTCACTACGATGTGGTGGTACAACGCCCTACTACCGGCTATACGGTTACTCCAATTGATTATTACTACTTCAGCAACCGTGCTAATGCTACCATTAACAACCCCGACCTGAAGCCGGAAAAATTAATTGACTACGAAGTAGGTTTCCAGCAAAAACTGAGCAGCAACTCGGCTGTAACCCTGACCGGTTTCTATAAAGAGCGGAAAGATCAGATTCAGCAGCGTCCTTACCTGGAAGCATGGCCACAGACTTATACTACTTACGGCAACCGTGACTTCTCTGTTGCTAAAGGTTTCACCGCGCTGTATGATCTGCGCCGCTTCAACCACCTGACCCTGAACCTGGCTTATACCCTGCAATTTGTAGAAGGCACCGGTTCCAACGAAAACGTTGCCGGTCGCGATGGTGGCCTGCTTCAGAACTTTATCTCTGAGCGTGTACCCAACCTGCGTACCGTGTTCCCACTGGATAACGATGCCCGTCACATCATCAACCTGAATGCTGACTACCGTTATATGGATGGTGAAGGCCCAACCATTGGCGGGGTGCACTTCCTGGAAAACGCCGGCATCAACCTCCTGTTCCGCACCACCAGCGGCGCGCCTTATACCCGTTATGCAGAAGCGCAAACCATCCTGGGTGGTGTACACCAAAGCCAGCGTATTCAGGGTGGTGTCAATGGCAGCCGCCTGCCCTGGCAGTACAACCTGGACCTGCGCATTGATAAAGACTTCTCTATTTCATTTGGCAAGAAAAATGACGATATGCGTCAGCGCCGCCGTCAGGGAGGCCTTTACTTCAACGCTTACCTGCGTGTAGAAAATGTGCTGAATACCCGCAACGTCCTGGCTGTGTATGGTTATACCGGCAGCCCTGATGATGATGCTTACCTGACTTCAGGTAACGGTGCTACCACTATCAGCAACCAAATTAACCCGCAAAGTTTTGTGGACCTGTACCGCATAGCGATGCTGAACCCCAATTTCTTTGGAGCACCCCGCACCATGACCATTGGGCTTCAAATGAATTTCTAACCCTTTTTGAAAAGCAGGAAAATAATTAAAATCATGAATAAAAATCAGCAGCGAATAGGCACTATTGCAGCAGCCGCCTTCATGCTGTTTAGCGTGTGCGAGCAGGCAGTAGCACGTCCCTACATGACGCAGGGCAACAAGCCTTCAGCCGCCCGCAGAACTGCACTCAAAGCAGCAGCGGCCAACTGTGCGCCGGCCACCGCCAAGATTGACCTGGATATCAATAACGTTCGTGCGCAGCTTATGACCGGCGGCGACATGTGGTGGGATATTGGTACGGAAAACGCCCGTTATGAAGTGCCCAAAGGCTCCGGTAAAAACTCTTTGTTTGCCGGCTCCGTATGGATTGGTGGTTATGATGCGCAGGGCCAACTGAAAGTAGCCGCCCAGACTTATCGTCAAAATGGTAATGACTACTGGCCCGGCCCTATTAACGACGCCAGCACAGGCGGCGACCAAAAGAACGTCTGTTCTGACTGGGACCGTTTCTGGAAGATTAGTAAATCAGATCTGAACCGCTTCCTGGAATTGCAATCGGCAGGCAACTTTGCCGCTATTGAAGCTGATTCCCGCTACGACGCTATTCGCCAATGGCCTGCAGCCGGTAACCCGGATGCAACCGGCGTGAGCGGCAGCCCGCTGCTGACCGGTGGCTTCAGCACGCGCGAGTACGCTCCCTTTGTGGATAATGAAACAAGCCCGGACGGACTGTATGACTGGCACACCGACCATCCTGCCATTAAAGGCGACCAGTTTATCTGGTGGGTGTTCAACGATGCCGGTAACGTAAAAGGCGAAACTGGCTCCAGCACCATTGGCCTGGAAGTTCAGGCAAGCGCCTTTGCATTCAGCACCAACGACTTCCTGAATGATGCCACTTTTTATAATTATCGCCTCATCAACCGGGGCGGCCTGACCCTCGACAGCACCTATATTGCTACCTGGACAGATGCCGACCTTGGTAACGCATTTGATGATTATATTGGTTGCGATACGGTACGTGGCCTTGGTATCCTTTATAATGGTACCTCTGTAGATGGTACCGGTGAAGCCAACTCTTATGGCACCCGGATTCCTATGGTGGGTGTAGACTTCTTCATTGGCCCTAAAAAGCGTATTGAACTGCCCGGTGGTGGATTTAAAGACACCCTGCTGCAAATGGAAGTCTTTAGCTGGTTCAACAATGACTTTACCCCTACCGGCAACCCGGAAGGCGCTGAAGATTTCTATGGTTATATGACCGGCACCAACAAATCAGGCGCCCGTATGCACAATGACTTCCAGGGCCCCGGCGTTCCATCCACAGGTTGGGGCCCCGGTCCGGATACACGTTTTGTGTTTTTCGGAAACCCGGATGTGAAATCAGAATGGTCTGAATGCTCTTGCGGTAATCAGCCGTATGACCGCCGTTTTGTGCACTCCTCGGGTCCGTTCCGTCTGGAAGCCGGTGGCGTTTATAATGACATCACTATTGGTGTGGTCTGGGTTTCAGATGCCGGCGGTTGCCCCAATACTTCATTCCGTAAAATCCGCGCTGCGGATGATCAGGCACAGGAAGCATTTGACCTGGGCTTTAAACTGATTGAAGGCCCTGAAGCACCCCGCATGACCATCCGTGAGCTGGATCGCAAGCTGGTATTTTACCTGACCAACGATAGCAACAGCAACAACTTCCTGGAGCGTTTTGGTTATGATCTTTCCGAAGACCGTTACCGCGTGGTAAGCGGCAAGTCTAAAAAGTTTGCTGACTCCCTTTACAAGTTTGAAGGTTACCGTGTATTCCAGCTGCGTAACAGCGCCGTGCAGCCTGCACAGATTTTTGACAACAACGGCGAAGTGGATAACAACAACGCCATTGAAGTATTCCAAACAGATATCCGCAACGGTATCAGCCGTATTGTGAACTATACCAACCGCCGCGATATTGGCGATACCATCTGGCAACCTTCCGTGAAAGTAACCGGTAAAGACAGCGGCCTGGTACACAGCTTTGCGCTGACACAGGATGCCTTTGCAACCGGCGACGATAAACGCCTGGTAAACTACAAGACTTATTATTATGTAGCTATTGCTTATGCCTACAACCAGTTCGCTTCCTTTAGTGCAAACAATGCCGAAGGAACACAGGATATCCCTTATATCGGAAGTATCCACGGACAAGGCGGTACGCCACTGCTCTCTCAGTCGGCCATGCCTAACCCGGCTCAGGGTGAAATAGGTAATGTACTGAATGCTGATTATGGCAGCGGTGTTACTATCAAACGTATCGAAGGTGCCGGTAATGGCGGCAATGCGCTGCAAATTGATCCCGAATCAGAAACGGTAGCGCTCACCAGCCCTACCAATGCCGTTGCACAGCCTACTTATGTACCGGGTATGGCGCCGGTAATTGTGAAGGTGGTGGATCCGGTACTCGTGAAACCACTTGACTGGAAAATCTTTATTACAGGCACCCTGAATGCAGACAGCAATATCATTGCCAATACCGGCAGCTGGCGCATTGAAGCAAGCGACGGAACCATTTACAACAGTGATGCTTCTTTAGACGTAATGAACGAGCAGCTGTTGACCAAATACGGTATTTCCGTAATGGTACAGCAAACCGTTCGCCCCGGCGACAATCAGGAAGACAACAACGGTTATATTTCTTCTGACGTAAGCTTTGCTGACCCGGGTAAAACCTGGCTGGCAGGCGTGAAAGATGGTGAAAAGCGTTCTTATCAAAACTGGATCCGTTCCGGTAAAAACATAGAGCCTACCGGCCTGCCCTGCGATTGGAATGATTACTACTCTCCAAACCCAGGTACCGCCACATCGCTGAACAGCCCCGATACCAACCAGTATTACGAAAAGCTGCTAGCAAACAATAGCTTTACTGCCGGCACCTGGGCGCCTTACGCATTGGCTGCAAAAGTGTCCACCAATCCTTCTGGCTGTGGTTTCTATATCACTAAATCAGCTTCCCAGCAACACATCAACAAGTTGCAAAGCATTGATGTGGTATTTACATCAGACAAGAGCAAATGGACACGTTGCGTTGTGGTAGAGGCAAACGATGACATTAACCTTTCTGAGGGCAAGGCACCGCGCTTCCGTATGCGCCGCCATGCTTCCTGGAATGGCGATGTGGATGGCAATGGCCTTCCTGTTTATGCTTCCAACCCAACCGATACCGGTATGAGCTGGTTCCCGGGCTACGCCATTAATCAGGAAACCGGCGAGCGTCTGAATATCGTATTCAGTGAAGATTCTTACATGACCATGGAAAATGGCCGGGACATGATCTGGAACCCGACCAGCACTACGCTGAACGACATGGGTGAGCCAATCTTTGGCGGTCGCCATTACATCTACATCTCTGACATGAAGTATGATGCAGGCGAATACTACCGGAGCATGTTTAACAGCCCGAGCAACACGCTGTTTAACAATTCCTGGAAAACCTTTGGTTGGGTAGGTGTACCGCTGGTGAATCCGGCCTACAAGCTGCTGCCACTGAAGGATGGTTTGATTCCAACCGAAACCCGCCTGCGTTTCCGTGTTACCCGTCCGTACACCAAGTATATCCCGGATAGTGCAGCAACACTTGTAAATGGTGGTCTGCCTTACTATACCTTTACAACCAAGAACCTGGCGCCTACGCTTTATGGCGACCGTGTAGATGTAGATAAAGATGGCATTCTGGATAACATCCGCGTGGTGCCCAACCCTTACTACGCTTATGCCGGTTACGAACAAAGCCGTCTGGATACCCGAGTTCGCATTACCAACCTGCCACGCCGCGCAACCATCAACATCTATTCCCTGGATGGTTCCCTGGTACGCCGCTTGAATAAAGACGATGCTAACCGCGCGTATATCGACTGGGATTTGCGCAACATGAAAGGCCTGCCCATTTCCAGCGGTATGTACCTGTTCCATGTAAATGCGGAAGGCATTGGTGAAACGGTATTGCGTTGGTTTGGCGCCATGCGTCCTGTAGATATCACTACTTATTAATAGATTTCACAGCCCTGACTGGCTTTAAGCCGGTCAGGGCAAAATCAATATCATTTCTAGAAGCTAATTTTTTTATGAAAGCAATGAAACTCAGTGTTTGGCTGGTAGCCGGAGCGCTTGCCCTACCGGTAGCAGCCAATGCAGGCAACCGCGACCGTCGCGGTCAGGCCGGCGCTCAGGAACTCATGGTGAATCCCTGGGCACGTACCAATGGGCTGATGGGTATGAACACCTCTCTGGTGCAGGGGGTAGAAGCCATGAAAAGCAACATCGGTGGCCTGGCCTATGTGGATGGTACCGAGCTGGGCGTATCGTATTCCCTTTTTCTGCGCGGTTCTAACGTAAATGTTTCTAACCTGGCCCTGGCACAAAAGCTGGGCGATGTAGGCGTACTGGGCGTCAACATTCAGTCTATGGGCTTTGGTGAAATCGACATCACCGACGTCAACCATCCCGAAGGTGGCCTGGGCACGTTTAAACCACAATTCTTTAACCTGCAGCTTGGTTTTGCCAAAACATTCAGCCGCTCTATCCATGCGGGTATTGCTGCCACATTTGTTTCAGAGCAAATAAGCAACATCAAAGCCAGTGGCGCCGCTTTTGAAGCCGGTATTCAGTATCAGACCGGCGCGCGCGATAATTTCCACTTTGGCGTTACCCTGCGCAATGTAGGTACCAATATGAGCTTTAGCGGTGAGGGTTTTGCAGTGGATGTGCAGGCGCCGGAAAGCGAACTGTACCAACAAACCCGTTCTATTCCTTCTGCTTCTTTTCAGATGCCTACTTACCTGAACTTTGGTGCGGCTTATGATTTTTACCTCGATGAAAATCATTTGAAAAGCGCTACAGACCAGCCCAAACACCGGCTGACAGCTATGGCAGGCTTTACCTCCAACTCTTTTACCAACGATTATATCGGTGCAGGCCTGGAGTATAGCTTCCGCGATATCTTCATGGTGCGTGGTTCTTACCGTTATGAAAAGGACATTACCGACGCTACCAACAGCGGCACGTTCTATACCGGCATAGGCGCCGGCGCCAGCGTGCGTACCACTATTGGTAAGAACGGTCCTGCCCTTGCCATTGATTACGGCTATACGCCCACAGTGCGTCCTGCCAATGGCGTACACACGTTCTCCCTGCGTTTTTCAGCCTTTAGCAAGAAAGCTAAAGCGGATAAATCAGGAGATACAGAATAAGACTTTAATTACTTATCTTTACACCAATCGCGTTCCGTCCGGGCTTTTCCGGACGGACGCATTTTTTTTAAACCTAACCCCAAATACTGTTTTTTATGACCGAAGTAATCTATGTTTCCCAGGAAACGCTGGACCGTATGAAGCAGGAACTAAACGAACTAAAAGTAAATGGACGTGCAGAAGCTGCCCGTCAGATAGCTGAGGCGCGTGAAAAAGGAGACCTGAAGGAAAACGCGGAATATGATGCTGCCAAAGAAGCCCAGGGGCTTTTGGAAGCGAAAATCGCGCAAATGGAAAACAACGTGGCAGCTGCACGCGTTATTGATACCCGGAACCTGGATACCAGCAAAGTGTCTGTACTGAGCAAGGTGAAAATTACCAACATGAAAACTAAGAAAACAGTACAATATCAGCTGGTTTCTGAAAGCGAGGCAGATCTGAAGCTGGGTAAAATTAGTGTGGCATCGCCCATCGGCAAAGGCCTTTTGGGCAAGGAAAAAGGGGAAGTGGTGGATGTGCAGGCCCCCGCAGGCATTATGAGCTTCCGGATAGAAGAAATCACCGCAGACTAATTTCCGTGTAATAAGTTACAGGCAGCCGGCTTTTAAAGAAACGCTTCTTTAAGGCCGGCTGCTTAATTTTATAGCCTTTCCAGATAATTGTTATGGCCAGCATCTTTTCCCGCATTATTTCAGGCGAAATTCCTGCTTATAAAATTGCCGAGAACCAGCATTTCTTTGCTTTTCTTGATATTCATCCCCTGGTTCCGGGGCATACCCTGGTGGTGCCCAGGCAGGAAGTGGACGAGTTGTTTGATTTACCGGAACCGCTATTGGCAGAAATGCTGCCTTTTGCCAGGCATATAGCAACCGCGCTAAAAGATGTCCTCCGGGTAAAGCGTGTAGGCTTAAGTGTGATGGGCTTCGAGGTGCCGCATGCGCACCTGCATTTATTGCCGGTAAACAGCGAGCGCGAGATGAGCTTTCTTAATCCAAAGCTGCAGCTAAGTGCGGCAGCATTTCAGGAAATACAGCAGAAAATTGTTGCTGCCCTAAACCGGTAACGAAGCTTCCTGCACCGACCATGCGGCCGCTTTTCCGGCAAATAGTGCCCTGGTGCGCTGCCAGGTATCTTTAAAGAAGGCTGATTGACGGTATTGTTCCAGGTGCGCTTCGCTTTTCCAGTAGCTGTGGGTAAAGAATATAGCCTCGTTATGCAGATCCTGAAGCAGTTGAACCGCGTGGCAACCATTAAAAGCCTGAATTTGCGCTTGCCTTTCTTTAAAAAGTTGCAGAAAATCTGTTACCGCTTCCGGGCGGAATTCCATTTTTACCAGCCTGAGGATCATGAATTGCTTTAGGATTGAAAACTTAAAAGTATGATCTGTTCCTGCAAGGATTTTTTATGAAAATAAACCGGAAGCGTACACCAGAAAAACAGGGGCTGATACCGGAATCATAGTTGGTTAAAAGCTTCCAGTTGCAGGCGCAAAACACGCTGCGGTGGCGCTTCGCCAAAACAAATCCGGATGTGGTTGTACATCAGCTGCTGCTCTGAATAGACTTTCAGACCAAAGAGCTTGGCTGCAGAACCTTTATTGATGGCAATTTCCAGGAAACCCGCTTCATTAAAGCGGCATAATTTCTGTCCGGCAGCTACCTGGTGGTAATGCGCAGAAATATGGCTCACCACCTCGTCGCGAAGCAGCTGTATATAAAAGGGCCGGCCATTGCTATAGGTTTCAAAAGCGTCTTTATGCAGGTTCAGGACCACGTTTCCAAAATTATCCATGTGCATCACATGGCACTCCAGGCATTGCCGCTCTGCATCGTATTTAGGCAGCCAGTGGCGGCCCGCCTGCCGGATGGCGCAGGGCTGGTAGCCCAGCTGTTCCGGAGTTTCCTGTTGCAAAAGATGGATAACTGTTGCGGCCAGTTGCACCCAGTCGCGCATGGCGCCCACCGGCTCCTTCCGGGGCACCTGCCACACATTTGTAAGCGATTCGCCAAACGCCAGTGCCAGCAGGCCGTTATCCGGCACTACAAAGAAATGGCCCTCATGTTTGGCAACCAGCATGTGCACGGGCTGCTCGCGGAAAACTTCAACCAAGGGCAGGTGATAGCTGCCTTCAGGGAAATGCAGGTAAGAGGCAAGCAGCACATAAGCGGCCTGCTGCAGGTGGTAAGGCGGAATTTGATGCGTAATATCCAATACCGGCAGGGCAGGCAGGCGGCACATAAGAATGCCCTTCACCTTTGCCACAGAGGCGTCCTGATGACCAAAATCTGATATAAGCGTCACACATGCCATCGTCGGGTGGTCGGGGGGAGAAAGAAACCGGTGCAGGCAAAAGTAACAGTTCACAGTTGCATTTCCGGGTGGCATCCGGCAAGAACCAGGGCGATTAACAAGCGCTCAAAAAAATATTCCGGCGGCTCAACCGTTATGCTGCCAGGCTCTTAATTTTAGCCTTTGCGAAGGAAGAATATGACTGGAAAAAAAAGAGGTTTTATGTACCTCACAGGTTTGGTGTTATGCCTGGCGCTACTGGGCAGTTGCCGGAAAGATAAATGGCTTACCTCGGGCGGAAAAGTAGTTTTCTCTACCGACACCCTGAATTTCGATACTGTTTTTACCACACAGGGCAGCTTTACCATGAGCGTGAAGCTCTACAATCCGAATGACAGGCGCATAACCCTTAGTTCCGTAAGGCTGGAGCAGGGCGCTGCCTCTTTTTTTAACCTGAATGTGGATGGCCGCGCAGGAAACAACATAACCGATGTGGAAATTGCCCCAAACGACAGTATTTATGTTTTTGCGACCGTAAATGTGGACCCTTCTGCTGCGGATAATCCTTTCGTAATTGAAGACCAGCTGATTGCCACGCTCAATGGCAGTGAATATTCCATGCCGCTGATCGCCTATGGGCAAAACGCCTATTTTGTTACAGACAGTGTACTGACTACTGCAACCTGGCTGACAGATAAACCCTACGTCATCATTCGCAATGCCCTGGTAGATGCCGGCCAAACGCTGACCATCCCGGCTGGTGCCCGCATTTACATGCATGCAAACAGCCGCCTGTTGGTGCTTGGTACCCTGCTGGCAGAAGGCACCAAAGAAGACAGCATTGTTTTTCAGGGCGATCGCCTGGACCGGGCTTACTTCGGCTATGAAGGTTATCCCGGCGAATGGGGCGGCCTTTATTTTGATTCTAAAAGCACCGGCAACCGCCTGCGTCACGTTATCATTAAAAATGCCGGCAACAGTACTTTCATTCCCGGTGTGGGCGCTTTTCAGCCGGCGGCCATTCAGGTGAATGCAGATTCTATGAACGACTTCGTGCCGCAGTTGTTGCTGGATAAGGTAACCATTCAAAACAGCATAGGCTATGGCATCCTGAGCTTTGGCGGCAACATCCGGGCTACAAACTGCCTCATTACCGATTGTGGCGCGCAGGCTGTGGCTTTGCTGCAGGGCGGTAGAGACACGTTTATCCATTGCACCATTGGCATTTATGGCAGCGCCAAACTAAAGCATACCGACAATCCTGCAGTAGCAGCTTTAAACTACCTTAAAACCAGCGACGTGGCTTATACTTCGGGCGACCTGCAGGCGGCCTTTATCAATTGTGTGATTTACGGCTCGCTGGATAATGAACTGATTGCCGATAAAAAGGACGGCGCCAGTTATAATCTGCTACTACAAAACTGCCTGGTAAAAGCCAATGAGGGCCTACCTGCATTTGTAAACACGCCTGGTTTAATTTTAAATGAAGATCCGCTGTTCGAGGAAACCGGCAATTACAACTACCGGCCTGGCGGCGGCTCGCCACTAATCAATGCCGGCGTGCCGGCAGGCATCACTACGGATCTGGATGAAAAATCACGCGATGCGCAGCCCGATATTGGGTGCTATGAATATTGACGCTTCTTCCGGCTTAAAGCCCAATGCATCACATACCCGCTTACATACAAGCCCATGCTATAAGCAAATGCCGACATCATATCTCCCCTGAGCCACAGCAGTAGTAATCCCAGTGAGGCGGGGTAAAACAGGAAAAGATAAGACTCGCCCATGTTGCTTTGTACGCGCCGCCACCAATAGCCGCGGTCGTAAAAGAATATGATTACAGAAAGCAAAGCGGTAAAAAGCAGGCTGCCCGGCCACGAAAAATTTACATAACCTTCAGCCAGCAGGGGCGCTGACACATTGTGCCAGTCATCGCGACCCAGATGCAGCGATTCATACACCCTGCTGCCGGTGCCAACCGGCTTTTCCGACCATAGCTGCCGCGGGCAAAAAAACAGCAGCACGCCTGCCAGTTGACGACCCTGCGTGGGGCCTTTTTCCCCGGTATATTGTACCGTCCGGCAAAGCATGGCATACGCGTCGTAATCCGCGCCATAAGAGGCACGCACCAGAAAAGAAAAATTACGCTCATCGCCCTTATCCAGCGTAAAATTTTTCAGCCGGCTAAAGTTCAGCAACGGTGCTGCCAACAGGATAGCAGACAGCAGCAACAAAGCAAATACGGAACGCTTCCAGACGGTCTGTGGCAGCAGCGATAGGAATATTGCCAGATAAAAAGCACCCATCAGATACCGAGACATCGAGAACGGAAAGTTGGCAATCAGCGCCAGGCCCAGGAGCAAAGTCAGCAAGCTGCCCTTTAGTTTTTTTTGCCGGTACAGGAAAGCGCCTGCCACACACAGGTAAAGCATCACGCCCCGCAAACCATATTGCACCAGCAACCTGACAACATTGTTTGGAATGCTTTCCTCCCATGCCCGTGCTGTTTGCGCCTGCAGCCATAAATCCTGCGGGCCCAGTATCCAAACAACGGCCAGTGTGCAGGCGGCCATGAGCCAGGGCGCCAGCCGGCGAAAACGTCCCGCATCTATTGTATGAAACGGGGTGGGTGCGGGAATTGTTTTTTCTTTAAAATAATAATGAAGTGCAAATTGCACCAGCATATAAAGCAGGGCACAGCCCAGCACAATGCCACTTGCTTTTTGCATCAGCGCCACCGGCACCAGTCCGTGCGGCATAAAACCACGGCTATAAAATAGCGCGGGCATCAGCGCCATAAATACAAACGTAAATACCCAAAATACCTGGTTCAGGGAATAGCTGCGATGATCCCTGGAAAGGCCATAGGCGCATAAGAGGCCGGTAGTCAGATTCAGGCATTGCAATTGCCAGCCTTCGGCGGAGTGGGGCAACCCCAATAATGCAATGAGCATTGCCTGAAACAGGGGCAGCAGCCACCAGCCCCAAAGCAAACGTTGCCCCACAGCATTATTGATTTCAGTATTGGTTGCAGCCATGTTCGGTTTGCAATGTTAGCACGGAAAGCTTTTGGCAAAATGTTTATCTGCTTTCCGCTAACTTCGGTAGGCGGTAAAAAAATTACGTGGATGCAGGGCTTTCATTTTTCAGAATACCGTCCCGAAGGGGGCGGCAGCATCTTTGACCAGCTGTTAAAGCTCTTCATGGAATTGCTGAACTATACCAGCGGCGATGCTGCCGAAGCGCTCAGCTGGCTGTCGCAGCTGGACCGGGAGCATGGCCTGACTTCCGGCGAATATGGCATAGGCGATTTTATTGAAGACCTGAAGAAGGAAGGCTACCTGAGCGAAGACGCGCAAAACGGCAGCCTTAAAATCACGGCCAAAAGCGAGCAAACCATCCGCAAGCGCAGCCTGGACCAGATTTTCGGTAAGCTGAAAAAAAGCAAGCTGGGCAACCACCGCAGCCGGCAGTCGGGGCTGGGCGATGAGCAAAACACCGAAACGCGCCCCTTTCAGTTTGGAGATGCGCTGGACCATATTGATATGAGCAGCAGCCTGCGCAATGCCTACATCAGCCATGGCATTGGTGATTTTAAAATGGCGGAAGACGACCTGCAGATTTACGAAACCGATTTTAAAACCCAGACCAGCACGGTGCTGATGATAGACATCAGCCACTCCATGATTCTCTACGGCGAAGACCGCATCACGCCGGCCAAGAAAGTAGCCATGGCGCTCAGCGAGCTTATCACCACGCGTTATCCAAAAGACACGCTGGACATTGTGGTGTTTGGCAACGATGCCTGGCAGGTGGAAATGAAAGACCTGCCTTACCTGCAGGTTGGTCCTTACCACACCAACACGGTAGCAGGGCTGGAACTGGCCATGGGTATTTTACGGCGCCGCAAAAATCCCAACAAGCAAATCTTCATGATTACGGACGGCAAGCCCACCTGCCTGAAGGAAAACGGCCGTTATTACAAAAACTCGTTCGGCATTGATGCCAAAATCCTGAACCGCACCCTGAACCTGGCCGGGCAGCTACGCCGCATCAAAATTCCCGTCATCACCTTTATGATTGCCAGCGACCCTTACCTGCAGGCTTTCGTGCGCCAATTCACCGAAGCCAACAATGGCAAAGCGTTTTATGCCTCCCTGGAAGGATTGGGCGAGTATGTGTTTGAGGACTATGAACGGAATAAGCGGAGAAGGGTAAGATAAGGCGGTGGAGCAGTTGAACGGTTGAAGTGTTTAACATGTTGACTCTTCATGTGTTGATACATGGACCGGTTTACATGTGAAAGGTCCGTAGGGTCGGCAGGATTGGTAGCATCTTTACATTGGCAGGATTTTTAGCAGCAACAAATAGCGTATTATAAAGCAGTTTATATGCAACAACAACAGGCGGCCAATCCCAATGGCAAGATACAGCTCCGGCAACCTGCCAATAAGCTCAACAAAACCTTTGACCGTTTTTCGGCGGCCGTCACCAAGGTAACCGGCCGCCCTGTGGCCTTTATTTCCGCTGTGGCGCTGATTCTGATTTGGGCCGCTACCGGGCCCTTGTTTGGCTATTCCGAAACCTGGCAGCTTATAATCAACACCGGCACCACCATCATTACCTTTCTGATGGTGTTTGTGATTCAGCAATCCCAAAACAAAGACATGATAGCCCTGCACCTGAAGCTGGATGAGCTGCTAAGCACCAATGAAAAAGCCAGCAACCGCCTGGTAAACAGCGAAGGGCTTTCAGAAGAAGAACTGGAGGTGTTGAAAGACTTTTACGCCCGCCTGTCGCAGACAGCCGCCGAATCGCAGGATGTTTTTGCCTCTCATTCCGTTGAAGAAGCCGAAAAGAATCAGGAAGAGAAAGAAGAAATCCGTAAGGAACAGGGCATCACCGGCACGCCGCCGCCTGTACAAACCGAAGGCTCTCTTTTTGATGTAGATGATGAGCAGGTGCGGTGAAAGGGTAATTGGGTGAGAGGTTGAACAGGTAGGTAGTTGAAGGGCTGAATAGTTGGGTAGTTGATGGGTTGTGAAGTTGAAAGCTTCGCAATTTGACAGGCTTCCACATGAAAGGCCTGTAGGGCCGCCGGTTTGGTAGATTAAGAAACAAATTTTCCATTCAGGCCCGTCGGGCCGCGGGTATGGTAGAAGCAGCAGGTACGGTAGCCTTTAATCCAGGCCACCCGGCTGCCCGAATAATTTTACAAGCAGGCGTGCCATCACCTTATCTATTGGCAAATCAAACGTTTCTTCGCTCACTTCCTGCAAAGGCAGCCATTGCAATTCCATACCCGGCTCAATAATTTTTGCCGTTCCGCCTTTTGCCGCTACCAGGTAATAAATGGAAATCACCTGCGAATCATCAAACGCCGACGGCTGAAAAAAATCGGTGGTGTAAAAGTGTTGTTTTATTTCAATTTCCTGCCCCAGCTCTTCCATCCATTCCCGCTTCAGGCAAGCATGAATGCCCTCGCCCAGCTCCAGGCCGCCGCCCGGCAGCTTTACAAACCAGTTGCCTTTAATCTTTTCCCGAATCACCAGCAGCTTGCCTGCTTCCATACAAATGCCATATACGCGGAGGTTGAAACGACTCGGTTTAGGTTGATAAGTTGACACGTTGATAAGTTGAAAGGTGGAATTGGTTGAAAAGGTTGAAGGGGCGACGCTGTCGTCCTGTTGGTTCCTGAATAGTCGTAACGGCTAAAAAAAATCTTTGCGTCTTGGCGTTTCTCCGCGCCTTCGCGTGTATCCGCTGCGCCGCTATCCCCGCCGCATCGCCGCCCACGCTGTGTCGCCGCGTGAAACCTTCTTTGCGCCTCTCCGCGTCTTTGCGTGAAAAATTCAAAACCACTTTTTCCGGTAAAACACATAGCTCATCACCACCGCGATGCCGATGCTTAAAATAAGGGCATAATAAAACCCTTCCACCTTGTTTTCTCCCGGAAACACCACGTTCATCCCAAAAAACGCCGCCACAATAGCCGGCACGCTCAGGATAATCGTAATCATCGTCAGGCGCTTAATCACGATGTTCATATTGTTGTTGATGATGCTCGCGTAGGCATCCAGCGTAGAGCTCAGGATGGAAGTGTAGTTGTCCGCCATTTCCTTGGCCTGGCTGAATTCCACAATCAAATCTTCCAGGTATTCCAACTCTTCTTCATCGCAATGCAGAAAATTGGTGCGCCTGATTTTCATCAGCAGCAGCTCGTTGCTGCGCAGCGCGGTCACCATATACACCAGGCTTTTCTGAATACGCATCAGCGCCAGCAGCTCCTCGTTCCGGTTGCTGTCGTAGAGTTTTTGCTCCAGGATGTTGCGCCGGTGGTTGATTTCCTTCAGCATTTCCATGAAGTCCATCACCACCTTTTCAAAAATCTTCAGCACCATCATGTTGGGCCGCTCAGGGTGGCGCTTGGCAAAGGTGTTCAGAAAGCGGCGGATGGCTACGTTTTCAAACGAATTGACCGTCACTACCTGATTGCGTTCGGTAATGATAATGGAAACCGGGATGGTGATGAAATAAGCATCGCTTTCGTTGAGGCTGTTGTTTTCTACCGGGGTTTTCAGGATGATGAGGCGGGTGTCGTCTTCCTGTTCATAACGGCTCCGTTCCTCAATGTCCAGGGTGTCCGTAAAAAAGTCGCGGGGTATTTCCAGCGCATCGCTCAGGTTGTCAATCTCCCGCTCCTGAAAAGGCGGGGTTACATTAATCCAGTTGGCGGTCGCTGCCAGCACCACCTCCACCGTTTCCCGGTTGACGTTCTTGTAGTATTGTACCATCGGTTCGGAGGCTCCATACAGCCGAATATTTTTTAGTGGAAAAAGCGTTACAAAGGTAGGCGGGCATTGGCTTTAACTGTTCGGTTTTTAAATGATATTTTTGCTGAAACAACCGTTCATTTTTACAAATGTGCGGAAGGTAGCCGGCATAAATTATAAAATACAAAAAACAGATACCATGTCAATCCAGAACCCTACACGCAAACTCATTACACTGGATGAATTCACCATCCAGCAAACCCGCAGCTTCCCACAGGCCACCGGCGAGCTGGGCGCCCTTTTGCGCGACATTGGCCTGGCCTGCAAGATGATTAACAAGCAGGTGAACAAAGCGGGCTTGGTAGATATCCTGGGCAAGCATGGCGCTACCAATGTACAGGGCGAAGAGCAGATGAAACTGGATGTTTACGCCAATGACGTCCTGGTGTCTGTGCTGCGCAACAGTGCCGACTGTGCGGGCGTGGCCAGCGAGGAAGAAGATGAATGTGTTTGCTTTGACGATGAATATTCCCGCCAAAGCAAATACGTGGTGCTGTTTGACCCGCTGGATGGCTCTTCCAACATTGACGTGAACGCGCCCATCGGCACTATTTTCTCCATTTACAAACGCATCACGCCCATCGGCGAGTGCTGCACCGAAGAAGATTTCCTGCAGCCGGGCACCAGGCAAATGGCCGCCGGCTATGTAATTTATGGCAGCAGCACCATGATGGTGTATGCGACCCGTCTGGGCGTAAACGGCTTTACGCTGGAGCCCAGCATCGGCGAGTTTTGCCTCAGTCATCCCGATTTAAAATGCCCGGAGAAAGGCAAAATTTATTCCATTAACCAGGGCAATACCTGCAAGCTGGATGAAGGCGTGAAAAACTTCCTCAATTTCTGCATGGACGATTGTAAGGAAGAAGGCCGTCCCCTAGGCCATCGCTACATCGGCAGCATGGTGGCAGACATGCACCGCACGCTCATCAAAGGCGGCATCTTCATGTACCCGGCCGACAGCAAAAACAAAAATGGCAAGCTGCGCCTCATGTACGAGTGCAACCCTATGGCCCTGCTCGCAGAGGCTGCCGGCGCTCTGGCTAGTACAGGCTATAGCAATGTTTTAGAAGTAGTGCCTGCCGAACTGCACCAGCGTGTGCCGATCTACATCGGTTCTAAAAGCCTGGTGGAAAAAGCCCTGGAGTTTATCGGGCAAAAGGAAATGGCCTAAGCCGCCGTGCGCCGGTTGACAGGTTGACCGTAGGCTCCGGCCTACGGTCGCCTATGGTGTAGCCTGTGGCTACTCTTACGTTAGTTAAAAGCTATCCGATATTCCGGTATTGTTGGTCAGAGCCAATCCGGATTGTTGAGTAAATTAATATCATTTACTAAAATGAAATACCTCTTTTTAAGCTGCCTTTTCCTGGGCTGCTTTTTTTCTTTTACCGCGAAAGCGCAATCCAACCTATCCACCCTTACCGGCGCCTGGGAAGGAAAGCTATCTGTTGGCACTGCTGCCTTACGGCTGGTGCTGCACCTCGCTCCGGCCACCGGCGACAGCCTTACTGCGACCATGGACAGTCCCGACCAGGGCGCCACAGGTATCGCGTCAGACAAGGCGTACGCTACCAAAGACAGTGTGTTCGTATTCTGGACGCCCATGATGGCTGCCTTCAAAGCACAGATTAAAGACACCCTGCTTTCCGGTAGCTGGGAGCAAGGAGGCAGGGCCATGCCGCTTTCCCTGAGCAAAACAAACAAGCCTACGGAACTGAACCGGCCGCAAACGCCTAAGCCGCCTTTCCCGTATCAAAGTAAAGACCTGCTTTTTAAAAGCAAGGAAAGCGGACTCACTTACGGCGGTACGCTTACTACGCCTGCAGGCAAAGGGCCGTTCCCGGCTGTCCTGCTGCTCACCGGCTCCGGCCCGCAAAACCGGGACGAAGAGTTGTTTGGCCACAAACCTTTTGCCGTGCTGGCCGATTTTCTTACCCGCCGCGGCTATGCCGTGCTGCGTGTGGACGACCGTGGGGTGGGGCAGACTACCGGCAATGCAGCAGCTGCCAGTGAAAAACAGTTGCTGCAGGACGCCACTGCTGCCTTTGAATTCCTGAAACAGCAGCCGGAAGTCAACGTGAAGAAACTGGGTATCCTGGCCCACAGCCAGGGCGCCATGATTGCTGAAATCATGGGTGCGCAACGCAACGATATTGATTTCCTTATCCTGATGGCCGGGCCGGGCGTAGCCGGTGTGGAAATGATGACCGCCCAGAATGAAATGCTGCTGCGCTCGCTGGGTCGCAGCAAGGAAGATGCGGCGCATTACGGACAACTGTACCGGCAGGTGGCCCATGCCTTATTGCAAAGTAAAGACAGCGCGGAGGCCAGTCAGAAGCTGCAGCCTATTGTTGCAACATGGGTAAAGGGAACCGATGCAAAAGTAGCTACGGTCACTGCCGGCATCCACGACAGCGCCAGTCAGCAGCAGTACATCGCCACCTTTGCGGCCCTGGCAAACGATACTTCCATGCTGGACATCTACCGTTTTGACCCGGTTCCATATCTAAAGAAAATAAAGGCCAAAGTGCTGGCCCTGAATGGCAGCCTGGACATCCAGGTGGTCAGTGCTCCTAATCTGGCAGGCATAGACATGGCGCTGGCGCGCGGTGTTACCAAAGGTTACGAGGTAAAAGAATTGCCGGGCCTGAACCACCTGTTTCAGAAATGCAGCAAATGCACGATTCAGGAGTACGGCCTGCTGGAAGAAACCTTAAATCCTGCCTTGCTGGAAGCAATTGGGACGTGGCTGGATGCAGCAGCGAAATAAGAAGCGTAAGTGGCTTTATACTTTCGCGCGGAAAAAATCCTGCTTAGCTGCATTTTTTATCAGCGGCTACACGCTGCTATATGTCTTCCTTTAAAGGCTCATCGGCCTTTCTTCTTTTGCCTTCTTTCCCCGCCACTACCAGCACAATTTCGCCTTTGGGCGGGTGCTTTTCGTAATAAGCAGCCAGGCTGCCCAGCGTGCCTTTACGGGTTTCGGCAAACATTTTCGTCAGCTCGCGGCATACAGCCGCCTCGCGATCGTCACCAAAAGCGGCGGCCAGGTCGCGCAGGCTACGCGCCAGGCGGTGCGGCGATTCATAAAGCGCAATGGTACGGCCTTCTTCTGCCAGCTTCTGTATCGCCGTTTGCCGGCCCTTTTTTACCGGTAGGAAACCTTCAAATACAAAACTGGTGGTAGACAGCCCGCTTTGCACCAATGCCGGCACAAAAGCTGTGGCGCCCGGCAGGCACTCTACCGGTATGTCTTTTTCAATGCAGGCCCGGGCCAGCAAAAAGCCGGGGTCGGAAATGCCCGGCGTGCCGGCGTCTGTAAGCAGCGCCAGGGTAGCGCCGTTTTTCAACCGCTCTACGATGCCGTTGAGCGTCTGATGCTCGTTGTGGGCATGATAGGGGTAAAGCGGTTTTTGGATGCCGTAATGGTTCAGTAGTTTCTGGCTGGTGCGCGTGTCTTCGCACAGGATGGCATCAGCGCTTTTCAGCACGTCTACAGCCCGGTAGGTAATGTCTCCCAGGTTGCCAATCGGTGAAGGAACCAGAAACAGCGGCATAAAAAGATTTATTCGGCGATGCTGATGCTGTAGCTTTCCATTACGGCATTGGCCAGCAGCTTTTTACAGGCATCTTCGGCAATTTGCTTGGCGGTAGCAGCATCCGCCGCTTCCACCTGAAGGGTAATGTGCTTGCCAATGCGTACGTTGTTTACCTGACTGAATTCCAGCTTGTGCAAAGATTCAGTAACGGCCTTTCCCTGCGGGTCCAGCAGTTCTTTCAGGGGCATGATGGTGATTTGCGCAGTATAGGTCATGAAAGTAGTTAGTTGATTGGTTGAAGGTTGAAGGGTTGAAGAGTTGAAGGGTTGAAGGGTTGAAGGGTTGAAGGGTTGAAGGGTTGAAGGGGAATTCCCCCTTCACTATTCACCCTTCACAATTCCAGGTTTCTCTTTAGGAATGAAAAAAGAAAGCAGGATGTAAAGTGCAAAGATAACCGGTGCTGCATCGAAGCGGAACAGCAGGATGCCGGCAATGGCGGCCAGGATGAGTAATGCCCGCGGCCAGATTTGCGCCACCGTCCACGAGGCGGGCATCAGCTTCATAAAACGGATACGGCTGACCATCAGCCAGCACAGCAGCGCGATGAGGAAATAAAGCGGCCAGCGGCTGAACAGCCAGGAAGAAATACCGCCGGGGTTGTCCCAGTTCATCAGTCCAAAACAGGCTACAAAAATGCCGGCAGCCGGCGTCGGCAATCCGGTAAAAGAATTGTCTGCAGTGGCTTTCTTTGTTTCCACATTAAAGCGGGCCAGGCGCAGGGCGGCAAAGCAGGCCAGCAGGAAGGCAGGCACCATCAGGGCCATGTTTACATCGCGCACCATAGGCTCGCGGGTAGTAGCATCCCAAAGCAGCTTGTAAAGTATCATGGCCGGCGCTACGCCAAACGAAACCACGTCGGCCAGCGAATCCAGGTCTTTGCCGATAGGCGAAAAAACCTTCAGTGCCCGTGCTGCCAGGCCATCCAGCAAATCAAAAACCGCAGCAATAAAAATAAAGATGGCGCCCCACTGCATTTGCTCTACGCCGTGCACCCAGCCCCACTGAATGGCAGGGGCGGCTTCGCCGGTATAGAAAAGGAATGGCTGCGCATTGAGTATCAATACAATGGCAATGCAGCCGCAAAAAAGATTGGCCAGAGTCAGCAGGTTGGGGAGGTGCCGCATGAGGCTGCGAAAGTAAGGTAATTAGCGAATGGGTGAATCGGTAGCGGTGCCGGGCAGCCGGAACTGCTTAAAACAAAGCAGCAGGTTACCATCCGCTTTTTAAAGGGCAGCCTGTTACAATAAAAAAAGAGACAGGGCAGGCGCCCTGTCTCTAAATATAAGAAATGGTGTATTTAAGATTACTGGCGGGTGAAGCGTTTGGTGCTCATCACCTTGCCGTTGCCATCCTGCAGGCGCAGCATATACACACCGGCAGGCAGGCTGCTCACGTCCAGCTTGGCACTGTTGCCCTGCACGCGGTACTGACTTACCACTTTGCCGATGGTATTATACACCGTAGCGTAGCGGATGCCTGCATTGGGGTTGAAGCTTACATTCACAGCGCTGGTGGCAGGGTTCGGCCACAGGGCTACACTGTTGGCTGCGGTGCCGGTAGTAGTAATGCCGGTAGGCGATTTGTAGGCAATAAATACCAGGTTGCGGCTGGTGCCGGAGGCAGGGTCTGTAACGCGTACGCTGATCCAGGTAGAAGAGCCTATGGGGGCATCGTCTCCGTTAAAAACGGCATGGAAGTCGCCAAACTCGGTGCCGTAAGTGGGGTTGTAGCTACCGGTAAAAACACCGGGCGCGCCATAGCACAGGTTATTGTCGCAAAAACCGCCGAAATGCCAGCCGCTGCTGGTATCAATGCCATTCACGCGCCAAACAAGCGAGATATCGGTACCAATGTTGGATTTAAGGTAATTGGTTACAAACATTTCACCGGGCACATATGGCACAGCTACCGTATCGGAACTGCCTGACTGCGTCAGAAAGCTTTGCGCCTGTACGCTAAGCGCGGTGCCGGCAATTAAAGCAAGGGAAAGTAATGTTTTTTTCATCAGGATAGAATTTAGGATGCAAGTTAGGCTTTCCACAAAAAAACATTCAAATAATAGGCCACGGCCTGGCACAATTTCAGTTAATTTAACGGTAACAACAGATTCCCTACATTGCGGCATCTATCACTTTTTGCGCCTGAATAATCATTAAGATGAGCAAGATTAAAATCCGCCTGTCCGCCTGGGCACGGCGATACCGCGGCTTTGCGGCCGGCATTGGCACCATGCTTTGCCTGGGCCTTTTTATACAAGGCACCGGCCAGGATTCTTATTTCGAGATTTCTAAAAACCTGGACATTTTCGCCAATCTTTTTAAAGAACTCAATACCTATTATGTGGACCCCATAGAACCCGGGCAGCTGATGAAAAACGGCGTGGATGCCATGCTGGACGGGCTGGACCCTTATACCAACTATATTACCGAAAGTGATATGGAGGAATACGAGTTTCAGACAACCGGTAAATATGGCGGCATCGGCGCCGTGATGCGGCAGCGGGGCCGCTCTATTTTTGTTGGCGATGTGTATGAAAGCAGCCCGGCCCAAAAGGCAGGCCTTTACCCGGGCGATGAATTGCTGCAGGTGGACCGTCAGAATGTGGAAGGAAAATCGCTGGACGATGTAAGCCTGCTGCTGAAAGGTTCGCCCGGTACGCAGGTGGTTATCCGGGTAAAGGACGTATATACCGGCGAGGAAAAAGACAAGCTGGTGCAGCGCGGCGAAATTGCCATTAGCAGTGTGCCTTATGCTGCTTTGGCCGGTCCGCAAAACAACATGGCCTACGTGGTGCTCACGCAGTTTACCCCCGGCTGCAGCCGGCAGGTGCGTCAGGCGCTGGACAGCCTGAAAGGTAAAGCGGGCGGGCAACTCAGCGGCGTGGTGCTGGACCTGCGCAACAATCCGGGCGGACTGCTGGACGAAGCCGTGAATGTGTGCAATCTTTTCCTGGACAAAGGGCAGCTGGTGGTAAGCACCCGCGGCAAAATGCAGGATTGGGATAAAAGCTACAATACACCCGGTACAGCCTGGGATGCCACCATTCCGGTAGCAGTGCTGGTCAACAATTCATCGGCATCCGCTTCTGAAATTGTAGCAGGTACCCTGCAGGATCTGGATCGCGGTGTCGTTATCGGGCAACGCAGCTATGGCAAAGGCCTGGTGCAAACCACCCGTGACCTGGGTTATAATGCCCGCCTCAAGCTCACCACGGCACGCTATTACACACCCAGCGGCCGCTGCATTCAAAAGCTGGATTATACCCACCGCGACGCCAATGGTACGGTAAGCGCCATTCCGGATTCGCTGAAGAAGGCCTTTAAAACAACCAATGGCCGGCAGGTGCTCAGTGGCGGCGGCGTAACGCCCGATGTGGCGATTAATGATACGCCCATCAGCCCTGTGGCCATGGTGCTTTATACCCGGAACTTCTTGTTTGACTACGCCAGCAAATACGCCAAAGACCATAAAACCGTTGCGCCGCCCGAAAGCTTTAGCCTGAGCGATGCCGATTTTAATGCTTTTACCCAGTGGCTGGAAGGCAAGGATTATGCTTACAAAACCGGCACGGAGCGCCTGCTGGATTCTTTGGAAAAAGAAGCCCGCCGGGAAAAGTATTATGAAAGTGCACAAACGGAGTTCCGCGCCTTAGCGGCAAAAGTGTCTCACGATAAAAAGCAGGATCTGCTTAAAAATAAAACAGAGATAAAAAGATTGCTGGAAAATGAAATCATCAGCCGTTATTATTTCCAGCGGGGCCGGATTGCGCAGGGCCTGCGTGGCGATCCCAATTTTGACAAGGCCATTGCCCTATTGGCACAGCCCACACAATACCGTGGACTGCTAAAAGGAAAGTGATTTACGGGTATCGTGCTGCAACAGCATTCAACACAAAAAAAGACAAGGCAGGCCTTGTCTTTTTTTAATTGCGGCGAAGCTAAAAGGCATTACCGGAGCAATTATTTCATCAGCCATTCCTTAAGCGCGTCAGCAATTTTGCGGTCGTTGCTCAGGCGGGGCACTTTGTTCTGGCCTCCCAGCTTCCCAATGCTTCTCATGTATTCGATAAAGGCATCGGGGCGCAGCGCGCGCATTTTTAAAGGTTGCAGGATGCCCCCGGTAATAAGGTCGTTGTAATAAATATTGGCAGCGCGCAACTGATTATCCACCGCCAGTGAAAAGGCAGCCATGTCTGCCGGCTGTTGTTCAAAAGAAACAAACCATTCGTGGTAGGGCAGCTCGTCTGTGGTTTGTATTTGCGGCGCTACGGTAAATTCAATAATGCGGGCGCCAAACTTATCAGCCGCCTGGAGCAGCGCGCTTTCCACTTCCTCGGCAATAACGTGCTCGCCAAAGGCGGATATAAAATGCTTGGTACGCCCGGTTACAACAATCCGGTAAGGGTCGGTGCTTACAAACCGTATGGTGTCGCCAATATTGTAACCCCAGAGGCCGGCATTGCTGTTTACAATCAGCGCGTAGTTTTCGCCAATCCGCACATCCTGCAGCGACAGGCGGGTGGGGTTTTCATTGAAAATTTCGCCGGCAGGCACAAATTCAAAGAAAATACCGCTGTTGGTATTCAGCAGCAAACCTTCCTGGTCCAGCGTGTCCTGAAAGGCGAAAAAGCCTTCGGAAGCCGGGAAGGTTTCAATAGTATCGATGGGGCCGCCCAGAGAGTCAAAAAGTTTTGCTTTGTAAGGCTCAAAGTTGACGCCGCCGTGTACCAGCACCTGCAGGTTAGGAAAGAGCTCCTTTATTTTTTTGCCCTTGCTTTTTTCCTGCAGCCAGTCGAAATACATCTGCATCCACGGCGGAATGCCGCTGATCAGGGTCATGTTCTGATGCATGGTTTCTGCCACAATCCTGCCCAGCTTTTCTTCCCAGTCTTCAATGCAATTGGTTTCAAAGGAAGGCAGCTGGTTTTTGCGCAGGTAGCCGGGCACATAGTGGTTCACGATGCCGCTGAGCCGGCCGGTGGGGATGCTGCCCACGCGCTCGAGCACCGGCGAGCCGGAAAGAAAAATCATTTTTCCGTCTGCAAAAGAGGTATTGCCGCTTTGGGCCATGTAGCGCAGCAGGGCATTGCGGGCAGTATCTATATGGTTGGGGATGGAATCTTTGGTAATGGGGATGTACTTGACGCCGCTGGTAGTGCCGCTGGTCTTGGCAAAATAAATGGGCATGCCTTTCCAAAGCACATTCTGGCGGCCTTCCTTGATGTGATCAATATACGGCCGGAAGCCTTCATAATCGCGCAGCGGCACAGCCTGTTGGTAAGCAGTATAATCGCTGAGGTCTTTAAAACGGTGTTCTTTTCCAAACTCGGTAACCGCAGCTGTTTTGAGTAAGGATTGAAGGATGGCGGTTTGATCGGCAAGGGCAGTGGCCATATTTTTGCGAATGCGGGCGTCTATGACGGCAGCAAACGGTTTGGCCAGTAGCGATTTAATTTTCATAAGGGCAACAGGCTGCTTGGTGATGGAGCAGAAGAATAGCAGAAACTAATAGAGCAGAAGCGCAAAGGTACGGCCCGCGCCGGCTATGCACAGCGGTGGATAAGCAGCGTGCCAGTTGGCATGACCTTTATACAGATGGCGAAAAGTTCTTTGAAGATCCATTCAAAAAAGAGTTGCGGTAAAATAAAGAAATAGTCTTACCTTTGCGGACTTAATTTTTTACAAGTCATGTTCGCAATCGTAAACATAGCCGGCCAGCAGTTCAAAGTGCGTCAAAACCAGGAGCTGTTTGTACACCGCCTCAGCGGCAATAGCGGCGATAAGGTATCTTTCAATGAAGTGCTGATGAGCGGCACCGAAGGCGATATCAAAGTGGGTGGCAGCGCTACCGTTACTGTCGAGATCCTGGACCACCTGAAAGGCGATAAAGTAATCGTCTTCAAGAAAAAGCGCCGCAAAGGCTACCAAAAAAGCAACGGCCACCGTCAGTATCTCACGCGCATCCGCATCAGCGAAATCGCGTAAGCAGCAAACAATTTTAGTACACAATCCTGAAAAGAAAACAAGATGGCACACAAAAAAGGTGAAGGCAGCGTAAAGAATAACCGCGACTCCCAAAGCAAACGACTTGGCGTAAAAATCTTTGGCGGCCAGCCCGCTATTCCCGGAAACATTATTGTACGGCAGCGTGGCACCAAATTCCACCCTGGCAAAAATGTTGGTCTGGGTAAAGATTTCACTATATTCGCACTTACAAATGGCATTGTTGAGTTCCGCAAGACCCGCAACAAAACCACGGTAAGCGTGAGCGACAACCCCGAACAACTAACCCCTGTCGCACCCGCAGAAGCATAACCCGCTGCTGCTTGTTGCGATAAGCTCTTTTTTTTAACCCTTAAATTCACAGTTTATGGCAACAAGCAAAAAAACCGCCTCCACAACGGGCGGCGCCGGCAAATCTTCATCTGCCGGCAGCAGTTCCAAAAAAGCAGCCACCGGCACTAAGTCGGCCGGCAGCAAAACCGCTTCCGCTTCTTCTTCCACAACTAAGAAAAGCGCAGCACCCAAAAAAGCCGCAGGTACTACTGCCGGCGCCAGCAAAAAAAGCAGCACTGCTTCTTCTTCCACAACTAAGAAGGCCGCAGCACCTGCTAAAAAGGCAACAGGCGCCAGCACGACCAGCAAGAAATCAGGTACCGCATCATCGGCAGGCAGCAAAGCTGCAGCACCCAAAAAAGCTGCAAGCACTTCCTCTGCCAGCAAAAAAAGCACCGCTGCCTCTTCTGCCACAACTAAGAAGAGTGCAACCGCTGCTAAGAAAGCTGCCGGCAACGGTGCTGCTTCCAAAAGCGCAACGCCCGCCAAGAAAGGTACCGCTGCTAAAAGCACTGCTTCCAAAAGCACGGCCAGCAAAAGCACCGCATCAAAATCAGGCGGCGCCGCCAAATCGGGTATGAGCAATCAAACCACAGGCGGTAGCAGCGCATCCGTAGCACGTAGCGTAGCTCCTAAAAAGACAGCTGCGAAAAGCACCGGCAGCACTGCAACGAAAAAGCCGGCTGCCAAGGCCGCAGGCAAAAAGAAATAATAAGAACGCTTTTTTAAGCTTTTTATAAAAAAGGACCGTTAAGCGGTCCTTTTTTTATGTATTTATATGAAACAGTGCCGGGCTTAGAAATCCCCTTTCATCGCCTTTAGTGTTTTGTACACCGCACCGGCCCAGTAATTGCGAAACCCAAAGCCGCCTGCCTTGCTCACATAATTTTTGGCTGCCAGCAGGCTTTTGCTGCCCATATCCACAAACGCAACCCAGATGCTGGCTGCTTCGCGGCCCTTGTCCATTCCTTCCACAATAAATACCAGCCCGGTGCCGGTACGGCCGCCAAAATTGTATTTTTTTATGATGCCCTGGATATCCGCTTCGGAAAGATGCTGAAAAGCAGTTGGATCGTCTGTGAAGAAATTGGTGCTCCGGTTGCCCCGGAAAATGCCGGCTACATCGGGTGCCATTGTAATTTCCTGAAAGCCGGTAGCTTTTTTCAAATCGTATTTGTCCGGTTCCTGCTGTACCAGATCATTCCAGGCCTGAAAGTAGGTGCCGCTGAGTTTTTCATTATTGATCTCGCCGGCATCTTTCCACTGGGCGGCGCTGCCAATAAAATGCAGGTGGGCGAAATCGAGGCCCAGCCAGGTAAGCGGCTGGTTTTTCTGGAGTTTTTCTTTTTGGGCAAATGCGCCGGTGCCAAAACCGGCAAGCAGCAGCAACAGTATCAGCTTTTTCATAATTGTGTTGTTTGTACATGCAATATTACTTTTTTGAGCGCTACCGGCTGTCCGCTTTTTTTGACAGCCTGTTGTGGAATTATGCTGTTGTTTTGTCTTCAAAATAAAAAGACTTTCCTGCATGAGTTATCGCCGCGACGAAGAAGAAGTAAGGCCGGCCACCCGCCGGTTTATGGCCAATCTGCACCTGATAATGGGCGCTGTTTTTATATTTTTTGGTGGCCTTACCCTGGTGAATAAAGGCTTTGGCAACATTCCTTTAGAACCCTGGCAGGCCTACGGACTGGGCGCGCTTTTATTTGTTTATGGCGCCTTTCGCATCTGGCGCAGCTTGCGTGATATTCGCCGCCGCTAAGGCGGCAAATGCCCGGTAACCTGCCGGGGCACCGGCTTTTTATCATTGCCTTATCACTCATTTTTCTATTATTGCTCACTTATGCGATTTAAGGGTTTCCTGATTTTAATAGGCAGCATCTTCGCTGTATCCTGCGGCGGTCCAAAGCAAAAGGGCCCTTCTGATACCCTTACAAGCGGGGAGCTTACCATTGCTGCGGACGAAACCTACCGCCCGATTATTGAGGCGCAGAAAGCAGTGTTTGACAGTAGTTTCCCGGATGCGCATGTCACCATAAAATATCAGTCGGAAGCGGCGTGCATCCAGGATTTTCTGGATGAGAAGACCCGCCTGATATTGGTGCCCCGCGACCTCACGGCGGATGAAAAAAAGTATTGCGAAGGCAAGAAAATAGTGCCTTCCAGCCTGGCCGTGGCCCGAGATGCCATTGCCGTGATTGTATCCAACAAGAGCACGGATTCGCTGCTGGCAATTGCCCAGCTGAAAGGCATCCTGACCGGCGAGTATCCTAAAAAATACACGGTTGTTTTTGACAACAGCGGCTCCAGCACCCTTAGGTTTATACAGGATTCCCTGATGCAAGGCAGGCAGCTGGGCGCCAATGTATTTGCAGCAAAAAGCAACGAGGCAGTGGTGGATTATGTGGCAAAGAATGAAAATGCCATTGGCTTTGTAGGGTTCAGTTATGTAAATGCAGGCAACACCGCCGATCAGCAATGGACCGATCAGGTACGGGTGGTAGCCGTTGAAGATCCCAAGACAGGGGAATTTCACCAGCCTTATCAGGCCTATATCGCCCTGCAGAGCTATCCGTTTACGCGGGATTTGTATTACGTTAAAAGCGAAACGTATCCCGGACTTGGCACAGGCTTTGCAAACTTCCTGGCAACCGAGCGCGGTCAGCTTATTTTCAAGACGGCCATGTTCTTTCCCCTGCGCAGCAATATTGTAATTAAAGATGCTGCCATTACGCATAAACCCGTAAACTAAAAACAGACTATCAACCCTCAATTAATAAAACAACAAGAGAAAAGAAAGCATGGAGTTTAGTATCAAGAAAGCAAGTATTCTTACTGTTGCAGCTGCCCTTAGCTTTACAGCAGTACAGGCCCAAAGCCTGGATGAAGCCAAAAAGCTGGTGCAGTATGAACGCTACAGCAGCGCTGAAAAAATGCTGCAACCCCTGGCAGCCACCGACCCTTTGGCCAATTATTACTTAGGTGTAGCCGAACTGGGACAGGGCAACACCGCACAGGCACGCACCATTTTCGGTAAATATCCTTCTGATGCAGCCAACATGGCCGGTATGGCGCGCGTGAATTTTATGACCGGCAATAAAGAAGACGGCATGCGGCTGGCAAAAAGTGTGGCCGACATGGCAAAGCGCAAAGATGTGATGCCATATGTGTGGGCCGCAGACGCGGTGAACTATGGTGGCGGCGATGCGCAGCAGGCTATCGACTGGTATAAAAAAGCCCTGGAAAAGATGGATAATGTGGACATCCGCATTGGCCTGGGCGATGCGTATCAGCGCCTGCCCGGCGGTGGCGGCGAAGCCATGAACAACTATGAAAAGGCTGTGACCATGGACCCTAAAAACTCGCTGGGCTACAGCCGCATCGGCAAGCTGTGGTACGACGCCCGTAACTACGAAGCCGCTCTTACCAACTTCCAGAAAGCCAAGGATGCTGACCCCAGCAACCCACTGCCTTATAATGACCTGGCCAATGCCTATTACTATGTAGGCAAATACGACCAGGCCCTGCAGAATATCGAAGAGTACATGAAGCTCAGCGATAAAAGCACCGAAGATCAGGTACGTTACCTGAACCTGCTTTATCTGGCTAAGAAATACCCGGAAGCCATTCAGGGCGCCAATGAGCTCATTAGCAAAGGCACTGTAAAGCCCGGCTTTTACGGCATCCTGGCCTATAGCCAGCTGGAAACGAATGATTCTGCCAATGCCCTGGTAAACGTGCGTAAATATTTTGCCACCCAGGATCCAAAGCGCATCGGCCCAATGGATTACCTGCGCTATGGCCGCATCTTCCTGGCCAATGGCAAGGCGGATTCTGCCGCCTGGTATTTTAATCAGGCTGTAGCGCAGGATACTGCAAAAGATAAAGCTGAGATCTACCGCGAAATTGCCGAAGGCTTTAAAGGTCTTAAAACCACCGAAGGCTACGCTAAGGCCGGGGAATGGTATGGCAAAGTGGTAAGCGAAACGCCCAACCCGCAGGTGCTTGATTACTACTACTGGGGCTTCTGGAGCTTTTACGGTCAGAAGTATGATGCAGCAGAAAAGGCCTTCGCGCAGATGGCTGAAAAATTTCCGGCACAACCCAGTGCTATTTACTGGCAGGGTCGCGTGGCAGGTGCTAAAGACGCCGAAGCCAAAGGCGGCGGTGCGGTGAAATACTACGAGCAATGGCTGGCTGTACCAGACAACGATGCCTATCAGCACAAAGACGCAGAGCTGATGATGGCCTACCAATACCTGGCCGCTTACTACTACAACAAAGGTGACAAAGCAAAGAGCAACGAATTTGCAGACAAAGTGCTGGGCATTGAACCAGCCAACGAATTTGCCAAAAGCATTAAAAAGGCAAACGGCAAATAGGCGCTGAAACCGCCCTGTTATCATTGATAAAAAAACGCCGTCCGTTATGGGCGGCGTTTTTTTAGTGACTGAACTGTTCAGGATTTCAATTGCCCGTATAACTGTGTTTTTATTAAAAGGGAAAACGTTTGTGCTCACCCTGTCTTAACACTTATAAGCCCCATTCAAAAAGTAACTTTGCACTTCCCATGAAAACCACAGTTGTAACCGATGTCGTGATCAAATTTGCCGGCGACAGCGGTGATGGCATGCAGCTTACCGGCAGCCAGTTTACCAACAATACCGCCCTTACCGGCGCCGACCTTTCCACCTTCCCTGATTTCCCCGCCGAAATCCGCGCCCCTATTGGCACCATTCCCGGCGTATCCGGTTATCAGCTGCACTTTTCCAGCGACCGGGTGTACACGCCTGGCGATGCCTGCGATGTGCTGGTGGCCATGAATGCCGCCGCGCTGAAAGCCAATCTGAAATTCCTGAAAAAAGGCGGCATCATCATTGCCAATACCGACGGTTTTGACGCCAAGAACCTGCGCCTGGCGCACTATGAAAACGGCGAAAATCCACTGGAAAATGATTCGCTGCAGGGCTATGAGCTGCACAAGATTGATGTAACCAAGCTGACCCGTGAAGCGCTGAAAGACATTCCATTGGGCACGAAGGAAAAAGACCGCGCAAAAAACATGTTTGTGCTGGGCTTTCTTTACTGGCTTTACAACCGGGATATGAGCAGCACGCTTACCTTCCTGCAGGATAAATTTGGCAAGCGGCCGGAAATCCTGGAAAGCAATATCAAGGTATTGCAGGCGGGTTATAACTATGCCGATACCGTAGAGGCTTTTTCATCCCGCTATAAAGTAGAAAAATCAAAACTGCCTGCCGGAAAATACCGCAGCATTACCGGCAATACCGCGCTTGCCTATGGTTTGATTGCCGCCGGCAAGATGAGCGGACTGCCCATTTTCTTGGGTACTTATCCCATTACCCCTGCCTCCGACATTCTGCATGAGCTGGCGCGGCATAAAAACTTTGGCATCCGCACTTTTCAGGCGGAAGATGAAATTGCCGGCATCGCAGCCGCTATTGGTGCGGCTTACGGCGGCAGCCTGGCCGTAACTACTACTTCCGGCCCGGGCATGGCGCTGAAAACCGAAGCCATGGGCCTTGCTATGATGCTGGAAATTCCGCTGCTGATTGTCAACATTCAGCGGGGCGGCCCTTCCACCGGCCTGCCTACCAAAACAGAGCAAAGCGATTTGATGCAGGCCTATTATGGCCGCAATGGCGAATCCCCCATGCCGGTGGTAGCTGCGAGCACGCCATCGGATTGTTTTGAGGCGGTGTACGAGGCCGCACGCATGGCGCTGCAGCACATGACGCCGGTGATTTTCCTCAGCGACGGCTACATTGCCAACGGCGCAGAACCCTGGCGCTTCCCGCAAATGAAAGATTTGAAGCCTATTGAGGTTTCTTATGCGGCGGCGCAAACGTTTGAAGGCAACGAGAAATACAAGCCTTATCAGCGCGATGAAAATCTGGTGCGGCCCTGGGCGGTGCCGGGTACGGCCGGGCTGGAGCACCGCATTGGCGGTTTGGAAAAAGAAGATATTACCGGCAACGTAAGCTACGACCCGGATAACCACCAGCACATGGTGCATACCCGGCAGGCAAAAGTGGATTTGATTGCAGATTCCATTCCCCTGCAAACCCTGGACAGTGGCCCGGAAGAAGGCGATGTACTGGTACTGGGCTGGGGCAGCACGTATGGCGCCATCAAAAGCGCGGTGAGCGAATTGCAGCAGCAGGGCCATGCCGTAGCCCACGCACAGCTGCGCTACCTGCGGCCTTTCCCCAAAAACCTGGGCGATATGCTCCGCCGCTACAAGCACGTGCTGATACCGGAGCTGAACAACGGTCAGCTGGTAAAAATCATTCGCGCAGAGTTTCTGGTAAATGCCAAGGCCTACAACAAAATCAAAGGCGTGCCTATTACCCGTGCCGAGATGGAACAGGCGATTTTGAACATCATTGACCTTTGATCATCGATCAATGATCAAAGATCAATGATCAACGATCGATGATGTTTAGTGTTTCGGTACAATGCCCATGCTCAGTGCAAACAGCACCAGGCCACTGCGGCTGCGCACGTTCAGCTTTTCGTAAAGCACTTCGCTGTAGCGCTCTACGGTGCGTGGTGAGAGGTACATTTTCTCGGCCATTTCCTTGTAGGTAAGGTCGGTAGCGCACAGCGCCAGAAACTCCATTTCTTTATCCGTGATTTTAGGCAGGGGCATGTCGCCTTTTTTCTTGGAACGCAGCGCCCGGTACACCTCAGATGAGATGAGGTCGGAGTGATAAAAATCGTACTGGTAAATGGCTTTCAGGGCTTCTTCCAGCTTCTTGGGATTACTGTCTTTAAGCAGGTAGCCATTGGCGCCGCTTTTATACATGCGGATGATGCCGTGCTCATTGTCATACATGCTCAGGGCCAGGATTTTCATGTCCGGCCAAAGCTGCCGGATTTCGGCCAGGGTTTCATAGCCATTCTTTTCCGGCATATTGATGTCCAGGATGCAGATATCGGGCAGTTGGCTGCATTTCTTCAGCTGTTCCAGGAGATCCTGACCGTTGTTGGCTTCTATGAGCACTTTAAAACCGTATCTGCTCAGCAATTGGCTAACGCCGCTACGCAGGATTTCGTGATCATCGGCAATAGCCAGCGTAATAGGCGGGCTTTCCATAAGCATGGTGGGGGGTGTGGGGGATAAGTGAATGATTCAGAGTGCTAATTTAAGAATGATTTGATTCCCATTCTTATTTTCTGAAAAATCCCACCAAAGCTCGGCATTTATGATGGCCGCCTGAAATCTCATAAGCTCCATACTTTCTTCTATCCATTGGGGTACCACCGTATCTGTACAATCGTCTGATAAAAGAAGCGTCAGTGTATCGGGGCCAAAATTTATTTTGATAGAAATAATTCCTTCCTCGCAAAGAAAGAAAAGATGCCTTGCCACGGTCAGTACCATGCGGCTTAAGATTACCGCGCACTGATGAGACAGGGTAACCGGTATGCCCGTAAGGATCAGGCTTACCGGTTGTCCGCCGGCTGCCTGCATGCTTATGAGATCCATGCGGAGCTGCTCTATCCAGTTTTCTGTATAAGAAGTAGCTGGTGATTCTATAGCATGAAGGTCGCGCAGGATGTAAATGCAATGCGACAGCCTTTCGATGATGCCTGGCATTTGTGCGGTGGCCATTTCATTGCCCATCGTATGCTCCAGATCATACAATTGCATTTTGAGCAGGCTCAGGACCTGCGCTACATGCTCCTGCATGCGGTAGGGGATCAGGTTATTGGCATCTGTCCCAGATGGGTCTAATGTAGAAAGAACCACTGTGTGTACCCGGGCGGGTTTTTAATTTAAAATTCAGTCGACAAAAATAGGCAGGCGGCACAGGGTAGTATAGCGTATAGATACGCAATTATAAATATTGTGTTGAAAATTATTTGATGGAAATAAATTAGCTTAATTGGAAAATACGGCTAAATAAAATAGATGTCAAACTGTTTTTTTCATTGGGAGCGCTTACTTTCGCGGCTTAAAAAATTATTTATCCTTCAACCGAATCCATTTATGAAGAACCTTAAAAGCGTATTGTTTTCTGTGCTGCTTGTGTGCTTTGCCTTTTTTGCAGTCACTTACACCGCCTGTAAAAAAGAGTCTAAAAGGCCTTCCTGTGCCCACCTAAACTGCATCAACGGCGGCGCCTGCAACAACGGCGTTTGCGTTTGCCCTACAGGCTATACCGGTACTTATTGCGAACAGGAGGTGCCTAACCCCTGTAAAAACGTTGTATGCCAAAACGGAGGTACCTGTGTAGATGGCAGCTGCAACTGCCCCACAGGTTTTGAAGGAGCTAACTGTGAAATACTCTCGGCAACCAAGTTCCTGACTATAAATAACTTCCCCGCCACTTATGATTTTATGGATAGCGGCGCTACCGGATGTGGCACCTACACAGGTGATATGATTATGGAATTGAGTTCTTTAGACAGTAAAACCATTATTATTAAGAATTTAGGCGGCTTTGGGTGGTCTACTACCGTAAAAGTAACTGTAGCCGGTAATACACTCACTATTCCCACTCAATCCATTGGTGGATCCACCACTAATACAATTAGTGGATCCGGCACTTATGATGATGGCGTGATTACAGGTTCCTATGTTAATCAGGATTTTTATGGAAGTGTTTGTACCTACACTTTTACCTGGACGAAGCAATAAGTTGTTTTTGAAGCATAATTATAAACATACTTCTTTGCAAGCAGCTTTAACGGGTATCATTGCTTGTCATCAATAAGGTGATGCTAATTCATAGCCAACAGCGGCATGTAATTTGTTGAAATGGCCGTTACCGCTTTATTTTTACCACAAACAAAAAACAACCACTACCATGAAACGTACTACTATTTGCCTGTTGGCCGGCGGAATGCTCACCTTTGCTGCCTGTCAGCAGGAAAGCACTACCGGCATGTCGCAACTTCAGATTGATTCTGCCGTAAATGCCCGTGTTGATTCTATCCGTTCTGATATGATGGCCCGCAACGATTCTATGATTAATGCGATGGCCCTGCAGAAAGCAGATTCTATTTTGCTGGCCCGCGGCTCCAGTGAGGCAGGTGCAACCGTGGGTAAAACCACAAGGCCTTCTACCGGAAAAGGAAATAGTACTACAAAGCCCACGACCACACCAACGCAGCCGACAACACCTGCGAATACGGGCAAAATAGGAACTGGTGGTACTAATACAGGTAAAATAAGTACTACAGATGAAAAAGGCCAAAGCACACAAGAGGGTACAAATACTGGTAAGCGCCGGTAGTAATTCATAAATGCAGGTGCAAAAAAAGCTGCCCTTATGGGCAGCTTTTTTTATTGACTGTCGTTAACCATTAAGGGTTCTTTGTCAGAGTCACGCTGTAGGTGTCTGTAATGCCGCCATATACGGCTGTGTAGCTACCAGTAAGGGTAGTAACACCGCTGGCCGAGTTATAATTAAGCGTGGCAGTCATGTGTGTGCTGCATTTGGTGTCGTCAATGGTAAGCACAGTAGAGCTGGTAGTACCTTCATAAGTGATGTCGCCACCTAAAGTACAACCATAATTACCAAGGTTCTTTACGAGCACCTTTGATGGGTTAGTCGGGTCGGCAGTGATGGTAACTACATATACACTGCTAGATTCAACGGCTGTATAAGTACCTGTATATTTTGCGTTCGTTAAAGTTTCGCAGCGGCTGCCTTCGTAGCCAGCGGGGCAGCTGCAATTACCGCCGGCACAGGAGCCGCCGTTTTGGCATACCACGTCTTTACACTCGTCTTTGTTACAGGCGGTGTAGGTAATAGCGCCGAAGGCGCCCAGGGTCAGCATAGCCGAGAAGAGTACGTTTTTGAATGGTTTCATGGTTTTGTGGATTTTGTTGGTTTTTGGTTGTAAAATTAATGCCAATGAAGCGGCTAAGATAAGGCAAGCTGCTTTTCATGAAAGCTGAATGCCGCAAGCTTTAATTTTTTTGTAGCGCAGCAGATTCCTGTTGCTTTCCTTTGCAATCAGGAAGCGCCTGATTTCTTACCGCTTACTGCCTGCCTTTAGCGCCGGCTGCCACCCGTAAAGAGGAATATTCCGGCCGTGCCGTAAAAATTGTAGCTGTCCAAAATCAAAATTCCAGATTTCAATTGCATTTTCTCGATACTAATTCACTTTGGTTTCCGCCGGTAGCAGCAGCTGATGCAGACGGCCTGCTGGCCATAGGCGGCGATCTGGCGCCTGCCCGGCTTTTAATGGCCTACCAAAGCGGTATTTTTCCTTGGTTCTCTGAGGGTGGCCTGCCTTTTTGGTTTGCCCCGGATCCGCGCTTTGTGCTTTTCCCGGAAGAACTGAAAATCAGCAAAAGCATGCAGCAAATCCTGCGACGCCATACCTTTCAGTTTTCCATAAATAAAGCCTTTGAAGCAGTGATCAGGCACTGCGCCAGCGTGCCCCGCAAAGAAGCAGGAAACGAGACCTGGATCACGGAAGATTTCATCGCTGCCTATACACAACTGCACCGCCTTGGCTATGCGCATAGCGCGGAAGCCTGGCTGGATGGAACGCTCGTAGGCGGGCTTTATGGTGTGCTGCTGGGTCGCGTTTTCTGCGGCGAAAGCATGTTTGCAACCGTCAGCAATGCCAGCAAGTTTGCCTTTATTTCCCTGGTAGAAAGGTTGCGGGGACAGGGCGTGCAGCTCATAGATTGCCAGGTTTATACTCCGCATCTGGAAAGCCTGGGCGCAAAAAATATCTCCCGCATCGCCTACATGGATTTATTAAAGAAAGCCCTGGGGTAATATTACAAACGGTATTTTAAGCCGGATGAGACGGCCTGTTATGGGGCATGGCTCCTTAAGTTTTACTGCAAGAAAATGTTTGCCCGGGTACACACTTCGCCCCGCATGCTGTGCCACACGGCTATTGCGCCTTAACTTGCGCGCTGAAATGACCCCTTCGCTTAAGATAGGCCTATTTGGCGCCGGCCATTTAGGAAAAATCCACCTGCAGCAATGGCAGGAAATACCCCGGGCCAGCCTGATAGGCTTTTATGAACCCGACGACACGACGGCTGCACGGGTAGCCGGGCAATGGCATATTCCCCGGTTTACCAACGCCACAGAGCTCATGAAAGCTGCCGATGCTGTGGATATCGTATCCAACACCACGGCCCATTATCCTCTGGTGAAAACAGCCCTGCAACTGGGCCGCCATGTATTTGTGGAAAAACCGCTTGCAGCCACGCTGGAGGAAGCCCGCGAACTGGTGCAGCTTTGCGCTGAAAGCGGCCTGAAGGCAGCCGTAGGCCATGTAGAACGTTTTAATCCTGCCCTGCTGGCACTGCAGCAGGAAGGTCAGGCGCTGCAACCCTTGTTTGTAGAAAGCCACCGCCTGGCTACTTATAATCCGCGCGGTACAGACGTATCCGTTATCCTGGATCTGATGATCCACGATATTGATATTGTGCTGCACCTGGTTGGCAGCCGGTTGCGCCGCGTTTCGGCCAGTGGGGTAGCGGTGGTAAGCCAGAGCCCGGATATTGCCAATGCCCGCCTGGAGTTCGAGAACGGCTGCGTGGCCAATCTGACGGCCAGCCGGATTTCTCTGAAGAAAATGCGCAAAATGCGCCTGTTTCAGCGCGATGCCTACATCAGCCTGGATTTTCTGGAAAAGAAAACGGAAGTGGTGCGGCTGAATGAAGCCGGCGCAGACCAGGATGAGCTGGCTATGCCCATTGAGCTGGGCGACGGCAGCCAGAAAACCATCAGCGTGCATTTGCCGGAAGTGCCGGTGGTCAATGCCATCCGGGAAGAACTGCAGGACTTTACAGACGCTGTGCTTGGCAACCGCACACCACGGGTGAGCCTGCAGGACGGCTATGCTGCCATGGATGTGGCCTACCAGATTCTTGAGAAAATGAAAGCGCAGCAGGCACTTGCGGGAAATTAAAATAACATGGTTTTCCCGCTTTTCTGACAATAAAAACAGCTTTGCTGCGTTCACGTTACAGAAGGGATTTATTCCTGTAATGAACACGAACTTTGCAGCCTTTTGATTCATTTTTTTACTTCACTCCTTTCATGCTACGCCACGGCGCCTTACTTTTTTCTTTGTGTGTGCTCTTTGCCCTGCCCGGTTGTAACCTCATCAACCCCACAGAAGAAGTGCCTACGTACCTGCGGGTAGATTCGTTTCAGTACAATGCTTCACCTACCCTGTTAGCGACAGCTTCCCATAAAATCAATACCGTGTACGTGTATGATGCCGGCAGCCTGCTGGGCATCTGGGAATTGCCGGCCCTCATTCCGGTACAGTCTGCGGATATTGGCAAAAAACTGTTGCTGCTGCCCGGCGTAGATTATAATGGCATACGCGGGCAACAGGTGGCTTATCCTTTCTTCCAGGCCGATACGCTGACGGTAGCGCCGCAGCCGGGCATGGTGCAGCCTTACGTGGCGCATACCACCTACCTCGCCAACGCTAAAATGATTTGGAGCGAAAATTTTGAACTGAGCAACAAGATGGGCATCAAACTCAGCGGCGATACGGTAGTGGTGCCGGTAAGCGGCGCAGGCCAGGTGTTTGAAGGCAGCCGCTCCGGCGGGGTTTTTCTGAATAGTGAAGGCCAAAGCTCCGAATCCATCAGCAACGAAGGCTTTGCCATTGACTATAAAAAAGAAACTTACCTGGAGCTGAATTATAAGAATACAGTGCCTGTTCAGGTTGGCCTTTTTACCACGCCTTACGCCACCGGCGAGCCTTATTACGAATACCTCATTGGCCTGAAGCCCAGCGCCGAATGGAACAAGGTATATATAGACCTCAGAGCCTTTGCAGGAAATTATCAGGGCGCCGCTTACCGGCTGGTGCTGCGTGTGCGCGACGAAGGCGGCGCGGCCGGCTATGCCTTATTTGATAACATCCAGGTTATTACCACAGAATAACAGTCACGGCCTGCCGGAACAAACAGTTTCATTTCAGAAAAAAGAAGCTTTAACCCATGCTACAGGATGCCGCCAAAAGAAAAGCAATCCGCCAATTGGCGGTGCTGGACTACCTGAGCGCGGCACTCGCCTGGCTCACCTTCCTGGCCTACCGGCAAAGCGCCCTGGGCAAGGCCGGCTTCTGGGAGGCATGGCGGCAGCTTTTGCCGCGCGATTACCTGAACGGTTTGCTGCTGCTGCCGGTTTTCTGGCTGCTGGTTTACCTCTTTACCGGCACCTATTTCGACCTTTACCGCAAAAGCCGCCTTAACGAGATTGTCCGCACCGTTATTTCCGCTGCGGTGGGCGCCGTAATCGTAGCGCTCATCGTTTTTGCGGATGACAATCAGGATTACAGCTATTTCATTTCCACCACAGCCCGCTACCTGCTGGTACATTGCGTGGTAACGCTGGCCTTTCGCCTGGTTTTGTTTAACAGCGTAAAACAGCAAATGGAAAAGGGCAGGGTAGGTTACCGCACCCTGATGGTAGGCGGCAATCAGCAGGCTATTGGCCTTTACAAGCAAATTCAGCACAGCCCGGTGGCGCTGGGCAATATTTTTACAGGTTTTATCTACAGCAACCGGGAAAATGCCAATGGCATGAGCGAATACCTGCCTCAGCTGGGCCACCTCAACGAGCTGGAGCATATCATTGATCAGCACCGTATAGAAGAAGTAATTATTGCCGTAGACAGCAGCGAGCACCACCTGCTGGAAAATATCCTGACACGCCTGAGCTACCGGCCTGTGGTAGTAAAAGTTTTGCCGGATACCTATGACATTATCAGCGGCTCTGTAAAGACCAGCAATGTGTACGATGCACCGCTGATACACATTCATCCCGAGCTGATGCCCGGCTGGCAGCGGGTGTTTAAGCGGGCGATAGATATTTTCGCTTCCGCGCTTGCCCTGCTGGTGCTTAGTCCGTTTTTGCTGTTTACCGCGCTAAAGGTGCGCCTGTCCTCGCCCGGAACCATCTTTTACCGGCAGGAAAGAATTGGCTTGTATGGCCGGCCGTTTCGCATCTACAAATTCAGAAGCATGTATGTGGACGCGGAAGCAGCAGGCCCGGCCCTTAGCAGCAAAGAAGATCCGCGTATTACCCCCTGGGGGCGCATTATGCGTAAATGGCGCATAGACGAGCTGCCGCAGTTCGTCAACATACTGAAAGGCGATATGAGCCTGGTGGGCCCCCGCCCCGAACGGCAGCATTTCATTGATATTATTTCCAAAACCCATCCGCACTACAAATACCTGCACAAGGTGAAACCCGGCCTTACCAGCTGGGGCATGGTGCAGTACGGCTACGCCGAGAATGTAGAGCAGATGATTGCCCGTATGAAGTATGACCTGCTTTATATTGAAAACTGCTCGCTTGCCCTGGATCTCAAAATCATGCTTTATACCCTGCGCGTGCTCTTTCAGGGAAGAGGGAAATAGGGATTAGGATTTAGGATTTAGGATTTAGGAATCTTGTCCTCTGTTCAACTGCTTTAACTTTCTTCAACTGCACCATCTTGGATCATATAGAACACATCGGCATTGCCGTTAAAGACCTGGAAGCTTCCATTGCCCTGTACGAGCAACTTTTAAATACGCCCTGCTACAAGCAGGAAGCGGTGGAAAGAGAAGGCGTGGTCACTGCTTTTTTTCAGACAGGGCCCAATAAAATTGAGCTGCTGGCTGCTACCCAGGCAACATCGCCTATAGCAAAGTTTCTGGAAAGAAAAGGCGAAGGCATCCATCACATTGCCTTTTCGGTTGCCGACATCCGTGCGGAAATGAAACGCCTGCAGGCCCTGGGATTTGAGCTGCTGAGCGATGAGCCCAAACCCGGCGCCGACAATAAATTAATTTGCTTCCTGCACCCTAAAACTTCGGGTGGCGTACTGATAGAACTCTGCCAGGAACGGCCCTAACGGACAATTGATTATTCCGGATTACCCTTTCTTTCCTGCCCTAATCGTAAATACCAAAATAAAGCACCAGCCGGCGGCTTGCCACAAACACCATATGGTTGTTGCCCAGCAGGGCAGGCTGATATTTACGGGCCGTGATTTGTAAAAAACCGTAATCGGCAGTGGTGCCGGCAAGTATGCCTGCCGGCGCGGTCCATGATTGAAGGGCAGCCACGCTAAGGGTTTTATTCAGGTGTACAGTCCCTGCATCCAGTTGTATCAATACGCTGTCGGCACCGGCAAACTGCACCGAATCTGCTGTAAGGGAGAAGCCGGTGCTGCTGCGCGGCAGCGAATCGGGCAGGGTGTAATTGCAGGAAGGAAAGCTTTTATTCGCGTTAAAGGAAAAGCCTGGCACCGCGTCTTTGCCGTCTGCCCGCCATGCCAGCCGGCTACCAAGCGAAAGATTGTTGTTTTCAATTTTATAGACAGGGGCCGCGCCCGGGCTTTGCACCAGCGCCTTGTCGTTGACGCGTACGGCACCTACAGATATTGGCTGACCTTCAGAATTGTAAAACACCGCCGTTGCCGCCTCGCGGTTGCCAAATACCGAATCGGTAATGATGCAGGCCTCCAGTTGGCCCCAGGCGGTGCTGAGGTTTTGGGCAGGCTGGTTGTAAGCCTCTTTTTTACAGGCTACAAACAGCAGCAGGCAACCGGCAAGCAAACCCAGGGGCTTCATAAGGAACCAAGTTTAATTACTCCAAAAATAGGGAAGACTTGCGCACGATGTGCGGCAGTATTTTTAAGCTTCTGTCATATCCACCCTTTTCTTCTAAACCAATAGAGCATCAGCATTGGTATGGCTATCATAATGCCCACCATTATCCAAAAGCCATAAGGGTCTTTGGAAAGGGGAATCTTCTCAAAGTTCATCCCGTAAATGCCACCGATAACGGTAGCGGGGGCAAACAGCGTAGCCACCATGGTAAAAACTTTCATGACCTCGTTCATGCGCGTATTGATTTCGCTGCTGTGCAGCTCGCGCAGGTTACGGATAGAATCGCGCAGGCTGTCGCCATAATCGCTGGCCTGCCGTGCATGGTCGCGCACATCGCGCCAGTACCGTTCATTCCTGTGGTTCAGCAGCGGGTTTTCTGAAGATACCAATTCGTTCATCACCTCATTTACCGGAATGATGGCGCGCACCAGGGTCATTACCTCGCGCCGCAACAGGGTAATGGCAGCCAGCGGGTTCTTTTTCCTTTGCTCCAGCATTTGATCTTCCAGCCGTTCGCCGCGGTCAAACAGCTGCTCGATGGCTTCAAAATAATTGTCCACAATCGCATCCACCAGGGTATAAGTCAGGTATTCGGGGCCGCTGCTGCGCAACTTTTGCTGTCCGTTGCGCAGCCGTTCGCGCACGGCGTTAAAAGCGTCCAGCCCTTCCTTTTCCTGGAAGGAAATCACATAATCGCGGCCCATCAGAATGCTCACCTGTTCTACATAAATCATGGCTGTTTCCTGCTTGTAAATCAGCATGGGCAGCAGGATGTACAGATCCTCGCCCAGCTCTTCTATTTTGGCGCGCTGCCCTACGTTTAAAATATCTTCTACCACCAGGTGGTGCACCTTGTAATGGGTGCAGATACTGCGCACACTTGCCTCGTGCAGCCCGCCTACATTTATCCAGGTTACACGGCCATTGCCACGGAAGGGCAGGCAATCCTGCTCGCTTAACTCTTTTCGTTCGCCAAGGCTTTCGGCGTCAAAATCAAAAACATTATAAACCGGCTTGTCGCCTTCAAATTTCCGGATAGGCCTGCGTGGATCAAATCGCGGGAAGGTGGCACGGTTTGCCGGCAGGGCAGGGCGGGGCATCAGGCTCCGGAGGGTTCTGTTCAGCAGGTTCATGCAGCGGGGACTATTAAAATGGGGTCAGGATGGTTGGCTTTTAATTCCATGCCCGCAAAGAAAACCAACTTTACAAGGGGTGAAAAAACGGCTAAATTGCAGCCTTATGTTTTACAGTTTTAAAGGTTTTGTGCCGGTGGTGCATCCTACGGCATTCGTACATCCGCAGGCCGCCGTTACGGGCAATGTAATCATCGGCAAAGACTGTTACATAGGGCCGGGTGCGGCCCTGCGTGGCGACTGGGGCGGCATTGTGCTGGAAGATGGCTGCAATGTGCAGGAAAACTGCACCATTCATATGTTTCCCGGCGTAACGGTGCGCCTGCAGGCAGGCGCGCACATTGGCCATGGCGCCATTGTGCATGGCGCCAGCATTGGCCGCAATGTGCTGGTGGGCATGAATGCGGTGCTGATGGACGAAGCAGAGATTGGAGACGAAAGCATTATTGGTGCGCTGGCGTTTGTAGCTGCTGCTACCAAAATTCCGCCCCGTTCGCTGGTAGTGGGCAATCCCGGGAAAATTATCAAGTCTGTCAGCGACGAGATGCTGGCCTGGAAAACCAAAGGCACCCACCTATATCAGCTGTTGCCTGCAGACCTGCACCAGACACTCATTCCCTGTCAGCCGCTTAGTGAAATGCCTGCCCACCGGCCGGAGCAGGAAAGCCTTTACGAAACCTGGAATCAGCTAAAAAATAGTTGATCTGGCATTAAATTTTAAGTTGAAGCCTGGAAAGAATTTTCACCAAACACCAAAACACCATGAAACAAATAGCCATCTTAAGCATTTTACTGGCGCTGGGCCTTTGTTCTGCCTGCGTATCCAATAAAAAATACCTGGCTGCCAAGAGCCAGATTGCTGCCCTGCAAAGCGACAGCAGCAGCCTGGAAAGCCGGCTGGCCGAGCAGCAGCGCAAAGTAGCCATGCTGGAAGGCAAGGTTAGTCAGATGCAGGCCAGCAACCAGTTTACCAGCGAACAGCTCAACCAAAGCCAGGAAGAAATAGCCCGTCAACGTAAAAACCTGGAGCAATTGCAAAAACTAATTAATCAGCAAAAGGCTAATACCGAAGCGTTGCGCCAGAAAATTGCAGAAGCCATGAAAGGCTTTTCTTCGGACCAGCTGAGCGTATTTACTAAAAATGGCCGCGTGTATGTGTCTATGCAGGAAAGCCTCTTATTCCCCAGCGGCAGCGCTACGGTAAACCAAAAGGGAAAGGAAGCATTGGGCACGCTGGCGGCAGCGCTGAATCAAAATCCCGATATCAAGGTGATGGTAGAAGGCCACACAGATACGGTGCCTATTGTGCGCCGTTATGAAGACAACTGGGCGCTGAGCGTGGCGCGCGCCACTGCTATTACGCGCATCCTAATTCATGATTATCAGGTGCAGCCCGAGCGCATTACAGCCAGCGGCCGCAGCCAGTACGAACCGGTAGCCGGCAACGATACGCCGGAAGGCCGCGCCCGCAACCGCCGCACCGAAATTATTCTGGAACCCAAGCTGGATGAGCTGATGCGCCTGATTCAGGAGTAGCCGCAATAAATCTTATTCGTAAAAAAAGGTCCGCCAGGCGGGCCTTTTTTTATAGGTGGGAAATCCATCTGTGCCATCTGATTGTAGCCGGTTTACAATGCTTTAAAAGCACTGGGTATTTGTTGCCTTCCTGGTTTAAATAGTTCACGGTAGAGGAGCGGAGTGGGTTCTCAGTTGCTTTCCAAATCTCCCTTCCTGGTTTAAATAGTTCACGGTAGAGCCAGGGAAAACAGCAGTTACTTTGGCTTAGCGCACCGCCGCAATCATACTTATTTCCACATTTACGCCTTTGGGCAGGCCGTGCACGGCTACTGTTTCACGCGCAGGTGCCTGGCTGGAAAAATACCGGCCATACACTTCGTTTACGGTACCAAAGTTATCCATGGTCAGCAGGAAGATAGTGGATTTTACTACGTCTGAAAAGTCAAGGCCTGCTTCGTTCAGGATAGCTTTCAGGTTTTCCATGACCTGAATGGTTTCTGTGGCGATATCGCCCACATGCAAATTGCCTGTCGCATCCAGCGCAATTTGTCCGGAGATAAAAAGCAGGCCGCAGCCCTGTACTGCCTGACTGTATGGCCCAATCGGCGCCGGGGCCTGTTTGCTGTTAATTACTTTCTTTTCCATAAGGCTTCAAAAATACGGCTGCTGTAGCTTTGCACCGCTTTGGCTTACCTACTGCATATAGACACAGCCACCGATTGCGGCCGCTACTTTGTGGCTCATGATGGCATCCTCATTTCGCAAACAGACAGCGGTGCCAACCGCGACCATGCTGCCACGCTGCCCGGCCTGGTAGCCGGCGTGCTGCAGGCAGCCGGCATTGGTTTTTCTGAAATAGATGCGGTAGCGGTAAATGGCGGGCCGGGTTCTTATACCGGCCTGCGTATTGGCGTTGGCGCCGCCAAGGGTTATTGCTTTGCCCTGCAAAAGCCGCTGCTATTAGCCAGCAGGTTGCTGCTGCTCTGCCAAACGGTGCAGGAACAGACAGGCAAAGCCGCTTTTGCGCTGCTGCCGGCAAGAACAGGCGAATATTTTGCTGCTGCCCTGTCGCCGGATGGAGCAACTTTACTGCCGCCGGGGCACTTTTTTACCCAGGATTTAATTAATTGGCTGTCGGCGCAGAAATTGCAATTTTCCTGCATAGGAACGCCGCAACAGGATTTAGCAGGCAGCCTGCCGCAGGCTAAATGGAAGGAGCCGGTATATGTAGCGTCTGTTTGGGCTTACATGGCTTTTGAAGATTTTAAATATCATAACTTTGCAGACTTGGCTCATGCAGAGCCATATTATTTGAAAGCTGCATTTACGACCCAGCCACGTAAGGCACACGGTTAATGGCCGCATGTGAATTGGTTGTTATCTGCTTTTAACCCGGATTTAACTGATTTTTTAAATATGTGGGTGGAACATAGCAAGAAGTTACTTAAGTTTGCACCCTCATTTGAGCCATTTTTTTCTCATCTTTAATTATATAACTGACCAAACATGGAAACGAACATCGCCGGAAGCACCCTGGTAATCCGCAACGAAAACAATAGTACAGAACCTGTAAAGCTGGACTATATGGCCGTAAAATCTGCTGCCATGACCCTTCGTGCAATTAACCACAAGCTTCGCCAGCAAATCATCCGCCTGCTGGAAGAAAACAAGCGCATGAATGTGACCGACATCTACGTGAAGCTGCGTCTGGAACAATCTGTAGCCAGCCAACACCTGGCCATCCTGCGTCGTGCCAACATCGTGCGTACCGAGCGTCAGGGCAAATTCATTCATTATAGCCTCAATGAAAAACGCATTGCTGACATCGCCCGCTTTGTAAACAACCTGGTGAACAGCGAAGAGCCTCAGACTGTAAACATTCGCGAAGAGCAAATGGCTACTGCAGAAGCTGAAAGCATGGCGTAATAACCTCATTTCTGAGCTATCCAACTGACAAGAAGCCGCCCCGTAGACCAACGGGGCGGTTTTGTTTTTACCGGTTTACAAGCTGAAACGCCTTTTCTTTTACTAAAAATCTATTAAGAGTCTTTGTTTTTAGAATAGCGCTTCTTTTTTCCGCAACTTTGCACCTCATTTGCCCTTAAAGCTGCCTCTAATTATTTTATAATGGGATTATTCAACTTCCTGACCCAGGAAATAGCCATAGACCTCGGTACGGCCAATACGCTTATCATTCACAACGATCAGGTGGTGGTAGACGAACCTTCTATCGTAGCCAAAGATCGCAATACCAATAAAATTGTGGCGGTAGGCAAAAAGGCAATGATGATGCACGAAAAAACGCACGAGCATCTCAAAACCATCCGCCCGCTGAAAGACGGTGTGATTGCCGACTTTGATGCCGCCGAAGGCATGCTGCGCGAAATGATAAAAATGGTGTATCCCAAGAAACCCATTTTTGCACCCAGCTGGCGCATGGTTATTTGCATCCCCAGCTCTATTACCGAAGTGGAAAAGCGCGCCGTGCGCGACAGTGCCGATCAGGCAGGCGCCAAGGAAGTTTATATGATTCATGAGCCGATGGCAGCCGCCCTTGGCATTGGCATTGACGTGGAAGAGCCTACCGGCAACATGATTATTGACATCGGCGGCGGCACCACCGGCATCTCTGTGATTTCGCTGGCCGGCATCGTGTGCGACCAAAGCATCCGTATTGCCGGAGATGAATTTACCAACGATATTATGGAAGCCATGCGCCGCTACCACAGCCTGATGATTGGCGAGCGTACCGCAGAGCAAATCAAAATTCATGTGGGTTCTGCGCTGAAAGATCTGGACAACCCACCCGAAGACATTGCCGTGAATGGCCGGGATTTGGTGACCGGCATTCCGAAGCAAATTATGGTAAGCTACCAGGAAGTGGCCGAAGCGCTGGATAAATCCATCTTTAAGATTGAAGAAGCGATTTTGAAAGCCCTGGAAAGCACACCACCCGAACTGGCTGCCGATATTTACCGCCGCGGCCTTTACCTGACCGGTGGCGGCGCCCTGCTTCGCGGCCTGGATCGCCGCATCAGCCATAAAATAAAGCTGCCGGTGCAGGTGGCAGAAGACCCGTTGCGCGCGGTGGTACGCGGTACCGGCATGGCTTTAAAGCACATTGCCCGTATGCCCTTCCTGATGAAGTAGCCGCCACGCCATGGCCGGATATTTTTTGTTGCTTTGCAGCAACCTACAGCTTGCCTGGCCGGTTGTCCTGCATTTATTTTATTGCTTAGCCCTTGCGTAATTTTTTCCGCTTTCTACGCCGCTTTTCCAACCTCCTGCTTTTTTTAATACTGGAGGGGGTATGTTTTGTGCTGATTGCGCGCACCCGGACACTGCAGGGCAATGATGTGCTGAGTGCGGCCAATACGGTGGTGGGCTTTGTTTATAACCGGCAAAATGCAATTGCCTATTATTTTTCGCTGAAAGTAGCCAACGAGCAACTGGTGGCGGAAAACGCCCGCCTGCACCAGCAGCTCTCAGAAGAACAGTTTAGCATAGATACGCTGCGCGACAGCCTGGCGCTTCGGCCTCTGGCGCCGGCGCCCGGCGACTCGCTCACCAAAATAGTGCGCTATGCCCGATACACGTATCGCAGTGCACGGGTCATCAATAATTCCGTTACTGAGGTAAACAATTACCTTACGCTGAACCGCGGCAGCAAGGATGGCATCCGTCCCGGCATGGCCGTTATTACCAGCAACGGGGTCGTGGGCAAGGTGGCTTATGTAAGTGATCATTTCTCCAGTGTGCTTTCGGTGCTCAGCCAGATACAGCGCGTGAGCGGGCAGCTGGCAGACGGCACTACCGGGTTTGTAAGCTGGAAGGAAAAGGGTAGTCCGGATATCCTTTACATGAACGATGTGCCGCCAGAAGTGCCGGTGAAAAAAGGCGACTCTGTACTGACCACTGCTTATTCCTTTTTCCCGCCCGGTGTATTAATTGGCACGGTACAAAGAATATTACTGGTAAAAAGCACCAATAAACGCATCCTGGAACTGCGCCCCGGGGCCAACTTCCGCAACCTGCAGTTTGTATATGTGGTGGAAAACTCCCTGGCTTTGGAACAGCAGGCGCTGGAAGCACAACAAAACAAGAAAACCGAAAAGCCGCGTAACAGGAAATGAGTATTTATCTGAGAAATTTTTTTCGTTTCTGGATCATCATGCTCCTTCAGGTGCTGGTTTTAAATAAGATCAGCATACAGTGGTGGGCGCAGCCTTATGGCTTTCCGGTTTTTGTGCCCTTTATTTATCCCTTGTTTCTGCTGCTGCTGCCCTTTGAAACCCCCGTATGGCTCTTGCTGGCGCTGGGCATGCTAACCGGCCTTACGATGGATGGGTTTCAGAATACAGCGGGAATGCATGCCGCAGCCACGCTGCTGATGGCTTACCTGCGCACCAATGTACTAACGGCCCTGCTGCCAAAGCATTTCTCCGAATATCCCAATCAAAGCCCCAATGTAAAGAATATGGGCTGGGTGCCTTTCCTGACCTATGCCCTGTTTTTGATTTTGCTGCATCATCTGGTGTTTTTCAGCATCGAGCTGTGGAGCTTCCACAATATGGGCTACCTGCTTTTGAAAGTAGCAGCGTCTGCAGTTACCACCATGTTGTTCGTCATTGCGTATCTGCTGCTGTTTACCAAAGGCGTACAGGCCCGCGGATAGGAGGAGTGGCTGAAAGTCCAAAGCTTTTCTGTATCCTATGCCCGGCCGGCAACAGCTTGTGCCGCAACTTTCCGGCCGCAGCTCTTGCCAGTTTTCCAACTTTCCCCTTACCTTTGCACTCCCTCATCAAACGCGGCGGTGGCGAAACTGGTAGACGCACTACTTTGAGGTGGTAGCGCCTGTAACGGGCGTGGGAGTTCGAATCTCCTCTGCCGCACTTTTAAAAGGAAAAGAACCACATTCTTTTCCTTTTTTTATTTAGAAAATTGCCGGCTGCGCAGAGGTGCGCATAGTTTTTATGGCCTTTTGTAAAAACTAATTATTATGCGCGTACTGGGCATTATCCTCATCATCGTTGGCCTCATCATGTTCTTTACCAGGGGCTTTAATTTTAAAACAAAAGAAAACGTGGCCGATATTGGCCCCATTGAAATCAACAAAACAGAAAGCCATAATGTGGCATGGCCACTTTGGGGCGGTGGCATTGCAGTAATAGCCGGTATTGTGCTTGTAGTTGCAGACGGCCGGCGCAGAGACTAACGCTGGCGATAAAAGTTTGTTTCGCAAATTATGCTGCTGGAAGGTTTCTATAGCCTGTTGGATTTTCGCCGCAGGCGTAGTTGTTTACAATTAAAAAGGGCGGCCTGTCTGCAGACAGGCCGCCCTTGCAGTATCGGGCTAAAGCGGAAAACGCTAGCTTAATTCCAGCTTTAAAAACTGTCCGGTAAAGCTCTTTTTGATTTTGGCAATCGCCTCCGGCGTGCCGGCGCCTACCACGCTGCCGCCGCCACTGCCGCCTTCCGGGCCCATGTCAATCACATAATCCGCCACTTTTACCACGTCCAGGTTGTGCTCAATCACCAGCACGGTGTTGCCCCGGTCCACTAAGCGGTTCAATACATCCAATAAATGCCCGATGTCCTGAAAATGCAGGCCGGTGGTGGGCTCGTCCAATATATATATGGTCTTGCCGGTATCGCGTTTGGAAAGCTCGGTGGCCAGCTTTACGCGCTGTGCCTCGCCGCCGCTGAGGGTTACGGCGTTTTGTCCGAGGGTAATGTAGCCCAGGCCCACATCCTGCAGGGTTTTGATGCGGCGGTGCAGCCAGGGCACGTTTACGAAAAACTCCGTTGCTTCTTCCACCGTCATGTTCAAAACATCGTAAATGCTTTTGCCCTTGTAGCGGATTTCCAAAGTTTCGCGGTTGTAGCGCCGGCCGCCGCATTTTTCGCAGGGCACATACACATCCGGCAGGAAGTTCATTTCTATGGTTTTGATACCGCCGCCCCGGCATTCCTCACAGCGTCCGCCTTTTACATTAAAAGAAAAACGGCCCGCATTGTAACCTCGGATTTTAGCCTCCGGCACCTGCGCAAATAAGGAACGGATTTCAGTAAAGAAACCGCAATAGGTAGCCGGGTTGCTGCGTGGGGTGCGGCCAATAGGGCTTTGGTCTATTTCTATCACCTTATCAATATGCTCCAGCCCTTCTATGCTTTTAAAGGGCGCAGGGCTTTGCTTGAAATTGTGGTAGCAATGCTTGCCTAAAATCGGGTAAAGCGTCTCGTTGATGAGGGTGCTTTTGCCGCTGCCGCTTACGCCCGTCACACAAATAAAGGTGCCGAGTGGCAATTCAATGGAAACGTTTTTGAGGTTGTTGCCGGTGGCGCCTTTCAATGCCAGGTAATTTCCATTGCCCGTGCGGCGTTCTTGCGGCACCTCAATGCGCAAGGTATTGTTCAGATAACCCGCGGTAGTAGTATCAGAGGCCAGTACTTCTTCCGGCGTGCCTTGGCTGACGATTTTACCACCGTGCCAGCCGGCGGCCGGGCCCACGTCTATCAGGTAATCTGCCGCCAGCATGATGTCTTTGTCGTGCTCTACCACCAGTACCGAATTGCCGCCATTGCGCAAATCCTGCAGGGCATGAATGAGCCGCTGATTATCCCGCTGGTGCAGGCCAATGCTGGGCTCGTCCAAAATATAAGTGATGCCGCTGAGCTGCGAGCCGATTTGGGTAGCCAGGCGGATGCGCTGACTTTCGCCGCCGGAAAGTGTGCGGGTGGGGCGGTCCAGGGTCAGGTAATGCAGGCCCACGTTTAAAAGGAACTGCGTGCGCTCGCGGATTTCTTTGAGAATGTCTTTGGCAATAACGTTTTGCCGCTGGCTCAGGCGGTCTTCAATGCCTTCAAACCAGTTGCGTAAATCCTGCAGCGAAAGGTGAGACAGCTCTGCAATGTTTTTTTCTGCCACGCGAAACCAAAGGCTTTCTTTTTTCAGGCGCGTGCCATTGCATTTGGGGCAGGGGCGCAGCATCATAAAGCCTTCCGCCCAGTCGCGGATGTGCTCGCTGGTGGTTTCATGAAACCAGCGCAGCACCATGTTCACCACTCCCTCAAAAGTCTGGTTTTCAAACACCTCGGTGTGCAGCTCTTCGCCATCGGCCACGTAGGTAATTTGCCCGGCGGCATTGCCGTAAAGCATCAGATTTAGTTGCTGCTCATTCAGGTTGCTGAGCGGTTCGCTTACCGGAATCTTGTTTTGCTTCGCGAAGCGCAATGCCTGTTGCGAGCTCCAGGCTTCCCGCTCCTCGCCCAGCGGCACAATGCCGCCTTCTTTAATGGATTTGGAACGGTCCGGAATCACCTCGTCCATATTAATCTGATACACCGAGCCCAGGCCTTTACAGCGGGGGCAGGCGCCGTAAGGCGAGTTAAAAGAAAAGGTATTGGGCGAGGGCTCTTCGTAGGAAAGACCGGTATCGGCACACATCAGCTGCTTGCTGTACTGCGTGGTTTTATCGGTATCGGCATCCAGCAAAAACATCAGTTCCTTGCCGAGCTTCAGGGTTTGCTGTACGCCTTGGGAAAGCCGGCTGCGCATTTCCTCGTCTTTTTCATCCACCACAATCCTATCTACCACCAGCTCAATCTCATGAATCTTGTAGCGGTCCAGCTGCATGCGCTCTTTAAGGTCTGTGACTTCGCCATCCACGCGCACTTTTAAATAACCCTGTTTGCGAAGCTGCTCAAATAATTCCCGGTAATGGCCTTTGCGGCCACGCACGACCGGCGCCAGCAACATGATTTTTTTTCCGGAGAAATGCGCATAGATATGCGCCACAATTTCTTCTTCCGAAAAGCGGCTCATTTTTTTGCCGGTTTCGTAGGAAAAAGCTTCGCCAATACGCGCGTACAGCAGGCGCATGAAGTCATAGACTTCCGTGACGGTGCCAACGGTAGAGCGGGGATTGCGGTTGGTGGTTTTCTGCTCAATGGAAATAACCGGTGAAAGGCCGGTGATACGGTCTACATCCGGCCGCTCCAGGTCGCCCATGAACTGACGCGCATAAGCCGCGAAGCTTTCCATGTAGCGGCGCTGCCCTTCGGCGAAAATGGTATCAAAAGCCAGCGAGCTTTTGCCGCTGCCGCTGATGCCGGTGATGACGACAAGCTGGTTTTTGGGGATGGATACGTCCAGGTTTTTCAGGTTATGGACGCGGGCGCCGGTTACTTCTATAAACTCCTTATCTGCCTGTGGCGCCACGGCAATTTCATTACTCATAAAAGAAGCAACAAATTTACGAAAAGCCCTCCTGAACTTTTGCTAATACCTGCGTTCAATAACGTAGTTAACAAGGCTTTCCATAGCCCTCCGGGCTTCTGTTTCGGGATAGTATTTCAGTATCTCCAAGGCTTCTTCCCTGTATTGAAGCATCATGCGGCGGGCGTATTCAATGCCGCCGGAGGCATGTACCAGGTCAATGACTTCCCGTACTTTATGCTTGTCGTTGTTGTTGTTCTTGACCGTGTAAATCACACGGCGCCGGTTGGCTTTGTCCATGTGCTGTAGCGCGTAGATGAGCGGCAGGGTCATTTTCTTTTCGCGGATGTCGTTGCCGGTGGGCTTGCCCACATCTTCCTGTCCATAGTCAAACAGGTCATCTTTGATTTGAAAGGCGATGCCTACTTTTTCCCCAAAAAGGCGGAAACGCGCCACATCTTCCGGCAGGTTGGAAGCGGCCTGCGCCCCTGCGCTGCAGGCTGCGGCCAGCAGGGAGGCCGTTTTGGCCCGGATGATATCGAAATAGACTTCTTCGGTAATATCCAGCCGGCGGGCTTTTTCAATTTGCAGCAGTTCGCCTTCGCTCATTTCGCGCACCGCCTGTGAGGTGATACGCAGCAGTTCAAAGGTTTCTTTTTCTACCGCCAGCAATAGGCCTTTTGAAAGAAGGTAATCGCCTACCAGCACGGCTATCTTATTCTTCCAAAGGGCGTTGATTGAGAAAAAATTTCTACGGAGCATGGAGTTGTCCACTACATCATCGTGAACGAGCGTTGCCGTGTGCAAAAGCTCTATTAAAGCAGCGGCATGATAGGCCGGCTCGCTTACAGAACCGCATATTTTAGCGGCAAGCAACACGAACATGGGGCGCATTTGCTTGCCCTTTCTTTTAATAATAAACTTTAACACCCTGTCAAGCAAAGGGTTTTGGCTTTTCAGGCTGGCAGCAAAGTATTGTTCGAAAGCTTTTAGTTCTGGCCCGATAATTTTATAGGCAGCATCCATAGCGGGCGGTAAAGTTAAGCTTTGGTTTTTTTAGAAAATCTTTCATCAGGTCGGTTACCTTTCTTTGGCACGATGATTAATAGAAGCAAGTGAACCGCTTTAATGCAGGTGAAAGATTTTGGAGTTCTGTAACTGCACTATACCTTTGCCCGCAACTTGTCAGTTAAACCAACTAAACACTGAATAAAACACAAACTGTTATGGTCAACAAAAAGTACCTTATCCTGACGGGATTATGCGCCGCAATGGCGATGAGCCCCGCTCTGGCCCAGGAAAACCCCAGCGGAAATACCAGCTGGACGGGTCGCGATATGACTTACCGCGGCGAAAGCTATGATGTGCTGGATACCAACTATGTACCCGGCAGCCGCAAAGAGCAACAGCGTCGCTTCCTGAATAACCAATATAATTTCCCTGCTAAACCCCGCAATATGTGGGAAATCGGCATCCACGGTGGTCTTTATAACATTTCCGGTGATGTGCCTTCCCTGATGCTGTGGCAAAAAGGTGGTTATGGCTTTGGTGCACACATCCGTAAAGCACTGGGTTATGTTATGTCTCTGCGTCTGGATTATACCTATGGCGTAGGCAAGGGCCTGCAATGGCAGCCTTCTTACAACTATTCTTTAAACCCGGCCTGGAACCGCCCCGACTACGGTTATGTGTCCAATCAGTCTCCTATCTTTTATAACTACAAGACAGAAGCCCATCAGCTGAATCTGGATCTGGTAGCGTCTACCAACAACATTAAGTTCCATAAGGCAAAAACCAGCATTGCGTTTTACGGCTTTATCGGTATCGGCGCCAATGCTTACCAAACCTGGGTAAATGCGCTGAATGCAGACTATGGCAGCTACGCCACTGATTTCCAGAACATCGTAAATAAATATGCCGATCCTGTTACCGGTGAAATCACTTATTCCCAGCGGAAAGATATCCGTAAGGACCTGCAGGACGTTTTGGATGATAGTTATGAAACCCGCGCTGAAAACAACAGCGACCGTCGTCCTACTATCTTCGAAACCAAAACACTGAACCCGGTGCTCTCTTTCGGTGCCGGTCTGCAGTTCCGCGTTTCTAAGCGCATCAACATCGCGCTCCAGGATCGCTTCACTACCATGCTCGGAACCCGCGAAGACCTGCTGGATGGTCAGCGCTGGGCAGAACAAACACCAGGTAGCCCTGTGTTTACTCCCCAGAAAGACAACATCAACTACGCTTCTCTGGGCCTGAACTTCAACGTAGGTGGCGGCAGCCGCAACGTAGAACCCCTGTACTGGCTGAACCCACTGGATTACAGCTACGGCGAACTGTCTACTCCCCGCCACATGGTACTGCCCGAGCCCGTTCTGTCTGACTCTGACGGCGACGGTATTGCTGACCAATTCGACAAATGCCCCGGTACGCCTGCTGGCGTAGCTGTTGACAGCCACGGTTGCCCCATGGATACAGATGGTGACGGTGTGCCTGACTACCGCGACAAGCAACTCATCACTCCGACCGAATGCCAGCCTGTTGATGCAGACGGCGTAGGTAAATGCCCCTGCCCTGATGGTTGCGGTGGTGCCACAGCCTGCGGTAGCATTGGCGCCGGTAGCCTGATGTTCACCACTGGTGCTACCCGTATCACTCCTGGTATGCAAGCCCAACTGGCTACTCTGGCCGCTCAAATGCAAGCTAACCCAACCTGCCGCGTGGTAATCATGGGCAATGGCAACAGCAAAATCGAGCAACAGCGCAGCTGGGACCGTGTAAATGCTGTTATTGAATACATGAGCGAGCGCAACAACATCAGCCGCGACCGTTTCATCTTCCAATACAACAACCCCGCAGTGCCTGCCAATACAATTATGTACCGCAGCGCTATGGAAGGCGAAGAAGGTCCTGCCAATGTACCTCCGCCGCACCCCAACCTGCGTCGTGACTAATTCTTACTCCTAAGCAATAGCTTACGGTTTCAAACAGCCTCGGTTTTACCGGGGCTGTTTTATTTTAGAGGAAATGAAGCCTTCACTTCGCGAAGTCCATGTAGCTGTTTTGCCGCAGGCATCTTACATAAACCCAAATGGAACAGCAGGCGCAAAAGAAAGCCGCCCCTTTAAAAGAGCGGCTCCAAAGCAATTAAACCGGCTGGCAGTAGGTAGCTGCTAGGTATTGCTTCCTGCTTTATGCCGGCGCATTTTCTAACTGCAAATGATAGGCTATGAGCCCTTCCATAGGGCTTTTAATGATTTGGCCGGGCGTCAGTTCAAACTGCTGGCAAAGGTCCAGCAATACATCCTGAAAAGCATCGGCTACCGAGCCGCAGAAATGGATCGGGTGTTGCCAGCTTTCCCGCAGCTTCAGGATATGCTGCCGGAAAAAGTCGTGAAAGCAATCTTCAATGATATTCTCTACCATAAAGTGGCCCCTGTTTTGCGCCAGCAGCGGTACAAAACCAGCCAGAAAACGGTTGGGGAAAGGTTCCTGGTAAAGTTGGCGCAGCAGGGCAGGTACATCATTGCCGTACAACATCTCGAAAGCAGTCTTCAGCTCTTCGTCAAAAGTATTGTACGCATAATATTGCAACACACGGCGGCCCAAATGATTGCCACTGCCTTCATCGCCGGCCAGGTAGCCCAGCGAAACTTGCTGATTGGCAATTTTTTCACCATTATAATAGCAGGCATTGCTTCCTGTGCCGATGATGCCTACCACGCCTTTTTCGCGACCACAAAGCGCGTGGGCTGCACCCAGCATATCTCCGGCCACGGTTGCTGGCACACCGAAAAAGGCTTTCAGCACCTGCGCCACCTTTTCCTGGTGACCCGGGTAGCCGGCGCCGGCGCCATAAAAAAAGATTTGCTCCGGTTTCAGATCGGCAGCTCCTAAATCTTTTTCAAGTAGCTGAAGTATATCCTCATCACTTTGCAGGTAAGGATTGATGCCGCCAGATGAAACATGCCGGGGAGCCGCATCTTTGGAAAGAAGGCACCAGTGGGTTTTGGTAGAGCCGCCGTCGGCAATTAAGAGCTGGGTCATAAAAATAATAATTGGATAGCTGATTTTTCTAACAATAAAAGTAAGCCCGGGGAGGCGGTACAGCTATAAAGAAAAACATTGGCCCCATTTTTTAACATGCTTCAACAGTTTCTTTATTCACAATCTTTTCCCGCCTAACTTTGTTTCGAATTTCTGATGAAGCAGCCGCAAAGGCCCGCTGGTCTGCGGGTGTGGACTCCCTTATTATTTTCGCTGGTCATGATTGCAGGCATGGTGCTGGGCTACCGCCTGCACGATACCCTGCGGGGCAAGCGAGATATTTCCACCCTTATCTCACGCAGCGACCGGCTGGATGAAATTATTGATCTGATAGATGCTAAATATGTAGACAGCGTCAAGACAGATATGCTTTACGAGGATGCGGTCAGAGGCATTCTCACCCACTTGGATCCCCACACGGTTTATATTCCTGCATCCGAAGTAGCCGCAGCCAACGAAGATTTGGAAGGCAGTTTTTATGGAGTAGGAATTGAATACAGGATTATTAAGGATACCATTCAGGTGACCGGCCTGGTGGAAAAAGGGCCTGCCGAAAAATCGGGCGTTATCTTGGGCGATAAAATTATCCGCGTCAACGATAGCCTGGTAGCCGGAAACGGTATAACCAGCGAACGCATTACCCGCCTGCTGCGCGGTAAGCAACACACTACGGTGCGCCTGGTACTGCAGGATGCGGTGAAAAATGCGCCAAGAAACGTTTTGATTGAGCGCGATGAAATACCACTTTACAGCCTGGAAGCTACCCTGATGCTGGATGCGCAAACCGGGTACGTGAAAATTGCCCATTTCTCTGCCACCACTGCTGATGAATTTCATGCTGCCCTGCAGCAGCTTAAAAAGCAGGGCATGAAACGCCTGGTAATTGACGTGCGCGACAACCCCGGCGGCTACCTGGACGCAGCGGTGGATGTAGCCGACGAGCTGATTGACGACAACAAGCTGCTCGTGTATATGAAAGGGCTGCATGCAGAGCGCGAAGAATACAAATCCCACAACGATGGCTTATTTGAAGAGGGCCCATTGGCCATACTCATCGATGAAGGAAGCGCATCTGCATCCGAGATTCTGGCGGGGGCCATTCAGGATTGGGACCGGGGCGTTGTAATCGGGCGGCGCAGCTTCGGGAAAGGCCTGGTGCAGGAACAATACACCCTCAGCGACGGTTCTGCGCTACGGCTCACGGTGGCGCGTTATTATACACCTTCCGGCCGCAGCATACAACGTTCTTTCGCGGGCGGTAAAAGCGCTTACGCGCAGGACTACCAGCACCGTTTTGAAAGCGGAGAACTTACCGGCGCCGACTCGCTGGGCACAGAAGATACTACCAGGTTTTTTACCAGCCGCGGCCGTATTGTACACGGCGGGGGCGGCATTAAGCCGGATTACTATGTGCCCTATGACAGCGTCCTGTTTACATCAGCCGTGGTGTCGCTGGTTTACTCTGAAACCATGGACCGGCTGATTTGGGAATATTATATCCTGAACCGTAAGGAACTTGCCGCCTTCCACAATATTGCAGCATTTGCGGCAGGGTTTCATGGTGATGAGCAGTTGCTGCATCATTTCCTGAACCTGCTGGATGCCAGAGACCGGGTAAAAGCCAATCATTTACTGGAAAATGAGAAAGTACGCCGCTTTGCGCTGCAGCACATCCGCGCCGGACTGGCCCGTATCCTCTTTAAAAGCAACGGATATTATACCATTCAGGTGGCAGGAGACAACTGCGTGCAGGCTGCGTTGCGGATGTTTGGTAATGGTGAGTATCTAAAGCTCATACACCGGTAGTTCCTTCAACCATTGAATATTTTGCGGGTCGCCGGCATCGGCGCAAAAGGTTTGCAATCCGTTTGTAAGCAGCCAGTAACGGCAGCCAAGCTGACTATGATAAGCCAGTAACTGGTAAAGCGTTGCTTCTGTTACAGCCACTCCCGGTTCTTTGCACTCGGCCAGCAGCCAGGGCTGGTGCTGCCGGTTAAAAACCAGCAGATCAAACCTGCGGGTAACGGTGCCAATTTTTACCGCTTTCTCCGAGGCCATCAGCGCGGCAGGAAAGCCTGCTTTCTTTATCAGGTGCTGGATCAATAGCTGGCGAACGTGCTCTTCCGGTGTAAGCAGGAACCACCGTTGCCGGAGGGGATCATACACCTGCGTCTTTCCTGCTGTTTGGCGGGTACGTAGCGAATGGTCCAGAAGCGGCAGGGAAATCATAGCGGCGCAAAGCTCAAACGCAGCATCGCAATTGCCAAATGCTGCAGCAATAATGGTTCTAAAGCAGGAATGCCTGCAATTGATTATAAAATATAGTCCGGAACACCTGCGTAACGCCTCTTTTTAAGAAGGCAGCTTAATGATATAGCTGTTTCCTTTGGAAATGGTAAGCGACCGGTCGCGCAGCCAGGGATTCAGGATTTTAATCATTTTATAGCTCGTACCCTGTTCCTGCGCAAAGGTGGCAAGATTGGGAATGCTTTCCGTAACGGTGATACTACGGGTCTTAAAAGGCTGGTAAGCATCTTCTTTTTCCAGGATATAGCCTACCTGCCGCGCCCCGCTTATCAGATATTTCAGGGCCAGGATGCGGAAAACATAGCGATTGGTTTCTTCCGGTAACAGCAGATCATAATAATTATTACTGCCCTGAAAAGTTGCCTGGCTATTGTAGCCGCCCATGCCGCAGTTGTAAGAAGCCGCAGCTGCCGTCCAGCTGCCAAACTTTTCTTTTGCTTTGATGAAATAAGCGCAGGCCGCATCGGTAGCTTTGGCTACATTGTAGCGCTCGTCCACTTCGCTGTTTATTTCGAGCCCGTATTCTTTACCGGTGGCATCCAGGAATTGCCAGAAACTTTCCGCGCCCGCGCGTGAAGTCAGGTGCTGCAGCGAGCTTTCGGCTACACAGAGGTATTTAAAATCGTCTGGCACGCCATTGGCTTTAAGCCGCGCTTCTATTTCCGGAAAATAGCGGGTAGTCAGTTTCAGGATGTACAGCAGTCCGCCGTGCATGTAATAATTGGCCAGGATGTCGCGGTCCAGGCGCTCGCGTACTTCCCAGCGGTCCAGCGGAACGGCTTCGCCGGCAAACGACATTTTTTTGGGCAGTGCGGGCGCATACCACTTGTATTGCAGGCGGCCGTCGGGCTGTACTTCTACCAGCCTGTCTTTATCATCCGGCGGGTTAAAGGCAAGCGTGCTTACGAGTGCGGCGCCGGCTACGGCGCCGGCCAAAATTAGAAGAATGCTGGCAACTGGCTTTTTCATGCGACACGTTTATGGAAGAAAAAAGAAAGACGATAGTTTTAAAATTAGCCGTTTTACCAACAACTTTGTCTTAAACTTTCTACACAAAAAATATATAAAATGCGCGCCGCAAAACCTTTTCTGCTCCTGGCAGCAGCCCTCATTATTTATCAGACAGGCCACGCGCAGGAAACTACGTCTGTGCTGGCACCTGCGCCGGTAGCTGTGCCGCAAAACATTATTAAGCTAAACCTGGTAGCACTGGGTGCCAAAAACATTTCCCTGCAATACGAGCGCGCGCTCACGCCCAAAGTAAGCCTTGCGCTGGGGCTGGGGCTGATGCCTTCCGGCCATGTGCCGCTGAGCCGCACCATCCGCGATTATTACCTGGACGCAGCGGTGGATAAAGACGAGAACGCGGTGGACAATTTTGTTTCGGATGCGCGGTTGAGCGGCTGGTCGGTAACGCCGGAGTTCCGTTATTATTTCGGCAAAAGGCCGCAGACCGGTTTTTACCTGGCGCCTTACCTGCGCTACAGCCGTTATTCCCTGAAGTGGGATTATACTTTTGAAGACAAGGTAGCGGAGCGCGAGCGGCCTACCGACCTTACGGGTACCCTTACCATGTTTGGCGGCGGTTTGATGGCCGGCGCCCAATGGCATTTCAATAAGATTTCCCTGGACTGGTGGATTCTTGGGCTGGCCTATAACAGCAACGCACTGCACCTGACAGCCCGTACCAACCTGAGCGATAAATCCGCAGAAGATAAACAGCAATTGCAGGAAGATATAGAAGGAACCACTATCAACGGGCATCACCTGAACGCTACTGTTTCCAACAGCGGTGTTTCCGGCAGAGGCAATGTAGGGCTGCCGGCGCTGCGCTTTGGCTTGTGTATTGGGTACAGGTTTTAGGTATTAGTCGTTAGTCGTTAGGTGTTAGGTGTTAGGTGTTAGGTGTTAGTCGTTAGTCGTTAGTGTTTGATGAATTGCAATCTCAATCTCAGTCTCAACCTCAACCTCAACCTCAACCTCATCTCAACCCTGCAACAGTTCCCAGTATTCCGCGGCGCGGCGGGTGTGCGGTATCACAATGGTGCCGCCTACAATATTGGCTATGGCAAACACTTCGTAAACTTCTTCGGTGCTGAGGCCTGCCTCCTGGCACTTGCCCAGGTGGTATTTAATGCAATCATCACAGCGCAGCACCATGCTGGCCACCAGACCCAGCATTTCTTTGGTTTTTACCGAAAGGGCGCCTTCGGCGTAGGTATTCGTATCCAGGTTAAAAAGGCGGTTAATCACCTTATTGTTCTGGCCCAGAATCACCTCATTCATGCGGGCGCGGTAGTCATTAAATTCCTGTATTTGATCAGACATGCTTCAAAATTAAAGCTGGCAGCTAATCTTTTTACCGTTGAATATTGCAACTTCGCTGCTTAGCCAAGCAATTCATGTCGCTATTTAGGAAAAAAACCATCTCACAAATTCAGGCAGACGCCGCCGCAGGCTATGCCGACAGTCATGGGCCCGAAGGGCTGCGCCGCGTATTGGGCGTGCGCGACCTTACATTTATGGGCATTGCAGCCATTGTGGGCGCCGGCATTTTTTCCACCATTGGCACCGCCAGTTTTAACGGTGGGCCGGGCATTGTGCTGCTTTTTGTTTTTGTTTCCATAGCCTGCGCCTTCTCTGCCGTTTGCTATGCCGAGTTTGCCAGCATGGTGCCGGTAAGCGGCAGCGCCTACACTTATTCTTACGTGGCTTTTGGAGAAATTATTGCCTGGATCATTGGCTGGGACCTGCTGATGGAATATGCCATTGGCAACATCGCGGTGGCTATTTCCTGGAGCGATTACTTTACCGAGTTCATCAATAACCTGCATATTGGCAGCTTTCAGCCGCACATCCCGGAATGGCTGAGCATGGATTACTGGACGGCAAAAGAGCAGGCAAGCGCAGCCGCAAAAACAGCCTGGTACAATGCGCCGGTGGTGGGTGGCATACGCATTATCTGCGACGTGCCGGCCTTCCTAATTACGGTGCTTATCACCAGCATCATTTACGTGGGCATGAAGGAAAGCAAGCGCCTGGCCAACACCATGGTTATCCTGAAGCTGAGCGTGATTGCGCTGGTTATATTTGCCGGCGCTTTTTATGTGCGGGCAGACAACTGGGATCCTTTTTTGCCCAACGGTATGACCGGCGTACTATCCGGCACCGCTGCTGTTTTCTTTTCCTACATCGGTTTTGATGCTATTTCCACCACTGCCGAAGAATGCCGCAATCCGCAGCGCGATTTGCCGAAAGGCATGTTCAACTCGCTGATTATCTGCACCATCATTTACATCTTAATTGCCCTGGTGCTCACCGGCATGGTTAGCTATAAAGAATTGAACGTTGGCGACCCGCTGGCGTACGTGTTCCGTCAGCTGCCCGGCACCTGGAGCCGTGTCCTGGCAGGAATTATTTCCATCAGCGCGGTTATTGCCACCGCGAGCGTGCTGCTGGTATTTCAGCTGGGGCAGCCGCGTATCTGGATGAGCATGAGCCGCGATGGCCTGTTGCCGCCAGTTTTTTCACGCATCCATCCAAAATATAAAACGCCTTCTTTTTCTACGGTGCTCACCGGTTTTGTAGTGGGCATTCCTGCTTTGTTTATGAACCTGAACGAAGTGGTGAACCTTACCAGTGTGGGCACTTTGTTTGCCTTTGTGCTGGTGTGCGGCGGCATCCTGCGCCTGCAGGGCATGACCAACCGGCCACCCAGCACTTTTAAGACACCTTACATCAATGGCCGGCTGATTTTGCCGCTGCTTTTTATAGCTGCCGTTGTGCTCACGCAACTGTATTATCCCGGTGGTCTTGCCGCTTTCTTCAGTCCTTACCGGGCAGATGGCACCTATGCCCTGCGCGAGCGGGTGCCTTATTACCTTTTTTCTCTTGTTTTTGCTGCTACAGCAGTAGTAGGCTATTTCAAAAACTTCTCGCTTATTCCTGCCCTTGGCTTTTTGTGCTGCAGCTTTTTGCTGAGCGAAAGCGGCACTACCAACTGGGAGCGTTTCCTTATCTGGCTGATAGTGGGCATGGTGGTTTACTTCCTTTATGGCAGGAAGCACAGCAAGCTCAGAGCCCTGGAACAGGATAGGTTAAACAGCTAGCTAAACCAAGCTCTTATCCTGGCTTGCAGGAAAAGAAAAAAGCGGTCTGAAGACCGCTAAAGTTTCTGGTTTTGGCCAGGAAGGAATGGGGTTTATACCCGTGCGCCCTGATCGCCTACGCCACCGGTATCATCGCTTTCGAGGTTGTCTTCCTTATCCCCGCCCAGCGAGTAATAATTATTTTCCTCGTCTTCCTCGCCAATATTTTCATTGGCATCATCGGCAGCGCTGCCGGGCACATCCAAATCGGCGCCGGTGTGGCCGTAATCATCCGATATCTCATTGAGCGGATCGCCATCGTCGTCCACCTCATCCAGCATGCCTTCTTCTTCATCCGGGTCTTCCATATCGCGGCTCTGATAGGCGGCAGAAAGCATCTCGCGGTCTTCGGGCGTTACGTCTGCATCCGGATCTAAAGGATCGCTGTCTGTCTTGGGATCGGGCAGCGGATCGGCGCGCTGTTCCACGCTGTTGTGGCGGCCATTGGGACCTAAATCTTCCGGACGGACATTTATCTTTTGAAAATCATTTTCGGGATTGGTAATGTCTTCGCTTGCGGGGTAATGCGGGTAGCCCGGGAATTCCTGAGCGTCATTTTTATTTTCATTTTCCATGTTGGAGGAGCATTTAGGAGTTAAAGCTTTGATTTTGGATTTTTGATTTTGGAACTTGGAGTTTTTCTAAGGTATTCCTTCCGTGTCTGCATCCTCATCACTAAAATCTTCAAAGGCAGCCTTATCGGTCAGGGGACCTTCTTCATCCTCGCTGGATATGGTGGTATCGGCAAGCGGACCAAGCGGGGCAGGATGAACGTTTTCCTGCCCGGGAATGTCTGCTACATCCGGCAATTCCATAATAGCAGAATCGCCCTGCAAACGGGCCTCGTCACTGGGGCTGTCGGGCAGGTCGGCATCCTGCCAGCGTATTTGTTTTTTGTTTTCAGTGGCCATAAACACAGTTTTCTTTTAGCTTAAAAAGAACGTGCCTTTAACTAACCTGCCGTATCGCTCTTTAATGTGGCAATAGACTACCCGGCCCGGTTTTCCGCTGCTGCTTTAAAGCAGCAGCTGTCGCGGGAAGGACCTGATAGCAGTGGAAAACACCTTATGAAGCTGTAGGCTGGCAGCAGCCTGCTAAAAATTTCAGGAAAGCTTTTTTATCTTTTCAACCCGCCAACATTCCAACATTTATATTCGCCCTTTATGCTCCTGCTTTGGATTGTTGCCCTTGCCACTTCGCTGGCGGTGGGCTATTTTACCTTTTGTGCGGATGTGGCGCGCGCTACGCCCCTGCCCTGGCTCACTGCCGGCCTGCGCACGCTGCTGCTATTTGCGGTGTGGCTGCTAATTCTCTCGCCGGGCATTACCATCCGGCGCACCGAAGAGCGCAAGCCGGTGGTGGTGTTGTTACAGGATGAATCCGCCTCGGTGGCTCATCAGCTGGGCCGTGATACCACTACTTACCGTCAGATTTTTGAAGAATTAAAAAAGCGCCTTTCCGGCCGGTACCTCGTGGTGCAGCGCGGCTTTGGCGCAGCCATGCAGTCGGACAGTTTGTACCAATACCGGCAGCAGGCCACAGATATAGCCGCTGCCCTGCAAAACGTAACCGGTTTTTTCGGCGCTCAGAACTTAGGGGCGGTGGTGCTCGCCACCGACGGCCGGTTTAATCAGGGGCAGCATCCGTTATTCGCGAATCTGCCGCTTACCGCCCCGCTTTACGCGGTTGCGCTGGGCGATACCAGTGTGCCACGGGATGTCCGCATCACGGCGGTCTATGCCAATCAGTCGGTAGCGCTAAACAGTCAGTTTGAGATTCGTGCAGATGTAGTGGGGCAAAATGTAAAAGGCTATAACGGCGAAGCAACCCTTTCTGAAAACGGGCAGGTGATTGCGCGGCAGTCGTTGCCTGCATCCGATGGCCGCTTTGATGCAGGTATTGCATTTTCTGTAAGCGCTGCCACGCCGGGCTTTCATCGCTATGTGCTCAGCACCACCGTGATGGATGGGGAAGAAAACACAAAGAACAACAGCCGCGAGCTGTTTGTGGAAGTGGTGGAAAAAGAAACCAAAGTGCTGCTTGCTGCCGCAGCGCCGCATCCGGATGTGCGTTCCATAGAAGCCGCATTGCAGGGGGCAGGCAGGTTCCGGCTGACGATTAGTTATGGCCTGCGCTTGCCCGAGGTTTCTGCCTATGATGTGCTGCTGCTTCATAACCTGCCGGCCGCGCCCGGGCAGCTTGCTTCCTTGAATAAGCCCACGTGGGTCATTGCCGGCGCCGCCATTAATACAGCCGCGCTGGCTGGTCTTTCCCTGCCGGTGGGCAATCTTGCCCCGGCGGCGCCGCACGATGTTTTTGCTGCGGCCAACACCAACTTTTCCCTGTTTTCCCTGCCCCGGCAAACCAATGCCGTACTGGATAAAATGCCGCCCTTAAGTACGGCAACCGGCGGTGTGGCCCTGCAGGGTGGGGCACAGGCCCTGTTTTTACAAAAAGGAAGCGAGCAGCCGTTGTGGGCGCTGCAGCAAAGCAGGCCGGCATCGGCCATTACGCTGGGCGAAGGCCTTTGGCGCTGGCGCCTGTACGAGTACCGCTTTTTTCAAAGCCATCAGGTCGTGGATGAATGCATCCGGCAAACTATCTCGTTCCTGGCCAACGACCCGAGTGCAAAACCCTGGCGGGTAATGCTGAGCAAAACCGCATGGAACAGCGGCGAGCCGATTGTCATGAATGGTAACCTGACCAATGCTGCCGGCCAAAGTGTAAACGGGCCGGAAGCCACCGTTACCCTTACAGACAGCGCGGGCAAAAGCAAACCGTATCATTTCGACAAAGAAGGGAAGGCTTACCGGCTGAACATGGGCCTTCAGCCGCCTGGTATTTATCATTATCGCGCTACAGTTGTGTATGAAGGGAAAAGTTACACCGAAGCCGGTAGCTTTTCTGTAGGTGCTTATTCGCTGGAGCAATCAGAAACAGGCGCCGATTTCCCGCTGCTGTTTGGCCTTTCTGAAAAGTATGGCGGCAGTGCGCTGGTGTACCGGCAGGCCGCTGGTTTGTACGATACGCTGGCGCAGAAAAACCTGCAGCCGGTGATGGATTATTATGAGGAACAGGCGCCACTGGTAGACTGGAAGGTTTATTTCTTCCTGATCCTGGTTCTGGCCGTTACGGAATGGCTGTTGCGGAAATACTGGCTGGCGCAATAATTACCGGTTGTTTCCTGCCCGTTCACCACCGCACGCACTTTGCCGGGCAGGCATCCGCATTGCGGTAAATCAGGTGGCGGATGTAATCATTATCCGGATAAGGCGTCAGCAGGGATTTTAGTTGGGCCAGGTTGCTCAGCTCGGTTCCCTCCGGCACATAGCCCATGCCGTAAAAGCAGCCTTTTTCCACCAGCACTACGCTTTTTTCATCTTCCTTCAGTCCATTATCTGCATAGGCAAGCGTGGGCAGCGCTTTTTCTACCCAGCCAAGGGCTTCCCTTACCTTTTCATTGTATACAGCAGCTGTTACCTGGGCCGGGCAACCGCTGCTGCCGCAGGTGCTGCCCCCGGGCAGCTCGCATTGGTTTTCTGTTTTGGAAAGGTTGCAAAGGCGGCTGCACAGCGCAAATTCTTCCTGTAAGTTGCGCAGCCATTGATGGCCTTCCAAAAGCGTATTGAATGTATGCAGCGGCTTATTGTAATTTTTGTTGTTCTCAATAGCCAGCCGTAAAAAGCCCTGACGGTCTTCGTAGGAAAAAAGCCCGAATTTGGGATGATAACCCCGCTGACTGCGGTTGAACCTGGGCCAGAGACGCCGGATTTCCACGCTTTCCAGGATTTCGGCCATTAGCTCGGTGGCAGTCGGCTGGCAACTTACGCGGTGGATTTCGCGCAAAAAATCCTGCTTTTGCCGGCTGGTTTTATTGTTGGCGAAATGGCTTTTCACCCGCTGCTGCAGGTTTACCGCTTTACCTACATAAATAGCTTTGCCGGCAGCATCGTAGAAGTAATAGACGCCTGGCGTAGCCGGTAAATCATTGACCTGCGCAATGGGCAGGTTGGGCGGCAGGTATTGCTCTTTGTTGCGGCCGTGCAGCATTTCCCGCAAAACGCCTTCAGCATCCTTTTCTACCAGTTGGGAAAAGAGCAGTGCAGTTGCCGCGGCATCGCCCATGGCGCGGTGCTTGTCTTCATGCGGTATGCTAAGCAGGTGGCAGATGTTGCCCAGGCCGTAGCTGCGGTGGCCTGGCACTAGCTTACGGGCCAGGCGGATGGTACACAGCTTTCGGTTATGCAGCTCATAGCCGCAATGCTTCAGATGGTGGTGTACGAATGAATAATCGAAATTGACGTTGTGCGCTACAAAAACCTTATCCTGAAGCAGGGAATGAACATGCCCGGCTACTTCTTCAAAATAGGGCGCATGGGCTACCATATCCGGACGGATGCCGGTAAGCTGCTGGATGAAAAGCGGAATAGGCCGGCCGGGATTGATAAGCGACTCCCACTGGTGCAGTGTTTTTGTTCCATCATGAATAATGATGGCTATTTCGGTAATGCCGCTACCTGCGGCATAAGCCCCTGTTGTTTCAATATCCACAATCGCGTACAGCATCCGCACCCTTCCTTTTCAGGCTGTAAATTTAAAGCAAGCAGTGGTTATGATATGGTCAAGGTTTGCGGGAGTGCCTGGCAGGGCAGCCAGCTATAAACCACTGCGCTCCATCCACCGTTCCGGTTTTTTAGGCGCGGTAAAGCCAAGCTGTTCGTAGAGGCCGTGCGCGTCGGCAGTGGCCAGCATCAGCCGGCGCAACCCTTTTACCCAGTCTAATTCCAGTAACTGGCCGAGCATTTTCCTGCTCAGCCCTTTACCGCGGTGTGCTTCTGTAATAAACACATCGGCCAGGTAGCCGAAGGTGGCATAATCCGTCACCAGCCTGGCATAGCCTACCTGCTGCCCGTCCAGCAAAACACCTATTACAAAAGAGTGGTCAAAGGCCGTTTTTACTCTTTCAAAGGCAATGCCCACACTCCAGTAAGATTTGGTGCTGAGCCATTCGTGAATGGCCGCCACGTCCATGCGCGAGCGGTCGGTAGTGATTTCGTATTGATTTGTAGCAGCCATCTTTTAAAGTCGTTTGCTGTCCCCAATATTAAGCGCTATTTGTAATGCAATAATCCTCCAATTTTCAAATCACCCGCTGCCGCCGGTAGCCCCTGTTTACCAGCCACACACCTAAAGTTATCAGCAGGAAGGAAACACCGGTCAGGATGGTTACATTGCCATCATTCAGGAAATAAGCCAGCAGCACCGCTACCAGGGGATTGATGTAGGCATAGGTCATCACGATGCCGGTGGGCAGGCGCCGCAGCGCGTACATGTAGGCCGAATAAGCCAGGATAGAGCCAACGACGATGAGGTACACCAGGCTCCAGAAGGCCTCCCGGTTTTGCCATTCCGCAGTGGCGTAATTATCAAACATCAGGCTGGCCGGCAGCAGGAAGATGCCACCGAAGAAAAGCTGCAGGCCGGAATTAAAGGTGGGTGTGTCCTGCGTTTTGCGGTGCTTGTTCAGTACGCTGCCACCCGCCCAGCAGGTGGTGGCAACAAAAATGCCAATCATGCGCGCGAGGTAGCGCGGATTGCTGAGGTCGGCCATACTGTTTTTAAAAATCACTGCCACACCGGCCAGTCCCAGCAGGAGGCCGCCGCCAATCAGCAGGTTCAGCTTTTCGGTTTTAGAGCTGCCCAGGTTTATCAGCACGGCAATAGCCGGCATGATGGAACAAATGAGCGCTGCCACACCGCTGGGCACTTCCTGCTCGCCCCAGGTAACCACGCCGTTGCCGATGGTAATAAGCAGAAAGCCAACAGCTGCGTGGTGCGCCATCTCGCGCCACGAAAACCGCCACTTTCTGCGGTAGCCTATCAGCAGCAGCACAGCGCCGGCACAAAACTGGCGAATAGCGGCATACATAAACGGGGGATAATGTGCTGCGCCTACACGTATGGCGTAATAAGTGGTGCCCCAGGCCAGGCTGATGAAGGTCAGGCAAAGCAGGGCTTTGGTATGCGGGCGCATGAAATTAAAAAGAGTGCAAAATTGAAGGTTTCACGCAAAGGCGCAAAGAAACGCGGAGGCGCAAAGGGATAATTAACGCCGCGGATGGTATCTTACGGGAATGGGTAAATAATTAATAATCCCGTCTGCCAAAAATGGCGCCGCGTATCAGGCCAATGAGAAAGGTAAAAAGCGCCGAGCCAATCACCGACCAGACAATCGGGAATGCCTTGCCCTGCACCTGAATGGTCCAGATTTCCGGCAGGCCAAACCGGCCGGCCAGCCACAGACCGATGTACGCGCCAATGAAGCCTACAATGATGGATACCAGGCAGCCACCCAGGCTATAGCCGGCCAAAGCCTGTCCTATAGAGCCGCAAACGGCGGCGATAATCAGCAGAATAAGAAAGCCCATTAGTGTCATGGTGATAATGTTTTTTAATCAGGCGTGAAAGCTTCGTGCCAGCGACAGAACACGATTCAATTATGCGACCATTCAACCTTTCTTCTTCTTCCCCTCTTCCTTCCGCCTTACCACCACCCATTCTTCCAGCAGCACATTAAACGGCAGCCGGCCAATCTTCACAATGCCTCTGTCGCCGCGGATTTCCGCTACCGTGCCTACCTGATGGTTCACTTTGTTGCGTACCAAATCGCCCAGGCGAATGCTGCCGCCCACCACTTCAAAATTCTTGTCGGCTTTCTTGGCCGCGGCCTGATTGGCCTGAATGGCTTTTTTCTTGAACAGCACGTTTTCTGCTGCGGCCATCACCTCTGTTTTATCCTCGGCTTTTTTCCAGTCTTGTATGATTTGTTTCAGCTTGCGCTCGGTTTCACGCAGGTAATCCAGCTCTTCTTTTTTAATCTCGTTTTGCAGCTTTAAAGTCTGATAATGCTGCCGCAGGCGCTCCTTATCAATCAGTGCTTCGTACTTTTCTTTCAGCTTTTCATTGTGGCGGATGAGGTCATCCAGGTTCCTTTCTTTGCCCGTCAGGCGGATGCTTTGCTGCTCGGTCTGGTGCAGGATTTTATCCAGCTTGAAATGCCCGCGCTCCGTGAGTTGCCGCGCCCGGTCAATTACATTGGGCGGCAACCCGCTGCGCTGCGCAATGGCAAAGGTGTAGGAAGAACCCGGCTTGCCCACCGTAAGGCGGTATTGCGGTTCCAGCTTTTCTTCATCAAAAGCCATGGCGCCGTTGAGAATGCCCGGCACCTTTCCGGCCATCACTTTCAGGTTCAGGTAGTGCGTGGTGATGACGCCAATGCTTTTCTTGTTGGCCAAATCTTCCACAATCGCTTCGGCGAAGGCGCCGCCCAGGTTGGGATCGGAACCGCTGCCCAGCTCGTCAATGAAAAACAGGGTTTTGCCATTGGCGAAGTCCATGAAATATTTCATGTCGCGCAGGTGCGCGCTGTAAGTGCTGAGTTCGTGTTCAATGCTTTGCGTGTCGCCGATGTGGATAAACAGTTGTTTGAAGAGGCCTATTTCGCTTCTTTCATCGGCCGGAATCAGCAGGCCTGCCTGCGTCATCAGTTGCAGCAGGCCAATGGTTTTCATGCTTACCGTTTTGCCGCCCGCATTGGGACCGGAAATGATGAGGATGCGGTTTTGGCGGCCCAGCTTTAAATTTAATGGAACTGTTTCTTTGCCGGCGGCTTCGTTATGCAACAGCAGGAGCGGGTGTCTTGCCTGAATCAAATCCACGCCGGGATGCGCAGTAAGCCGTGGCAGTTCTGCTTTCATCTGCCGGGCCAGCAGGGCTTTGGCACGAATGAAATCGTACAGTCCGGTCAGGTGATAATAGCTTTCCAGTAAAGCCTGATAAGGCAGCAATTGCGCGGTTGTTTCGGCCAGAATGCGTTGGATTTCGCGGCCTTCGGCTCTTTCCAAAGAAAAAATCTCGTTGTTGAGCGGGATGGTTTCTTCGGGTTCAATAAATACGGTGCGTGCCGAATCACTTTCCCCATGCAAAATGCCTTTTACGATGCGCTTGTGCTCGGCCAGCACGGCCAGCGTACGGCGGCCGTTCAGAAAGCCTTCAGAAGTATCGGCCAGGTAACCTTGTTTGGCAGCGTGGCGCAGCGCCCGGTCAAAAGTGCGGCGCACTTCCTGCCGCGTGCGGCTAAGGTCGGAGCGGATTTGCAGCAGCTCGCGGCTCGCCTCATCGCGCACCATGCCATCATCGTCCAGCACATCGGTGATGATGCGCGGAATTTCTTTTTCGTACTCAATTCTTTCGCTCAAAGCCTCCAGTGTGGGAAAGAGGTCTTTGTTGCGTTTGAACCAGTGCGTGATGTGATAAATAGTAGTTGCCAGGCGGCGGATGCTCACCAGTTGCTGCCCGTCCAGCACCGCGCCCTGAATGCCCAGCAGGCGCAGTTCTTTGGAAATGTTGCTGGTAAAATCATTGGGCAGCTGGTCGGGGCTTTGCAGGATGAGCTTGTACTCCTGCGTTTGCAGGAGCGCTTTTTCCACCGTTTCAAAACGGCTCATAAAGCGCATGGCCTGCACGCGCTCTTTGGCGCTTTCGCTGCGGCAATGGCCCAGCAAAAGCTGTTTTATTTTATTGAATTCCAGGGCTTCCGCAGCCCGTTCGGGATATAGTTGCAGCATGTGGGAATTACTTGCTATGGACAAAGCAGTTACACAAGATTATCCAGATAACTCATGATGGTATTGAAAGCTTAAAAAATCATGACAGGTCATAAGGAGCGGGATAATGTGTATTCTGTGCTATTGCAGCCTTTTTAACACCCCCACAAAGTTACAACCTACAGGGCCCCGCCTTTTTCAGTAAATTTGAAAGTCTTACCATGAACCACTACCACTGGCTTCTTTCCCGCCTGGATGCTTTTATCCGGAAGTATTACGCCAACCAGCTTTTGCGTGGTTTCCTTATTCTGCTGAGCGCGGTGCTTTTTTTCGTGCTCACCGTTTCGGTAAGCGAATATTATTTGTATTTGCCGGTGTGGCTGCGCACCACGCTGGCGGTTTTATTCCTTGGCGCCGGCGCCCTCGCATTGGTTCTTTACATCATCCGGCCATTGGTGAAAATGGCGCGGCTGGGCAAAACCCTTTCCCGCGAAGAAGCCGCCGTGATTGTGGGAAAGCACTTCCCGGAAATTGAAGACAAGCTTTTAAATATCCTGCAACTGGGCAAAGCCAATAGCAACGCAACCGAAAGCCGTGAGCTGATAGAAGCAAGCATCAACCAGAAAGCCAGTCAGCTTTCGGTGGTGCCCATCACCCGCGCGGTAGATTTTTCAAAGAATAAAAAATACCTGCCTTTCCTGCTGCCGCTGCTGCTCGTTGGATTGTTTTTGCTTATTGCCGCGCCCAATGTATTCCGCGACGCCTCGGAGCGATTGCTGCAACCCACCAAAGAATTTCAAAAGCCGGCGCCTTTTTCTTTCCGCATTCAAAATGAAAACCTGCAGGCGGTGCGCAACAGCGATTTTGCACTGGAGGTAAAAATGGAAGGCAATGCCCTGCCTGCTGAGGTATTCGTGGAACTGCAGGGCGAACGGTTGCCTATGAGCAAACTGGACCATCACCGCTTTCAATACGCTTTCCGCAACATGACGGAAGACGTTTCTTTCCGCTTTTTTGCCGCCGGCTTTTACTCAGAGCCGCATACCATTAAGGTGGTACAAAAGCCGTTGCTGAATGCCGTGCGCATCAATATTTCTTATCCTGCCTATACGGGCCGCAAAAATGAAATCCGCCAAAGCCTCGGCGACCTTACTTTACCGCAGGGCACCGTGGTTGGCTATGCCATTCAGGCCACCTACACGGACGAGGCTTTTTTCGTGTGGAACAGCCAATCTTCATTTCCCTTAAAAAAGCAGGGCAATGCTTTCCTGGCGCAGCAACGTTTTATGCAGGATACAGGCTACGTGCTTTCGCTGCGCAATAAGCAAAGCAAAGTCCCGGAAGATTTTAAGTACAAGGTGCAGGTCATTCCCGACCAGTTTCCCGCTATTCAACTGGAAGAATTTAAAGACAGCATTACCGGCACGCAGCTCCTGCTCAGCGGCATTGCCAGCGACGATTATGGTATTCGCAACATTGCTTTTCAATACACGGTTACCGGCCCGGACAAGAAGGTTGTGAAACAAAAAAGCGTAGCATTACCGCACAGCGCCGGCGTGCTTTCGCCCTTCCAATACTATTTTGACGTGGCGCCCCTGCAATTGCAGCCGGGTCAGGAATTAAATTACTTCGTGGAGGTCTGGGATAATGACGGCGTGAACGGCAGCAAATCGGCCCGCAGCCAGGTCATGACTTACCGCCTTTATAACGCGCAGCAGGTAGATTCCGTTTTGCAGGAAAATGCGCAGCAAATCAGTTCGGGACTTTCCCAAAGCGCGCAGCAAAACAAGCAATTGCAGCAGGCTTTTCAGGACCTGCAAAGCAAGATGCTGGAAGGCAACAAAAGCAGCTGGGAAAGCAAGCAGGATATTTCTGATTTGCTGAAAACGCAGCTGGATGTGCAGAAAAAGCTGGAAGACGCCAAAAAGCGTTTTGAAGAAAACAAAAAGCAAAGCGAGCGTAAAGATTACAGCGAAGATGTGCGCCAGAAACAGGAAGCCCTGCAAAAGCAAATGGACAACCTGCTGAACAAAGAATTGCAGGAGCAACTGAAAAAACTGCAGGAACTGATGGACAAGCTGAACCAGCAGGACGCGCAAAAAAAGGTGCAGGAATTGCAGCAGCAAAACAAGCTGTTTAACATGGATATGGAGCGCCTGCAGGAGCTGATGAAAGACCTGGAGCAGCAGCTGCGCATGGAAGACCTGGCCAACAAGATGGACGAGCTGGCGAAGAAGCAGGGCGAGCTGAAAGACCAGACCCAAAAGCAAAGCAAAGACAATCAAAGCCTGAAAAAAGAACAGGAACAGCTGCAAAAAGAGCTGAACCAGGCGATGAAGGAAGACTTTAAGGAAATCAAGGAAAACGACAAGCAGGACGGCAAATCGCCGGACATGCAGAAGACGGAAGAGTTAGGCAAAGATGCCGGCCAGGAAATGCAGCAAAGCCAGCAGCAATTAGACCAGAATAACAACAGCAAATCCCAGCAAAACCAAAGCAAGGCGCAACAGAATTTGCAGCAAATGGCCCAGCAACTGCGCAGTCAGGCCGGCGGTATGAACCTGCCCCAGATTGAAATAGACATCAAAGCCACCCGGCAGATTTTGAGCAACCTCATGCGCCTTTCCTTTGACCAGGAAAACCTGATGGGGAGCGTGCGCAATACGCCCGCATCCAGTCCGCAATACCTTTCCAACCAAAGCGAGCAGGGCCGGCTGCACCGCAACAGTCAGATGATTCGCGACTCGCTGTTTGTGCTCAGCAAGCGCATTTTCCAGTTGGCAGCAACGGTCAACAAAGAAACCGCGGCATTGGAAGAAAACATGAAGTCGGCCACATCGGCCCTGGAAGACCGCTCTGTGGGTGTTGCCCAAACCCGGCAGCAGTACGTGATGATGCACACCAACAACCTGGCGCTGATGCTGAACGAAATCTTAAGCAACCTCCTCCAAATGCAAAGCCAGGCCATGCAGCCGGGCAGCGGCTCCTGCAGCAAGCCGGGCGGTATGAGTCCCAAGCCCGGCGCCGGCAAGCAGCTTTCCGATATCATCACCGGGCAGCAGCAACTGGGCAATGCCATGCAGCAAATGCAGCAAAGCAGGGGTGGCAAGCAGCAGGGCGGCAAGGAAGGTAAAGAAGGCGGCAAGGAAGGGCAGGATGGTAAGCAGGCAGGCAAACAGGGAGAAAATGGCGCAGGCGGTGGTGGTTCCGGTTCCGGCTCTGAAGGCAACAATGAATACGGCGATGCCGAACAATTGGCACGCCTGGCTAATCAGCAGGCTGCGCTGCGCCGGCAGATTCAGGAGTTGCAAAGCCTTTTAAACAGCAAAGGCCTGAAAGGCGCCAAAGAATTGCAGGACATTCAAAACCAGATGGACCGCAACGAAACCGATTTGGTGAACCGCAACCTGGGCGCGCAATTCCTGCAGCGCCAGCGCGAAATCATGACCCGCATGCTGGAAGTGGAAAAGTCTTTACGCGAGCAGGAAGAAGACGACAAGCGCTCTTCGCGCAGCGGCGAAAATCTTGCGCGGCCTATGCCGCCCGAGCTTAAACAAAAGATGGCCGAGCAGCAGCAATTGCTGGAACGCTACCGCACGGCGCCAGCCAACCTGAAACCTTATTATAAATCGCTGGTAGATGCGTATTACCGGATGATTCAAAGCAGGTAGGTTTTACACAGATTTTGCACAGGTAAAAAACCATATTCCTTTTTCCCGGAAATCTTTTATAATTTTCAGGTGGCAAATATCGTTTTGCTGATAAAACCCCTGGCATATGCTTTTTACAAGAACCTACAAGTATCGCACCCAAAAGCCCATTGAGGCCGTGAAGCAGCGTTTGGTGGGCCAACACGTCAGAATCCATAAACTGGATTTTGAGGTGTACGAAAAAGATGGAATGGTCAAAATTATCCCTCATGCCGAAAACATAGAAGGCTTGCGCACACTGCCCATTACCCACATAGAATTTGAGGGCAAAGGCAATGCGCAGACCAAAGTGAAAATCACTTCCAAAATGCGCCGCATAGACAAAGGAGGGCCTTTGCTGATCGTGACTTTTTGCGTCTTTCTGTTGCTGGCAGCCCTGCTGCTGGGGCTTTATGGCAAAGAAGGCTTCCTGCCTTATGTGTTTGTGCTGGGCGGCCTGGGCCTGCTGGTTTTTATAGTTTTCTGGGTAAGAATGGAAAGCGGCTATTTTGATTATGTGCGCAAAATTCGTGACTTTATCCGCCACGAGTTTGCCTGAAACGCTTACCGGATCCAGGGCAGGTAGCTGGCTGCCGGCTGCAGGCCTGTAAACACCTGCATCAGGTGATGGGTGCTGTCATATACATTTACCTGCGGCAGGCTTTCATACAAAAGTATTTTCTGGATAAGCCCTGCGCTGTCTACACCCACCTTTATGTCAGGGTAATCCTTTAAGTGATGCGCTGCTATAAATTCCGGCAGATAGGGCGCCATATTATCGCCGGCAATCAGGTAAAGTTGGGTTCTTTTAAAGTGATCATAATAGTGCAGCAGCGTATCGGTTACTAGGGCACAATGGTCGCAGGTAGGGTTAAAAAGCATGAGGAAAACACTGTTGCCGGCTGTTAAAGAATCATTGGTCAGGATACTGCCATCGCCTGTTACCATTTTCAGCAAAGGCATTGCGGCCCCGCTGGTGCGATAATCGGTGGCAGGTGCCAGTCTTTTTTTATTTTTGTTTGCTGTCGGTGCGCAGGACATTAGTAAAATCAGCAAAGCCGGCACAGCGCAGGTTATCCATTGTTTCATTACTACAAAAATAAATGCTGCATTTGGCGGAATGCCACTTCCTGCTTTTTTTGGCGCGCCCTTTTTAAAGCTGCTTTATGATGCACCAAGCTACTAACAAGCCGCTGGCCGAGCGGATGCGCCCCTTGTCGCTAGCCACTTTTGCCGGTCAGCAACACCTCATAGCGCCAGGCAGTGTCCTGGCCCGCCTCATTGAATCTGGCCGTGCGCACTCCATGATTCTCTGGGGGCCTCCGGGTGTAGGGAAAACAACGCTGGCACGCATTATTGCCCAGTCTCTTCACCTGCCTTTCTTTACGCTCAGCGCTATAGACAGCGGTGTGAAAGAAGTAAGGGCCGTGATAGAGCAGGCCAGGAAGGCAGGCCATGCCGTTTTGTTCATTGATGAAATCCACCGCTTCAATAAAGCGCAGCAGGATAGCCTGCTGGGCGCCGTAGAGCAGGGCATTATCACGCTTATTGGTGCAACCACCGAAAATCCATCCTTCGAAGTAATCGGTGCATTGCTGAGTCGCTGCCAGGTATATGTGCTGCAGCCCCTGAGCATGGAAGACCTGAAGCAACTGAGCCTGCGGGCCCTGGCTGAGGATGAGGTTTTAAAAGAAAAAGAAATTGAAATAGCGGAATGGGAAGCCTTGCTTTACCACAGCGGTGGCGATGCGCGCCGGCTCTTAAACCTGCTGGAACTTTCGGCAAATGCGCTGCCGGCAGGGCAGCATCAGATTACCAATGCGCTGGTGCAGCAGGTGGCGCAGCAGCAAAATACACGGTATGATAAAAGCGGCGAGCAGCACTACGATATAATTTCTGCTTTCATCAAAAGCCTGCGTGGCAGCGACCCCAATGCCGCGCTTTACTGGATGGCGCGCATGATAGCCGGTGGCGAAGACCCGAAGTTTATTGCGCGCCGCATGGTGATACTGGCAAGTGAAGATATCGGCAATGCCAACCCTAACGCCCTGCTGCTGGCCACTACCACCTTTCAGGCCGTCAGCCTTATTGGCTGGCCAGAAAGCCGCATTATTCTGGCGCAGTGCGCCACTTACCTGGCTGCATCCCCTAAGAGCAATGCCAGCTACCTGGCCATTGGCGAGGCGGAAAAACTGGCCCGGCAGCACGGCGACCTGCCGGTGCCGCTGCATTTACGAAACGCGCCCACCAGGCTCATGAAGGACTTAAAATATGGCGGCGGCTATCAGTATGCCCATGACTTTCCCGGCAATTTTGTGCAGCAGGAATATTTGCCGGAGGCTTTGTCCGGCAATGCCATTTATCAGCCGGGCAGCAGTACGGCGGAAGAAAGGCTGCGGGCGTACCTGCGGCAGTGCTGGAATGGAAAATATGGCTATTGAGGGGAGGGCATCGTTTCTATAGAAGCGAAATAAAAACGGCGGCTGCTTATCAGGTATAAAAAAAAGACTACCGTTTCAGGTAGTCTTCTCAATCGCGGGGGCGGTTGATTATTTTTTCTTAGAAGCGTTGGTTTTTGCTTCGCTTTTTTCTTCAGCGGTAGCAGCTTCAACAGCATCTTCATCGCTCATTTCCATCATGCGCTCCAGCTGGCGAACCTGCTTTTTCAGCTCATAAATGGTTTTGTACAGCTCGTCCAGCTCGCTGCGGGTAGCAACGGGGATGTTGGCCATGCCTTTTTCCATTTGTTGCTCCACGTCTTTGCGCAGCTTCATTTGCAGGGCGCTTACCTCGGCCATAATCTGGCTGTATTCGTCGCTTTCAAACAGGCTTACGAAGCTCTTGTCGCTGATGTTGATCCACTCCTGGTAGAGGTCCATCATGCTTTTGATTTCTTCGCCGTGCTGAATTTTGTTCATCACGTTCTGGGCCAGCTCATCCATCACTTCAGTACCGCGGGCATACATCATGTATTGCATTTCGGCATTTTTGATGTTGAAGACCATCATGCGGTTGGCAATGTCCTGCCACTGCATCATGTCTTTGGTTTGCTGGTTCGGCGTCAGCATGCGGGTCATGGGCGCCATGGCCTGCTGCATATTGTTGTACCAGTTTTCATAACCGCCCAGCATCTGGCCAAACATGTCGCGACCGGTGCTGGCAGGCATCATGTTTTGCATGGCGCCGCGGAACTGCTGGTAGGCATTGCCCATCGCTTCGTTGTTCTGCTTCATCCAGTCCTGACCCATCTGGCCGGCCTGCTGCATCCACTGACGGGTTTCTTCGGGCATAAAGCCGAAGAATTGATCCATCAGTTCTTTGTACTGGGCAGGGTTCATCATTTTCTGGAACATTTCCGTGTTGAAGGTCTTGTCCTGAATAGACTGCCACATAGGCGCCCAGGTTTTGTAGAAGCGGTTGAAGCCTTCGGTAGCATTCAGCATGTTGCGGTAAGCATCTGCAGTAGTGCCGTTCTGGAAGGTTTTCTGCATTTCAGAAAAGCTGTTGGTCAGCATGTGCTGCCATTGGTTCAGCAGATTGTTCCAGTTGTTCGTAGCGGCTTTCATGCCGTCGGTGCTGAAGGGATTATTGTTTTGCATGCCGCTCATCCAGTTGGTGAAAGCGTTCTGGCTGTTCATAGCGTTCATCCAGTTGTTCCAGCCGCTGGTCATGTTGTTCATCATGTTATTCCACTGTGCGGTAGGATTGCTGGTAGCGGAAGTAGCCTGCTGCTGGAAGTTTTTCATCCAGTTTTGGCTTTGCTCCCACATTTGGCGGCTCATATTTACCTGGTTGTTGTACCAGTTTTGAAAGAAGTTTTGTGCCTGGCTGGCATTTTCTTTCATTGTATTTTGTGCTTCCGTTGCTTTTTCGGCAGTTTTGCCAAAAGTATCCTGTTGGTTCTTCAGCCAGTTTTTGTACCACTCGCTGCCTTTTTCCATGGCATCGGTTACAAAAGTGTTGCCGGCTGCGGTTTTCCGGGTGTTTTCAACCAGGGTATCCACCATGTTTTTGTGAGCATCCATAGCGATGTCCACAAAGGATTTGTTGTCTTGGTTTTCCATTTATAATTACTATTTACGGTTTATTTTTTTTGGGAATAATGAATGTGGTTCCCTCAGGCGGCGCAAAGGTAATCATTTTTGTCATAAGTTGTGTGTTTTTTATATTAACGGTCTTTTTAACGAAGCATTTTCCGGAACTTATCTTCGTTTCTATCTTTATGTTTTAAACCCCCAACCATGCGCTCCAACCACGAAATAGACTTTCGCATTTACGGAGAAGAAATGCAATATGTAGAAATAGAGCTGGACCCGGCCGAAACGGCTGTTGCAGAAGCAGGCTCTTTTATGATGATGGATGACGGCATTCAGATGCAGACCATTTTTGGCGATGGCAGCCAGCAAAACTCCGGCGGCCTGCTGGGCAAGCTGTTCAATGCCGGCAAGCGCCTGCTGGTAGGCGAAAGCCTGTTTATGACCGCTTTTACCAACACCGGCCATGGCAAGAAAAGGGTTTCATTTGCCGCGCCGTATCCGGGCAAAATCATTCCGCTGGATCTGCAAAGGCTCGGCAACCGGGTTATTTGTCAGAAAGATGCTTTTCTGTGTGCCGCCAAAGGCGTGAGCATTGGTATTGAATTCCAGAAGCGCCTGGGCACCGGCCTGTTTGGCGGCGAGGGCTTTATTATGGAAAAGCTGGAAGGCGATGGCCTTTCGTTTGTGCATGCAGGGGGCCATGTAACCGAGCGGCAGCTGCAGCCCGGCGAACTGATTAAAATAGATACCGGTTGTATTGTGGCATTTACAGGCGGGGTGGATTATGATATTCAGTTTGTGGGCGGTATTAAAAACACCATTTTCGGCGGCGAAGGCGTATTTTTTGCCACGTTGCGGGGCCCGGGCACGGTCTGGATTCAAACCCTGCCCATCAGCCGGCTGGCGAGCCGCATCCTGCAATACGGCACGGTAAAAAGAAAAGAAGAAGGCAGCGTGCTGGGCGGCTTGGGCAATATGCTGGATGGCGACGGCTGGTAAAGCAGCCTGATGAAAGACATTAAAACGTAAAAAAGCCGCAATGCGGCTTTTTTACGTTGGGTTTTGTGGCTAAGTATTTTCATTTTCCGCGGCACTGGTGCGGCCTCCGCTTTCATTCCGGGGCGGTTCCGTGCCTATATTGTCGTTGCCTTCCGGCTTGTCGTAGTGTTTGCCAATCTGGCCCGTTTCATCTTCGCGCGTGGTGGTAATGTGGCTGCCGGTGGCCGGCTGCCCGCTGGCATTGCCGGTGCCTGAAGCGCCGCCGCCGCCCGGTGCGGTAGCACCTTCATAGCTGATGTTGGTACCCGTATTCGCATAACGGCTGGTATTGTGCGGGTCTACAGCGGCAGTGGGGCTGCGGTACACATCGGCTGCCTGTCCGGCCGGGATGTATGGCTTTTCATTTTGCTGTTCGCCGGCCTGGCCCGCTTCTTTTTGCTGATCCTGATTCATAATAATTGAAGTTTACCAGATGCCCGTAAAAAATCAATGCCATCCTGCAAAAGCCTTTTTGTTACCGCTTTATTAATGGCGTAGCACGTAACTTGCGGGCCACCCACCTAATGCTATGATTCTTATCGTTGACGACAAGGAGGAAAACCTTTTTTCCCTGCAGAAAGTATTGGAGCGGCATGGTATGGAGGCGGATACGGCACAGGGTGGCGAGGAAGCCCTGAAAAAAATACTGAAACACGAATATGAGCTCATTATCCTGGATGTGCAGATGCCGGGCATGGATGGCTTTGAAGTGGCCGAAACGCTCAGTGGATACAGCAAGGCCAAAGACATCCCCATCTTGTTTCTCAGTGCCGTAGGCAAAGACAAGCGCTTTATTTCCCGCGGCTACAACAGCGGCGGTGCAGATTACATTACCAAGCCGGTAGACCCGGATATCCTGCTTTTAAAAGCCCAGCATTTCATTCGCCTGTTCCGGCAGACGAAAGAACTTTTAGAGGCAAGGGCGGCACTCAGTCGCGAAGTGGCCATCCGTAAAGAAGCACAGCAGCAGCTGGAGTTTAAAGTTGGTGAGCGTACGGCTGAGCTGCTTCAGACCAACCGGCAGCTGCAGGAGCGCAACGAAGAGCTGCAGCAGTTTGTATTTGTGGCCAGTCACGATTTGAAGGAACCGTTGCGCAAGATTCAGCTGTTTAGCAATATGCTGCTCGAGCGTTTTGGCAAAGCAGCCATGAGCGAGGATATGAAAGACTGCGCCCGCCGCATAGACAGTGCCGCCACGCGGATGACTACGCTGATCAACGGGCTGCTGCAGTTTGCCCGCCTGGATGAGGATTTTTCTTTTGGCCTGGTGCAGCTTTCGGATGTCATAAAAAGTGCAGTCAGCGATCTGGAAGTGCTGGTGCGCGAAAAAGAAGCCGTTGTTTCCATTGGCCCCATGCCGCCGGTGGAAGTTTCTGCGGTGCTGATGCAGCAGGTATTTCAAAACCTTATTTCTAATGCCATCCGTTTTTCAAAACCGCAGGTTATTCCGCGCATCCATATTTCAGGAGAAAAAGTAGCCTTGCCACTGGCAGATGCCGAGGTGGATCAGGAGGGCGACTACCTGCGGGTGAAGGTGGCCGATAATGGCATTGGTTTCGATGAGAAATACCTGGCCAAGATTTTTACCATCTTCCAGCGCCTGCATGCCAACGAGGTGCACGAAGGCACGGGCATCGGGCTTTCCATCACCCAGAAAATTATTCAAAAACACCACGGGCTCATTACCGCGCGCAGCAGCGAAGGCAAAGGAGCCACCTTTATTATTGTGCTGCCTTTGCGCCAGCAAACGGCTATCTGAATCCCATATCTATCGTTGCCTTTATGAAGCAAGCAAATAAAGCTTTTAATCGTAATTTACTCATAGGCTTTGGCGCCTCGCTGCTGTTGCTCATCATCAGTGCCATTGCTTCTTTCATTAGCATTCAAAACCTGCTTTACAGCAACAAAATGGCCAACCATGCCAAAGATGCCAACCTGAAGCTGGAGCAGGCCCTTTCCTTTCTGAAAGATGCTGAAACATCGCAGCGCGGCTATCTGCTTACTGCCAATCCTGTGTTTCTGGAGCCTTATAAAGGCAAGCGCGATTCCATCCGCCAACTATTGCAAGAGGTATCGGTGCTCACCGAAGGCAACCTGCAGCAACAAAAAAATATCACACGGCTCAATAACCTCATCAATCAGCGATGGGCCATGCTTATTGGCCTTATTGACCAGAAGCAAAACGGCATTGTGCCGCCTGCAGACAGCCTGTTGAAAGGAAAGATCTGGATGGATCAGGCACGCGGCCTCATAGACAGCATGCAGCAAAGCGAGCTGGCGCTGTTGCAGGAACGTACCAGGAAGTTTGACACTTTTTCAGCCTTTACTCCTGTGTTGATTGTGAGCACCACCCTGGTGGCCATCATTATCACATTCCTGTTTTTTAACCGCGTGCGTAACGACTTTGCACAGAAAAACAAATTACAGCAGGAATTGCAGGAAAAAGACGCATCGCTTTCACGGCGTATTTCCATCGTGCAGAAAGTTTCATCAGAAATTGCCAATGGCAGCTACCACGTGCGTGTACAAGAAGCGGAAAGCGATGAACTGGGTTTGATGGCCGGCCATCTGAACCGCATGGCCGAATCGCTGGACGTTTCTTTCATGAAACTGCGTGAAAAGGAATGGTTCCTTACCGGGCAGGCCCGTTTTGCGGAAATCATGCTGGGGCAAAACAAGCTCGAAACCATGGCGCTGGAACTCTTGCGCGGCATAGCGGATTATACCGGCAGCGAGCTGGGGGCGCTGTACCTGCTGGATGAATCAGGTCATTTCCTGCAACGCATGGCCGCCATAGGCTTGCAGCCCGAAAAAGGTCAGCAGCAGCTGGCACTGGGAGAGGGCCTGGCAGGCCGCTGCGCCGCCGAGGCGCAGACGCAGAAAATAGTGGCTGCCATACCCGAAGGCTATGCTTTTGCCACGGTGGCCGGCACTTTGCAGCCCCGGACGTTTATTGCCGTGCCCCTGCTTTATCAGGGACGTGTAAACGGCGTGCTGGAGCTGGCCGCCCTGCAACCTTTTGAGCAGGATGTGCAGGCGCTGCTGGAAGATTCCGGCCGCAGCATTGGCATTACCATAAACACCATCCTGAGCAGCGCCCGCCTGGAAGAGCTGCTGCAGCAAACACAGGCGCAAAGTGAAGAGCTGCAGGCGCAACATACCGAGCTGGAAAATATCAACACCGAGCTGGAGGCACAGTCCAATAAGCTGATGGCCAGCGAAGAAGAGCTGCGCGTGCAACAGGAAGAGCTCATGGAAGCCAATGCCGTGCTGGAAGAAAGAAGCCGCATGCTGGAAGAAAAGAATGAAGAAATTGCCCAGCGCAACCGCGAGGTGCAACGCCAGGCCGATGAACTGGCTAAAACCACCCGCTACAAAAGCGAGTTCCTGGCCAATATGAGCCACGAGCTGCGAACGCCGCTTAATTCCATCCTGCTGCTAAGCCGGCTGATGGAAGAAAACAACGACGGCACGCTGCCCAAAGAACAAATGGAATATGCCCGCGTCATCCAAAGTTCGGGAAAGGGATTGCTGACCCTGATTGATGAGGTGCTGGATTTATCTAAAATAGAAGCGGGCAAGATGGAGCTGGAAACCACGCAGGTGGATGTGGCTGAATTGACTCAAAACCTTCAGGATTTATTCGCCCCTATGGCGGCGGATAAAGGGCTGGAATTTAAAATTGAAAGGAAGCCCGGCGTGCCCGAGAGCATCCTCACCGACCAGCAACGCATAGAGCAAATATTGAAAAACCTGCTGAGCAATGCCATTAAATTTACCGCGAATGGCGCCGTTTCGCTCACAGTAGCTCCTAAGGGCAAACACGACCTGAGCTTTATTATTCAGGATACGGGTATTGGAATTTCCAGCGAGCACCTGGAGGGTATTTTCGAGGCCTTCCGCCAGGCCGATGGCACCACCAGGCGCCGCTTTGGCGGCACCGGCCTGGGCCTTTCTATCAGTAAAGAACTTTCCCGGTTGCTGGGTGGCGACATTACCGTGGTAAGCGAGGAAGGTAAAGGAAGCACCTTTACATTAACGGTGCCCGCAGGCGTCTGGGATGTGCCGGTGGTGGCAGATGAAGGGTCGCCCCTGGCGCCGGCGCCCGAAATAAAACAGGAGCCGGTAATCCGGGAAGCGAAACAGGAGCCGGCAAAATCCCTGCTTATCATTGAAGATGATAATGCCTTTGCCACGGCCCTGCAGGATTTCATACGGGCAAAAGGCTACGATGCCGTTATAGCGCCGGATGGCGAAACCGGCCTGAAGCTGATAGGGCACCAAAAGCCCGCCGGCATACTGCTGGATATTATGCTGCCCGGCAAAGATGGCTGGGAAGTGCTGGATATGCTGAAGCAAGACGTGGGCAGCAGGACCATTCCGGTGCATGTGATGTCTTCGCTGAACGCCCGCAAAGAAAGCATGGAGCGCGGCGCCACCGGTTTTATCAGCAAGCCGCTTGCCTTTGAGCAGATGGCCGATGTAATCAAAAACCTGGAAGCCATGCGGGCGCAGCCCAATGGTGGTAAAGCCCTTATTATTGAAGATAACCTGCGCCATGCCCGGGCACTAGCAGATTTCCTGAAGGAGCATCACATCACGGCGCTGGTGTCAAGCGATGAGGCCACAGCGCTTCAGTTGCTTTCCTCCCCGAATCATGAATGCGTCATCCTCGAAACTTTTTCGCAAAAGCTGGACGTAATGCCCCTGCTGGAGCGGGTGAAAGCTGCCGGCCATAGCAAACTCAGCATCCTGGTGTTTACCGGTCAGCATCTGGGCGCGCTGGAGGCGCAAAACCTGAAACAATTCGCTGATGCGGTGGTGCTGAAAACAGCACATAGCTATCAGCGGGTGCTGGATGAAGTTTCCCTGTTTCTGCACCACCTGGAAAACCCGGCGCGCAAAAAGCAAAGAAAGCGTCACCAAAGCAGCATGGATGTTTTGCGCGGTAAACAGCTGCTGATAGCAGATGACGATGTGCGCAATATTTTTTCACTAACCAAGGTACTGGAGCAGTATGGTATTTCAGTAAAGGCGGCTACCGATGGCCGCGAAGCGGTAGAGCAGATGTTGCAGGGACAGGAAGTAGATGCCATTCTGATGGATATTATGATGCCGGAAATGGATGGCTACGAAGCCATCCGGCGTATCCGGAAGCTGCCCGGCTGCGCCAAGCTGCCTATTATTGCCATTACGGCCAAAGCCATGAAAGGTGATAAGGAAAAATGCCTGGAGGCGGGCGCTTCGGATTATATTTCTAAACCGGTGGATGTGGATCAGCTACTTTCCCTGCTGCGGGTATGGCTTTATGAGCGAAGCATGGAGCAACAATAATTCTACTGCATGATGGCGCTTATACCCCTGGTTGTTATTGGTGGCTCGGCCGGCAGCCTCGAAGCTATTTTTGAGCTGGCGCCCCGCCTGCCTGCCACGCCCCGCCTGGCTATTGTGATTGTATTGCACCGGAAGCAGGATTCTGATTCTTCGCTGGAAGATCTGCTGCGCGCCCGCTCGAAATGGCACATTGCCGAAGCGGCAGACAAAGAAAAGCTGCGGGTGGGATGGGTCTATTTATGCCCGCCCGATTATCACCTGCTGCTGGAAGCGGATGGCACGCTTGCCCTGGATGCCTCCGAAAAGGTAAACTACAGCCGGCCCAGTATAGATGTCACATTTGAATCGGCAGCGGCGCTTTACAGAAAAAAACTGCTTTGCATTCTGCTTTCCGGCGCCAACAACGATGGCGTAGCGGGAATGCAATTTGCGGCTGCGCAGGGCGCCCGCCTGATAGTGCAGTCGCCGGCAGAAGCGCCGATGCCCTACATGCCCCTGCAGGCTATTGCTGCGTTGGGCAGCAAGGCGGAAGTATTGGGCACCAAAGCAATTATTTCGGCCCTGGAGGATTTTGGCAGCTGCGGTTGAAATGCATGCTGTTAAAGGTGCTGTGCCGCTTTCTGCATATCGTCTTTATTTCTTTGGCATGCGGAAAACCTTTCCTGCTTACCTGATATCCAGCACGGGTGTTTTGGGGATGACAACCGTAAATACGGCCCCGCCATCGGGGTGGTTGCCTGCGGTAATGTAGCCATCGTGCAGGCCAACAATACGGCGCGAGATGGAAAGACCTAAACCATAGGATTTTTCGCCCTTGGTGCCGGCACGCCGGGCCTCTGAAAAGGCGTCAAATATTTTTTCCAGGTTTTTTTCCGGTATGCCCACCCCGCTGTCGCAAACGGTAAGCACTACGTCCTGCCCCTGTTCTGCAAGCGAAATGGATATGGCGCCTCCGTCGTGGCTAAACTTAATGGCATTGGTAACCAGGTTACTGATAACCTGGTTGAATTTCTCTGCATCCACCGCCGCTGTGACGGGCGTACCGGGCTGGTTAATGTTCAGGCTGAGCTTTTTTTCCTCCAGCTTTGTATGCAGCAGTTGCGCCTGCTGTTGCAGCAGCCGGTTTAAGTCTACCGGGCTGCGGTTTATTTCTTTGGTTTGCAACAGGCTTACAGCCTCCAGCATGTCTTTCGTAAGGCTCAGCGAGTTGGTGCTTGCCAGCAGGATCAGCTCCAGGTTTTCTTTGTATTCCGGCGTCAGGTCTGCATCTTCTAGCATGGCATTGGCCAGCCAGTAAATAGAGGCTACCGGGCTGCGCAGGTCGTGGGCTACCATGTGCATGATCCGGTCTTTTTCTTCATGGCTTTGGTTCAGGGCATTCAGGGTGTTTTCCAGCTCATTTTTCTGGCTTTGGATCCGTTCGTTGAGCACCCGCAACAGCTGCACGTATTTGTTGGATTTCCGGTAATTATAAAAAAGAAAGCAGCCGGCCAGTATAAAAAGCAGCAGGGCCAGCAGAATAATGATGATGAGCAGGTTGTTCCGGTCCACCTGCGCCAGCAGCGAAGCGTTCAGCTCTGCCTGGTTTAGTAGCTGAATGTTTTCATCCAGGTTTAGCAAAAGATATTTGCGCCGGTCTTCCAGGTATTTGTCGCGGCGGGAAAGCGCTGATTGCAAAGCCGTGGCGGCTTCCTGGTAATTTCCTTTTTCTTCCTGCAGGTTACCCCAAAGCTCATACCACAGATAGGCGGCCTTCAGGTTGCCCTCCAGCAGCCGGCTTTCTTTGGCATCCTGCAGGGTGCTTTCTGCCTGCTGTTGCTGCCCGGAAAGCAGGTAAACCTGGGCCAGCTTGATGCGGGAAAGCATGGCATCTTCCGCTTCCAGCTGCTGATAAGCGGTTACGCTCAGCGCGTTTTTGAGCAATGTTTCAGCAATCTCGTAATTCTTTTTCTGGATAAAAGCCTCGGCCAGATTGCCCCGCAGAACCTGTGCGGAAACAATCCAGAAGTTTTTCCTGCTCTGGTAGCGGCGGGCATTAATTTCCAGTGTGGCGGCGGCCTGTCCAAAGAAAACCAGGCCGCTGTCTGCTTGTCCCTGCCGTGTCAGGCAAAGGCCAATATTATTTAAAAGCAGTTGCCGGTAAGCGGCGGATGTAAAACTTTCTTTTTCGCAATGCGCCGCGCTCAGCAGTGCTTTGTAAAAATTAGCTGCCGCTTCGCCATATTTTTCCTGCCTGAAGTTGATGTTGCCCAGCCGGTAGGCAAAATCCCCCAGCACGCATTTGTCGCCATGCTTCATGCCCAGCTGCTGCGCCTTGTAATAGGCCCGCAGGCCGGCAGAGAAAGTACCTAAGGCATAAAGCGCATCGCCTTTGGTAAAAAGGGCATTGGCATAAAACCGGCGCCACACCGAATCTTCCGTTTTGCCCTGGATGCGCTTCAATACAGAATCGGCATAGCGCACCGCTTCCAGATAATGCTCCTGCCGGTAATTCAGATTATAGAGGAAGGTAAAGCGGTTGAGGCTGTCTGCCGCGCTGGGCTGAATAGATCCAAACGTGGTTTCTACCAGGGCCAGCGCTGCCTCGGGGTTGCCGCAGTCAACTTTATTGTTGGCCAGCTCTAATGCTTTGGCCAGTTTGGCAGACTGGTTGCCAAACGCTTTGTGTTGCGACTGCCGGCAAGACAGTACACAAAGCAGGAGTAGGGATATAGCTAGCACTCTCACCATCAACTAGAACCAATGTGGACACTTTAACGAGGGTTAAAGGTACAGGCTTTAATAAAGATTTACCTTTGGTGCATTCTCTCACGCTCATGATAAAATTATTGCTAAAGGGCAGTGTATTGGCCCTTACCTGCTTTGCCTTTTCGGCACAGGCGCAGGACGATTTGGTGAAAAAAACCTACAACGCCAACGACAGCGCCCACAAGTTTAAATTTACTACCGTACTGAACCTGGAAACCACACCGGTTAAAAACCAGGGTTCTTCCGGCACCTGCTGGAGCTACGCTACCAACTCTTTCCTGGAAAGTGAAATGGTGCGCATGGGCAAACAACCGGTGGAAATAGCCCAGATTTATACCGCCCGCTGTGTGTATCAGGACAAGGCAGAAAACTACCTGCGCATGGGCGGCAATGCCGGCTGGGGCGATGGCGGTGAGTGCCATGATGTAATCAACATGTTTGCCAAATACGGCGCCATGCCGCAAACTGCCTATACCGGTCTTACGAACGGAGCCAAAAAGAATCAGTTTGCAGAAATGCAGGCCATTCTGAAAGGCATGCTGGATGCGCTGGTGAAAAACCCCAATGGAAAAATAAACCCGGGCTGGCGCACTGCCTTTAACGCTGTGCTGGATGCTTACCTGGGCCCGGTGCCGCAAACTTTTACCTGGAACAATAAAACCTACACCCCCCGCACTTTTGCCGATCAGGTGGTAGGCATCAACCCGGCCGATTATGTAGAGCTTACCAGCTACACCTTCGCGCCCTATTATCAGAAAACCATGCTGTGGGCACCCGATAACTGGAGTTATGACATGGCCTACAATGTGCAAATGCAGGATATTACCACCATCATAGACAATGCCCTGAAAAACGGCTATACCGTTAGCTGGGCTACCGATGTAAGCGAGAAATATTTTAGCTGGAAAAACGGTGTGGCTTTCGTGCCGGAAAAGGAGTACGAAGACATGAGCGAGGACGAAATCAAAACCATGTGGAACGGCCCGCAAAAAGAGCGCCTCATTACCCCTGAAATGCGGCAGGCAGCGCTGGACAACTTCAGCACTACCGACGACCATGGCATGCACATCGTAGGCCTGGCCAAAGACCAGAATGGCAGTGAATACTACATTGTAAAAAATAGCTGGGGTACCAAAAACGATTACAAAGGCTACCTTTATGTAAGCAAGCCGTATGTGCAATTAAAAACTACCGGCTTTTTGCTGAATAAAGGCGGCATCCCGGCGGCGCTGCGCAAAAAAATGAATATCAGCTAAGACGGCGGGTAGTAAACGAAGGTCAGCAGCTTTCGCATCCCTTTTTTTGACCTTTCAATTCCGGATTAATTCATGCAGCTGCGGGCCAAAAGGCCCGCAGCTTTTATTTATTCCTCTTTGGCCAGCGCCCGGGCTGCCGTAGCTATGTCGGGACAGGTAAATGAAAAGCCGGTTTCCTTTATTTTATTATTGGCCACGGTGCAGCTTTTCAATACTTCTATACTGCTTTCGCCCATGGCCAGCCGCAAAGCAAAGGCCGGCACCGGCACCAATACCTGCCTGCCGGAAATGGCTGTTGCAAACTGCCGCATCATTTCTTTATGCGGCGTGGCTGCTGCTACGGCATTGTAAATGCCTGAAATGGTTTCGTCGGTAACTGCCTTAAAAAGCAGGGCGCACAAATCCGTTAGGTGTATCCAGCTCATGTTTTGACGCCCGCTGCCCAATACCGGAAGTACACCCAGCCCGGCGGCCTTGGTTAGTTCTTTATAGGCGCCGCCCCTGGGCGAAAGCACAATGCCAAAGCGAAAAATAACGGTGCGCAGCACTGCTGCCCCGCTTAAGGAAGCAGCTTCCCATTCCTGGCAAAGCCGCCCCAGGAAGTCGGTGTAAGGAGGCGCGTCTTCCTGAAAGGGCAGGGCAGCCCCCGGCCGGTCGGGGCCATAATAACCGGTTGCAGAAGCGGCTATGAAAAGCCGGCACCGGGGTGCATGATGCCGCAGCTGAGCCTGCAGGAAAAGCGTGGCCGCCACACGGCTGTCTACCAGCTCTTTTTTATAAGATTTCGTCCAGCGGTGGCCTGCAATATTGGCCCCGGCCAAATGCAGGATGGCATCCACAGTAGCCAGGGAATGGGTATCTATTTCTTTTTTTTGCGGATCCCAATGAGCCATGCGGCAGCCTTCCGGAAAAGTATGCACGCGGCTGCGGCTAAAGATGGTGACCGTGTGGCCCGAGGCGGCCAGTTGCCTGGCAATAGCGCTGCCTACGAGGCCGGTGCCTCCTGTTATGCCGATGTGTAGCTGCATGGGGTATTTTACTTTTCTAAAACTTTGCCAGCAAACAATAATAGCATGGCCTTCACCGTTTCTGCTAAAATTACAGATACTATGGCCCAAATGCTACGCATAGTTTTTTCTAATAAGACTGCCGGTCGCCGCCAAAGGCCTGCCCCGCTTTACCGGTTGTCCGGGCAGGCAGCGCTGAGCCCGCAGTTGTTGCAACTATTGGATCTTTACAGCCGCAAAGCACGGCTGGAATTGTTGCAACCTTCGGCAAGCGTTGTTGAGCGCTTGCTGAAAGCGGTGCACGGTTAAAGCCTGTTTTTCCTTTTATCAGGAAAGCTCAATGACCGTGATTTCCGGCAGGATGCCCAGCCGGCCGGGATACCCGAGGAAGCCAAAGCCGCGATTCACGTACAGGCGCTGCCGGCCTTCTTCGTACAGGCCCGCCCATTTCTTATAAACATACTGCACCGGGCTCCATTTAAAGCCGGGAATCTCAACGCCAAACTGCATGCCATGTGTGTGTCCGCTGAGCGTCAGGTCTATATCCGGGAAAAGCGGCCGCACCTGCGCATCCCAGTGGCTGGGATCGTGACTCATCAGGATTTTAAACAAATCCTTTCTTTCCTGAAGGCCATCGTATGCCTTTTTTAAATCGCCATGGCGCGGAAAGTGCAGCTTGGCGCTCCAGTTTTCCACACCCAGCAGGGCAATTTCCTGCCCGTCTTTTTGCAGCAGCACGTGTTCATTGTTCAGCATGCGCCAGCCCATAGCTGCCTGATGTTGCTTCAAAGCCTCCAGGTTGGCTTCTTTTTCAGCAGCGGAAGGCCAGGGTACATAATCGCCGTAATCGTGGTTGCCAAGAATGGAAAATACGCCCAGCGGCGCTTTTAGCTGACTGAATATCTCTTTATAAGGTTCAATTTCCGTTGCTTTGTTATTGACCAGGTCGCCGGTGAATAAAATTAAATCGGGTTGTTCCTGCATGGCCAGTTGCACACCGTGCAGGACGGCCTCCTTATTATCGAAACTGCCGGAATGAATGTCTGAAAGCTGCACGATTTTCAATCCCTGAAAGGCCGGTGGCAGGTTGGCAGGTTTAAGCCGTACCCGGCGGATGCGGTAGCGGTAGCGGTTGGAAATGCCGTATTCAAAGCCAAAAAGCGCCAGCCCCCCTGCCAGCAGGGCCAGCCGCTGCAGGAAGATGGAACGCGGTATGCCTTCCTTTACCGTGGTCGTAACGTCTGTGGTGGTAACCGTGCCGCCGGTATAAAAGAGGCCAATCAGCCATACTACCAGCCGGCGCGCTTCTTCAAAAAGCATCACAACCAGTATCAGAATCTTGCCCACCAGCAAACCAATGGCAGTGGCCACAAAAATATTCCGGGCCATGTGCGGCAGGGCCGCCCAGTTTATCACACGAAACAGCAGCAAACTAAGCCATACCAGGCCGGAAACTGTAAAATAGAAGGTAAATAGGCCGGTGCGCCAGCCGGGCGGCAGCGTGCGCAACGCCGAGCGCAGCACGATAAAGCTGTAATATTCTGCCAGTAGCAGCAGTGCAAATATGATCAGGAAACGCATGATGGGAATTCTGGAAGAAAATATAACAGGTGGGCAGGTGCGGCATCAGGGAAGGGTGCCAGAAGGCGGGCCGCGCCAATACCACAGCTATGCGTGCTGCTGTTGCGGCCAGACTTAAAAGGCAATGATTTCTGCAATGTGCTGCTGAATTAAAGCCTCTGTATCGGGTTGCAACAGGTGCCCGTTGGGGTGTACAATTTCGTTGATGCGGCTAATGGGAATCTTGTGATGCCACACCAGTATTTTAAGATAATTCAGGATGTTGGTCATATGGTCCAGGCCCCGCAGATTGCCCGCCCGCCCGTCTGCCAGGCCGGTCAGCGCCGCTTTTTTGTGCCAGAATGCTTTGCGGATATCGCTGTTGTCCATCATCAGCTTCAGAATGCCGGGGAAGGAACCATTGTATTCGGGCATAACAAAAACAAACTTTTCTGCAGGAATCAGATAGGTGGCTTCCATGTCTCGGAACGCTTCATCGCGCACCCACACCGTGTGGTCTTCGAGGTTCAGCAACTTTACCGTGCCGGGTGCTTGCACCTCTTGCAGCAGTTGCAGGTATAGCTGCGCTACACGCAGCGTCATGCTGTCGTGTCGGTTGGTGCCGGAAATAATTGTGATCATAGTGAGCGGGCCTTCAAAATTAGGTGCCAGAAACCGGCTTTCGGGCGGCGGCTGATGGGTTTTGCTGATAAGCAGATAACAGAAGGCCGGCAGCGGGCATGCCCGCTGCCGGCAACAAGATTCCAGAATACCCGCGCAACTGCATGGAAAGTACTTCACTTTAAATTTTGAATGCCACATTTTTTCTTTTCTACGGACATCCGCCTGCCTTTGCTTAATTTTGTTTGTTATTATGGAACTGACCTGGTATGGGCAGTCGTGCTTTACTGTGCGTGCTGCCGGCAAGCAGCTGCTATTCGATCCTTTTATTTCTGGCAACCCCAAAGCCAGCCATATTGATGTGGACAAGATTGAGGCTGATTACATCCTCGTTTCCCATGGGCATGGCGACCATGTGGCCGATTTGGTGCGCATTGCCAAGCGCACCGGCGCACAGGTGATTGCCGCTTTTGAAGTGGTGAACTGGGCCAAAGCGCAGGGCGTTGAAAACGTGCATGGCATGAACTTCGGTTCATACGATTTCCCGTTTGGCCGCGTTTCCTTTGTGCCGGCCTGGCATTCATCGGCTTTGCCGGATGGCAGCTATGGCGGCAATCCCGGCGGCTTTGTGGTGCAGTCCACGGATGGTAATTTCTATTACAGCGGCGATACCAGCCTGATGATGGATATGCAACTCATTCCGCATTATGCCAGGGTGGATTTTGCGGTGATGCCAATTGGCGGCAATTTTACGATGGACGCGCGGGACGCAGTGAAGGCTGCGGCCTTTGTGGAAGTAAATAAAGTGGTGGGCGTGCATTACGATACCTTTGAAGTAATCACGATAGATAAGGAAGCATCTAAAAAAATATTTTCGCAGGTGGGAAAAGAATTGTTGCTGCCGGAAATCGGGGAAACGATTCAGTTGTAACTGGTTGGGCGGAGCGGCAAAGAATAGCGTGACAGGCGCTGCAGTGTGCGCTCCCGATTTTCATCGGGACAGGCGCAAAGCCCGGCAAAGAGGCAGTAATGATGCTAAAAAAATAAGAACAAAAAATGCCGCAGGCATTCAAGATAAAAGCGTTTGGAGCGCAATAGAACATGGCAAAAGTGATAGCAATCGCCAACCAAAAGGGCGGCGTGGGAAAAACAACAACCGCCATTAACCTGGCGGCAAGTCTGGCAGTGCTGGAATATAAAACCCTGCTGGTGGATGGCGACCCGCAGGCCAACAGTACCACGGGTACGGGCTTTGACCTGAAGAACATTCAGCTGAGCCTTTACGACTGCCTGGTGAATGAAACGCCGGCCGCGCAGGTAATCCTGGAAACGGAAACGCCCAACCTGTTTGTGCTGCCTTCGCACCTGGACCTGGTGGGCGCCGAAATTGAATTGATTAATCATCCCAACCGCGAACAGGTATTGCTGAACGCCCTGGCGCCGGAAAAGGAAAAGTATGATTTCATCATCATTGACTGCTCGCCTTCGCTGGGTTTAATTACCATCAATGCCCTGACGGCTGCCGACAGTGTGGCTATTCCCGTGCAGTGCGAATACTTTGCGCTGGAAGGCCTGGGCAAGCTGCTGAACACCATTAAAATTGTACAGACCCGCCTGAACACCGCCCTGCAGATTGAAGGCATCCTGATGACGATGTACGATGGCCGCCTGCGCCTGAGCAATCAGGTGGTGGAAGAAATCAAAAACCACTTCGGCAACCTGGTGTTCAATACCATCATCCACCGCAATACGCGGCTGGGCGAGGCGCCGAGCTTTGGCATGCCGGCGCTGATGTACGATGCCGACAGCACAGGCGCGATTAACTATCTGAACCTGGCCAAGGAAATCCTGCAGAAAAACAACCTTACCAAAATAAAGAACGAAGACCGGATACTGGAAAGCAATGAGCATGGCACAGAGCAATAAGAAACAAGCCCTGGGCAAAGGCATCCGGGCACTTCTCAATAACATTGACGAAGAACTGCAGTCACAGCCGGTAGCTACGGCTGCCGCGGCAAAGGCGGCGAGTCCGGGCCAGGGCATCGCGCGTATTCCGGTAGCGCACATCAGCGAAAACCCGATGCAGCCGCGCCGCGATTTTGACCAGCAGGCCCTGCAGGAACTGGCCGACAGCATTGCGCTGCACGACATTATCCAGCCCATCACCGTCATGAAGCTGGGGGTGGATGAAAACCGCTACCAGCTCATTAGCGGCGAGCGCCGCTGGCGGGCCGCGAAGATGGCGGGATTGAAAGACATTCCGGCTTACATCCGCACAGCAGACGATCAGCAATTGCTGGAGATGGCTTTGCTGGAAAATCTGCAACGCGAGAATCTGAACGCCATTGAAATAGCAATGAGCTACCGCCGCCTGATGGAGGAATGTACACTGACACAGGAAGAAGTGGCCGGCCGCATGAAAAAGGAACGCAGCACCGTGACCAACTACCTGCGCCTCTTAAAACTGCCGCCGGATATCCAGAAAGCAGTGCGCGACGGGGAATTGAGCATGGGCCATGCCCGTGCCATCACCGGTCTGGAGCAGGTGGACCATCAGTTATACGCCTGGCGTGAGGTGCGGGAAAAGGGATTGAGTGTGCGGCAGACGGAAGCTTTGGTGAAAAATCTGGCGAATGAAAACAATCGGGATAAGCCTGTTGCGAAAGCGGCTTTCAAACTGCCGCCTGCCTACAAGCGCATTGAAGACAATATGGCTTCGCACTTTGCTACGAAGGTGAAGCTGGACAGAAAGAAAAGCGGGAAAGGCGCGGTAATGATTGAATTTTACAGCGATGAAGAGCTGGAACGGATTATGGAGAAGATGGGGCTGTAAGCCCACCCCTGCCCTCCCAAAGGGGAGGGGGACGTTGCGTGGAAAGTATTGAATAGAATGAATGTATGGAAGGAGATACTGGTGCTCGCTCGTTCTTTGTCACCCTCGCAGAGGGTCTTAGTGTGCTGCAAGGCTACACCTTGCAGTGCCTCAAGTCCCGACGAGTCGGGAGACAAAGGAGGAGACAAAAGAACCGTGGAGTACCCACTCATGGCATACAGAAATCCTTTGCGCCTCCGCGAATCTTTGCGTCTTTGCGTGAAAGCGCCTTTGCGTGAAAAATAATGAAAGATAACTGGCAGCAAACGGCAAAAGAAAAGCAGAAGGCTTTTAAGCGCCTTTTGACGAAGGGCAATTTCAACAAGATGCTGAAAGCCCTGCCGGAACTGCATGAAGAAGCCTTTGAAAAAATAGACTGCCTTAGTTGCGCGGCCTGCTGCAAAAATTATTCGCCCCGATTTAAACAACCCGACATCAAGCGGATTGCCAAACGCCTGCGTATCAAAGAAGGCGAATTAGTGGCGCGTTATCTGAAGCTGGACGAAGACAACGATTATGTGCTGCAGAAAGAACCTTGTCCGTTTTTAGCGCCAGACAATACCTGCGATATTTACGAAGACCGGCCTTCCGACTGCCGGCGCTATCCTTACACGGATGAGGATGTGTTTTTAAAACGCACCAACATCACGCTGAAGAACGCTACGTTTTGTCCCATTGCCTTTACGGTGCTGGAAAGGCTGGAAGGGATTGGTTAATTGGCTGGCATTGCGATTTATTGGCTTACTTCCTTCATGGCAAGCGGGCTGCGCGATAAACCTGATGCCTGATAAGAGGGAGGAGTCAGCTCGCGAAGCAACCTCCACATAAACCGTTACGTACTTTTATCCGAACGACGTACGCAGGTTTTTTCATAGAAGTTCCTGTACAGCTTGTTTCCCCTTCAAGGCTTCCTGGCCCATTATTTTTTTGTTGCTTTTTACAAGTAAATGGAAGTAATCCCCTTGCAGGCATTAACTTTCCAACACCTAACAAACTCTATGGCACACAAGAAATCAAAACGAACAGACGAAGACACGAAAAAGAATAAATCAGCTCATAAAGGCAAACGCCCCGCAGAGGTAGCCACCAAACATTTCGCCACCATCACCGGCAAGCTGGATATGACGCGCTCGGGCATGGGCTTCGTTTCCGCCGAAGGCATGGCCCGCGATGTCCTGATTCACCCCGAAAATACCAACAGCGCGCTCCATGGCGATGAAGTACGCGTAGCCATCACCAAAGCTGCCAAAGGCGGTCAGGGCCGCGCGGAAGGAAAAGTAATAGAAGTAATCAAACACAAGCAGGAATCGTTTTCCGGCAGGCTGGAAGTGAAAGAGCATTTCGCCTTCATGGTGCCGGACAATAGCGCGCTGCCCATGGATATTTACGTGCCGCTGGATTTCCTGAATGGCGCTAAAGACGGCGACCATGTGATGGTGCACATCGTGGACTGGAGCCCGAAAAAGAAAAATCCCGTGGGCGAGGTGGCAAGCATTCTCACAGAAGCTACCATGGGCGATATTGCCATGCAGGGCATTCTGGTGGAAAAAGGCTTCCCGCTCACCTTCCCCGATGAAGTGCAGGAAGAAGCCGCCCGTTTTTCGGAATACATAGACACGGAAGAACTAAAGAACCGGCAGGACCTGCGCGGCCTTTTAACCCTCACCATTGACCCGGTGGATGCCAAAGATTTTGACGATGCCATCTCGCTGCGCCGGCTGGAAGACGGCCTGTTTGAAATAGGCGTGCACATCGCGGATGTGGCTCACTTTGTGCTGCCGGATTCTGCGCTGGATGCCGAAGCGTACAAGCGCGCCACCAGCGTGTACCTGCCCGACCGCGTGCTGCCCATGCTGCCTGAAAGGCTGAGCAATCAGCTTTGCTCGCTGCGCCCCAATGAAGATAAATATGCCTTCTCCGCCATTTTTAAAATGGATAAGAAAGGAAAGGTGAAAGACTACTGGCTGGGCAAATCCGTAATTCGCTCACAGCGCCGTTTTACCTATGAGGAAGTGCAGGCGGTGGTGGAAGGCGGCGAAGAAGCTTTGAGAGACGAGCTGCTGCTTTTAAATGAAATTGCCCAGAACCTGCGCGCCGAGCGCTTCCGGAAAGGCGCTATTAATTTTTCCTCGCAGGAAGTACGCTTTAAGCTGGATGAAACCGGCAGGCCCATTGGCATTGTCGTAAAAGAAAGCAAGGAAGCGCATCAGCTTATTGAAGAATTTATGCTGCTGGCCAACCGGACTGTGGCAGCACATGTAAGCAAGATTGAGGTCAAAGGCAAAGAGCTGCCTTTCCCATACCGCGTGCACGATGTGCCCGATGAAAGCAAGCTGGAACTCTTTGCTGCTTTTGCCTCGCGCTTTGGTTATAAATTTAATCTCAATTCGCCGGAAAGTATCCAGCATTCCTTCAACGACATGCTGCGCCTGGTGCAGGGCAAACCTGAGCAGCATGTGCTGGAAAGCCTGGGCATCCGCACCATGGCCAAGGCGGTTTACACCACCGAAAATATCGGGCACTACGGCCTCGGGTTTCAGGATTACTGTCACTTTACCTCGCCCATCCGGCGCTATCCCGATGTGCTGGTACACCGCATCCTGCAAAGCGTTCTGGAAGATGAGCCCATGGTCATCAAAAACCTGGAGCAACAGTGCCGCCATTGTTCAGAACAGGAACGCGCTGCCATGGAAGCCGAACGTGCCGGCAACAAATACAAGCAGGTAGAGTACATGCAGCAGTTTGTGGGAGAAGAATTTGACGCGGTCATCAGCGGTATTTCTTCATTCGGTTTCTGGGCCGAAACGGTGGACACCAAATGCGAAGGCATGGTGAGCATGGCCGATTTGGCAGAGCTGGATGAGTTTGTACTGCTGGAGGGCGAATACACACTGCGCGGATTGCATACCGGGCTGAAATTCCAGATTGGCGACAAGGTGCGCATCCGGGTAGTAGCAGCCAGCCTGGAAACGCGGCAACTGGATTACCTGCTGGCGGCCATGGACGAAGGGGCGCACAAGCGGGCTAAACAGAAACGGGAAAAAGGAAAGGAAGACCGCGGCGAGCGGCGTAAAAAAGAAAAAAGAGAAGACATGCGTTCGGCGCGCCGCAAAAAGTAGCGGCGCGGCTGATTGCATATCCGGAAAGAAGTTGGGCGGTTGTGCCTGTGGCCGGACATCGAAAAGATATTTATCAGCAGGTTTTATACCAGGAAGCAAAGTAGCTGCCTGCCTTACCTTTGCGCCGCTTCCAAAAAAAATAGCCTGCCTTGCACTCCTATACTGCTCTTGCCGCCCAGTTTGAAGATTTTCTAAAGCAAAATGCCGCTTTCCCGGATGCGCCCGACCGTTTATACGGGCCGTGTCAGGAATTTATGAAAGAAGGGGGCAAGCGCATTCGTCCGGTGCTTTGCCTGATGGCCAATGAACTGTTTGGCGACATCACGCCCGGCGCCTGGCATGCCGCTACGGCTATTGAGCTGTTTCACAACTTTACGCTCATACACGACGATATCATGGACCGCGCACCGCTGCGCCGCGGCAAACCTACCGTGCATGAGCAGCATGGCCTTACAGCCGGCATTCTTTGCGGCGATGTGATGAGTATTTATGCCTACGAGCACCTGGCCCGCGTGGGTGCCCGGCTGCTTCCGGTCATGCAGGTTTTTAATCAGACGGCTATTCAGGTTTGCGAAGGGCAGCAGTTGGACATGGATTTTGAATCAGCGGAACACGTGAGCGTGGAAGATTATGTGCAAATGATTACCCTGAAAACCTCTGTGCTGCTGGCTGCCAGCCTGAAAATGGGCGCGCTGCTGGCTGGCGCTACCATGAATAATGCCGATAAGCTTTACGCCTTTGGCAAAAACCTGGGCATTGCCTTTCAGTTGCAGGACGATTACCTGGATGCTTTTGGTGATGCCGAAAAGCTGGGCAAGCAGCAAGGCGGCGATATCTTGGCGAATAAAAAAACCTATCCCTTATTAAAGGCGCTGGAAAACGCTACCCAGCCACAGGAGCAGCAAATCCGGAAATTGCTTTCCGGTGAAGCCGCCGGAAAAGTAGCAGCCATGTTGCAGCTTTTTAAAGAAACCGGCGCGCATGAGCAAACCCGCGTAGCGGTAAATCATTATTCCAACGCTGCTTTTGAAGCCCTGGAGGATGTAGCCATGCTGAGCAGCAGAAAAGCGGAACTGCACAAGCTGGCGGAATATCTGCTGATGCGGGAATTTTAATTGCCTCATCAGGCGCTGCCTTGTGCCTTTACGCCGCGTCGCTGCGGGAAACAAAATAACTAATTCACGCAATCTACTAAGCCTCATGAACTACTGGCTGTTAAAATCAGAGCCTTTTAAGTATAGCTGGGAACAGCTTGTAAAAGACGGGAAAACCTTTTGGGATGGCGTGCGCAACTATCAGGCACGCAACAACCTGCGCGCCATGAAAGCGGGCGATAAGGCGCTGTTTTATCACAGCAACGAAGGCTTATGCGTGGTAGGCATCGCCCGCATTGTAACAGAAGCTTACCAGGACCCGACTACCGACAACGCCCAATGGGTGGTGGTGGACATTGCGCCCGAAAAGCCTTTTAAAACGCCGGTTACCTTAGCCGAGATGAAGCAGATTCCACAGCTGCAGAGCCTTTCCCTCATCAAACAATCGCGCCTGAGCGTTTGCCCGCTTACCAAGGCAGAATTTGATTTTATCGTGCAGATGGGTATGGAAGGGTAGGCCTGCAGCCGCCCTGCTAATTAATGCACATTCTTTTCCTTCATAATCCTGTTTAGCCAGCGCAGCATGGCAAAGGCGAGTATGGCAGAAGCCAGCAGCAGGATGAAATTCACAATAAAGAAGCCGGCTTTGTGCTCGTAGCCGTACCACAGGCTTGCCAGCACGCCGCTCATCTTATTGCCAATAGAAGTGCTCAGGAAAAAGCCTCCCATCATCAGCGCGGTAATGCGGGGCGGACTAAGCTTGCTTACCAGGCTCAGGCCCATCGGGCTTAAAAGCAGCTCGCCAATCGTAATGACGCCGTAAGTGCCTACCAGCCACAGCGGCGATACTTTTTCTGCGCCATTGCCGCCGGCATACACTGCCGCTACCATCACCAGGGTGGAAAGTGCGGAAATCAAGAGGCCAAACGCAATTTTTGTGGGCGTGCTCGGCTCTTTTCCTTTTCTCCTTAAAAAGGCCCAGAAACCCACGAGCAATGGCGTGAGCGCAATCACCCAGAAAGGATTTACGGACTGGAACAACTCTGTGCTGATGAGGTGCACCGGCTCGCCATTTTGCGGAATGTCTGCCGGGTCTGCATTGCTGAAATAAACATCGCGGTCGTAGTGTTTTACGATTTTGCCATCTTCCTTTACTGCCTGAAACTGGGCATCATAAAGTGTAACGCTGTCCAGTTTCGAAGGCATTTCTTCCAGCTGGTAAAGGGCCCGTGCGGGCGATACAATGGCTGCTGCCACGCCCCGGTCGGTGTAGTATTTGGCCCAGCGGGTAAGTGCCGTGCCGTTTTGTTTGAAAACCGCCCAAAACACCAGGCTCAGCGCAAAGATGGCCAGCAGCGCTGCCACCGGCCGTTTGTCTTCCGGGCTTGATTTCTTCCAGAGGCGCACATAAAAAATCACAATGGGGATGGCGGCGGCAATAAAGCCATCGGTGCTGTCGCTGCCCAGGTAATTGCCGGGAAGCAACCAGCCTATAACGCCTGCTACGAGTGCCGGTAGAAACACACCGCCAAAAACCAGGCTCATGCTGGCATCGCCGGCCTGCACCGGCTTGCGCACGTCTGCCGCACGCAGGTGCTTTAAGCCAAAGGAAAAAACAACCAGGCCTACAAGCATGCCCACGCCGGCAGTGGCAAAAGCCGCGCCCCAGCCAATTTTATTTCGCATGAAAGCGGCGATAATGGGCGCCACAAAAGCGCCGATGTTGATGCCCATGTAAAACAGGTTGTAGCCCGCATCTTTACGGTCCTGGTATTCGGGCGTAGAATAAAGGTTTCCTAATAGCGTAGAGATATTGGGCTTAAAAAAGCCATTGCCAATTACAATCAGGGCTATAGAGACGTAAAACGGAATCAGGTTGTGCTGGGCGGGAATTGCCAGGCCCAGATAGCCCAGCGCCATCAGAAAGCCGCCGATGTATACACTGTTGATGTAGCCTATTTTTCTGTCGGCCAGGAAGCCGCCGAGGAAAGGGGTGAGGTACGTGAAGGCGATGAACGTGCCAAAGATGTCGTCCGCGTTCCGGTCTGGAATAGACAGGCCGCCTTTGTTCACGTCAATCATGTAGAGCACAAAGATGCCCAGCATCAGGTAGTAGCCGAAGCGTTCCCACATTTCGGTGAAAAAAAGGTAGGGAAGTCCTTTCGGATTTTTGCGGGTAGCAGGAGGCGCCACAGCGGCAGATGTCGGAGTGTGCATGGGGTAAAATCTTAGGTAATACTTTTGTGCGCGAAAAGAAGGCGGCAAAATAACCCATAATGCAATGCGGCCCTTTTTCTAAACTTTTTCATGAAACAGCAAAACATCCTTTTACTGGGCAGCGGCGGCCGCGAATGCGCCTTTGCCTGGAAGCTCAAGCAATCGCCGCTTTGCGGGCAACTGTACATCGCACCCGGCAATGCCGGAACGGCGCAGTACGGCCAAAACGTTTCCCTGAATCCTTTGGATTTTGAGGCGGTGAAGGCTTTTTGCCAGGAAAAGGAAATTACATTGCTCCTGCCCGGTTCTGAAGATGCGCTGGTGGCCGGCATCGCCGACTTTTTTAAAAACGATGCGGCTTTGCAGCACATCATCGTAGCCGGCCCTTCCAAAGCCGGCGCGCAGCTGGAAGGCAGCAAGGCGTTTTCCAAGAAATTCATGCAGCGGCATCAAATCCCTACCGCCGCCTACCAGGAATTTGAAAAAGGAACTTTCGGCGCCGGAGAAGCATTTATCAAAAGTCAGCCATTGCCCATTGTCTTAAAAGCAGACGGACTGGCAGCGGGCAAAGGCGTCATCATTGCGCAGACGCATGAAGAAGCTTTGCGTGCCTACATAGGTATGTTGCACGACGGGCAGTTTGGCGAAGCCGGCAGCCGCGTGGTTATTGAATCTTTCCTGGATGGCATCGAGCTGTCCGTCTTTGTATTGACAGACGGGAAAAATTACGTGCTGCTGCCAGAGGCCAAAGATTACAAGCGCATCCTGGAAGGCGATAAAGGCCCCAATACCGGGGGCATGGGCGCGGTATCGCCGGTGCCTTTTGCGGATGCTGCCTTCATGGGAAAGGTGATTCAAAAAATTGTAGCGCCCACTGTGGACGGCCTTGCCAGGGAAGGCATTTCTTATCAGGGCTTTATTTTCTTCGGCTTAATAAAAGTGGGCAACGAGCCTTTTGTGATTGAATACAACTGCCGCATGGGAGACCCCGAGACGGAAGTGGTGTTGCCGCGCCTGGAAAATGATTTGGTGGCGCTTTTCCTGGCCATGCACGATCAAAAGCTCGATGGCGTTTCCGTACGGCATACGCCGGAGGCCGCCGCTACCGTGATGCTTGTTTCCGCAGGTTACCCCGGCGATTATGAAAAAGGAAAAGAAATTTCAGGCATCGAATGGGTAAACGGCAGCCTGGTATTTCAGGCGGGCACCAAAGCAGCGGATGGCAAAGTGCTGACCCATGGTGGCCGTGTACTGGCCGTTACTTCGCTGGGCGAAACGCTGAAGGAAGCGCTGGCCAAAAGTTATGGCAATGCAACCCTTATTGAGTTTGAAGGGAAAACCTTCCGGCGGGATATCGGCTGGGAGTTTCTGGGGTAGCTGCCAGGGGCGCGGCATCCGGTTGGACCGTTAATCCCTTCTGTACGCCGGGTTCCTGCGCCAGCTTTCGGCGGTTTTGCGGATGTACTCGTAAAACTCGTACTCTTTCATTTCCCGCAGTTCCTCATAGGTAGGCCGCCAGGCACGCTGGTAGCGCAGCAGGCTGTCGCCCTTCAGGCCGGTAAGGCGGGTTATGAGGTTTTCGTTGAAGGTATAGTCTATAAATTTCTGCGACTCCCAGTAGTTGTAATCTTTCTGAAAGGCCCATTTGTTGCGGTTTGTTTTGCTGAGCGCGCTAAAGGGATGGCTGATGGCATCCACGGTGCTCATGGTAGGAAACTCCAGCGCGTTTTTATAAAGCTCGTGGTTGCGGACGCTGTCCAGCTTGTAATTACGATACCGGTCACGCACTTCAACTTCCTGCAGTTCAAAGGCGCCTTTTTGCAGTACCACTTTATAAAAAGGCGGGGCAGCGCCCTGTGGCACGCGCAGGCGCGCGGTGCGGTAGCCCAGTTTACGAAAAGCAATTACTTCTCCTTTAGCGGCGGTAATGGTAAAATGGCCGGTGCTGTCTGTGATAAGCCCCTGCCCGGAAAATTCATTTTCCACACTCACATAGCCAATGGGCACACCGCCGGTTCCTTCCACCACCACGCCATTAATTTGTTGGGCCTTTGCGGCAGGCAGTAGAAAATGGAACAGAAATAATAAGGTAAGGAGCAGGCGCATGCAGCCCGTAAAGTTAGCAGGCAGCTTACATTGGCGCAAGCGGTTGTTTTTTTTAACAGAATGCAGGTCCTGCAGCGCCATGCGCCTGCAGACTATATTTGCGCAACCTTATGTACCCGCTGCTGCGCCGCCTGCTTTTTTTACGCCGTCCCGAATCTGTCCATTACTGGGCCATGCGCCGGCTGCAACTGCTTTACCGGAACCCGCTTGGGCGGCGCCTCCTGAAGCAAAGTTTTTCCGTCAAAGACCCTTCCCTGCAGCGCAGGGTTTTTGGTCTTACGTTCCCCAATCCGGTAGGGCTGGCGGCAGGTTTCGATAAGGATGCCCGCTGGACGCGCGAGCTTTCCTGCCTGGGTTTCGGGTTTGTGGAGATAGGCACCCTTACGCCAAAGCCGCAGCCGGGCAACGAGCAGCCGCGCCTGTTTCGCCTGCCAGAAGACAAAGCGTTGATCAACCGGATGGGTTTCAACAATGGCGGCGCCGAAGCCGCGGCAGCACGCCTGCGTGCTCACCGGCCTGATGTGATTATCGGCTGCAATATTGGCAAGAATAAAAACACAGCCAATGAAGATGCGGTGCAGGATTATGAAGCCGCCTTCCGGGCGCTTTATGAAGTGGCAGATTATTTTGTGGTAAACGTAAGCAGTCCGAATACCCCGGGCCTGCGGGAATTGCAGGAAAAAGAGCCGCTCACCCGCATCCTGAACCGCCTGCAGCAGGTAAACCGGGAGCTGGGTACGCCGAAGCCCATCCTGCTTAAAATTGCCCCCGATTTAGAGGAAGCCGCCCTGGATGATATCGTAGCTATTGTACGCGAAACCGGCATTCAGGGCATTGTAGCTACCAACACCACCCTGAGCCGGGCAGGTTTAAAAAGCCCTAAAAACCTGGTGGAAAGCATTGGCGCCGGCGGCCTGAGCGGCCTGCCCCTGAAGCAAAAAAGCACGGAAGTAGTACGTTACCTGCATGCTAAGGCTCCTGAGATTCCTATTATGGCAGCCGGCGGCATTTTTACGGCGGCAGATGCGCGGGAAAAGCTGGAAGCAGGCGCTTCCCTGGTGCAGGTGTATACCGGCTTTATTTATGAAGGCCCCGCCATTGCCAAAAAGATTTGCAAAGGCATAAATAATTAATAAAACATTCAAACCATGGAGCACCTCCTGACCGCAGAAGCCCTCATCAGTCTCGCCACTTTGATTGTGATGGAAATTGTGCTGGGTATTGACAACGTCATTTTCATTTCGATATTCACCAGCCGGCTGCCGGAGCACCAGCAGAAAAAGGCGCGTTTCATAGGCTTGGGCCTGGCGCTAATTGCCCGGGTGGGGCTGCTGTTTGCCATTAAGTGGATCATGGGCCTGAAAGCCAATCTTTTTGCTATTGCCGGCGACCTGGCCGACCCGGAGAACCACTGGGCTTTTTCCGGGCGTGATTTGATATTGCTGGCCGGCGGCATCTTCCTGCTTTATAAATCAGTGATTGAAATCCACGAGAAGGTAGAAGGCGGCGGCGAGCACCATGTGCGCAAAGCCCTTTCTTTTGGCGCTGCCATTTTTCAAATCATCCTGCTGGATATTGTGTTTTCCATAGACAGCATCCTGACGGCTGTGGGCCTGGTGGATGAAATTGCCATCATGATCATTGCCGTTATCGTGGCAGTAGTGGTCATGATACTTTTTGCAGGCGCTATTGCCCGTTTCATAGAAAAGCATCCTACCATCAAAATGCTGGCTCTTTCATTTCTGCTGATGATTGGCATGCTGCTGGTGCTGGAGTCTTTTGCTATAGAGGTGCCCAAAGGGTATGTGTACTTTTCCATGGCATTTTCCTTTGGCGTGGAACTGCTGAACATGCGGCTGCGGCGTAAGGCGCATACGCCGGCTGTAGCGGCAGCAGAAGCTGTGGTAAAAAAATCTGACAGCGACGAAGCAGCAGATGCCGGCAGGCAGTAACTGACTTTATATCCTGACTTTTATTTCAGAAAAGCAGTCTCCAGAGTTCCGGAGGCTGTACTGCAGGCTGCGGTAACAGCGAAGCCGCCCCAACGGGGGGATGGCTCTTGTTTTGCGATCGTGACTTATACGGTCAAAACATCCTGCGGTGCCAGCTGAATTGGCTTTAGCTTTGTAAAAAATAGAGCCATGTTCTTCCGCACGTTTCGCTTCTTCGTCAATAAGTACACCATTGTAACCGCTGCTTTTTTGGTGTGGATGCTGTTTTTTGATACCAACGATTATCAAAGTCAGCGCGAGCGGGAAGAAGATCTGGCGCATACCAAGCAGGACATTGCTTTCCTGAATAAAGAAATACAGGGCATGGAAAGTGATTTCCATGCCCTGTTAAAGGATCCGGCCGTTCTGGAGCGTTATGCCCGGGAGCATTACCGCATGAAGCGGGATACAGAAGACCTTTATGTGATTGAACGCAAGTAAGCAGAAAACGGCTGTTGCGCTTAGGCAAGCGCACCGCTCATAATCTCATCCGGCTCATATTGTTCTGTCCTTGTTGTAACGACAGAAGACCTGATTTCGGGCAGGCTGGATGCTGCGCGCCAGAACTCTTTGTACTGGGCCGGGGTGATGATGATGCTGCTGTTTCCAAACCGCAGATAAACCAGCTTGCTGGTGTCTGTAGCATACAGTCTTACCCAGCCCAGCTTGCTGAAGTAGCACAGGCCAAAGTAACCAAACAGGCCGATGCTGCTGAACACTGGAAGCATGGGGCCCACCTGCTTGATATCCAGCAACTGGGCTTCCGTAAGTTTGTTGAGCGCGTATTTTTTACGGCCCAGCGGGTAACGTACGTAGATGGACTTACGGGTTATCTGATAACCTGTTGGGTGCAGCAGCCAGCAAACGGCTGTAACAACGGAAATTGCGGCCAGTGTCAGCCAAAACCCTAAAGGGCCGGTCATGATAAAAGCCACAGCAAGCGCTGGTGGGAATAAGGCAAATAATACAAGCATTGTGACCACCTGTGCAGGTTTGTCCCATTTGGCGTAGAAGGCTACCATAGTCTATAGTTATTAATTGGTTCCACTTAATTTTGCCTCATGCCTTTTGTTTATATCAGCGCCATGCATCTGATAGGTCCGGCAAGTGACGGAGCGGATAGCCAGGGGTGGGGAGTGGACAGCCTTAACGGAGCGGATAGACCAGGGGGAGCGGACAGCCTTCGAGAAATGGATAGCCCGGGTGAGGGAGATAGCCAGATTGGGTGGAACAGCCTTGGGGTGGGCGTGGATAAGCTAGGCGGGGTAGATAGCCTCTGGGATTGTATCGCCGGCAAACAAAGTTGCCTTCGAAGGGTCGAAGATAAACAACTTTCTCAATTTCCAAAATTTGCAGGTGCAATAAACAAAATTGTCTGGAAAAAAATTTCTGAAGCCGCAGCCGGTTACGAGTTTACCCCCTTTGAAAGCCTGGCCTGGTACTCGGCGCAGGCCGCTCTTTCCGGCTTTCAGCCGGAGAAAAACAATACCGCGTTTATCCTTTCTACCACTAAAGGCAACATTGCCGGTCTGGGCCGGCTGCCCGATGAGCGAATCGCCCTGCATAGCAGTGCCCGCCGCATTGCCCGGGCGCTCGGAATTTCCAAAGCCATGGTGGTTTCGCAGGCCTGCATCAGCGGGCTGGCTGCTATACTTTATGGCGCGCGCCTGCTGGAGGCCGGCCGTTATGATCAGGTTGTGATTACCGGCGCAGATGTGCTCAGCAGCTTTGTATCGAGTGGCTTTGAATCCTTCCATGCAGTGGATAAGGAAAAGTGCCGGCCATTTGACAGTAACCGCAAAGGCATCAGCCTCGGAGAAGCGGCTGCTACCATCGTGCTGAGCCGGCAGCAAGAAGGCGCTCTTGCCCGCCTGGCAGGCGGCGCCATTACCAACGATGCCAACCATATTTCCGGGCCCAGCCGCACGGGCCATGAACTGGCCATGGCTATTGAGCGGGCACTGCAGGAAGCAGGCATAACCGCCGCAGATATAGACGCGATTTCGGCGCATGGCACCGCCACGCTTTATAACGATGAAATGGAAAGCAAGGCTTTTGCCCGCTGCGGCCTGCTGCAGGTGCCGTTGCACAGCGTTAAGGGGGCTACCGGCCACACGCTGGGCGCCGCGGGTGTGGTGGAAAGCGTGCTGGTAGCAGCCTGCCTGCAACGGCAAATCATGTTGCCCTCTGTTGGCTTTGAATCCCTGGGCGTATCCGAGCCGGTCCATGTTTGCACAGAGGCTGTTTCCCTGCCGCTGCGCTACATGCTCAAAACCGCATCTGGTTTTGGCGGCGCCAATGCTGCTTTAATCTGGGAGAAAATGTAAGCAGGCAGCTTGTTGGATTTCGCTGCATGCTGCGAATTGGATGGACCTGCGTTTTAATTCTGGCTGGAATGCCTGGCTGCCTTCCCCAAAAAATACTGAAGCCCGTTTCAGATTAATTGGGGTGTAAAACGCCTGCATTGCAGATTGTGCTTAAATTTACCCGCTCTTCAACCGCAAACTATTTATTTCATGATGAAAAGGCATTTGTCTTTCTCCCTTGTGGCCCTGGCAGGCATGCTCCTGCTTTTTTCCTGCAAAAAAGAAACCGAACCCGCGCCAGACAATGCCTTTGAAGGCTATTTCCCCGCGCACATTGGTAAATATGTTACCTATGAAGTGGACAGTACAATTTATAACGACTTCCTGGGTGTGGAAGAGCATCATAGTTATCAGATGCGCTATGACATTACCGATACTTTCCGCGATGGCGCCAACCGCCTTTCCTATGTTATCAATACTTCCACCCGCCTGGCTGATACGGCTATTTGGAAAGCAGGCGAGGTGATTTATGTAACGCCCACACCGCAGCATCTGGAATATGTGCAGCAGGGGCTGCGCTTTATAAAACTGGTAGCGCCTGTTGCCAATGACATCCACTGGAACGGCAACAGCCTGATTGCTACTGCCGATCAGGATTATCAGTACCTGGCCGACTGGGATTACCATTATACCAACGTGGGCGAAGCTTACAACAATGGCCGGCTGGATTTTGAACATGCAGCTACCGTGCAAATGGAAGATTACTCGCTGAACCTGCCTTACGATGCCAGCACCATGTATGCGGTGCGCACTTTTGGTAAGGAAGTGTATGCCAGGAACGCAGGGCTTGTGTACCGCGAACTGACGCACTATGTGCTGGACCGCAGCCTGAGCGGTTTTCCCAAAGGCTATAGCGTGGTGATGCGGGCCATTGATTATAATTAATAAAAGCAGGAACTATGAAACGCTGGTTGTTGTGCCTGGCGCTTGGCCTGACGGCTTTCGGAATAAATCAAAAGGCCATGGCACAGGCGCAATACGCGTTCCGTGTGGCATTTGTAAATAAAGCAGGCACTGCCAGCTTCAGCGATGCCGGTTCCTTTTTATCCGCCCGCGCGCTCAGCCGGCGTGCAGCGCAGGGTATTGCTTTAGACAGCCTTGATTTGCCGGTTTCCCCGGCTTATCTGGACAGTACGCTGACCCTTACCGGCGGGCTGCGCCACGTTACTTCCCGCTGGTTCAACCAATGCGTCATCCTTTTGACCGACACTTCCCAGATACCCCTGCTGCGCAATAAAAGCTATGTGCGCAGTGTAGCGCTGGTTGGTTATTTTTCCACACCGCTTCACCTGAAAAGCAGTGGCAGCAACGGTTTTTTGTCCCAAAATAATACTGCTTTAAAGGGCGCAGGCACGCCTGCTTATTACGGCCAGAGCTATACCCAGACCGCCCTGGTAAACGGAGACGCCCTGCACGATGCCGGTTATACCGGTAACGGAAAGCTCATCGCTGTGCTGGATATGGGTTTTCTGGAGCTGAATACGCACCAGGGTTTTGACTCACTGCATCATAGCGGCCGCCTTGTGGAAACGCACAATTTCCTGACTGCCAACAGCACCGTAGATGTTTCCAGTATTCATGGTACCGCTTCGCTTTCTGCCATGGCAGGCTACGAACCCGGGGTTTATGTAGGCAGCGCCCCCCTTGCCAGCTATGCGCTTTATCTTACCGAAGATGCCTATACCGAGCAGCCGGTAGAAACGGATATGATGGTGGCCGGCCTGGAAAGGGCGGATAGCTTGGGGGTGGACATCAGCAGCATTTCGCTGGGCTATAATATTTTCACCGGCCCCGTTATGGCGGCCTATACCCACGACTCGCTTAGCGGTGATGCGACCCTGCCGGCACGTGCCGTGAACCTGGCTACCAAACGCGGCATGCTTTGCGTGGTAGCTGCGGGCAATGAGGGTGGCAACAGTTGGGATTACATGCTGACTCCCGGCGATGCCGACAGCGCATTAACCGTAGGCGCGGTGGATGCGGGAAAGGTGGTTGCTGCATTTAGCAGCCCGGGACCCAATGCATCCGGACGGGTAAAGCCTGATATCTGCATGATGGGCAATCCGGCTACGGTTTTTCTGAATGGCAACACCATTGGCGCCTCCAGCGGTACTTCTTTTGCTACGCCCCAGGCAGCCGGTTTTGCCGCCTGTTTGTGGCAGGCAGTGCCCACGGCCACTCCCTATGATCTGCGTCAGGCCATTGTAGCCAGCGCGGATCATTATACGGCGCCGGAAACCAAACTGGGATACGGCGTGCCGGATTTTGGCCTGGCCATGCAACAGCTGCATGTATCCCCGGCACCCATGCCGGCCTCCACTATCAAAGTAGGGCCTGTGCCATTCCGCCACTTACTGAAGCTGACTTTGCCATCGGCCACCGGCAGCTACGACTTATCGCTTTTTGGCATGAACGGTGCCTTGCTGTGGCAGTCGCGTATGGCTGCCGGCACCTGGGAAGTAAACATGCCTGCTGACCTTGCCTCCGGCATTTATTTTCTGAAAGTAACCGGCGAAAAAGGAACCGTGGTGCGCAAGCTGGTGAAGGATTAAAATCACCCTCCCTGTTTTCAATATACGGGCTTTCTTAGGCCTCCAACACCGCTACATACAAGCTATCTGCCGCCTGATCAATGCCGTTTATCAGCCGGCTTTCCGTAATACGCAATGGGTGCATTTCCAGTAAAGCAGCTACTAAATTTTCATTTTCTGCCGCAAAGACCGAGCAGGTGGCATACAACAGCCGGCCACCTTTTTTTAAACGGGCAGGCAAATGATGAAGTATCGTCAGCTGGCGTTGCGTGTAAGCAGCAAGAGCTGCCGGTTCAAAGAAATAAAGCTGCTCGGGGGTGCGTGCCCAGGTACCCGAACCGCTGCAGGGCGCATCGCAGAGCATGCCATCAAAAGTAGCGTTGCCCAACGCCCTGTTGATACTACTTTCACTGGCAGCATCAATAACCCTGCATTGCGGCAGGGGTAAGCCAAAGGCTTTAAATCTTTGCGCCAGATTGTTGAGAATGGTGGGCCGGATATCGCTTGCGGTAAGTTGCAGTTGCCTGCCGCTATCGGCCAGCAGCAGCGTTTTGCCACCCGCCCCGCAGCAGGCATCCCACCAGCTTTCCCCCTGCTCCGGCTGAAAAAAGTGCCCTGTTTTTTGGGAGCTGGCATCCTGCACTACAAAGCTGCCAGCAGGCAGCAGCTTATCGGCGTCGGTGCCATTGGGCAGGGAAAGGCAATTTTCTTCCAGCCAGTGAAATGCAATGCCGTGTCCGTTCAGAATGTCTTCTATAAGGCGGTGGCTGTGGCGGATGCGTAAAAACAAGGCAGGCTGTCGCAACAGGCTGCGCAGCCAGCTTTGCCGGTCTATACCTTTTGAAAATTCAATGCCGGCCGGTAAAAGCTTTTCGATATCAAAGGAAATCCCCGCACCCTGTAACAGGCTTTCTTTTTCTTCAAGCGTTGCCTGCGTGTGTTCCTGCCATTCAGGCGGCAGCAAACGGCGGGTAGCGCCTTCGGTATGTGTCAGGAATAAAGCCGCCTGCAGCAGCAACTGATGGTCTGAAGTGCCGGAGAGGCCTTTGCCACACCGGTACCAGGCATACACCAGCGCGCTCAGCAGTTTGCGGTCGCGGCTGCCCAGGGCAGGATGCTTTTTAAAATGTGCGCGCAGCACATGGGTCAGCGGTAAGCGGCCATCATAAGTTTGCAGCAGGGCCTGCGCCTGCGACCATAGATAGCGCACCGGCTTATTAAGACTGTTGTTGTTGCAGGGATTCGCTGGCCTGACGGTGGAAATTGCGCGCGAAATCCTTTATAGTATCTGCCAGGGAGGCATTACGGGTAGCACGGGCATAGGTATCTGCCATACCAAAAAAGGTCTGGTAGAAAAAGTCATTCATTTCATCCACCATCATTTCTTTGGTCCAGAGATCAATACGCAGGGCGTTTTTCTCGGCGCCATCCCAAAGGCCCAGTAGCAGCGCTTTGGCAGCCTGCATATTTTCTACGCCGCCGTCGGGTGCAATCCAGCGGATTTCTTCCGGCATTTTTTGATCGTCCAGCGAAATTTCAATGTTGATTTGTGACTGATGCATGGGAGGCCAATAAAAAGCTAAAGATACGCACAAACGCGGAAGCACAAGACCAAACCCGGCGGCGCTTTGCGTTTGTGGCATGCAGCGGCACAAATTTTTCTTTGCTCTTTATAGCTAGAACCTTAAAATGACTAATCATGCAGCTTATCAATCCATATAAAAGAACAGACCTAATACCTGAGGTGGGCCGACTGCTGATAGCGGAACCTTTTCTGAGCGATCAGAATTTTCTGCGCAGCGTCGTTTATATCTGCGACCATGGCCCGGAAGGTACGGTGGGCTTTTCGCTGAACCGGCAAACAGACCTGGTGCTCAGCGATCTGATACCCGAACTGGATGCGCCGGACCTGCCGGTTTTTCACGGTGGCCCGGTACAGGTGGATACCCTTCATATCCTGCACCGTATTCCGCACCTGCTGGGCGGGGTGGAAGTCTCGGACGGGGTGTATTGGGGCGGCGCTTTTGAAGCGCTGAAAAGAGTAATCCAGGAAAAGAAATACAAGCCATCGGATATGAAAATACTGGTGGGCTATGCCGGCTGGGGGCAGGAACAGATAACCCGCGAGCTGGAAGAAAAATCCTGGCTGGTAGCGGAATCGTCCAGTAAACTGCTTTTCGAAACACCCAGTAAAGATCTTTGGCGCACGTCGATAGAATCTATAGGCCACGAATTTTCCTTTCTGGCGCACCTGCCCCTGAGTCCGCAGCTGAACTAAGCTATTGATTTATCTTTACCGGATGCAGTTTTATGCGCGTTTCGCAGCGCTTACGATGTCTTTATTGCTGTTGGTTACCGCCTGCAGGCAGGAACAAAAGCAACTACCGGTAAAGCCAGCCGGCCCTACTTATTTCTCGGTGCAGCAATTTATACTGGACCAGTTTGATCTCTTTCGCGACCAGCCCTTTGTATTTATAAAAGTGGCCAGCATGGGCAGTTCGGCAGATACCAGCTTTGCAGCAGCAGATACCATGGACTGGGCTTCTGTGCTGCAACCGTTTGCAAACGCAGATATCAGCGATACCGCAATGCTGGGAAAATACCGGTACAGCGAGTTTGATGAGCCGCTGACCCAGCAGCACATCCTGCTTTATGAAGCCCGGCAGCCCGAGCTTTCTACCCGGAAACTAATGATAGCGGCTGACCAGGAAACCGGCAGGATCTATTCTATTTATATGGACGTGAACCTGCCCGGCGGCGCCACAGAACGGCTTTTTTACGCCCCCCTGAAGCTGATACAGATCCAGCGTTTTTCTGTACACAACGGCAGGCCGCAAAACCTGCGGGTGGAATACTTTTTTCCGGGCAGGGAAAACGCCGGCAGTGAGGAGGAAATGTACCCATGACGAAAGAAAAATTCACCGAAATTGCTTCCAGCATCCCGCACCAGCCGGGCTGTTATAAATATTATTCAGCGGGCGGAGAATTATTGTATGTGGGCAAGGCAAAAGACCTGCGCAAAAGGGTAGGGTCTTACTTTAACAAGCAGGTGGACAGCTATAAAACCCGCAGGCTGGTGACGCTGATTCACAAGATTGAATTCACGGTTACCGACTCAGAGCACGATGCCTTCCTGCTCGAAAACTCCCTTATCAAGCACTATCAGCCGCGGTTCAACATAGACCTTAAAGACGATAAAACCTATCCTTACATCGTCATTAAAAAAGAACACTTCCCGCGGGTATTCCTGACCCGCCGCCACATCCGCGACGGCAGCGAATACATTGGCCCGTTTACCGGTGTGGGCCGGGTAAAAGAGCTGCTGGAAATCATCCGGCAAAACATTCCGCTGCGTACCTGCAACCTGAACCTGGCGCCTTCGCAGATTGCAAAAGGCAAATACAAAGTCTGCCTGGAATATCACCTGGGGAATTGTAAAGGACCCTGCGAAGGCCTGCAAACGATGGAAGATTACGAGCAGGATTTGCAGCACGTGCGCCACATTCTGAAAGGCAATATTGGCGAGGTGCTGCGCGCGCTGAAAAAGGAAATGCAGGAAAAGGCCCTGAACCTGGAATTCGAAAAAGCGGAAATCCTGCGGCAGAAAATAGAAAGCCTGCAACAATACCAGAGTAAAAGCACCGTGGTGAACCCGCACCTCGGTAATCTGGATGTAGTGACCATTGTAAGCGACGACGGCCACGCCTTCGTGAACTATATGATGGTGAGCAGCGGCAGCATTATTTACGCCAAAACAGTACAGATAGAACGCAAGCTGGAAGAAGATGACCGCGATGTACTAAGCCTGGCGCTGGCGCATCTCCGGGAAACGTATCAGAGCAATGCTACCGAGGTAGTGGCCCCGCTGGAAATAGATTTGGCTGAGCCGGAGCTAAAGCTGACCATTCCCAAGGCGGGCGACAAGAAAAAGCTGCTGGAACTAAGCCTTAAAAACGCAGAGATTTTCCGGGCAGATTTGCAGAAAAGAACACGCATCCAGATCAGCGATGAGGTTCGGAAAAACACCCATCAGGATGTGCTTTACCTTTTGCAGGAAGCCTTGCAGCTGCCGGCGCTGCCCACGCATATAGAGTGCTTCGACAATTCCAACTTCCAGGGCTCCTTTCCGGTAAGCGCCATGGTTTGCTTTCGCAATGGCCTGCCGGCAAAAGAAGAATACCGGCATTACAAGGTTAAGACTGTGGAAGGGATCAATGATTTTGCCACCATGTCCGAGGTAGTGTACCGCCGCTACAGCCGGCTGCTGCGCGAGGGGCGCACATTGCCCCAACTGGTAATAATTGATGGCGGTAAAGGGCAGCTGGGCGCTGCAATGGAAAGCATAGATAAGCTGGATATCCGTGGAAAAATGACAGTCGTAGGCCTGGCCAAGCGCGAAGAATCCATTTTTTTTCCGGGCGATAAAGAGCCGCTGAACCTGCCTTTCGATAGCCCGGCGCACCTGCTTATCCGCCGTATCCGCGATGAAGTGCACCGCTTCGGCATCACCTTTCACCGGCAATTGCGCAGCAAAGGCACCATCAAAAACGAGCTGGAAGAAATACCCGGCATCGGCGCTAAAACGGCTACGGAATTACTGCAGGAATTTCGCTCGGTGAATAAGATTAAAACCCTGACCCAGCGCGAACTGACCCGTGCCGTTGGCGCGGCTAAAGCAAGACTGGTGTTCCAGTATTTTCACCCGGACGAAGAAACGGCGGAGTAGATAAAGGGTAAAGCAAACCTTTCTTAATGGCTGCCCGGTTTCAGAACTGGTCTTTTAAGCAGCCTGTTACCTATATTTTTACAGATAAAACAATCTGTTTACAAATAGAAAATTACACTAATTGCAATAAATAAAAACATTGTATAAGTTTAGTGAGTTGCAAATGAAAGGCTTAATGGCACAGATTTGTTGGCGGATCGTTAAGTTCTTTAAGCCTTATCTACCCATGAGCACTAAAATTTTCCAACCCAAGGTGGGCGCTACCTTATACAGGACCTTCAACATACAGGTGCCCTATAAGTTTGCCTTTCCGGTTAATTTCAATCCAGTCTCGGGAATGGATGAGGAGACAGGCAATACCGTTTCTGATTACAGCATAAGCAGCCGGCATGCGCTGCGGCAAAAAACAGTCGCCACCAAGTTGCGGCTGGATCTGTCTGGCTCTGGCCAGTCATCTATCGGATAGTGATAGATGGGGATCAGTACCAAGCATGGGCCCGTCGCTTCAGCGACAACGCCATGCCGGCAACTCCTTTCATCTACTATCCACCCGCCCGGGCAGCAATTTGCTGCCCGGTTTTTTAGTCCTTTATGCTCCTGCATGTTTTGTTGGCGCACAAGCTGCTGCCATACCACAAAAAATTGCCACAGCGCAACGCTGTGGCAATGAAAAAAAATGTGGCTGTGCTTGATTAACGGGCTATCTGAAGCTTTCCGGCTTTTAGCTGCGCACCCTGTGCATTATGAACGCGGTAGAAATAGGAACCTGCCGGCAGCGCAGTTGTAGGTAGCTGGGTAGATTGTTCAAAGGTCTGGCGCGCCAGGCATTTGCCGCTGACGTTGAAAATCTCCAGTGTCAGGGCGCCTGCCACACCGGGGGCGGCAACCTGCAGCATATCCTTTGCCGGGTTGGGGTAAACAGCTATTTGCTGGCCGGCTGCGGTAAGCTGCTGTGTATGGACGGGGCTCATTACCATGGCCACATCATCCACATAAAGCCTGCTGCTGTCCAGGCCGGCGCCCTCAATGCCGCTGCTCATATTAAACGGCGAGCTGCTGAAAATAATAAGCAGCTTGTCTGGCATCAGGGTTGAAAAGTAATTCATGGACAATGCCCTGTATTCATAACCCACGGTAGGCGGAATCATCAGGCTGCCATAGCCTACCATGGAATCTGTGCCCCCGGCGCCTGCGCCGGATTTAAAGGCAATGGCCTGCATTTGGGCTGTATCGTCCTCTGTAAATTCACCCGGGTGTATGTAATTCACCCAGGCGCTCACAGAATCTACCGGGCCGGAAATGGGTGTGCCGCCAATAAAGGCTACAGAGGAATCCTCCAGATCAAGGGAGGGCTGTGCGTTCATCAGCACCCCGGGGAAAGCGCCCAGGAAGCCCTGTGTGCGGGTGATGACCAAAGCAGCGTATGTGCCACTGTGGGCATCGGTGCTTTTGAAAACCTGTTGGTTGGTAGAGCCGCCAATCAGCAGGGAATAATTGACAAACAAAGAATCCAGTCCGTACCAGTGGTCGGGGGCCTGCAGGACAGTGGGCGGGAAGATGCCTACAGTGTAATTATGCCAGGTTTCCATGCCCGGATTGGCAATCTGGGCCTTTGCACCCGAGGCGGCCATGACCAGGACGGTAAGTGTAAGTAAGAGTTTTTTCATAAAAGGGTTTTTTAGGCAGTAAAAATATTTCTGATTGCTGACAAAATGCAAATGGCATTTCAGTTTTTTAAGTGAAAAATTGACCGGACTGGCAGTGATGCTGGTTATTCCTGCAAAAATGGCGCATCCCGTCTTGTTGGTACAGAAAGTGCTTTAGGGGTTCGAAATTTCAAAACCCTTTTTAAACCAAAATAAACATGGCGAACAAAGTAAACATCACTCCACTCCACGACCGCGTGATTGTGCAGCCTGCCGCTGCCGAGGAAACCACCAAAGGCGGCATCATCATCCCCGACACTGCTAAGGAAAAACCCCAGCGTGGCACCGTGATTGCCGCCGGCCCCGGTAAAAAAGATGAGCCTACTACCGTAAAGGCAGGCGACACTGTGCTGTATGGCAAATATGCCGGTACCGAAGTAAGCCTGGAAGGGGAAGACTACCTTATCATGCGCGAAAGCGACATCCTGGCTATCGTGTAATTAGCTAATGAGCCAATGGCTTACCAGATTCAGAAAATTAATTAAAACATTTTAGTTCACAAAACACAATTAGCTAATCAGCGAATTAGCTAACCAGCAAATTCAAAAAACAATGGCAAAACAACTTCATTTTAATACCGAAGCCCGCGCTAAAATGCTGCGTGGCGTAGATGCACTGGCAGACGCCGTGAAAGTAACCCTGGGCCCCAAAGGCCGCAACGTAGTCATCGAAAAGAAATTTGGCGCGCCTGCCATCACCAAAGACGGTGTGAGCGTAGCTAAAGAAATAGAACTGGAAGACCCCATCGAAAACATGGGTGCCCAGATGGTAAAGGAAGTTGCTTCCAAAACCGCTGACGTAGCCGGCGACGGTACCACTACCGCTACCGTACTGGCCCAGTCCATCATCCGCGAAGGCCTTAAAAACGTAACTGCCGGCGCCAATCCCATGGACCTGAAGCGCGGTATCGACAAAGCCGTTGCCACCGTGGTGGAAAACCTGCGGGCACAATCGCAAACCGTGGGCAACGACAACGAAAAAATCAAGCAGGTAGCTACTATCTCTGCCAATAACGACAGCAACATCGGCACCCTGATTGCCGAAGCCATGGCCAAGGTGGGCAACGAAGGCGTTATTACCGTAGAAGAAGCCAAAGGCACCGACACTACCGTGGACGTGGTAGAAGGTATGCAGTTTGACCGTGGTTACCTGAGCCCTTATTTTGTAACCAACACCGAGAAAATGCAGGCCGAACTGCAGAATCCTTACATCCTGATTTACGACAAGAAAATCAGCACCCTGAAAGACATTCTGCCGATTCTGGAAAGCACTGTGCAAAGCGGCCGCCCACTGGTTATTATCGCGGAAGATGTAGACGGCGAAGCCCTGGCTACCCTGGTGGTAAACAAGCTGCGCGGTTCCTTGAAAATCGCTGCTGTAAAAGCTCCCGGCTTTGGCGACCGCCGCAAAGAAATGCTGCAGGACCTGGCTGTGCTGACCGGCGGTACCGTCATCAGCGAAGAGCAGGGTTACAAGCTGGAAAATGCCACCCTTTCTTATCTGGGTCAGGCAGAAAGCATCACCATCGATAAAGACAACACTACCATTGTAGGTGGCAAGGGCGAGAAAGAAAACATTGAAGGCCGTGTCAATCAAATCAAAGCCCAGATTGAAAACACGACTTCTGATTACGACCGCGAAAAGCTGCAGGAGCGCCTGGCCAAGCTGAGCGGCGGTGTAGCCGTGCTGTATGTAGGCGCCGCTACCGAAGTGGAAATGAAAGAAAAGAAAGACCGCGTAGACGACGCCCTGCACGCTACCCGTGCTGCAGTGGAAGAAGGCATCGTACCCGGCGGTGGCGTGGCTTACATCCGCGCTATTGAAAGCCTGGTTAACCTGAACCTCGAAGATGGCGACGAAGCCACCGGCGTGCAGATTGTTCGCCGCGCGCTGGAAAGCCCCATCCGCACCATCGTGGAAAACAGCGGCCTGGAAGGCTCTGTGATTGTTCAGAAAATCCGCGAAGGCCAGGGTGACTACGGCTTTAATGCCCGCACCGAAGAATACCAAAACCTGATGGCTGCCGGCGTAATTGACCCGACCAAGGTAAGCCGCGTAGCGCTGGAAAACGCAGCTTCCATTGCCGGCATGCTGCTCACTACCGAGTGCGTGATTGCCGACAAGCCCGAGCCTAAGAGCGCGGCGCCTGCCATGCCCGGTGGTATGGGTGGCGGCATGGGTATGGATTATTAATCAACGCCTGCTACTGGATAAAAAATCCGCTCGAAAGAGCGGATTTTTTGTTTGGCACAAGGGTATATTTCATATTTAAAATACTTATTAATGGACGATTAAAACGATTTGAAATCATTTAAATTAACATAATAAATTTGGTAGATTTACTATAGGCTGCATGGGTGGCATACGGGCAATTTTGTAAAAAACCTGTTCACCATGAAAAAACAACTACACCCAAAACAGCTCAAACCAATGAAAAGCCTTATTGCAGCTTCGCTGCTGGCCCTTTGCGCTACCGGCGCCAACGCCCAGGCACCATCCGTTTATAACACCATCAGCGGTATCGTTTGGATGGAAAATAATAACGACGATATCCGCCAAAGCGACGAACCACGAATCGGTGGCATACTTGCGATTCTGAAAACATCCACCGGACAGGTGGTGTCTACAGCCATAAGTGATACAAATGGCCACTATGCCTTAAATAACTACATAGGAAATGGAACTTTTTACATTCAGTTTCAATATCCTTCTGCCGGTTATAACATTGGCAATCTGCGTGTAGGTATTGATCGAAACGTAAATAGCTGCGCCCTTCCTTTTACTGCGCTTAGCAATATGGTGACTTCCGAAAACATCCTTGTTGTCAATAACTTTGACCTGGATCAGTTTGGCCTCGCTTTGCGCCGGGTACCAAATACCCGTACTTACTGGTCTGCAAAAGCAGTTGCCGGCACCGACTGGTCGAATAACTTTAAATTCCCAAAATGGGTGGATAGTGAAGAGCCGGGCGCTACACTTCAGGCAGCTACCGTATTCATTAATCACAGCAGCTTCCACCCCTTGGTACAAGTAGAAAATACTTCTACTTCTGCTCCCTCTGCTGCATCTATTGCTCCTGGTGGCAGCGTATTTGTGGTACGGCCTGCCGGCGATACCATAAAAAGCTTTACAACCCCCAGCCCGCTGACTGCTACACTCGAAGTGTATGACGGAATTCAGGATTATGCAGGCTTATCCGGTAAAACCTGGTATAACATTTCTGCCACAGGTTCATCCACAAGTCTGGCTTATGGTGCCGATCTGAGCCTTTACAAGAGCAGTGTAACAGACAGCATCACGATGGCCGGCCAGGCTTCAGGACAAGTTACCCTTGCCGGTGGTGGTAATCTTACCACCAACATTACTACCGATGCAGGTGCAGGCGTGTTCCTCATCTACACCGCCGATGTGCCACTCGCAATCAGCCTTTCTTCGTTCTCTGCCAAGGCAGATGCAGGCACCGCGCTCATCCAGTGGGCAGCCGCTTCTGACGGTACACCCAATGAATACTTTGTGGTAGAGCACAGCACCGATGGTCGCAACTTTACTGAAATCGGAAAGGTATCTGCGAATACTGAAAATAACAGTGTTACCAACTACCAGTTCCGCCACCAGCAGCCTGCTGCCGGTAAAAACTTCTACCGCCTGAAGCTCCACGAAGTTTCCGGAAATGGCAGCTACTCCCAGATTGCCACGGTAGTATTTGGCAAAGCGGCTCAGGCGGTAACTGCCTTCCCGGTACCAGCAGACGCACAATTAAATATTGATGGCATCAGCGGCATGAAAGCCATTCGGCTGGTAAACATAACGGGTCAGGATATGACGCCTGCATTCAGCACCAATGGCGACCGTACCACGCTGCAAACCGGCAACCTGCCAAACGGTACTTACTTCCTGCAACTGATGCAGGCAGACGGCTCCGTACAAAGCCAGCGCATCGTGATTCAGCACCGCTAAGCAAATCCCTGTTTTAAAGTATCATTAAAACCCGCCGACAGGCGGGTTTTAATTTTTTTTATGATGAAGCAAAGCCAAAAAGTAATCGGCCGCTTATGAAAGCACTTGGCTGCAACGCACCTTTGCAGGCCTATTTTACCAGAAAAAAATTATTTATGAAAAAACTGACCCTCCTCCTCTCCGGTCTTGTAATGACTGCTTTCACCACCTTTGCCCAGCAAGCCCAGTGGCAGTCGGACCCCTACCATAGCAAACTGGCTTTTGGCATTCAGCACATGGGCATTTCTGAAGTGGATGGCCGTTTTGGCGATTTCCAGGTGACGATTAAAGCGGATAAACCGGATTTCAGCGATGCCAAAGTTTCGATGAAAGTAGTCACGGCTTCTATTAATACCGATATTGAGGCACGCGACAATCACCTGAAAAGCGCCGATTTCTTTAATGCAGAACAGCATCCCGAAATCTTGTTTGAAAGCACCGGCGTGAAAAAAGCGGGCGCCAACAAATACAAACTCACCGGCAACCTGACCATGAATGGCATTACCAAACCGGTGACCATGGACCTGTGGCACCGCGGCACGGTAGATGGCAAGGAAAACAAGAAAATTGCCGGCTTCCAGCTAACAGGTACGCTCAAGCGTTCCGACTTTAAGATCGGCGATAAATTTGGCGCTCCCATGCTTAGCGATGAAGTAAAAATCAAAGCAGACGGCGAGTTCATCAAATCATAAACGCTCCCTTCTTTTCTTAGAATATGCCGCCTGCAAGGGCGGCATATTTCATGCAGTAAAGGCCTGGTGGTAATTTCTAAAAAAAATAAATGGAGCTGCCAACGTATCCGGATTTAAATTGTTGGGCACTGTTGCCAGAAGCGTTGCAGAGCCTCGCAGGGGCGGAGCTTTGGGTTCCTGGTTTATAGCCCTGTAGGCTCGAATAGCTACCATTTCTATGCCCTTGCGGGGCTTTCAGCGTGTTGAGGACAAACTCTCAACGGGATCCAGAGACTTACAAGTTTATCCTGCTTTTAGCAGCATGCTTCGCTGGCCACCGGCCGCATCATCGCGGTCAGGCGCTGCTTCAGGCGTTGCAGATCTTCGCGGAATAATTCCCTGGAGCTTCCGGCTTCTTCCTCCAGGCTGCTGACCAGCCTGCTATAATAAGTGAAGCCATCCAAAAGATTATTGCCAAACTGCTCCAGGTATTTCTGGTGCCTGGGCGTGTCCGGGCCTTCCTTCGTTTGCTTTTCCAGGTAATCCAGGTAAAGCACCGCTTCGTTGATAAACAGGTGCGGCCGGCTGGCGGCAATCATACCGGTACTGCCTTCATAAATATGCCGGGTCATTTGTTGCAGGGTAAACTGCCCGCTGAAGTAGGCCATGTTGGGGCCGGGACAAATGCTCACTGCTTCCAGCTTATGCGGCGCGGGAATTTCATTCTTAAGATACACCGCAGTGCCCAGTCCCTGACAGATACATTCCTTCTCCGTTACTTTTTCAATCATTGCCTGCCGCTCGTCCGGCGATACGTCCAGGCCGTTTATCTGTTTTATTTTCAGGGATTGGTATTGGCGCGAAGCGGTGCAAATCGGTTGTTCTGTAAACTCTGTGTTGTTGGAAAGAAATTTATTGTAGCAGGGGCTGCCGGGCCGTCCTTTTTCAATGCGCTCGAGCCGTTCCAGGCCGGCCCTGCTTTTTCTGAAATTATGGAAAGGCACACCCAGGGGCGAAGCGTCACTTAGGTAAAAATCTTCCTTACGCGCGGCAATTAAATCCTTCAGGGTTTGTTCGTCCACATTGGTTGCTTCGGGTACCAGCAAAAACGGCGTGCCCCAGCCGGCGCTGTCAAAGCCATAGTGCCGCAGCAAAAAGCGATGCTCTGCATTGGTGCCGATGCCGCCCTGTACGGAAAGCCGGATGGGTAGCATTTGCAGTGGAATTGTTTTTTGTTTCTGGCGCAATGCCTCGCTGTAAAGTTCCCAGAGCGTGGCGCTGAGCGCTGCTTTGTTTTCGCGGAATTCTTCCAGTACCGGACCCAGTAAAAAGCCGTCGGTGGCAAAAGCATGGCCGCCGCAATTCAATCCGGATTCTACCCGGAACTCTGAAACCCAGAGGCCTTTTTTTGCCAGAAATTTTCCCTGGATTAAAGCCGACCGGTAGTCGCTGACTTTCAGGATGATTTTCTTACGGATGTTGCCGCCGGCATCCGGGAAGAAATCTTCAAACTGCTCGCAATAGCCATACAGACGCGGATTCATGCCCGCCGAAAAAACAATGGAAGATTGGAGGCAACTGTTGGCAAAGCCGCGCAAAGCGCTCATCGCGTCATTGTATTCCACTGGCAGGGGCGCTCCGGCCTTGTCATAATTTACCTTGTCGCACTTCGTCATGATGTTGACATGGATGGCGCCCGGTTGGATGCTGTCGCGGAGCTGTTCTTGCAGGGCCGATTTTTCCGGGCCATCCGGCATACCACGCTGTTGCTGATAGCGCCTGCGCAGCGGCGACTCGGGCGGTAGCAGCTGAAAGCATTTATCCAGGTCGGTGCCTTCGTTGAAAGGCAGTAAGCGCAGCGCTTTCATCTGCCGGTTCAGTAGCAGCTGCACCACATTCAGATAGGCTGTTACCCGGCGGGCGCGGCTGTCTTTATCTGTTGACGAAATGGCTTCATAAGGCAGGTTTTCCTTCTGGCAATAATAACGGCGCAGCTCCTCCAGCAGGTGGTCTTCCGTAATAGCCGCTACCGAATCAATCCCGAAGCGGGCCACCTTCAGTGCCGTGTCTACGGTATAGGCAATGCCCATAACCGGAATATGAAAAGTATGTTGCGCTGCGGTGCTGGAAAGCCTCATTGGAAATTGATGGTTGAGCCGGTAAAAGTATTCTGCCGTTCCCGGGCCATTTATGACCCTGATCATGTTTCCATTTTTTAACAGGATGGTTTTATCCTTAATTAAAATCGGCTGCTTTTGCTTTCTTATTCTCTATAAAATAACACCGTAAAGGTTGGAACGGCGTACCTTTGCAATTCTTCTAATTGCAGCAGGCGCTTTTGCTTCCGTTTTCTCCGGATTTTTTAAGCTGCAAGCATCTTTTAGTAAGGCGGGTAACGAGTCTTTTTATTTCCGTAGAGACTGCCTTACCAAACACCATTTCGCTTTATCAGTTTCCTGTTGTCGTAACCCTTCTGCAAGGGCGCATGGCGGCAGCTGTGAATTTTATTCCCGGAACCCTAAGGCACTTTTAAAAACAAGATTCAAACAAGTAATCCATTGACTTTTCAGGACCTCAACCTTATTGCGCCTCTGTTAGATGCGCTGAAACAAGAAGGCTACACCAAGCCCACCCCCATCCAGCAACAGGCCATTCCATTCGTTTTGCAGGGCCGCGACCTCCTGGGCTGCGCGCAAACCGGCACCGGTAAAACCGCTGCTTTTGCCCTGCCCATCCTGCAAAACCTGCAGGCTGTGAAAATGCAGCAACCACACGACCGCAGCATCAAAACCCTGGTGCTGACACCCACCCGCGAGCTGGCTATTCAGATTGAAGAAAGCTTCCGCGCCTATGGCCGCCATACCCGCCAGCGCATGGCCGTTATTTTTGGCGGCGTCAACCAGTTTGGCCAGGTACAAACGCTGCAACGCGGTGTGGATATCCTTATTGCCACGCCCGGCCGCCTGCTGGATTTGATGCAGCAGGGCTTTATCAGCCTGTCTGAATTAAAAATATTTGTGCTCGACGAAGCGGATCGCATGCTGGACATGGGCTTTGTGCACGACGTGAAAAAAGTAATTGCCAAGCTGCCAGCCAGGCGGCAGACCTTGTTTTTCTCGGCTACCATGCCTCCGGAAATTCAAAAGCTGGCGGACAGCATCCTGAACAATCCAGCCAAAGTAGCGGTTACGCCCGTTTCTTCTACCGTCGAGGTGATTCAGCAGCGTATTTATCAGGTATCCAAGCAAGACAAGCGCCACCTGCTGCAGCATTTGCTCGGCAGTGAAATTAATGATCAGGTACTGGTTTTCAGCCGTACCAAGCATGGCGCCGATAAGATTGTAAAAGACCTGCAGCACAAGGGTATTGAGTCTGCAGCCATTCACGGCAATAAAAGCCAGAATGCACGCCAAAAGGCACTGAATGATTTTAAAACCGGCCGCATCCGCGTGCTGGTAGCCACTGATATTGCCGCCCGCGGTATTGATATAGATGAGCTGAGCTTTGTGGTGAATTATGATTTGCCCGAAGTGCCGGAAACGTACGTGCACCGCATTGGCCGTACTGGCAGGGCAGGCGCCAGCGGCGCTTCTTATTCGTTTTGCGATTATGAAGAACGCGGCAACCTTAAAGACATCCAAAAACTGATCGGCAAAACCATCCCCGAGGCAGAACATCCTTTTGTACAGACGGCTGCGCCTGCCCGCGCGGCTGAAGAAGTAATGACGCCCGGTATGGCTCGTACCCGTCCACGGGGTGGAGGCGGGGGTGGAAGCAACCGCCGCCACAGTAATCCCGGACGTGCCCGCCAGGGACAACGGAGAGGGTAGGGGATTTGAGAATTTGAAGATTTGAAAATTTGAAAATTTGAAAATGAAAGGGGAATACCCGCCCACTTTCACATTCCCACATTCTTCACATTCCCACATTTCAAACCCGCGCCCGCCAGGGCAGGTCAGGCACACCATGGATGTGCGCTATATAGCGCGCCAGAACAAACAGAAAATCGCTCAGGCGGTTCAGATAACGGATTATCAACTCGTGCACCGGCGGGTTGATGTCCGTTTCTGTTGTCATGGCTACACATATGCGTTCGGCGCGCCGGCAAATGCAGCGTGCCACATGGCAGGCACTTGCGCCTGCATGGCCGCCGGGTAAGATAAAGGAACGCATCTCCGGCAGTTCGGCGTTCATCTCATCTATACGTGCTTCCAGCCATTGCACATCGCTTTCATGCAGGTCCGGCAATTTCATTTTTACTTCTTTTGCAGGCGAGGTAGCCAGCTCGCTGCCAATGGTAAACAGCCGGTCCTGCACTTCGCGTATCCAGCCGCCCAGCTTTTCATTGCCGGTTAAATCATTGACCAGGCCCATTTGGGAGTTCAGCTCGTCTATAGTGCCGTAGCTTTCAATGCGGATGTGGCTTTTGGAAACGCGCACGCCGCCAATCAGGCTGGTGCTGCCCTTATCGCCCGTTTTGGTGTATATCTTGAATGCCATAGGATAAAGATAGGCAGGTTGAAGGACTGAAGGATTGAAGGACTGGAGGATTGAAGGGTTGAAAGGTTGAAGGGTTGAAGGGTTGAAGGGTTGAAGGATGGAATAGTGGAGACTTCCAGAACCTATCACCTATCACCTATCACCTATCACCTATCACCTATCACCTATCACCTATCACCTATCACCTATCACCTATCACCTATCACCTATCACCTATCACCGCCCATCCGTCTTACCTTTACCCATCCCCATGTCCCTGCTTTTTTCCACTGAATCTTCCGCGCTTTTTGCAGACGTTATCCTGCCTTTAAACCTGCCACAAACGCTTACTTACGGCGTGCCGGTGGAAATGGCAGAGGGCCTGCAGCCGGGCATGCGGGTAGAGGTGCAGCTGGGTGCCAACAAGCAATATTCAGGCATCGTAGCCCGCCTGCACCACGACGCGCCGGAAAGCTTTGAGGTAAAACCCATCCGCGCGGTGCTGGATGACGTGCCGGTGGTGCATGAAAAGCAATTACAGCTCTGGCAGTGGATAGCCTGGTATTACATGGCCAGTCCGGGTGAGGTCATGCAGGCCGCCCTGCCGGCCCATCTGAAGCTCATGGGCGAAACCCGCCTGCAATGGGCGCCGCACCCCCAAACCGAAAACCATGAATTTTCCACGGAAGGGCAGGCAGCGGTGGCTTTACTCAAGGAACGCAAAACTATTACCATCAGCGACCTCCGCGCGATAGTAGGCCGGCGTCATCTGATTGCCGTATTGCATGAGCTGTTAAATGCCGAATGCATTTTTATCAACGATGCGCTGGAACCGGCTTTCAAGCCCAAGACAGAGAAGGTGGTGATCCTGCACCCGCAATTTGAACAAAAGGAAAAATTAGCAGACCTTTTTGCGCAACTGAATCGAGCGCCAAAACAAATGGCCCTACTGCAAACCTATTTGCAGCTTTCGGTAAAAGGCGAAGCCGTGCCTTACAAAGAACTGCTGGAACGTGCCGGCGCCAACGGAACGCAATTGCGCCAGCTGGCCGATAAAGAAATTTTTTTTATTGAAGAGCAGGAGGTAGATCGCCTTATCAGCCGGGGCGAAGCCGGCGCGGGTGAAATTTCTTTTACACCGCATCAGAAAGCCGTTTTCGACGAACTGAATGCGGGCCTGGAAGAAAAAGAGGTGCTGCTTTTGCAGGGTGTAACGGGCAGCGGAAAGACGCTGCTTTACATCCAGAAAATACGCGACTGCATTGCCGAAGGCAAACAGGCCTTGCTGCTTCTGCCGGAAATTGGCCTGACCACGCAGCTGGTGAGCCGGCTGTTTCGCTATTTTGGCGATGAGCTGGGCGTGTATCACTCCCGCTTCAGCAACAACGAGCGGGTGGAGATTTGGGAAAAAGTGCGCAATGGCAGCTACAAAGTAATTGCCGGTCCGCGCTCGGCCCTTTGGCTGCCTTACAACGAGCTGGGCCTGGTTATTATCGACGAAGAGCACGATCCTTCCTTTAAACAAAGAGACCCCGCCCCGCGCTTTCATGCCCGCGACGCGGCTATTTATTACGCGGGCCGCCACAAGGCGAAAGTTATTTTAGGCAGCGCCACGCCTTCTGTAGAAAGCCTGTACAACGTAGCCACCGGCAAGTATGCTTTTGCTCATCTGAAAGAGCGCTATCAGGGCGTGAAAATGCCTGTGATTGAGCTGGTGAACGCTACATCGCTGGAAAAGGTGCGCAAGCTGGGCTTTCAGATTCTGACGCCCGAACTGCAGGAAGCCATGCAGGAAGCGCTGAGCAATCAACGGCAGGTTATCCTGTTTCAAAACCGGCGAGGCTACGCGCCTTTCCAGATTTGTACGGTGTGCGGCTGGGTGCCCCAATGCCCCAACTGCGCGGTGAGCCTTACCTACCACAAAAGCAGCGACAAGATGCACTGCCATTATTGCGGCACGGTAAAACCGCCCAGCACCACCTGTCTGCAATGCGGCAGCAATAAAATCATCAGCCGCAGCTTTGGCACCGAGAAAATCGAAGAAGAAGTAAAAGCGGCCTTTCCCAATGCCCGCGTGGCCCGTATGGATATTGACTCTATGCGCGGCAAGCATGCCTTATCCAAATTGCTGGAAGATTTAGACAACCGGCAAATAGATATCCTGGTAGGCACGCAGATGGTGGTGAAAGGCCTTGATTTTGCGCCGGTGTCGCTGGTAGGTGTGCTGAGTGCAGATTCTTTATTTAATTTTCCTGATTTCCGGGTCAACGAACGCGCCTTTCAACTCATGGAGCAGGTGAGCGGTCGCGCCGGCCGCGGGGATGGTGAAGGAAAGGTGCTGATACAGGCTTACAACCTGGGCCATCCTGTTTTAAGCTGGGTGCAAAGCCACGATGTGGCATCTTTCTATCGGCATGAAATCGGCTACCGCGAGTTTTTTCATTACCCGCCTTTTGTGCGCCTCATCAAACTCATTTTCAGGAATAAGGAAGAGCAAAAAGCCATTGCGGCCGGTGCGGAAATAGCGCAAAGCCTGGCAGGGGCGGGCATAGCAGGACTGGAGGTGCAGGGACCGGTGCCGGCAGTAGTTGCCCGCGTACGCAATCAGTATGTGCAGGAAGTCTGGCTGAAAATCCCGCGCGACCTGCGCAAGCTGGAAGCCGTTAAATCCTTTTTATGGCGGGAGCGGCAGCGGGTAGCCGGCATTAAACTGCTGAAAGATGTAAGTGTTGCTTTTGATGTGGACCCTGCTTGATCCGGTAATTGCCGGCTTATTTTCCAGCTAAAGCATGGTAAAGCGCCGCAGGCGGGCAGGTAGAAAAAATGGCAAAGTGGTAAATTTTAATTGCCGCCCCGCACTGGAATATTGCATGTTGTAGCTTAGCAGCTGCCGGCTTTTCCTTTCATTCACGATACCAAAAAACACCGCCGAAAATGCCTTTTACCCCGCAGGACATACAACAACGCCGTAAGCGACTGGCCCAAAAATGGGACGCAATTTTAAACAATGATGAAGCCGTGCTGGTTTTTTCCGGCGCGCCTGTATCCAAGCCTGGCGGCTTGGATCAGACCTATCCGTTTCTGCCCCATCCTGCTTATTACTGGCTTACCGGACGCCGCCGTGAAGGTGAGGTGCTGCTCTACAGTAAAAACGACGGCTGGGTGGAATTCCAGACACCTTTCACCAAAGAACAGGCAGTCTGGGAAGGCGAGAAAAACGATTTGCTCGTCGCACAGCCGGGAAAAGATATTTCGGGATTGCAGGATTTTTTAAAAGCAGCGCAGTTCCGCCAGGTGTATGAGCTGGGACAATCCGGCGATTACCAGCCAACCGGCAAGGCTTTCGAGCTGAACACCGCCATGGACCAGACGCGGCGGGTAAAAGACGCCGCGGAAGTCAGCTTCATCAGGCAGATTGCCACCATTGCTGCTGCAGGCTATCAAAAAATAGAGGAAATACTGCGGCCGGGCATTACAGAAAAAGAATTGCAGCTTGCCTATGAAAATGAAGTCTACCGCCATGGCGGTCAGGCCATGCCCTACGAATCTATTGTAGGCAGCGGCCGCAATGCCGCCGTGCTGCATGCGCTGCCCACCCAAAAGGTAATTGGCGAAAACGAGCTGGTACTGGTAGATGCCGGGGTAGATGTTTATGATTATTGCGTAGACATCACACGGACTTTTGGCAGCTCAACTAACATGGGCCAGCGTCAAAAAGACCTCTACCAGCTGGTGCTGAGCGTGCAGGAATCCTGTATTGATAAATGCCGGCCGGGCCATTACTGGCACGAGGTACATGCCCATGCGGCCACCCGCTTTACAGAAGGCCTGCGGGATTTGGGTATTCTGAAAGGCAGTGTGGACACCCTGATTCAAAAGGAAGTTGTTTCCCTGTTTTTCCCGCACGGCCTGGGCCACCTGGTGGGCCTGCGCGTGCGCGATACAGGTCATGCCGAACAGGCTACGCCAACTGTCTCTTTTGGCGCGCGCCTGCGGGTGGACATGCAGCTGGAGCCGGGACACCTGATAACCGTGGAGCCGGGCTTGTATTTCATCAAAGCCCTGCTGGAAGACCCAGAACAGAAGGCCAGATTTAAGGAAGACATCAACTGGCAGGAACTGGAGCAGTGGAAAGACATTGGCGGCGTGCGCATAGAAGACAACATCCTGATTACGGAAACCGCGCCCGACAACCTGACGGTTGCCGTACCGAAGCGGAAAGAAATTTAGCAGCAAAGAATCATTTAATAAAAAGCAGGCTTCAGGGCCTGCTTCTTTTTTTTACCCCGGTGCACGAAATGCAGCCGCCTTCATAATTAAGTAATTTTTGCTCTTGGGTTTCCGGTGTAATTTTGCAGTAATTTAATTAAACAGACCGTCTATTTATTGCCTTTTTATTGTCTTTCATTTTATAGTATCAAAAAAACAGTACACCAAAGCCAAACATTTACCGTTATGAAACTATTTTTATTTTCTATTTCCAACAAGAAATTATGGCGGCCGCTGGCCACTTTGATTTGCCTGCTGCTGGGCGCACCGTCCCTTCATGCTCAACTGCTGATAGACCTTACAGGCCCCACACCTACCTACACCCAAAACTTTGATGGATTTGATGGTACGGCCACCACGGTACCGACAGCTATGCCCGGCTGGACGCTTTCCGGCAATACCTTTCGTGGTGCGGGTTGCGGCGCCGGCTCCTCCGGTGGGATTTATGCATTCGGCACCGGTACCGATTTCGCGCTTGGTTATCTGCCCGCCAGCGGCAGCCCCAATGATACTTTTACGGCGCATGTAGCCTTTATGAACAGCACCGGCGGCACCATCACCGAGGTGACCATCGCTTACAACTTTGAGCGCTGGAAGCCCAACACACGGCTGAACGGCTTTTCTGTTTATTCCGACCTGGGCGATGTATCGGCGCTGAACCAGATTGGCGCTGGCATGACCGGCGCTGCCTGCACCGTTATTACTAATGCCAAGACCGTTACCCTTACCGGCCTGAATGTACCGGATGGCGATTCGTTTTACGTAGAGTTTCGCGGTGGCCGCGGCACGGGCACCGGTTCTTCCCAAGGCATTGCCATCGATGATTTCAGCCTGAGCGCCGAGGTATATTTTGCGCCAACCCTTACGCTGGATACACTTACCGATTTTGGTACCCTTTGCCTGGGAGATACTTCGGTCGCGCAGGTTATTCCGCTTACCGGCACCCACCTGACCGGCCCGGTAACCGTTACCTCCGCTCCCGGCTTTTTGCTGGCTACCAGTGCTACCGGCCCTTTCGAACCGGTACTGACCTTAACCCCCACCAGCGGCAGCCTGATGGAAGACATCTACGTGTTTTTTGCACCGGTTGCTGCCACTGCCTATACAGACAGCATCACCTTTAGCAGCAGCGATATGGAAGACCGGTATGTGGCTGTTACAGGCATGGGCAACGAGGTAGTGCCTACCATTACTATTGGCGGCTTCTTTGGGGCTGTATGCGAGGGAACTCCGGTAACCTTTACAGCAGAGGCCACCGACGAAGGTTCCTTCCCGGTATATACCTGGCTGGTGAATGGCGTACCTGCCGGCGCTACCGGCACCACCTATACTACGGATACCCTGCACGATGGCGATGTGATCAGCGCCACCTTGCTTTCTGATGTACCCTGCGCGGCAGATACCGCTGTGCTTTCCAACAGCATTACGGTGGATGTGCTGCCGGTCGTAACACCGGAAGTCACGATTACAGCCAGCCCGGACGGCGTTATCACGCCTGGCACAGCGGTAACTTTTACCGCCACCTTTAGCGGTGGCGGCGACATGCCCTTTTTCAACTGGCTGGTAAACGGTGTTTCTGTAGGCACAGCCGGACCTACCTTCACTACCAGCACATTGGCCGATGGCGATGTGGTACAGGCCGTGCTGTACACGGATGCGATGTGCGCCACAGCGGATTCTGCGCTGAGCAATGAGCTCACCATCATGGTTTCCGTAGGCGTGCCCGGTGTGCAGGCCCATGTTTTGGCTGTTTATCCGAACCCGGGTAATGGTACCTTCCTGCTGAAAGGACAACTGAACAGCGGCGCCACCACTGCAAAGCTGCTCATCACCAATGCGGTGGGCCAGACGGCTTTTACCGCTACCGTTCCACTCGTCAATGGCAACATCAACCAACAAATTGATTTGCACGAACTGCCTGCAGGCGTTTACCTGCTGAGCCTGGAAAGCGGTGCGGTACGGCAGCACCTGCGCCTGGTGATTCGCAAATAATAGCGAAGACTGTTATTTATTTAAAGAAAAAGTCCCGGCCGGTACGGCCGGGACTTTTTTTATTTCATACAGCACCAAGGCTGCCGTATCAAATCTTTAAGCCTGCGGGGAGGCCTGTCACAAAAAATCTTTCCCTACACCCTATTTTTACACCCTTTATGGAACGCATCAATTTTCTGGATTTAAAAGGGCAGTACCAAAGCATTAAACAAGACGTTCACGAGGCGATAGACGCCGTGATGGAACAAACTGCTTTTTCCGGCGGTCCGTTTGTAGAAAAGTTTGAAAAAGAATTTGCTGCCTGGAACGGCTCTGAGTACGCCCTGGGCGTTTCCAATGGCACCATCGCCCTGCAAATGGTGTTTCAGGCACTGGGCATCGGGCCCGGCGATGAAGTAATTGTGCCGGCCAATACCTTTATAGCCACTGCCTGGGGCGTAAGCCACGCGGGCGCCACGCCGGTGTTTGTGGACTGCACCGCCGAAGACTGGGAAATTGACCCGGAGAAAATTGAGGCAGCCATCACCCCAAAAACCAAAGCCATTGCCGGCGTGCACCTTTACGGACAAACCTTTAACGTGGGCGCGGTAAAAGCCATTTGTGACAAGCATCATTTGCACTTGGTGGAAGACTGCGCACAGGCGCACGGCGCTGAATTTGAAGGCGTGAAAGTGGGCAACTTTGGCGCTGCGGGCTGCTTTTCATTTTATCCGGGAAAAAACCTGGGTACCTATGGCGAAGGCGGCGGCGTGGTGACCAACGATAAAGCCTTGTACGACCACATGAGCCTGCTGCGCAACCATGGCAGCAAGGTGCGTTATTACCACGACATCATTGGTTACAACTGGCGCATGGGCGGCATAGAAGGTGCAGTGCTGAGCGTGAAATTGCCGCACCTGCATGGCTGGAACACGCGCCGCAAACAAATTGCCGGCCTGTACCGCGAAGGCATTATCCATAACGCCGTTACCCTGCAAAAGCTGCCCACCTGGGCCGATTCGGTATATCATTTGTTTGTCATTACCGTGCCCGACCGCGATGGCTTTATGGCCTGGATGAACGAGCATAATATTTACCCGGGCCTGCATTACCCCGTGCCCTGTCACCTGCAAAAAGCTTATGCGCACCTGGGCTACCAGGAAGGCGATTTCCCCAACAGTGAATACCTGGCCGGCCATTGCGTGAGCCTGCCCATTTATGCAGAGCTGAGCGACGAGCAGGTGGGTTACATTATTGACACCATCAACCACTGGCCCGCCCAATGATAAAACAGGGCTGGAGCATCGGCGTGCTTTGCTACAACGAAGCCGGAACCCTGCGTAAGGTGGTAACCGACGCTCATGCCTGGATGAAAGAGCTGGCGGCTGATTTTGAAATCATCGTAGTGGACGATGGCAGCACCGACGGTTCGCGCGAAATTGCTGCGGCACTTGGGCAGGAATTTCCGGAAGTAAAGCCGCTGCTGCACGAAGCGAATAAAGGCATTGGCGAGGCGCTGCATACTTTTTACGGCAATGCCGGCAAAGAGTTGGTGATGATGATTCCCGGCGACGGGCAGTTTGATTTAAGCGAGTTAAAAGCAGTGGGCGAGGTGCCACCGCACACGCTGATTTCTTTTTACCGGAAGGTAAATACCACCTACAGCCTTTATCGCAACGTGCTTTCGCTGTTCAATAAAAAGCTGAACGAATGGATGACCGGCCTGAACCTCAAAGACGTAAACTGGGTAAAGATTTACCGGCTGGAAGATTTGCGCAGCATTCCCATTGAATTGCGGAGCAGCCTGCTGGAAAGCGAAATCGTAGCCAAGCTCACTTATCTTGGCGTGAACGTTCGCGAAATTGAAAGCAAATACCTGCCGCGTACGCATGGCGTTAGCAAAGGTTCCAGCTGGAAGATTGTGCGCAAAGCACTCAAAGACACTGTACTGCTGGCCGGCATCATGCAACGCTTCCGGCGGCAACATAAAAAATAATTTCTACCGAATTTTTCAGGCATCATGTCAAAGAAAAAGCCAGCCATTAATACTCCTTCGCCTTCCGCAAATCCCGTGGTAGCAGATATGCCCCGCGTGCCTGCCGACCTGGTGAGCCCTTCCGTGTATGAAAACGGCAACTACCGGATGTTTTTTCTCCTGACAGCACTGCTCATTTTCATTGTCATGATAATGGTAACGCCGCAATATGGCGTTACCGGCGATGAAATCACGCAGTGGAATTACGGCAAGGCGGTCTGGAATTATTTCAAAACCTTCGGGGCAGATAAAACTGCGCTGGGCGGCATACACGATGCCTATATTGAAAAGAAAAAGCTGCAGTATTACGGCGGCTTTGTGGATGGCTTTTCAGCCATGCTTATAGACATCTTTAAACCCAAAGATGAATTCCTGCTGCGCCATTACTGGAACATGATTTTCGGTTTCCTGGGCATTGTGTTTACCGGATTGCTGGCGCGCCGCGTGGCCAACAACCGCTGGAGCGTGGGCCTACTGGCCATGATTTTAATTACGCTGACGCCCCGCTTCTGGGGGCACAGCTTCAACAATCCGAAAGACATTCCTTTTGCCACAACGAGCGTCATTGCGCTCTACATGATTGTGATGTGGCTGAAAGGGCTGGATAAGCTTTCCTGGCAACGCACCATCTTGCTGGGCCTGGCCATCGCGCTGTCGCTGAGCGTGCGGATTGGCGGCCTGCTTTTCCTGGCTTACCTCATCCTGTTTTACGCCTGGCAGGTCTGGCGTTTGAAGCTGACCGCAGATGTGGGCAAGCACATCAAGCACCTGGCCGTAGCGCTGCTCATTGGTTATTTTGGTTGCTGTTTGTTCTGGCCTTACGCGCTGGAAGCGCCGTTTTCCAATCCTTATGAAGCCTATAAGGTAATGGCGGATTACCCGCTGGGCATCCGCATGTTGTACGAAGGGCAGCTCAATTCCATTACCACCCTCAGCAACTGGTACGCGGTAAAAATGCTGGGCATCACAATGCCCCTGCTCCTGCTTATTGGCCTGGTACTGACGGTTGTTTTAATGTTTATCAAAGACGCACGCCGCACGTATCCTTACCTCTGGATGATTTTATTTGCCGCCGTTTTTCCGGTGGCTTACATCGTGTACAAGCACTCTGTGCTGTACGATGGCATCCGGCATATTTTGTTTGTGATTCCGCCGATGGTAGTCTGCACCGCGGTTTCCATACACTACCTGGTGGTTCGCTATCAACAGCAGCAGGCGGTGAAGTGGGTGGTGATTGCAGCAACGGTTTTGCTGGCCGCGCTGCCGGCGCGCTTTATGCTGGCCAATCATCCCAACCAGTATGTTTACTTCAACGAGCTGGTGGGCGGTGTGAAAGGCGCTTATGGGCATTACGAAACGGATTACTACATGAATTCGGTGAAGCAGGCCTGGAAGTGGCTGCTGCAGCACGATCCCAAAGTACGAAACGGCGTAGCACCCGGAGACAGCCTGCTGCTGGTCAGCAATACCATAGAGCCGGTTCAGGAAGCATATGGCCGTGCCGACCGGCCTAAATTACGTACGGCTTACAGCCGCTTTTATGAAAAGAATCAGCAGAACTGGGACTATGCCATTTACTATTCCCGCTTCCTGGATCGCGAGCAGCTGCAAAACGGTTATTTCCCGGACGGGAAAGCCATTCACGTGATAGAAGCAGACGGTGTGCCCCTGGCTGCGGTTTATAAAAATGATGCGGCACGGGATGGCTATAAAGGCTATCAGGCCCTGGAAGCCAAGAATTTCCCCCTGGCCATCGCGCACCTGAAGAGCGCCGCCGCACAATATCCCAAAGACATGGAATTGTGGGAATACCTGAGCCTGGCCTATGCCTACAGCAATCAGCTGGACAGCGCGCAATGGGCTATTGACCAATCACTGAAGGTGTCTTCGATCAGCAGTAACACGGTGATGCTGGCAGCGCAGATTTATTTTGGCGGGGCGCAGGCACTGGGCATGGCCGGTAATATACCCGCGGCGCAGGCAAGCGTTTCCAAAGGCATCAGCATCCTGCAGCACCTGGCCGAAGAAAAAGAAACCGGCACCGACGCCGATTTCGAATCGCAGGAACTGCAGCAAATCAATCAGCTGATACAGCAGGGGCAGCAGCTGAAAGGCGCTTTGCGGTAGCTGAGGTGCGGTGTGTAATCAGGGCTAAGGCATAAAATTATTGAAGTGCCGGAATGCCTGTGCAGGAATATCCTTTGCAAAAAATGTTTGCCCTTATTGAAAAGGCTATTGCGCCTTTCCCGAAAGCTGCCATGTTTGCGCTGCGCGAAAAGGGATATGATTCCTTGTTTGAGCAGCTGGTAGCCTGCATTCTTTCCATTCGTACCCGCGATGAAACTTCTTTACCGCTTGCCATTAAACTGTTTGAAAAAGCGCGTACCCCAAAAGAAATGCTGCTTTTTTCTTTTGAGGAATTAGCAGACTTCCTCTACGGCGCTACGTTCCCCGGACAAAAAGCCGCCGCCATCCTGGCACTATCGCAGGCAGCACTGGAAAACAAGGGTCAGTTGCCGGAAACCGAACAGTTTTTACTGGGCATCAAAGGCCTGGGGCCAAAATGCGTGCACCTGGCTATGGGCATTGCGCTCGGTACGCCGGCCATCAGTGTAGATGTGCATGTGCACCGTGTAGTAAATCGCTGGGGGCTGGTGCAAAGCAAAACGCCGGAAGCTACCATGGCCGCCCTGGAGCAAATAATACCCGGCCAGGACTGGATAGATGTGAACCGCCTGCTGATGCCTTTTGGCAAAAATATTTGCGTGGGTGTAAAGCCGTTTTGCTCGCGCTGCCCGGTGTATGAATGGTGCAAAAGAATTGGCGTTACCAGCCACCGGTAAGGCATTTTTAAACAGGTCCACCGTTTTAAACTACCGAGTCCTTGAAAACAATGCCGTGGTGTTCCAGCCGTTTTAGTACCGGCTTATAAACAGCCGGCATTGTAGGCACACACACGCCGGTAGGCAGGTTGCTGATTTTCTGATTCAGCATCAATTCGGTGAGTATGGCCATGGGCAGGCCCACGGTTTTGGCCATGGCGCTGCGGTTGCCGCCTTCGCCTTCCAGAATCATGGTGCTCGTCATGTGGTGCCGCTGACCGCCCTGCTCGTATTCCATTTCGTGGGCCATCACCACCATATCTTTTTCATCCGGACCCAGCTCCCATTTACGCAGCAGGATTTCTTCCAGTGCGCTGCTGCTGTTGGTAGCCTGTCCGCTCAGCGGCTCGGCATCAAAAATGCCCAGCCAGGCCAGCAGGTTCATGATTTTACCGTCGGCCTGTTCTCCCAGCTTTTGTGCCACATGCTGGCGCAGACCGGCAGCGTTTCCATTTTCAAAATTGCTTTTATAGGCCAGCCATTCCGTAGCGTTTTTGAAAGCAGGCAGGTTATCGTCCAGCTCCGTAAGGCCCAGGTCTATAAGCGCGCGCCAGCCGCAGATAAAATCCGGGTAGCGCAGGGTAGCGCGCATAAAGGTATTGGTGTCGTGTGTCTGATACAGATCCAGGTAGTGCAGGCTGTCGCGGTTGGGATAATAACCCAGGTTGCCCAGGCCGTTGATCTTTACTTTTTTCTTGGGATCGAAAAGGTTTTTGTAATCCAGCTGCACCGGTTTTTTCCGTTGTAGAAATTCGGCCCCGGCCATACCGGCTGTGAGCACATTGCGCGGGTTCCAGCTAAATTTATAATGCCAGGGGTTGTCATCATCTGCAGGGGCTACCAGGCCGCCGCAATAGCTTTTAAAGCAGCAAAGGCTGCCGCGTACTTTCTGAATGCTGTGAATAATCTGGCTGGCGGTCATGTGATCGATGCCGGGGTCCAGGCCCATTTCACACATAAACAGCAGGTTTTTTTCTTTAGCTGCCGCATCCAGGGATTTCATTTCCGGGCTTACATAAGAAGCGGTAATAAGATTTTTACCAAAATCCAGACAATCTTTTGCCAGCAGGTAATGCAGGTGTGGCGGCATGAGGCTCACCACCATATCTGCTTCCTGTACCAGTGGGCGCCGCTCCTTATCATTGGTGATATCTATCGCAGCTGCCCGGCCATTGGGGTGATGGCCTAATTTTTCCATAATGGCTTGTTCGCTGCCATCGGCCACCACAATTTCCCATTTGTGGCGCTGGGCGCAAAGCAGCAGATATTCTATCAGATACGTGGATGACTTGCCGGCACCGGCTACCAAAACCCTGGTCATAAGCAAAACTGGTGATTATCTGTACAAATGTAACTCCTGGCCGCATTGGCGCCATGTATTAAATTAAATCCTCCAAAACCTTGTAACCCAAAAACCAAATCATAATGGAAAACACAAATCACGAACCCAACCAAACCACTGATCGCAACCGCTGGCTTACCGGCATGTTTAAAGACCGGGAAAGCGCAGAAAGAGCCTATAACGCCATGCACACACGCGGCTATGCTGCAGACGATGTGGACATCGTGATGAGCGACGAAACACGCAAGAAGTATTTTGACAAAAACGATGATGATCAGACAGAGCTGGGCAACAAAGCGCTGGAAGGCGCCGGCGCAGGCTCTGCCATTGGCGGTACCCTGGGCGCGATTGCAGGCGTAATTGCCGCTGCCGGTACCAGCCTGCTTATTCCCGGGCTGGGGCTGATCGTTGCCGGGCCACTGGCTGCCGGCCTTGCCGGTGCCGGCGCCGGCGGGCTTACGGGGGGCATTATCGGCGCCCTTATTGGCCGTGGCATTCCGGAAGAGCGCGCCAAGGTATACGACGAAGGCGTGCGCAATGGCCGCATCGTTATGGGCGTGCGCCCGCGCTCAGATGAAGATGCTGAATACCTGGAAAACGAATGGCGCAACAATCAGGGAGAAGAAATTTACCGCTAGCCTTCCGGTAACTTCTATCATTAAATAATAATAACCGGTTGGGCACTGTTGTGCCCAACCGGTTATCTAAAACAAGATAGCATGAAACAAAAAATAACCCTGCTGGCATTGTCCGCCATCCTGGGACTCGCCGCCTGCCAGGAAACCAACAAGCAGGAAAATACCACCGGCGATGCAGATACCGCCGTTCTGAAAGATCACGACAACGATAAAAGCACCGTTACCAGCAACGACCTGGGCCAGGCAAATTCCGCCAACGATGCGGCTCCGGCTGCCTGGAGCTGGGAAGGACTGGACTGGAAATCGCCGATTGTAAAGTACGATGAAGTGAAAAGCGACGAGGTGGCGGTGCGCGGCAACGACCAGTATGGTATTTACGAACTGGATGAACGGGTGTTATTTGATAAAGACCAGGCTACGCTGCGCAACACGGCCCAGGCGCATCTGGACAAGGTACTGGCCAGTATCAATCAGCGCTATCCCAATGCCCACATCGGCATTTTTGGCTTTACAGACAGCACCGGCTCGCAGCCTTACAACAAGCAGCTTTCCGAGCAGCGTGCGCAGGCGGTAAAACAATACCTGGCCAGCCATGGCCACCTGGATGCAGATCGCATCTCGGTATCCGGCTACGGCGAAAACAAACCGGTGGCTTCCAACGCTACCACCGCCGGACGGCAGGAAAACCGCCGGGTGCAGATTGTGGCGAAAAAATAAAGGATCTCTGATGTCCGTAAAAAAGTGGCGCTCCGGCGCCTTTTTTTATGAAGCGACAGTTCAGGGGAAAGCAAAGCTTTCAAAGTTCCGGGTGATCTTTAAAAATATTTTTCCACCATTGTGTACGGCGTAGTGCGCGCCCGGGCCAAATTTGCAGGCAGGGGGAATGATTTTTGCTTTGTCCCGCATAGCACCACAAACTGCAAATCCTTTGAATAAAATTTTAAAGCGCACGCTAAAAATCGTTGGCTGGATAGTGGGCAGCGTTGTGCTGCTGCTGTTGCTGGTGATTGTGCTGATACAGATACCCGGCGTGCAGAATTTCGCGAAAAATCAAATCGTTTCCTATCTCCATAAAAAGATTGGAACCGAAGTGCGTATAGACCGCCTTGCCATCGGCTTTCCTAAAACCGTGATCCTGGAAGGGGTTTATTTTGAAGATCAGCAGGGCGATACCCTGCTTTGGGGCCATAAGCTGAAAGTGGATCTGACCATGTTTAAGCTGCTGAAAAGTGAGGTGGAGATCAATGAGGTGGCGCTGGATGGCATCCGTGCAAAAATTTACCGCCGGGAAGGCGATACCGCTTTCAACTATCAGTACATTGTCAATGCTTTTGTAACCGAACAGAAAAAGCCGGTGGATACCACTTCATCGCCCATGAAGTTTGATGTAAAACGGGTGGATTTGCACAACGTAACCGCTTCTTTTTTTGATTACCAATCGGGCACCGATATGTACGCGGCGATTGGCGATTTTAATACGCGCATCAAACTGTTTAACCTGGACTCCATGGCTTTCCATGTGCCGGAGTTTAGGCTAGATGGCCTGGTGGCGCGCATCTATCAGCACCGGCCTATTGTAAAGCCGCGTTCTACAGCCGAAGTGGTGCAAAATACTACGGCGCCGGCCAGTCCCTTGCACCTGAAGCTGGGCGATCTAAACCTGAAAAATATAGATTTTGATTTTAAAAACGACGTGTCGGCTTTTCAGGCTACCACCAAAGTGGGCCTGCTGGATGCAAAGGTGGAGTCTCTGGATGTGGACAGCCTGAACTTTCACCTGAGCCAGCTAAAGCTGGATAATTCCAAAACGCTCATTGTAATGGGCAATACCAGCCATAACGAAGAGCTGGAAAAGCAGGTGGAAACCACTGCCGAAGCACAGGCCAGCCTGCCCTGGGATTTTAAGGTGGATGTGCTGGACCTGAATAACAACGACCTGAAATTTGACAACAACACAGAGCCCCGGCAACCGAAAGGCATGGACTATGCCCACCTGGGTGTGGCCGGTCTTACCCTGCATGGCAACGATCTGGCTTTTAACCCTTCCGAATATCGGGGCACCATTACAGAAGGCCATTTTTATGAGCAAAGCGGTTTTGAGCTGAAGCAGCTAAAAGCGGATTTCTTTTACAACGAGCAGGGGGCTTACCTCAATAACCTTTACCTGGAGACGCCTAAGACGGTTTTGCGGCGCAAGCTGGCTGCTACCTGGCCCTCTCTTGCCGCGCTTACTACCGATATCAGCGCTATGGGCCTTATAGCAGATTTGGAAGACAGCCGCGTGGCACTCAGCGATGTTTTGATTTTCGCGCCCATGCTGGCTGGTCAGCCGCCATTCTATCGCAACGAAAATGCCGTGTTTGACCTTGCCCTGCAGGCGCGTGGTTATGTGCGCGATTTGGAAATAGAAAAGCTGTACTTGCGCGGTATGTCGCACACCGAGGTAAATGTGGCCGGGCGCATACAGGGTCTTCCGAATCCCGACCGCACTGTTTACAACCTGAATATCGCCAACCTGCAAAGCACCCAACACGACCTTAGCCGACTGCTGCCGCCCGGCACCCTGCCACCTGACATCCGCCTGCCCGAAGCCTTTGCTGCCCGCGGCACTTTTGCCGGCGCCCTGGAAAACTTTAATACCCGCCTGTTTGTAAATACCAGTCGCGGAACTGCCGATGTGGCCGGCAATGTGCGGGGCATGGGCAAATCCTATAACCTGGCGATAGGCGTAGGCAATCTGGACCTGGGCTATATTTTAAAGCAGGAAAAAACAATAGGTCGCGTTACCGCGCAGGTGCATGCCAATGGCACCGGCTTTGACCCCAAAACTATGGTAACCACAGCATCGGGCAGGGTAGTGAGCGCGGGTTACAATGGCTATACTTACCGGAATCTTGCTTTTAACGCCCGGCTAAACAGGGGCAACGCGGTAGTGGCTGCCAACATGCGCGACCCCAACCTGGCTTTTAAGCTGGATGGAAACGCACAGTTTAAAGGCGATTATCCCGCGGTGCAAATGGACCTGATGCTGGATAGCATAGACCTGCAGGCGCTGGGCTTTTATAAGGATGATTTCCGCGCGCATGGCCGTGTAATAGCCGACCTCAGCAACACCAATCCTGATGCACTGGAAGGAACCGTTGACATTTCAGATATTGTTCTGGCCACGCAGGGCCGCCGGATGCTCACCGATACCGTCAGCATCGTAGCAGCCAATACAGACACGGGCAAAATCATTGACGTACGATCGGATGCCCTGGTGGCCCACCTGAGCGGACAATACAAACTGACCGAGCTGGGCACCGCTGTGCAGCAGGTCATTAATAAATATTATGCGCTGCCGGGCACGCCTGCTACACCGCTTACCGCCCCGCAGGTATGGGCGCTCAACGCCAAAGTGCTGCCTTCTGACTTGCTTTTTTCGCTGGCCCCGCAATTGCGCGGTACCGATACCATTGATGCCAATGTGGCTTTTAATTCGCAGCAGCAGGATATGCGCGTGCGCGTCACGGCGCCCCGTATTGTTTCGGGTACCAACAGTATAGACAGTTTAAATCTGGTTGCCCATACCGGCGAGGCGCTTACCTACAACCTGAGTGTGCGCGGCGCTGGCAACCCGCAGTTTCACCTGTTTAGTACCAGCGTAAATGGTGCGCTTGATACCAATACCCTTACCGCCAATATAGATACCAAAGATGCCGGCGGAACCTCGCAATACCACCTGGGGGCCGACATGCGCCTGCTGCAGGACAATACCTACCATATAGCGCTGAAGCCGGATCTGCTGCTGGATTACGAACAGTGGCAGGTAGCAGGTGATAACTATATTGAATACAGGCCCGAAGGCCTGATAATCAATAATTTTTCTATCAGCAATGGCGGGCAGTCGCTAAGCGCTGCCAGTCAGTCGCTGACCACCACTGCCCCTATTGAGGTGAATTTTCAGAACTTCCGTATTGCCACCCTCACCCGTATTGCAGCGCAGGATTCGCTCTTGCTGGATGGCCTCATAAATGGCCGGGCCGCTTTAGAAAACCCCACCACACAGCTTTCTTTCAATGCCGATATGCGCATAGACGGCCTGAGCTATAAAAAAGATACAGTGGGTAATCTGGCAATAAAAGCAAATAACGAACGCAAAGACGCCATTGACGCACAGGTGGTCCTGACCGGCAACAACAATGATGTGCAGCTTGGCGGCCTTTACTATACCGCCAACCAGCATCTGGATATGAACCTGGCCATCAACAACCTGGACCTGCGCACCCTGCATGCCTTTGCGCCGGATCAGATAGATTCTGCTGGTGGCAGCCTGAAGGGTAATGTGACCATTGCCGGCAGCACTACAGAACCCAAGCTGAATGGTGCCGTGCATTTTGAAAATGCCTTTGTGGCGCCAACCCTGCTGGGCGAGCGCTTTGCGCTTTCAGAAGAAGAAATTGCCATCAATAACACCGGCATTCACCTGGGCACCTTTAGCCTTGCCGATTCTGCCAACAACAAGGCCACCATTGCCGGCGATGTGCTGACCACTGATTTTAAAGACTACAGTTTTGATTTGAAAGTGCGTGCCGACAGCTTCCGCGCGGTAAATGCCAGCAGGGGGCAGACAGAGCGCCCGTTCTATGGCGAGCTTTACCTGACAACGCAGCTGGATGTTTCCGGAGATATGAACCTGCCGGTGGTGGAAGGCAATTTGCGCATCAATAAAGGCACAGACTTTAAAGTCGTTTTGCCCTCCAACGACCCGGAAGTGCAAAGCAGGGTGGGCGTGGTCAAGTTTGTAGACATTAACCGGCCGCATGACACCGTTACCTTTGCCAACGCGGATAAAGACACGGCACAGATAAAAGCAAAGGGCATAGACCTGAGCGCTAATATCATGACAGACAGCGGCGCGCTTTTTACCGTGGTGATTGATGAACGCAATGGCGATGCCCTGAAGCTGCGTGGCAGCGCCAACCTGAACACCACCATTGACAAAAGCGGTAAAGTAAGCCTTACCGGCACTTATGTGCTTAGCGAAGGTTCTTACCTGCTGACGCTCAACTTCCTGAAACGCCAGTTTGCCATCGTTTCCGGCAGTACCATTACCTGGAACGGCGACCCTACCGATGCCACGGTGGATGTAACAGCTGCTTACAATGCCGACATCCCGCCCATAGATCTGGTATTGCACCAACTGGCCGGCGACAACCAAAGCGAGATTAACCGGTACAAGCAAAAGCTGCCTTTCCAGGTATTATTAAGCATGAAAGGACAGTTGCTGAAGCCTGTTATCACTTTCGACATTGTGTTGCCCGAGCGTTATGCCTCCCAATGGCAGGACGTAAGCGCGAAACTGGAACAGGTACGCAACGACCAGAGCGAGCTGAACAAACAGGTGTTTGCCGTGCTGTTACTGAATCACTTTGTAGATGAAAACCCTTTTGAAAGCGCAGCAGCCGGCGGCAGCGTAGCCGAGCAGTTTGTGCGCCAGAGCGCCAGCCGCATCCTTACCGATCAGCTAAACCGCCTGGCAGGCAACCTGATACATGGCGTAGACCTGACCTTTGGCGTAAACAGCGGGCAGGATTACAGCACCGGCACCCCCGGCGAACGTACCGACCTGACGGTGGGCCTCAGCAAGCGCCTGCTCAACGACCGCCTGTCTGTGAATGTAGGCAGCAGCTTTATGCTGGAAGGCCCTGCACAAAGCAATCAGCAGGCCTCCAATATTGCCGGCGATGTAAGCGTGGATTATCAGCTTTCAAAAGATGGCCGCTACCTGGTGCGCGCTTACCGCCGCAACGAATATGAAAGTGTAACCGAAGGGCAGGTCATTGAAACCGGGGCTTCCTTTATCTTTAAAATAGAATATAATAACTTCCGGGAATTTTTCTGGAACCCCGATAAAAAGAAAAAGAAGTAGCACCTGCCCCAACCTCCAAACCAAATTCCAAACCCTCCGTGAACCGCACCTCTGCTATACTTTGCTTTTTGCTGACCTTACTGCTTTTTGCCTGTAGCCCCACGCGCAAGCTACCCAAAGGCGAAACGCTTTACGATGGCGCTACCGTGAAAGTGGAAGGTACTTCCAAAAACGAAAGGAAATCGATTTCTTCGGAGCTTGAAGCGCTGGTGCGGCCCCGGCCTAACAAGAAGATACTGGGCTTCCGCTATAAGCTGTTCTTTTATAATCTGGTGGATACGGTGACTGGCAAAGGCCTGCGCAACTGGGTACGCAACAAACTGGGCGAACCGCCTGTACTGGCCAGTCAGCTGGACCTGGAAAACAACCGGAAGATCATGGTAAACCGCCTGGAAAACGACGGTTATTTTCATGCTACGGTAGAAGCAGACACGCAAACCAAAAAGAAAATTACCCGCGCCTATTTCACGGCGGTGCCGGGGCCACAGTATAAAATAAAAGACGTGTACTGGCCCGGAGACAGCAGTGTGCTGGCCCTGCATATAGACAGCCTGAAAGATAAAACACTGCTGGAAAAAGACAAGCCTTATGATTTGAACGTTATTAAGGAAGAGCGCATCCGCATAGACGCCGGCCTGAAAGACAAAGGCTTTTTCTTTTTTAACCCGGATTATCTGCTGATGAAAGTGGACAGCACCGCCGGTGAGCATCAGGTGGATATTTACGTTACCATAAAAGACGGGCTGCCTGAAAATGCACAGTATCCCTACTTAATCAATAACATCTGGGTGTATGCAGACTACACGCTGGAAAAAGACTCGCTGCTGGCTACGGTACCTGATGTGTTTGAAGACGGCTACCACATTATTCAGTCTGAGCCGCTGTTTAAAAACAAAATGTTCAGCCGTACGCTGGTATTTAAACCATACGAAGTGTACAACCGTACCGACCACAACCGCTCGCTCAGCCGCCTGGTAAACCTGGGCGTTTACCGTTTTGTAAAAGCCCGGTTCGAAGAAGTGGATACCACCGGCCACTACCTGGATCCCTATTACTTTCTGACGCCCCTGCCCAAGAAAAGCTGGCGGGCGGTACTTACCGGGCTTACCAAAAGCAACAACGCCACCGGCTCGGAAATCAGCATCCGCTGGGCCAACCGTAATTTTTTTAAAGCAGCCGAGCAGTTCACCTTCACCGCCTATTACGGTATTGAACAGCAGGTAAGCGGCAATTACAAAGTAGCCACCAACCGCTTTGGCGGAGATGCCACGCTGCTGATACCTCGCATTCTTGGCTTCTGGCAGTTTGCCAGGAACAGCGCTTATGTGCCCCGCACCCGTTTTAATCTTGGCTACGAGTATTACAACCGGACCACCGAATATTCATTGCAATCCTTTCGGGCTAATTACGGCTTTCAATGGAAACCACGTATCACCACCGAGCACCTGTTCAACCTGATTTCTGCCAACTATGTCATGCCTTCCAATATTCAGCCCGATTTTCAGGCGCGGTTGGATACCGACATGGTGCTGGCGCGAACCATTGAAAAGCAGTTTATTCTGGGGCCCAATTATAATTACAACCTCAACCAGCTGGCTGCGCCCAATGACCGGCTGCACAACTTTTTCCTGAACGTGAATATAGATGTGCCGGGAAACATTCTGGGGCTGGTAACGGGCTCTACCCTCCATGCCGAGAAAAGAGGAAAAGTAAAGATTTTTGACGCCGATTTTGCGCAATATGCCCGCTTGGAACTGGAAGGCCGGCACTACTGGCAGTTCAGCGAGCGCTCTAAAACCACCATGCTGGCATCGCGGCTGCTGCTGGGCTATGGCAAGCCGTATGGCAACAGTTTTGAGTTGCCTTTCATTAAATCATTTTTTATTGGCGGCGTTAATTCCCTGCGGGGCTTCCATGCGCGCAGCCTGGGGCCGGGCACTTATTATGTACGCAATTTCAAGGATGGCGGCATTATTCCGGAACAGCCCGGCGATATGAAACTGGAGGCCAATACCGAGCTGCGTGCCAAGCTGGTGAGCGTAATACATGGCGCCGTGTTTGTGGATGCCGGCAACATCTGGACGCAAAATGAAGACCCCGCCCGCCCGGGTTCCCAGTTTACCGGCAAGTTTCTGAATCAGCTGGCGGTAGATGGCGGCGTAGGTATCCGCTTAGATATCAGCTTCCTGGTGCTGCGCCTGGATCTGGCCATGCCCCTGCGCAAACCCTACCTTACCGGCGGCCCTGCCTGGGTGTTTGATCAGATAGATTTTGGCAATCCGGAATGGCGGAAAGAAAACTTAATACTGAATCTGGCCATCGGTTATCCGTTCTGATTCCGGCTTATCTTTCCGGTACTTTATGAATGCCATTGCCCTTCACTTTCAAAACCACTGGCGCCGGTATGTGCGCTGGTTGTTGTGGGCGCTGGCCGTGCTTTGCCTGCTGTTTTTGCTGGCCTGGGCTATTCTGGCCTGGTACATCCGCACGCATAAACAGGAGCTGTTGCAAAAGCTTACCACCTCTCTTAGCGAGCAAACCGGTGGCACGGTGGCTGTAAAAGATCTGAGCCTGACGCTTTGGGAAGATTTCCCGCACATGGCCATTTCCCTTACCGATGTGTCGCTGCACGACAGCCTGTACAGCAGGCACGGCATAGACCTGGCCAACATCCATCAATTGTTTTTGCGCACCGGCGTGGTAGGCCTTGTTACCCGAAAGATCAACGTGCGGAAGTTTATTCTGAAAGGCGGCAGCATTCATCTTTTTACAGACAGCACCGGCTATTCCAATAAGTACCTGCTGCAATCGCGCGATACCACTAAAAAAAAGCGCAGGGATGTATTCGTCAAGGCATTTTTGCTGCAAGACATAGACCTGACCATCAGCGATGTGCCCAAGAATAAAAATTATGCGCTGCACATTAATGCTTTGGAAGGCAGGGGTAGAAAAAGAGGGCAGCTGCTGCACTACCGGCTGCAGACTGACCTTTTTATCGGCGGCCTTGGTTTTAACCTGGCAGCCGGCGAGTACCTGGAAAATGCAGTGGTAAGCGGACCGATGCAGGTAGATGTGGATCAGGATAAAAAAGAAGCCCTTGTCCACAGCAAAGAATTAAACATTGGCAACGTGCCGCTGACCATAGCGGCAAGATTTAATTTTAAAAGCAGGCCGGCTGTTTATGAAATTCATCTTTCCGGTAAAGCCATACCCTTTGAACAGGCTAAGAAATGGATTACCAAAAAGATTCGCAGCAAGCTGGAACTCGTTTCCCTGGAAAACCCCATTGCCATGACCTGCGACCTTTCCGGCCTGATGAAGTTCCGGGATACGCCCATCGTGCACGTTACCTGGCAGGTAAAAAACAACATCCTCTCTACAGAATACGGAGATTTTACCGCAGCAAACTTCAGCGGCGATTTTACCAATCAGCTAAAACAAGGCGGCTGGCACAACGATCCCAACAGTGGCGTGCGCATCCTGCAATTCACTGGTAAAATCAGCGGTATTCCGCTGGAAATAGATACCCTGCAGGTGGAAAACCTGATTTACCCGCTTGTGACCCTGCGCGTGCGTTCCAGTTTCTCCGCTACACAGGCCAATGAGATTGGCGGGCCGGATTTCCCGTTCCGGTTTACCGGCGGCACGGCAGCGGCAGACATCCGCTACCGCGGCGGCGTGCGCAGCGACGATACGCTTTACCCGCAGCTAAACGGTTATGCCCGCATCCGGGACGTGGCTTTCGTGTACGTGCCCCGCGGCATCAGTGTTACGGGCGTCAACAGCCTGCTGCTGCTGCAGGGCGATGACCTTTACCTGCGCGATGTAAACATCAGCACCCATGCCGGCAGCGTGCAAATGGAAGGCAGTGCCCTGCATTTCTTCCGGTTTTATTTTACCCAGCCCGGAAAAGTAGCCCTGCGCTGGCGTGGCGCCAGCAATTACATTGATTTGAGCATGCTGAATGCTTTTATTGGCAGGCCCAAATTTCTGTCGAACGGCAACCGGGCGCCGGCGCGCCGGCGTACCAACAAACTGGCTGTTGCCGCAGCGCAGCTGAACCGTGTGCTGGACGAATGCACGGCAGACCTGGGCGTTAATTTCAAACAATTAAAGTACCGTCAGTTTACCGCCGGAAACGTAAAGGCCAAAGTGCTTTTAACTGCGGATGCCATCACCGTTCCGGAACTGAGCCTGAACCATGCAGGCGGGTCTATTGATGCGAAAGCGCAGGTGGCGCAGCAGGGTGCCCGGAATCCCTTTACCATAAGTGCGCAATTGCGGCAGGTAGGCGTATCGGCTCTTTTTAAAGCCTTCGAAAATTTTGGCCAGGATGCCATTACTTCAGAAAACCTGAACGGCCGCCTGACGGCCGGTGTAAATGCTACCGGCATCATGAGCGCCGGCGGGCGGGTACAGCCAAAATCCGTAAACGGTACCGTGCGGTTTACGTTGGAAAATGGACGGCTTTACCAGTTTGGGCCGTTTTTAAAGATTGCCAAATTCGCTTTTAAAAAACGCGGGCTGGACGATGTACACTTTGAAAAGCTGGAAGACATGCTGGAGTACCGGAACGGTAAGATAATTATTCCGCCGCTGCACATTCAAAGCAGCGCCTTTAATATGCTGGTGCAGGGCGTGTATGCGCCGCCCAACGGCACCAACATTGCCATTACCCTGCCGCTCGGTAATCCCAGCGGCAGCAGCCGCTGGAAGCGCAAAGGGAAAGTAGGGCCGGGCATTGTGCTGAACCTTATAGCGCGCGATGGCGAAGACGGCAATGTGAAAATAGGCTGGGATGCTTCTAAAAGAGGCAAGAAGCAGGCCGCTGAAATGTTTGATGCAGACAGCACCGGGCAGGGGCCGCGCTGATAAATAAGTGCGGTTTTCTAATTGAAACAAAATCCCTGGCTGGTCGTCCGGAATAGAAGCGGGTTCCACTAATTTTGTAGCCTTCCGATAACCGGTGTCCTTCCCGGCCCGTTTCCTACCCTTTAGGCATGTTGATTTTTAAACAATTTAGCTTCGATTCCGCTCACTACCTGCCCCATGTGCCCGATGGCCACAAATGCAGGGAAATGCATGGCCACACCTACCGCGTGCTTTTCTGGCTGGAAGGCCCGCTGCAGTCACACCTGGGCTGGGTAGCCGATTTTGGCGAAGTCAAGCAAATCATTGCCCCGGTGATAGACCGTATAGACCATAAAGTGCTGAATCAGATTGAAGGCCTGGAAAACCCTACCTGCGAGCTGATTGCCGTTTGGCTGTGGCAGCAGGTAAAGCCCCGCCTGCCGCAACTGGCCAAAATAGAGCTGCATGAAACGCCCACCTCCGGCGCCGTGTACGAAGGCCGGTAGGGGCGCTTAGTTTATTAATACGGCTTCCGGCTTTATACCACTGCTTTGCCTGCCTGCAACCGGCTGCTGCGCCAAAACAGAATGATTCCTGTAAGTACCAGCAGGGTAGAAATAATTTCGGCCTGGGTGGGCTTTATAAAACCAAGATCATACGTGGTATTTACCCGAATCAGCTCCACGAAAAACCGTTCTATGCCCATGGCTATTAAAAACAGGGCAAACATCTGCCAGGGTTTCTTCAGCTTTTTGCGTACGGCCCAAAGCAGCAAAAACAAAAGCACACAGGCTACCGTTTCATAAAGCGGTGTGGGAAACACAGCTACCGGCAGCACCGAGCAATAATCGCCCGTACAACCGGCCACCGGCATACCTTCATTCAGTACATTGTGGGCATAGTTTTGGGCCACAAAGCTGCGCGGCAGCCAGCCGGGTGCAGCTACAAACGCGTGCTGCGTCTGGGTTTGCTGCAGGAAGGGAATCACTGCGCCGCGCGGGGCTTCGGTTAAAGTGCCGTCTGCCTGTGTTACATAAGCGCTGTTGTAAATGCCCCAGTCGCCATCGCCGCTTAACTGGCAACCCAGGCGGCCCAGTCCGTAAGCCAGCAGGATGGCCGGGGCTGCGGCATCGGCCAGGTGGGCAAAACGTATTTTATGTTTTTTAGCGAAGAAATAAAATACGGCAGTGGCCGCCAGGAAACCGCCGTAAAAGGTAAGGCCGCTGGAAGAGGTGAGGCTGCCAATGGGGTCTGCAATAAACTGATCCCAGGTTTCCAGCGCATTAAACACTTTGGCGCCGATGATGCCGGCCACGGCCGCAATAAGCACCACCTCGCCAATGCGCTGATGCGGATAAACAGCTACTTTTTTGGTGACGGGTTTGGTGCGGGTTGCCTTCTTGCCGTCGCGGTACTTTAAAAAGCCCAGAAGGGCTGCCACCACAATGCCGGCCAGCAGGTGGCCCCGTGTAGAAAAAAGGTAGCTGGCCGGGTCTGGCGCAATTTCCTGCCAATGACCGAAAAAGCCGCCTACTTTAAATCCCAGTACAAAACCGCCGAGGGCAGAAAGCAGCACATCACCGGTGGTGGCAGGGCGGCCTTCTTCAATGGTCTTTACTTCCGGCTGCATCAGCCCGGCTGCTTCCTTACGCTTCAGTTCGCGTATCAGCACCATGCTGGCAGCTATAAAGGCCAGCGCCACCATCAGGCCAAAGGTCTTAAAGAGCGCCATCCATTCGGGCGGCCAGGCGCCGGTGATGCCATGAATCAGGTATCGGAAGTCTGGAAACATAAGTAGCAAATTGGCGCAAAGATGCGGTAAGCGTTCTGAAAACCAGCAGAAAATGGTCTTTTCCATTCATGGCCAGCCGTTATCTTTGACATTCTAAAACCTATTTAATTTATGCTTAAAATCGGGGACGAGTTCCGCCATAAATTTCGTTATACGCAGGAAGATGTGGACGCGTACGCCCGTGTCAGCGGCGATACCAATCCCTTACACACAGACGCCGAGGCGGGTAAGGCCAGCATGTTTGGCCGCAATATCATGCACGGCTTTCTGGGCGCCAGCGTGTTCACCAAAATTTTTGGCGCGCTTTGGTATGCCGATGGCCATGTGTACCTCAGCCAAAGCATGAAGTGGCTGAAGCCTATGTTTGTGGATACGGATTACGAAGCCGTGGTGCGCGTGAAGGAAACTTTCCCGGAGAAAAACCGCATCACGTATGAATGCGCTGTTTATGACGCGGCTACCGGCGAGCAGACAATCACCGGCGAAGCAACGCTGATGAACAAGAAGCAGTATGTGTGGGAAAAAGAAGAAGCCTGATTTTTTCTGGCAGGAAAAAAGGCGCAGCCAATGGCTGCGCCTTTTTTATGCGCGCTATCCGGCACGCCTTATCTCTAAGGGCTTACCGGTATTTTGACCTGTAAAAGTTCATATAGGCAGGCAGGTCTTTATCGTGGCGCAGCTTGCCCAGGTTTTCTTCGGAAATGATGAAAATCTGGTACTCGTCCGGCTTGTATTCACGCGTTATATCGGGCGTGGATTTAAATGTATTAAAATAGCTTTTTGCCTGCGCAGCATTGTTGAAAGGGCCCGCTACAATAATACCGCTGTTGCCACTTAGCATATACACGTTGTTTTCCAATGCCTGCCCGGAAAATTTCAGCCGGTTAAAATCTCCCAGTGCAGCTTTCAGGCCCATGGTTTTTGAAGCCATTTCCGGAAAAGAAAAAACAAAATAATGCGGTGCCGCAGCCTTGTAGGTAAAGCTGGCAGGTACGGCAGCCACAGCCGGTGCCGCTATACTATCGGCAGGCAGGGCGGCCGTGGCCGCGGTGGCAGGAGCAGCCGGCACAGCAGGCGTAGCGGGCGCCTCTGCTTTTCTTTTCTGAATGAAAAGCAGCACCTGTTCTGCCCATCCGCGTAAAGAATCGGAAGGGTTTTCTTTAATGAAGGCTTTCAGCAGCGAGTCGGCATCGTTGTATTGGCCCTGACCGGCCTGCGCCATGGCTTTTACCACGGTAAACTTATGGTTGTATGCCGGATCATTGTAGCGCGCCTCACCCAGATTGGCCTGCGCAATGGTTTGGGCATACTGGCGCTGCTGCAGCAATTGGTACGTAGCTTCATAATAAGCGCCTACCGGCACAGCAGGTGCCTCACCTGCTTCCGGGCTGCTGCCTGCTGCCGGCCTTACCAGAGACGCCCAGTGCGAGCCGCCATACTGGCTGAGCAGTTGCTGGCTCAGCGATTGCGCCGCTGCCATATTGTTTTGGCGCAGCGCCATCTGGTAGCGCAGGTACAGCGCTTCTGCTTTGTGCGGGTGCGCCGGGAAGCGTTGTTCCAGCGTATCCAGTGCCTGAGCGCCCTGCGTGTAATCATCTAATAAGTTGACGTAGGCGGTGGCCAGATCTACATAAGCGCGCTGCAGTTGGGTGTTTGCTTTTTGCTTTTGTTCTTCCGAATTGGGGATAAGGGCATACAGGCTGGCTTCGGTAGGAAGGCCGTTTTCATCCAGTTCCACGTCGCTGCCTGCCGTAGCGCTCCCGGCAGTGCCGCTACCCGCTGCAGGCGTGGCCGGGGTAACGCCACCCCGTATGGCAGCGGCGCGTCGCCAGTTGTCTGTCAGCGGACGGTTGCCCCATTTGCGTTTAAATTCCAGCTCGCCCGATTGCACCATGGCAGGATTGCTGAAGTACCAGCTCAGGCCGCCGGTGGCAGGTGTACTGCCGCCGCCTGTGCTGCCTGCAGCAGCCACCGGATTTTCCGCACTGGATACGCTGTCTTCCCGCTGCTTTTCCAGCGCGCGGATGTGGCGGCGCACTACCGCTAACTGTTCTTTTTCGCTAAGGCGGGAAAGGGCCAGCAGGCTGTCCTGATGTGCAATATTGGAAAGGGGGGCCGTGATCTTTTTCAGGGAAGCGCCGCGCTTTACCGCTTTTTCCACCAGCGTATCGCCTTTGGCGGCGGCAGCCAGCAGGGTAGTGCTGTCATAGGCTGCCTGTGCCGGTCCGTATTGGCGCAGGGCATAATAAGCATTACCCAGGGCGGCATAAGAAATTGCTTTTTGCTGCCGGCTTATCTTGGGCTGCTTCACGCTTTTGGCAAGATAATCTACAGCCTGCCGCGGATGCCCGTTGGCAGCTGCCACCTGCCCCATGATATAATAAGCCTGACTGTGGTAAGCAGCGTATTTATTGTCGCGGGTAATTTCTTTCATGCCGCTAAGCGCTTTGGAAGCGTCCTGACCGGTGGCCAGCAGGGCATAAGCCATGTTCCGGCGGGCGTAAAAGCCCATTTCCAGCCCGGGGTGCAGGTCTATGACGGTCTGGTATTGGCCGGCTGCTTCTTCCGGGTGATTGGTTTGCTGCAACAGCTGTCCGTTCAGGAAGGCGGCTCGGGTGCGCAGTATTTTGCCGGCATCTTTATTGGCGCTTACCAGCGTCAGCTGCGAGGTAGCGGTATTGACGTCCAGACGCTTCAGGGCCAGGAAGGCATCCTGCTCGGCCATTTCCTGTTTTACTGCTTCGGGCAGGGCAGGTTCTGAGCGAAGCAAATCCAGGATGCTTTCGCTCATCTCGTAGTTGCCGGCCTGTGTGTAGGTGCGTACCAGCCACAGCAGGGCCGCGTTGTTGGCCGGGTCATGTTTTATCCAGCCCAGGGCGCCGGTTGGAGGGGCGTCCACCAGCTTGTTTTTTTCTTCTTTTGTCTTGTTTCTCCCGGCCTTTTTCAGTTTGGCTGTTTTTTGCTGTTGCCTGCTGCCAATAATGTATTGAAAAGAGGCAATAGCCTGATCGTAATTGCCCATGTAGTAATAGGCCTGCCCCATCAGCAGGTAAAGGTCATCGCCCCATTTGGTGCGCGGATCGTGTATTTGTATGCCCAGCGATGCATGCTGCACAATACTGTCCATATCCGGCTTCAGGGCGCTGGAATCGCGGTTGGGATCAAAGGAATAAAGCGGGATGGGCTTGTCGAAATCATCGCGCGCCAGGCGGGCCATATTGGCCTGCGCTTCTTCCATCTTGCGCTGCGCGTTGAAATAATAATTGTAACGGGTAAAAGTGTTTTGTACTACCCGGCGGGGCAGGCTCCATTTCTTTTTGAGCATTTTGGTATTGCTCCAGGCTTCGCGTTTCTTTTTAAATTTCAGTTCCAGCGCCAGCTGCTCCATCTTGAACTTCTTGTCTTTTTCCACCTTTTGCAGCTCTTCTCTTTTCTTCCGGATGGCGGCAAGACTATCGGTACGAGCCTTGCGCACAGCTGTCAGGCTGTCGTTGAAGGCCTTGCGTACGGCGGTCAGGCTGTCTGAAAAGGCCTTCCGGGCAGCGATGGTGCTGTCGGTTGTGCGCTTCCGGGCGGCAATCAGCGAATCTGAAAAGGCCTTGCGAACGGCTTTAAGGCTGTCTGTGTATTGCCGGCGCACAATCACCACACTGTCTTTATACCGTTTGCTGTTGCGGTATTTGGTGATGGCGGCCAGGCTGTCGGTGCGGGCTTTTCGCACAGCGGTAAGGCTGTCGTTAAACGCTTTGCGCGCGCTGATAAGACTGTCGGAATAGGCTTTGCGGGCGGCAATGGTACTGTCTGTAATGCGCTTGCGGGCAGCCACCAGCGAGTCGGCCGTGGCTTTTTGGATAGCGCGCATGCTGTCTATACGGGCCTGCTGCGCTTCGCGCAACTGCTGCATGTGCTCGTTACGTATGTTTTCTACACTGTCTTTATAACGCTTGCTGTTTCGGTATTCCCGCAGGGCATTCAGGCTGTCAGTTACATGCTGCCGCGCCGCCCGGATACTGTCCAGGGAATGCTGCCTTGCAGCGCGGGTACTGTCCAGCACGTGCTGCCGTGCCGTGCGGGTACTGTCCAGCACCCGTTGGCGGGCCTGCGCCAGGCTGTCGCGGTTCAGGGATTGCGCGGCGGCCTGTTGGCTAAAAGCACAAAAGAACAGGCACAGCAGCAGGGGAAAACGAAAGATATATAAATAGCGGCGTAGGCTCACGTTGGGGAACGGCAAAGAGAAAAATGGGTTCTAAGATAAAACGTTTCGTCCAACAGCAGTGTTGCTTTCTGGTTGTTGTTATCCTGTTTGAAGATAAGTTAACGCAGCAGGCGGTTTAAAATTGTGACAATAGCGGCCCGCAGCAGCCGCAAAAGTCCCAAAGTTTTCTAATGTTTTGGCAGGAAATATAAAAGCCTGACGCTACTGCCTGAATGGCTGTTTTCTCACGGAAAGCAAAACACAGCCCGGAGAAGCTTGCCCGCGTGAGGGATGGCAGCGGAAAGCCTGCCGGCCGGGCCTTTGCGCCTGGGGCAGCTTGGAGCGTACAGCCCGGCCCGCTGTCCGCCGCGGCGGATAGCGGGACACGCCCCAATTTTTAAAACACAGGTGCGTATGAAAGCAGCTTACCTGCCCTGCAGCAGCGCATCAAAGTCGCCGGCGCCTTCGCGGATAAGCTGCGGTTCGTCGCCGGTGCAGTCTACCACGGTAGAAGGCACGATGTGGCCCGGGCCGCCATCCAGAATCAGGTCCACCAATTTGCCAAAGCGGTCCTGCATGAGTTCGGGATCGGTATAATAGCTTACGTCTTCGTCCATGGGCAGGCTCACGCTCATAATGGGGTTATCCAGTTCCTGAATCAGGGCCTGAGCGATTTTATTGTCGGGCACGCGGATGCCCACCGTATCCTTTTTTGATTTCAGGAGTTTGGGCACCTGCCGGCTGGCCTGCAATACAAAAGTAAAAGGGCCGGGCAGGGCTTTTTTTAAGAGCCGGAAAGTGGGGGTGGCAATGGCTTTGGCATAATCGCTGAGGTGGCTCAGGTCGCGGCACACGAAAGAAAGCTGTGCTTTTTGCGGGTGGATGCCTTTGATGCGGCAAATGCGCTCAATGGCCCCGGCGTTGAAAATGTCGCAGCCCAGGCCGTAAATCGTGTCGGTGGGGTAAATGATGACGCCCCCTTTTTTTAGCACTTCGGCAGCCTGTGCAATCAGGCGGGGCTGCGGGTTTTGAGGATGAATTTGTAGCAGCATAGTCCATAGTTTTTAATGCAGCGGCGCAGCCTTGCCGCGCCGGCTGGCAATGAGCGGTTTATCCCCGAAAGGGACAGGTTGTTTATTCCTGCAAGTTAAGAATTGCGGCGAGTGCTGCGTGCAGGCGCTGTTCAGCGTTGCCGGAAAGCAGGGCAAAGGGGCGTTTGCTTTCCATCACAATGGATTTATAGACGTTGAAAAAGTAACGGCGCATGTGCGGCTGCGGGTGCTCGCGCTGGGGGTCGGGCTGCCAGGGAAAGTCAATATCCGTAAGCAGGTAGAGGTCGGTATGCGTGGTGGCCAGGCTTTGCAGGATGGAAAGATGGCAGTTTTGGTAGCGGTGCTCGCTCCAGACCCGGATAACCTGCAGGTCGGTATCGCAGATTAAAAACCGGCTGGCGGTGGCGGCCAGATCTTTTTCCTGCTGCTGCTGCCCGCGGGCCATGCAAAGGAGATCTTTGTAGCCGTAAGGGCGGCGGAGCGAATCCAGGTAGGTTCTTGCATACTCTGGCACCCAGTTGGTATGCAGACTTTGGGCCAGGGCGGCAGACAGCGTACTTTTACCTGTACTTTCAGGCCCGATTACCACGATGCGCTTGATGCCGTTCATGTCTGAAAATTAGTTCACCCGTAAAACTACATGCCTTTTCTATGAAAAAATTAATTTTTACTTTTCTGATGCTGGCCACGCTGGGCACGGCACAGGCCCAGTCTACCTTTGCCACGCGGGTGGTAAAAGACAGCCTTTTCATTCCCTGGGAAATAAGCTGGGCACCGGATAACCACATCTGGTTTACACAGAAAAACGGTTACATCTGCCGGCTGGATCCCGGAACAGGGCAAACCGATACGCTGTGGCACCAGGCCAATACGCACATCCTGAGCGAAGGCGGAATGCTGGGCATGGCGGTGCATCCGCAGCTTTTGAGCGGACAGCCTTATGTGTATGTAGCCTATGAATACCTCAGCGGCAGCCTTTACCTGGAGCGCATCATACGCCTTACCTATGACGCCGCCGCCAACACACTGGGCAGCCCGCTGACCCTGCTTGATTCCATACCCGGCGCCAACTTCCATAATGGCTGCCGTTTGCTGCTGGTAGCCAATCAGCTTTACATCAGCACGGGCGATGCCACGGTAGGGTCGCTGGCGCAGGACCTCTCCAGCATCAACGGGAAGATACTGCGCATCAACCTGGATGGTTCCATACCGGCCGACAACCCTGTAGCCGGCAGCCCCGTTTATAGCTGGGGACAACGCAATGTGCAGGGACTGGTTTACGCGCACAACAACCTGTACAGTTCTATGCATGGCAATACCACAGACGATGAGATAAACATTGTAGTGAAAGGCGGCAACTATGGCTGGCCCAATGTGGAAGGCTTTTGCAATACGCCATCAGAAATTACTTTTTGCGCCGACAGCGGCGTGATAGAGCCGCTTTTTATCTGGACGCCCACCATTGCGCCCAGCGGGATAGACTTTTATGAACACCCGATGTTCCCGGCCTGGAACAACAGTCTGCTAATGGCTACCTTAAAAGACCAGCACCTGTACCGCTTAAAGCTCAATGCCACGTTGGATGGTATAGACAGCGCGGTGGTGATACCGGGCGTGAATTTTGGCCGGTTGCGCGATGTCTGCATCTCGCCGGAAGGCCGGGTTTATATTTCCACCAGCAACAGCAACGCGAGCGGCACCGGCGCTTTTGTGGATAAAATCATAGAGCTGTATGACCCCGCTGCTACTGCTGTGGCGGGCATGGCGGTGCCTGCCTTTACCCTGGCGCCCAACCCGGCAGCCACGGTATTGACCTTGCAGTGGGCCGCGCCCCGCACCGCCGCTGCCAGCTATCGTATTGTGGATGCGCAGGGCAGGATGGTGTTGCAGGGGAAAGCGCCGGCAGTTGCGGCGAAAGAACTTTCTATTGCTGTAGCCGGCCTGCCGGCCGGCAGCTATTGGCTGATTTGGCAGGAAGCAGGAAAGCAGCCTGCGGCCAAAGGCTTTGAGAAGAAATAGGAGCGGGCCGGAAAAATAATTTTGAAATCCGGCGGGGGTGTTTATCTTTGCACTCCTTTCGGAAACGAAAAGATGGTGCGGTATCCGCCTTTGGCGGAAATGGGCTGAAAAGTCCCGGTATCGCAAAATGATGGTGCGGTAGCTCAGTCGGTAGAGCAATGGACTGAAAATCCATGTGTCGCCGGTTCGATCCCGGCCCACACCACAGAAATTAGCCCCCACAAAATGGGGGCTTTTTTTGTTTTTATGTATTTCGTGTATATACTTTATTCGCCATCTTCAGGAAAGAGCTATGTTGGTTATACCAGCAATATAGGCCGGCGTATGGAAGAGCACAATCATACAGAACGAAAGGGATTTACGCTCCGTTACCGTCCGTGGGTGCTGTTTCATTCCGAAGCTTATGAAACAAAAGCAGAAGCCACAGCACGAGAGAAATTTTATAAGAGTGGTGCCGGAAGATGTCTATTAAAAGAGATACTGCAAGAGAAAGCAGCAGGTATCTAAAACCAAGAAGAAGGGTTGCTCTAAATATTAATGGTGCGGTATCCACCTTTGGCGGAAATGGACTGAAAATCCATGTGTCGCCGGTTCTCCGCCTGAGACGGACCGGCCCACACCACCACTCAAACATTGAAACCCTTGCAGCTACAGGCTTGCAGGGTTTTTCTTTTTGGGGGTGCACTGTGAGGTACACTTTTTCAAGAACCTATTTAGTATTTACCAGGAAAGGAAATTCCCGGAAGGAGAAGAAGCGGTAATTTGCCGGCCAAATCCCAACGCTCATGCAAGACATCCGCCAGTTATCTCCTGCGCCCCTATGGAACGCTTTTGCCGACCTCAACGCCATTCCCCGTCCTTCCAAACACGAGGAAGCTGCCTGTACATTCATGCTGGATTTTGGGAACAGCCTGGGCCTGGAAACTTTTCAGGATGAAACCGGCAACGTGATTATTCGCAAACCGGCCACTCCCGGCATGGAAAACCGCCAAACCGTGCTGCTGCAGGGCCACCTGGATATGGTGCATCAGAAAAATGCAGCCGTGGATTTTGATTTCGCCACCCAGGGCATTCAGATGTATGTAGAGGACGACTGGGTAAAGGCAAAAGGCACCACGCTGGGCGCCGATAATGGCATTGGCGTAGCGGCTATTATGGCCATCCTTGCTTCAAAAGATATTCCCCATCCGCCGTTGGAAGCGCTGTTTACCGTAGATGAAGAAACCGGCATGACCGGCGCGCTGGGTTTAAAGCCGGGCGTGCTGCAGGCTACCATCATGCTGAACCTGGATACCGAAGAAGACAATGAGCTGACCATTGGTTGCGCGGGTGGGGTGGATGTTACCGGTACCGGCAGCTATGCGCAGGAAGCGCCCGGGCAGGATGCTACTGGCTACGTTCTCTCGGTGACAGGATTAAAGGGGGGGCACTCGGGTATGGACATCATCCTGGGTCGCGGCAATGCCAATAAGCTGATGAACCGTTTGCTCAGTCAGGCAGCAGCACAATTTGGCGTACGCGTCGCGTCCATAGATGGCGGTGGCCTGCGCAATGCCATTCCCCGCGAATCGCAGGCGGTGTGCGCGGTGCCCCGGCAAAAAGCAAGGGATTTTGAAGCTTTCATCGCGGCGGAAACAGCCGTGCTGCAAAAGGAATATACCACCACAGACCCGGATCTGAAAGTGAGTTGTATGGAAACACCCCTACCGGCGCAGGTAATGGCCGCCGCATTTCAGGAGCAATTCTTAAGCGCGCTGTATGCCCTGCCCAACGGCATCTACCGGATGAGTCCGGATGTGCCTGGCATGGTACAGACCTCCAACAACCTGGCACGGGTGCTGGTAAAAGACGGCAGTTTTTCTGTGCAATGCCTGACCCGCTCTTCGGTGGATACGGAAAAAACAGACCTGGCACGCGGCATTGCGGCTGCTTTACAACTGGCAGGCGCCACCGTCACTTTTACGGGCGCTTACCCGGGATGGACGCCGCGCCCGGGCTCGGCCATTGCCGGCCTGATGAGCGATTTGTACCAAAAGCTGTTTGACGAGCCAGCCCATGTGGACGCGGTTCATGCCGGCCTGGAGTGCGGCATTATTGGCGCCAACTATCCGGATATGGAAATGATTTCCTTTGGGCCCAACATCACCGGCGCGCACTCTCCCGACGAGCAGGTGCAAATCAGCTCGGTGCAGAAGTTCTGGCAGTTTTTGCTGGCGGTGCTGGGCAAAGTGCCGGCCAGGTAATTGTGTGGCCTTGGGCCGGAAGGCAGCTTTTTTAAACCGGGAATATACCGGCAGGTCCTGCCCGTATAGCCCTGCGGCTTAACTTGCATCCTTGCTTCAAGCGTTTCTATCCCTGTCCATGAAAAATGATCTTACCAGCGCCGCCGCTACAGCCGAAAAAAACCACCTGCTGTTACAAAGTCTTGAAGGCGCCATTGAGCTTACCGCCCTTGCTGTATGGCAGCTGGATGTAAGCACAGGGCTTGTAAGTTGCAATACTTCCTGTCGCAAGCTACTGCTGTTGCCCGGTGAAACTGATCTTTCCCTGCAACAGTTTTTACACGTTTTACCCGAAAACGATCGGCATCAGCTGGAAGCAAATCTTGCCCGGCTGGCAGCCGGCAGCCAGGAAAAGCTGCGGGCCTGCATGAACCATTTTTTGTTTTCCTGCAAAGTGATTACTGCAGCAGATGGACAGGTGCAATTTATTGCCGGCGTGGTGAGTAAAGATCAGGAGCCGGCGCCCAACGAAACACTGGTTCAGAAAGTGATGCGTGGCAAATCCGTAGGCATGTTCTGGATAAATCTGGCCGATGATTCCATAGAATATACGCCCGCGCTGAGTGCCATCCTGACCGGAACCGCCGAAACAAACCTGAGCCGGAAAGATTTGGTGCGCCACATTCATCCGGAAGATAAACAGGCACGCGAGGAAGCGTATCAAAGGGCTGCCATTACCGGCGATTTGTATTATGAAGGCCGCACCATTTGGCAGGATGGCTCTATACACTGGGTGCGCACCATTGGCAGCTATACTTTCGACGAAACGGGCAAGCCCGCTCATTTATCGGGCACGCTTCAGGATATTACCGAACAGAAACAGCAGGAGCGCTCGCTTTACGAAACAGAAGATCGCTTCCGCAGCATGATAGATCAGGCGCCGATGGGTATTGCCCTGCTGATGGGCCGCGAGCTGATTGTAGAAGTGGGCAACCAAAAGATTTTTGAGCTCTGGGGTAAAGATCCCCGGGTAAAAGGCAGGCCCATCCTGGAAATCCTGCCGGAAATCGAAAACCAGGGCTTTCTGGAATTGCTTCAGGATGTTTATAACAAGGGCGTTCCCTACTATGGCAACAGCTTCCCGGCACGCCTGGTGCGCAACGGGAATCTGGAGGAGGGCTTCTTTGATTTTACCTATACGCCCCTGCGCGACCGGCATGGCACCGTGTCCGGCATCATGGTGCTGGCCAATGAAGTAACGTTGCAGGTGCAGGCCCGTAAAAAGCTTGAAGAAAGCGAGCAGCGCTTTGTAAACCTGATACAGGAAGCGCCCTTTGCCACGGCTTTGTATAAGGGCAGAGACATGGTGATTGAAATTGCCAATGAGGCCATGATTAAGCTTTGGGGCAGGGATACCTCTGTTATTGGCGAAAAGCTGGGTGAAGCCTTACCCGAGCTGGAAGGGCAGCCGTTTTTGCAGCTGCTGGAGCATGTATTTACTACCGGGCAGGCCCACCACGAGCAGGAAGCACGGGCCGAATTATTGGTAAACGGAAAGCTGAGCACTTTTTACTTTAATTATACCTACAAGCCCATGCGCAATGAGTATGGGGAAATATATGCCATTCTGAACATGGCGGTGGACGTTACCGAGCAGGTACTTGCCCGCAGAAGGCTGGAAGACAGCGAGCTGTTTGCCCACAGTATTATTTACAATTCTCCGGTAGCCAAGATGGTGGTAAGCGGTCCGGAATACACCATCAGTATCGTCAATGAAAACGTCCTGGAAATTCTGGGACGGGATAACGATATTGTAGGGCAGCCGCTGAAAGAGGCCGTGCCGCTGTTTTGGGAAGCGTTGTGCAGCCGGCTGAAACGCGTTACCGAAACAGGGAAAACCATTGCCGGTTTTGAAGAAGAATACCAGGTGGTTAAAAACGGCCGGCTGGAAACCGGGTATTTCAATTCTATTTTTAAATCCCTGCCTTCAGTCAGCGGCGGCTACCATGGCGTTATCGTTACCATGGTAGATATCACCGAACAGGTGCGCAACCGCCAACGCATAGCCGAGGCAAAAGAAGCCCTGCGCGGCGCCATTGAACTGGCCGAGCTGGGCACCTGGGAAATGGACGTGCCCGAAGATGTGTTTTACTATTCAGAACGGCTTTGCCAGTGGACGGGTTTTAACCCCGGTGTGCCAATTTCCCGCGAAGCGGGTATCAGCGTTATCCATCCCGAAGACAGGGGGGTGGTGGTGCAGGCCGTAGAACAATCGCTACAGCCCGGCAGCAAAACGCCTTTCAATGCAGAGTACCGGCTGATTCATCCGGTAACCGGCGAAGAACGGATTGTACACGCGCAGGGCATTACTGTTTTTAACCTGGAAGGAACACCGTTAAAACTCACCGGTACCGTGCGCGACGTTACCAAAGACCGGCAGCTGCAGGCGGCCCTGGAGCTGGAAGTAAAGAAGCGCACTTCCGAGCTAAACCTGCTGAACAAACAACTGACCGATGCCGTGAGCGAGTTGGCTGCCGCCAACGAGCAGCTGCGCCGCTCCAACGAAGACCTGGCGCAATATGCCCACGTGGCCAGCCACGATTTGCAGGAGCCACTGCGTAAGATCCGGATGTTTTCCGGCATGCTGAAAGAAAAGGGCGGCGCACCGGCTGAAAACAGCGGGCTGATTAACAAAATCAACCAAAGCGCCGAAAGGATGTCTTTGCTCATCAAAGATCTGCTGGATTACTCGCGGCTGCTGAAAACAGAAGATACCAAAAAGATAGTGGACCTGAATGTGGTATTGTCTGAGGTGTTGGTGGATTTTGAACTTACCATTCGCGAGAAAGGAGCAAACGTGCAGGTAGATACGCTGCCTGTAATTGAAGCGGTGCCCCTGCAAATGAACCAGCTCTTTTTTAACCTGGTAGGCAATGCCCTGAAATTCCTGGTTGCCGACCGGAAGCCGGAGATTCGCATTAATGCCACTTTGGTGGACGGACAGGCAATTGCTAATTACCTACCGGCTGCCACGGCAGGAAGGCCGTATTACCACATCCGCGTCAGTGACAATGGCATTGGCTTTGAGGCAAAATACGCACAGCAAATATTTGAGGTGTTCAAGCGCCTGCACGGGAAAGATGTTTACCCCGGTTCCGGCATAGGGCTGGCACTGTGCCGCCGCATTGTAGACAATCATCAGGGCCACATATTTGCAACCTCAGAGCCGGACGCAGGCACCACTTTCCATGTGATATTGCCGGTAAGTCAGGCCGCGGGGCAGTTAATGTAAAACGGACTATTACCGCTGTTGTCCATTCAAAGCCGGCTGCATGCCGTCTTTAAAAGCGCTTCATAATCCTGCTGCAATTCCAGAACCAGATCCTGTACTGCAGGTATGCTGTGAATGCCGCTGACGCCGTGCCCGGCAGACCAGATGTCTTTCCAGGCTTTGGGCTTTTCTTGGGAAAGCTGCGATAAGCTGCCTTTTTCCGGTTGCCCTGCTTTGCCGTCTATGCTTTGCTGCAAATAATTGCCAGGCACGCCGGAAATCTCGTCCGTATAAACAATATCGTCCAGCTCGGCCGCGAGCAGCATTTGCTTGTACGCTTCACTGGCCAGGCTTTCCTGTGTGGCTATAAAGCGGGTGCCCATGTAGGCAAAATCGGCGCCTAAAATTCTGGCAGCCAGAATTTCCCGCGCGCTGTTGATGCTGCCGGCTAAAATCAAAGTGCCTTTGAAGATGCTTCTTATCTGCTGTACCAGGGCAAACGGATTGGCGGTGCCGGCATGACCGCCTGCCCCGGCTGCCACCGCGATGATGCCATCCACGCCTGCTTCTACTGCTTTTTCTGCATGGCGCTTTTTGATCACATCGTGAAACACCAGGCCGCCATAAGCATGCACACGATCCACAATGTCGTGCACCGCACCCAGAGAGGTGATGACAAGCGGCACTTTGTATTTTTCGCACAGCGCCAGGTCGCCCGCCAGCCTTTGATTGGTTTTATGAACAATCAGGTTTACCCCGAATGGTGCCGGCTTTTTGCCGGTGGTAGCCTCGTGTGCCTGCAGCGCCGCAGTGATGTCAAGCAGCATTTGCTCAAAATCCTGCGTAGTCCTGCCATTCAGAGAAGGAAACGTGCCAACAATGCCGCTGTTACAGGCAGCCGTTACCAGGGCCGTGCCGGATACCAGAAACATGGGCGCGGCAATAACCGGCAGGGTAAGGGAGGATTGTAAAGCTTGTATTTGCATGAATGGCGCTAAGCTAAGCAGTGGCCGGGTTTAAATGAAATCTGGTTTTGCCCGCTGTGGCTTCGAGACCGTGTCACACAAAAAACCGCCCCGGCGGGCCGGGGCGGTTTAGAAAATACTTGTCTGTGGTGTGATTACAGTTTGTTGTTGGCTTCGTTGCTGCGTGCTTCACGCTGGGCCAGGATTTTGCGGCGGCCTTCTTCAGGCGTTACCACTTCAATTTTTACTTTGGTCAGGCCCTGGTCTACATAATCCAGTTCATCGGCGGCTACTTCTGCCAGGTCCAGGATGCGTTTGTTCGTGGGGGCCAGCCGGTCGTTTACTTTTACGTACACGATTTTGTTGTTGGCCAAATTGGTTACTTTGATGTAAGTTCCCAGTTTGTGACGATTGCTGGCAGCCGTGAATTTATCCTGACTGAAGACTTCGCCATTCGCTGTTTTGCGACCCTCGAACTTATCGTGGTAATAACTGGCGGTGCCTTTGTTATTGTCGCCGGTTGGGGCCTGGGCCCTGGTAGCGATACCAGAAAGAACGATGAGGGCTGCGCAAAGAAATTTCTTCATTGATTCCGTTTTGGTGGATGGCGAAGATAATACAGCCAGCCTTGCATTCATTCTATCTGCCCGTTAACAGCGGTTCACAAATGTTAAAATCATCTGAATCAATACGGCCTGACTGATACTATTTATTGTGGTTTCCTGGCTTTGGAAGGGTTTTTAAAGCCGCCTTTTCCGGCAGGCGCGCCCGGTTTTTCATCGGCCAGATCCACCCGCACTTTCCGGTTGCGGAATTTCTTTTGGGGCAGTACTTCCAGCATCAGTTCTGCGGCGCTGTTGGGCACGTTGAAGTAAGAAGAAAGCTCGCGAACGGTAATGCGCTCTATCATCTTGCCGGGCACATCGGTAGCTTCTGTCAGGAAGCGGGCCAGGGTGCCGGGCTGCATGCCGTCCTTAATACCCAGGTTGATGAACAGGCGCGTGGTTTTGCCGTTGCCGCCCGGGCGGGCTTTTGCTTTCTCTTCGTAGCCGGCATTCAAATCTTCACTTTCCTGGTAAGCCGCCACAGCGTCTTTCAGATGCAGCCACATCAGGCGGCGGATCAGCTCGTCTTTTTCCATGGCTTCAAAACGCTCATGGATGGTTTGCCGGTAAGTTTCGCCAAAATTCTTTTGCGGTTTCGCGCTTTCTATTTCATCTAAAAAGTGAAACAGTTTTTTACGCACCACTTCATTCCCGTCCGGAATATCGCTGCGCGAGAATTTTTGTTTCACCAGCCGCTCAATATGTCGGATGTTGCTGATTTCGCGGGGCGTGACGATGCTCATACAAATGCCGCTTTTGCCGGCACGTGCGGTGCGGCCGCTGCGGTGGGTATATACTTCCGGGTCGTCGGGCAGCTCGTAGTTGATGACGTGCGTGATGTTGTTGACATCTATGCCGCGCGCTGCCACATCGGTGGCTACAATGGCCTGCAGTTCTTTGTTTTTAAAGCGTTCCATCACGCGGCTGCGCATCTTCTGATCCATATCGCCATGCAGGGCGCTGACCTGGTAGCCCTGCTTCATCAGGCTTTCGGCCACATCCTGGCAATCCTGCCGGGTACGGACGAAAATAATGCCATACAGTCCGGGGCTGAAGTCCAGCAAACGCTGCAGGGTAGCATAGCGCTGATGCCGGTTGGTAACGTAATACTGGTGGTCAATATTTTCGTTGGTTACGTTGGCCGCAGCTACAGACACTTCCTTCCAGTCTTTAAGGAAACGCTTGGCAATGCCGCGCACTTCCTGGCTCATGGTAGCGCTAAACAGCCAGGTATATTGGCGGCTGCTGGCATTTTTAAGAATAAAATCAATGTCTTCGCGGAAGCCCATGTTCAGCATTTCATCGGCTTCGTCCAGCACCACGTATTTCACGCTTTCCAGGTCCAGGGCTTTTCTTTCTAAAAGATCGATGAGGCGGCCCGGTGTGGCCACTACCAGCTGGGGCGCATTGCGTACCTGGCGCAGTTGGTTGCCAATGGGCACACCGCCATAAACGGCTACGGTTTTAAAGCCGCGCAGGAATTTGCCGTATTTCTGAAGTTCCGCTTCAATCTGCATGCACAGCTCGCGGGTAGGAGAAAGGATCAGCGCTTGTACGCTTTTATTGCTAACGTCTATATGCTGCAGCAGCGGCAGACCAAAAGCAGCGGTTTTACCGGTGCCGGTTTGTGCAAGGCCTACGATGTCCTGTGGTTCGCTCAGTAAGAGCGGAATGGTCTTTTGCTGAATAGGAGTCGGTTGTTCAAAGCCGAGCGCATCCAGCGCCTGACTGATTTCTTCCCGCAACGGGAAGTCAGAGAATAATGTCATTAATTGATGAACTGAAAAAAGAGCACAAAGTTACAGTCTGGAATGTTGGTAAGATGATAAGTTAATACGTTGACAGATGAATAAGGCAGAGGAGTAAAAACCAAATTCCAAATCCCAAATTCCAAATCCCAAAAGCCAAATCCCAAATCCCAAAAGCCAAATTCCAAATTCCAAATTCCAAATTCCAAATTCCAAATTCCAAATTCCAAAAACCAACTACTAAAGACTAACTACTAACTACTAATGACTAAAAGACTAACTCCTAATCATCCCTCAGCTTATCCTGCTCCAGTTGCCCTGGTGCAGCTTTTCGGCCAGTTCCTGGCGCAGCAGCAGGTGCCCGGGTTGCTCCAGTAAAGGGTCGGCTTCCAGCAGGTGTTGCGCGGCAATGCGCGCCTGTACCAGCAGATCGGTGTCTTTGGAAATGTCTGCAAGTTTAAACTTCATCAGGCCGCTTTGCCGCGTGCCGTAGATGTCGCCCGGCCCGCGCAGCTCCATATCTTTCTCGGCAATTATAAAGCCGTTGGCGGTCTGGGTCATGGTTTGCAGGCGCATGCGGCTTTCTTCGCTCAGCTTGTTGCCGGTCAGCAGGATGCAGTAAGATTGTTCGGCGCCGCGGCCTACACGTCCGCGCAACTGGTGCATCTGGCTCAGGCCAAATCTTTCCGCGCTTTCGATAATCATCACCGAAGCGTTCGGTACATTCACCCCTACTTCTATCACCGTGGTGGCCACCAGGATGTGCGCCTCGCCCTGCACGAAGCGCTGCATGTTGCGCTCGCGCTCATCGGCCGGCTGCCGGCCGTGCACCATGGCAATCCGGTAGCGATTGTCCGGAAACCAGGCTTTCACCTGCTCGTAGCCTGCCATCAGGCTTTCGTAATCCAGCTTTTCGCTTTCTTCAATCAAAGGGTAAACAATGTAAATCTGCCGGCCTTTATCAATTTCTGAGCGCACAAAACTCATAACCCGCGCGCGGTGCGTATCGGTGCGCCAAACGGTTTTTATTTCCTGCCGGCCCGGGGGCATTTCATCAATTACAGACACGTCCAGGTCGCCGTAAAGTGTCATGGCCAGTGTGCGGGGGATGGGCGTGGCCGTCATGACCAGCACATGCGGCGGCAGCCTGTTTTTCTGCCAGAGCTTGGCACGCTGGTGCACGCCAAACCGGTGCTGCTCGTCTATCACGGCCATGCCTAAATTTTTAAACTGCACGGTGTCTTCAATCAGCGCGTGGGTGCCTACCACAACATGCAGCTCGCCGCTGGCCAGCCTGGCCAGGATTTCTTTTCGTTCTTTTCCTTTCACGCTGCCGGTGAGCAGGGCTACATCCAGCCCCATGGGCGCCAGCAGTTTGCTGATGCCCTGAAAATGTTGCTGCGCCAGGATTTCGGTAGGTGCCATCAGGCAGCTTTGAAAACCATTATCCAGCGCCAGCAGCATCACCAATACCGCTACAATTGTTTTGCCGCTGCCTACGTCGCCCTGCAGCAGGCGGTTCATTTGCCGGCCTGTTTTGGTGTCCTGCCTTATCTCTTTTACCACCCGTTTCTGGGCGCCGGTAAGCGGGAAAGGCAGGTGCAGGCGGTAGAAATTATTGAAATGCTGGCCTACCTCCGGAAATTGCCAGCCGGCCTGGGCCACGTGTTGCTGCCTGATTTTGGCAATGCGCATTTGCGAGAGAAACAGCTCTTCAAATTTCAGGCGGCGCAGCGCCTGCTGCTGCTGCGCTTCATTGGTTGGAAAATGTATCCAGGCAAAAGCAGCAGGACGGGCAATAAGCCCGTAAGTGTTTAAGATTTCCTGCGGCAAAAACTCCGGTACGGCTTCGGAAAGATCCAGCTGCTGAAAAAGCTGTTGCGTAAGCTTAGCGAAAGAGCGGTTGTTGATGCCTTTGCCGGTTAGCTTTTGGGTAGTGGCATAAACCGGCTGCAACTGCCCGGTAGTGTGCTCGGCGCTGAAAGCCTCAATATCCGGATGCACCATAGAAGCCTGACCGTTGAAGAAATTTAGCTTGCCAAACACCACGTAGCGGCCATGCGTTTGCAGGTTTTTACTGAGCCAGTTGATGTTTTGAAACCAAACCAGATCGATGCGGCCGGTATCGTCATAAAGCGTGGCGGTAAGGCGGCGCTTGCGGGCCTCGCCTTCTTCTGAAATATTGACCAGCGTGCCAGCCAGCTGCACATATTCCAGGCCTTCCTGTACCGCACCGATGGGCAGGATATGCGTACGGTCGAAATAGCGGTAAGGAAAGTGGTGCAGCAGGTCGCCGAAGGTTACTATCTCCAGCTCCTGGCGCAACAAAAGCCCGCGTTGCGGACCCACGCCTTTCAGGTATTCGATGGGCGTTTGTAGTATGGTTGCAGAAGAGCTGAGCAAGGGAAAAATTCAGAGCACTGCAAATTTAAAGAGGAAGGGTTTGATACCAAGGGCACGGTGTGCATCCAAAAACCAAAAACCAAAAACCAAATTCCAAATTCCAAAAACCAAATTCCAAAAACCAAATCCCAGATTCCATCTTGCCCATCTTCAAATTTTCAAATCCTCAAATTTTCAAATCTCCAAATCCTCAAATCTCCCAATCCCTGTCACAGGCATTACTTTTGAGCACTGCATTTCCTATGAACATCTTCCTTTGCCAGCAGAATTATACCATTGGTGATGTAAGCGCCAACACGCAGAAAATCATATCCGCCATCCGGCAGGCCAAAGCGCAGGGTGGCGATCTGATCGTATTTTCAGAGCTTTCGGTGTGCGGCTACCCGCCTCATGATTTCCTGACTTTTGAAGATTTTATTGACCGCTGCCTGCAGGCCATTGATACCATCCGGCAGGAGGCAGACGGCATTGCCGTGCTGGTAGGCGCCCCAGCACGCAACGAAGATCCGCATGGCAAAGACCTGTTCAACGCTGCTTATTTTCTTTTTGAAAAAGAAATAAAACAGGTGGTGCACAAAACCCTCCTGCCTACCTACGACATCTTTGACGAGTACCGCTATTTCGAGCCGGCTACTTCCTGGCAGGTAGTGGATTTTAAAGGTAAAAAGCTGGCTGTTACCGTTTGTGAAGATATCTGGAACCTGAATGATAATCCGCTGTACCGTGCCTGTCCCATGGATCAGCTCATCAGGCAGCAGCCCGATATCATGATTAATCTCTCTGCCTCGCCATTTGATTATGTGCACGCCGAAGGCCGGCAGTACAATGTAAAGCGGAATGTGGAACATTACCGTTTGCCGATGATTTATGTGAACAGTGTAGGCGCGCAAACTGAAACGGTTTTTGATGGTGGCAGCATTGCCATGGACGCCGGCGGCAACATCGTAGCCGAACTGCCTTATTTCTCCGAAGGTCTGCAAAGTGTAACGCTGCGGGATAATGGTTCGTTTTCGGAACCCGTGCTGCGCACGGCAGATAAGGTGCGCGATATGGCACACATTCCCAAAACTTACGACAAGGCCTATGATATTGGCGAAGTGTATCAGGCGCTGATCCTGGGCATTCGCGATTATTTTGGCAAGATGGGCTTTAAGAAAGCCGTACTGGGTTCTTCTGGTGGGGTAGACAGTGCCATTGTGCAGGCGCTTGCCAGCGCGGCCCTGGGCAGCGAAAATGTAACGGCCATCCTGCTGCCCTCCCAGTTCTCCACCACGCATTCCGTAACAGACGCCGAAAGGCTTTGCCAGAACCTGGGCAATCCCTTTCACATACTGCCCATCAAAGAAATTTTTGATCAGGCAGATAAAACGCTGGAGCCGGTGTTTGGCGACCTGCCGTTTAACCTTACCGAAGAAAATATTCAGGCGCGGATTCGTGGCCTGCTGCTGATGGCGGTTTCCAATAAGTTTGGCTCTATCCTGCTCAATACCTCCAACAAAAGCGAGGCGGCAGTAGGCTACGGCACCCTTTATGGCGATATGGCGGGCGGCATCAGCGTGCTGGGCGATGTTTATAAAACGCAGGTCTATGAACTGGGCCGTTTCATCAACCGGATGCAGGAACTGATTCCAGAAAACATCCTCACCAAAGCGCCCAGTGCCGAGCTGCGTCCCGGGCAAAAAGACAGCGACAGTCTGCCCGATTACGGGCAAATGGACCCGGTGCTTTATCAATATATTGAGCGCAGCCAAAGCCTGGAAGATATCGTAGCTATGGGCTTTGAAGCAGGCATGGTACGCCGTATCCTGAATATGGTGAACAGGAATGAATTTAAGCGGCAGCAGTTTTGCCCCATCATCCGCGTATCGCCGAAGGCGTTTGGTACCGGCCGCAGAATGCCGATTGTAGCAAAGTATGAATGGTAGCGGAGGGAGCGTTGAGGAGTTGATAAGTTGAAAATTGAAAATTCCAAATTCCACTTATCAACCTATAAGTACTTCGTCTAAAATACTTTGCACAATTACAGGGATAGGCTCATTGCACCATCCTTTAGCTGATTGTCCGCCCTTTAGGGCAGGGAAAGGTGCGTTCTTATTACAGGAGGCCTTCAGGCCTTTAAATACCATACACCATATGCCATTTAACAAGTTGGTCTTCCAGATGGCATGGATTGCCAGGAATCGCTAAAGGCCTGAAGGCCTCCGCTTAAATAGTTTGTTTACCATATCCACGCCCTAAAGGGCGTGGCAATTAGGGCGTGGCAATTACCCCAGGTCGGATCTCTGAAGTAAGAAAATCATTCTTCAGAATAATTGTGCTGGATTTCTTACCTATCAACCTTAATAAGCAACCAGCCTTACTTTTACAGCCTTTTTTACTCCAACGATGAAAGATAAACTGGCTGTACTTAACGATAGACTGGCAAAGGCCGAACTGGGCGGCGGACAGGCCCGCATAGATTCCCAACACAAGAAAGGAAAGCTCACGGCCCGGGAGCGTTTGCAACTGCTTTTAGATGAAGGATCCTTCCAGGAAATCGGCGCGCTCGTTACCCACCGCAGCAAAGATTTCGGCATGGAAAAAGAAGTCTATTACGGCGATGGCGTTGTAACGGGCTTTGGCCGCATTCACGGCCGGCTGGTGTATGTCTTCTCGCAGGACTTTACTGTGTTTGGCGGCTCGCTGAGCGAAACCCACGCAGAGAAAATCTGCAAAATCATGGATCTGGCCATGCAAAATGGCGCGCCGGTAATTGGTCTCAACGACTCCGGGGGCGCGCGTATTCAGGAAGGTGTAGTGAGTCTGGGCGGCTATGCCGATATCTTTCACCGGAATGTGCAGGCCAGCGGCGTGATACCGCAGCTTTCCGCCATCATGGGTCCCTGCGCGGGCGGCGCGGTGTATAGCCCGGCCATCACCGATTTTATCCTGATGGTGAGCCACACCAGCTACATGTTTGTAACCGGCCCCAACGTGGTAAAAACCGTAACCCATGAAAATGTAACAAGCGAAGAGCTGGGTGGTGCCCATACCCATGCCAGCCGCAGCGGAGTCACGCATTTTGCGCTGGACAATGAAGTGGAATGCATTGAATACCTGAAAAAGCTTTTAAGCTACATCCCGCAAAACTGCGAGGAACAGGCGCCGGCGCTGTCATATGAAGCCACCAGTGAAATCCGCGAAAAGCTAAACGGCATTGTACCCGAAAACGCCAATCAGCCTTACAACATGAAAGAGGTGATTGAAGAAATCTGCGATAGGGAAAGCTTTCTGGAAGTACACAAAGATTTCGCGGAAAACATCGTGGTGGGTTTTGCCCGCCTGGCCGGTAAAAGCATCGGTATTGTGGCCAATCAGCCCGCTGCGCTTGCCGGCGTGCTGGACATCAATGCCAGCCGCAAGGCGGCCCGCTTTACCCGCTTCTGCGACGCCTTCAACATTCCGCTGCTGGTGCTGGTAGATGTGCCCGGCTTTTTGCCCGGTACCGATCAGGAGTGGAATGGCATTATTACCAATGGCGCCAAGCTGCTCTATGCGCTCAGCGAGGCCACCGTGCCCAAAGTCACACTCATTACCCGCAAAGCCTACGGCGGTGCTTATGACGTGATGAACAGCAAGCACATTGGCGCGGATATGAACTTTGCCTGGCCTACGGCCGAAATTGCGGTGATGGGCGCCAAGGGTGCGGCAGAAATTATCTTTAAAAAAGAAATCAGCGCAGCGCAGGACCCGGAAGCGAAGCTCCTGGAGAAAGAAAAAGAGTATCTGGACAAATTTGCCAACCCTTATGGCGCGGCTGCCCGCGGCTTTATTGATGAGGTAATTGTACCGGAAACTACCCGCGAAAAGCTGATTCAGACTTACCGGATGCTAGAAAATAAAGTGGTGAACAACCCGAAGCGTAAGCACGGGAATATTCCGCTGTAAACAGGCAGCAGTGAATGGGGAATGGTCAATTGTGAATACCTGACCATTCACCATTCATGCTTTTGCCGGTACCGGCACCAGTTCTTTCAGCTTGCTGATGGTCCGGTCTATTTCTTCTTTCGTATTGTGGTGGCAGAATGAAAAACGAAGGGGTACCATGTCTTCCGCCGCATCGCCGTGCAGGGCTTTGATAACGTGGCTTACATGATTGGCGCCGCTGCTGCAGGCACTGCCACCGCTGACGCAAATACCGGCCATATCCAGCGAGAACAGCAGCATTTCGCTTTTTTCGGTTTTGGGAAAGGAAACGTTGAGCACGGTGTAAAGGCCGTGTTCCATATCGCTGTTGACCACCACGCTGGGAAAATTTTCCAGCAACTGATCATGGAAATACTGGCGCAGTCCGGAGATATAGGCGCTGTCTGCCTCGTAGCGCTCCATAGCCAGTTCCAGGGCTTTGGCATAGCCAACAATGCCTGCCACATTTTCGGTGCCTGCCCGCATATGGCGCTCCTGCGCGCCGCCCTGAATCAGGGGATTGATTTGTACCTCGCTGTTGATGTACAGCACGCCTGTGCCTTTAGGTCCATGAAATTTGTGGCCGGCAGAGCTGGCAAAATGTACGTTTATCTTGGAAAGGTCTATGGGGTAGTGCGCCACGGTTTGCACCATATCGCTGTGAAAAAGCGCATTGTATTTTTCGCAGAGCGCTGCTACGGCTTTTATCTTCAGCAGGTGCCCGGTTTCGTTGTTGGCATGCATCAGCGTAACCAGCGTTTTTTCATTGGTGCCGGCCAGCAGGCTTTCCAGGTGTACCAGGTCTATGTGGCCGTTATCCAGCAACTGTACAAAGCTTAGCCGGGCACAGCCCTCTTTTTCCAGGCTTTCAACCGTATGCAGCGTGGCATGGTGCTCGATTGGGCTGGAAATAATATGGCGGATGCCCAGCTTTTTTACCGCGCCGCACAGTATGGTATTGGTGCTTTCCGTGCCGCCGCTGGTAAAAAAGATTTCACCGGGCGTACAGTTCAGGATTTTTGCCACCGATTTGCGGGCGCTTTCCACCGCCATTTTAGCTTCCCGCCCATAGGAATAGATACTGGAAGGGTTACCAAATTTACCGGTAAGGTAAGGCATCATGGCATCCAACACTTCGGCGTCAAGGGCGGTAGTGGCGGCATTGTCCAGGTAAATACGTTCCATCTATTCCTGTTGATTTTTTTGAGGATGCAAAATTACTAATAAGTAAGGTGGCCGCGCCGTAAATTTCCCGGACCTGAAAAACATTTGCCAGGGCGGGCCAGCCCATGGCCCGATTCATTTGTTTTTCCAGAGCACATCCGCCTCCGCCGTAACTTTATTAATATTGTAGCCCATAGCCGAAGCCGAATGAGTTTGATTAGCCCAGCCATAAAAAGCATTTTTCGCCTGCGCCAGAGCGCTATAGAAAACTTTGTCCACAACCCGGTGGATACGCAACGACAGGTGTTCAACCACCTGATTGGCTCGGCACAATTTACAGAGTATGGCAAAGCGTATGGTTTTGAGAAGGTTAATTCGATTGAGGATTTTCAAAAGAAGTGCCCTGTCAATGATTACGACACCCTGAAGCCTTACATCGACCGCATCATGGCCGGTACGCAGAATGTGCTGTGGCCCAGCGACATCAACTGGTTTGCCAAAAGCAGCGGCACCACCAGTGACAAAAGCAAGTTCATTCCTGTTTCCAAAGAAAGCCTCGACGATACCCACTACAAAAGCGGCAAAGATGTGCTGGCGCTTTACCTGAATCAGTACCCGGATACCCGGATGTTTGGCGGAAAGTGCCTGACCATTGGCGGCAGCTGCAGTGTAAACCAGCTGAACGAAGAAAGCTTTTATGGCGATTTGAGCGCGGTGATGATGGTGAATATGCCTTTTTCCGGCCAACTGCTGCGTACTCCGGATCCCAGCATCGCGCTGATGGACGAATGGGAGGAAAAAATAGAACGCATGGCGCAGGCCGTGCTGCACGAAAACGTAACTTTTATTGCCGGCGTGCCTACCTGGACTATTGTGCTGATAAAGCGCCTGTTTGAGCTGGCCGGTACCAATAACCTCCTGGATATCTGGCCCCAGCTGGAGCTTTACATTCATGGCGGGGTCAGCTTTACGCCCTACCGGCATCAATTTCAGCAACTGGTGCCGGGCCACCAAATGCATTACCTGGAAACCTACAACGCCAGCGAAGGTTTTTTTGCTGCGCAGGATACGCCCGAGCACGAAGCTGGCATGTTGCTGTTTCTGAACCACGGCATCTTTTATGAATTTATGCCGCTGGAAGAATATGGCCGGGAAGAACCCCGCTGCCTGAGCCTGAAAGATGTTGAGACCGGCGTAAACTATGCGCTGGTTATTTCAACCAACGGCGGCCTTTGGCGCTATGTGATGGGAGATACCGTGCAGTTCACTTCCATCAACCCATTCCGCATCAAAGTAACCGGCCGGCTCAAAAGCTTTATGAATGCTTTCGGTGAAGAAGTGATTGTGGATAACAGCGATGCGGCGATTGCCAAAGCCTGCCAAATCACCGGCGCAGTAGTAAATGATTACAGCGCGGCGCCGGTGTACATGACCGGTGAGGAAAACGGCGCCCATGAATGGATCATTGAGTTTGCACACCTGCCGGTGCCGCTGGAAACCTTTGCTGCAGAAATGGATAAGGCGCTGCAGGAAGTAAACGGCGATTACGAAGCCAAGCGCTATAAAAACATTGCTTTGCGCTTCCCGATAGTGCACCGTATGCCTGCAGGCGGCTTTAACAGCTGGCTGAAAAGCAAAGGCAAGCTGGGGGGGCAGCATAAAGTACCGCGCCTGAACAACGACCGCGAAATGCTGGAAGAAATGCTGGCTTTTGTACCCCGGTAGTTTTTGGGGCTTACAGGCCGGCGCGTTTTAAAAGACGATAAAGATGGCCGGAAGCAGCGCTGCTTACACGGCAAAGCTTTCGCCGCAACCGCAGCTACGGCTGGCATTCGGATTGGTGAAGTGAAACCCTTTTCCATTCAGGCCTGCCGTAAAATCCAGCATAGAGTCGCAGAGATACAGAAAGCTCTTCATATCCACCACTACTTTTACGCCGTCTTCTTCAAACACCTGGTCATTGGGGTGGATTTCGTTGTCAAAGTCCAGCTTGTAGGAAAGGCCGCTGCAGCCGCCGCCTACCACGCCCACACGCAGAAAATAATCTTCGCTCAGGTTAGATTCCTTAACGAGTTCCCGTACCCGCTCTTTTGCCTTATCACTTACATAGATCATTGCGTATGCTATTTGTGTAAAAATATTTATTTAGTTCTAAAAATCTAAACCTACCCGCAGCTGCCGGAGACCTTCCACTGCCCGGGCGGTTTTTTGAATGGCGTAATCAATTTCTTCCGGCGTGGTAAAGCGGCCCAGGCTGAAACGCAGCGAACTGTAAGCCGCTTCATCGCTTAAGCCCATAGCCTTCAATACATAGCTGGGTGCCAGGGTAGCCGAGGTGCAGGCAGAACCGCTGCTTAAGGCCATGTCTTTACTCAGCCGCAGCATCAAGCCTTCGCTTTCCACCTGATTAAAAGAAAGGTTGGCCACGTGGGGCAGCCGTTGCTCAGCGCTGCCATTCCGGCTTACGCCCGGTAGCGCGCAAAGAGCTGCTTCCAGCCGGTTGCGTAAAGCTAGCAGCCTGCCGGCATCTTCCTTCATTTCTGACTGCGCTATGGCGCAGGCCCTGCCAAAGCCCACGATGCCCGGTACATTCAGGGTGCCGCTGCGCATGCCCCGCTCATGACCGCCGCCATCCATTTGTGCGGTGGGGCGCACCCGGGGATTTCTGCGCCGTACATAGAGCGCGCCCACCCCTTTGGGACCGTACATTTTGTGCGCGGAAAAAGCCATCAGATGCAAACCGTCTGCCTGTACATCCACGGGTATTTTGCCCACAGCCTGCGTTGCATCTGTAAAGAACAAAACGTTTTTCCGCGCTGCCAGGGCGCTGATGTCGCGCACCGCTTGCAAGACGCCCGTTTCGTTGTTGGCATACATGATGGCAATGAGGATAGTCTTTTCCGTTATGGCGCTTTCCAGTTCCGCCAAATCTATCAGCCCCGCCGCATCCACCGGCAGGTAGGTGACCTGTCCGCCCATTTTTTCGATGTGCAGGCAGGTATCCAGCACGGCTTTGTGCTCGGTAGCACAGGTAATGATGTGGTTTCCTTTTGTAGCATAGGCTTCAAATACGCCTTTCAGGGCCAGGTTGCAGGCTTCTGTGGCGCCGCTGGTAAAGATGATTTCTTCCGGCGCCGCGCCAATCAGCGCGGCAATTTCCTGGCGTGCCTGCTTGACCGCTTCTTCGGCTGCCCAGCCAAAAGCATGCGTGCGGCTAGCCGCATTCCCAAATTGCTCCGTGAAAAATGGCAACATGGCTGCCAATACCCGCTCATCCACCGGTGTGGTGGCATTATAATCCAGGTATATGGGCAGTTTAGGCAGATTCATCTAAGCGGAGCACTGATTGCTAACGCTTGCAAATTTACGCTGAAATAAGCCGCAGGCGCTTTATACAGGCATTTAAGGAAGTAATGAAGCGATTAGCAGCGGCTATAAGCAGGGCTCAACCAAAGGGAAAAACGTGCCTTATTTACCTGCCGCCGCGGCAAATATTTTCTCCAGCTTTTCCACTGCCACGATCCGCTGCCATTGCCTTCCGGTTGCAATCAGCCGTTCGCCGGCATGTGCCGTAAACCGGGTGACGACCTCATTGCCATGCACGCCCTCGAGCGTTGCCCTAAAAAGGACGTGGCTGCCCAGCAGGGCCGGGGAAAGGTGCTTTATTTCCAGGCCGGTACCGATGCCTTCTTCGCCGGCTTCTTTCATTTCCAAAACAAAAAGGCGGCCACTCCATTCCGCATCGCGGGCCAGTGCAAATGTGGCATACACCGGGTGCACCAGGCCGGCATCGAAAGCAGCTACATCTGCTTCGGTAACCGTTTGTAAAAATGTTTTTTGATCGCCTAAGGAAAATGGGTTTTTCATTTGCAGCAACGAAACTATCAAACAGCATGGATACCGAAGCATTGCGCGCTTATTGCCTTTCCCTTCCGGGCGCTACGGAAAGCATTAAGTGGGAAGAACATCTTGCCTTTTGCGTAGCCGCTAAAATCTTTTGCATGACCGGCTTTGAGCCCGGTAGCGCGGTCGTATTTAAAGTTGATCCGGAGCAGTTTGAAGGGCTTTGTGAGCGGGATGGCATCATGCAGGCGCCACACTTTGCCAAACGTCACTGGGTGCAGGTTACAGCGCGCGAGGCACTTACGGTGCATGAATGGAAAGATTTTCTCCGTGCCTCTTATGATTTAGTGGTAGCAGGATTGCCGAAGAAGGTCCGGGCGGAACTGGGGGAATAATTGAGGGCTTGAAGGATTGAGGGATTGAAGGGTATTTGTACTTATCAAACCTACGTTTTGCGCGGCTTTTTCTGCGCCGCCGGGAAGAGTACATTGTTCAGGATCAGCCGGTAGCCGGGCGAGGTCGGGTGCAGTTCCAGCTCGGTGGGCGGGTCGCCAATGGCGTGCTGGTAATCTTCCGGGTCGTGGCCGCCATAAAATGTCCAGGTGCCTTTGCCATATTCGCCGTGGATGTAGCGCGCTTCATTGGCCGCCTTGTTTTCGCCCAGCACCAGTACGTTGGTCTTCAGGGTTTCCTTGCGAAAGGCAGTAGTCTGACCCATAAATCCCTTTACGGTAGTGGTGTGGTTTTGGCACAACATGGTAGGCACAGGGTCAAACTTGGCAGAAAAAGTAAAGAGCGTGAAATAATCCGCATCCATGGGCACACGGCGGAACTGGGTGTTGTCAATATTGCTGAATTCGTATTCGTAGGGGTTGCTTACGAGCGTAAAGTCTTTGAACGCAAAGCAGGCCGTATAGTCCAGCCTTTGCTGCGCATCCGGCGCCATCGGGTCGCCATCAAATTCCTGGCTGCAGATATCGGTGTTTTGAGCGGCCAGGGCAATGTCGTAGCTGTCGGTAGCCGAGCACATGGCAAACATATAACCGCCGCCGGCCACGAAATCACGGATTTTCCTGGCTACCGCCAGCTTTAGCTCCGACACTTTCTTGTAACCGTGGCGCGCGGCAATGGCTTCGTTTGTTTTTACTTCTTCCTGGTACCAGGGTGCGTAACGGAACTGCGCGTAAAACTTGCCGTATTGCCCGGTGAAATCTTCGTGGTGCAGGTGCAGCCAGTCGTAGGTAGCCAGCTTGTCTGCCAGCAGTTCGTCGTCATATACTTTGTCATACGGGATTTCCGCGTAGGTCAGGGCCAGCGTCACGGCATCATCCCAGGGCTTTTTGCCGGTGGGCGTATACACGGCAATTTTCGGAGCTTTCTGCAGCTTCATCACATCGCCATTAAAGTCGGGGTTGGCAATTTGCTGTAGCACACCCAGGTATTGGGCGTCGCTCATTACTTCGTAATCCACGCCACGCAGCTTGCAAAGCCGTTCCATATCCGCGTTTTGCTCCATGCCAAAACTGCCGCCTTCGTAGTTCAGCAGCCAGTCTACCTCAATGTTTTTTTGCAGGGCGGCATAGGCAATGCCGTAAGCTTTAAGGTGATTGTGCTGCCGGTCTGCATCCATAGGGATGAAGATGCGCGCGGCAAACAATGTTGAAAAAGAAAGGCAGGAAAGAAAGAGAAAAAATATTTTTTTCATTTTTAGAAAACAAGCCTTAGTAAATATCGTGTTTCCAGACTAAAGGTTTCGTAAATTATCCTGCTTTCTGTTAGCAAGTTTTAAATTAAGGTAAAAGGAAAGAATAATAGTACATGCCAGTCCATTATGTATAGTGTTTCCCAAATGAATAGATATTTATGGATGGGTGGACAGGTAAAATCAGTTAGATGCATGATTTTCATTTACAGGAAACGGGCCATCGTTTACCACGTTTTAATTGTCACACCTTATTTGCCACGCCCTTCAAAAACTAATTGCCAGCCCTTTAGGGCGTGGATACCATAAGACAAGGTTAGCGGAGGCCTTCAGGCCTTTAGCGATCCGGTACCAGGTACATAAAAAAGCCATTTACCGGCGGTAAATGGCACTTAAAAATAAATAAAAATATAAATTATCCCTGCAGGGCTGCGGCACCGCTTACGATTTCCGTAAGCTCGGTGGTAATGGCAGCCTGACGGGCGCGGTTGTAGCTGATTTTGAGGGTGCGCAGCAGCTCATTGGCATTTTCGCTGGCCTTGTCCATAGCCGTCATGCGGGCGCCATGCTCGCTGGCGTGTGCATCCAGCACCGCTTTATAGATCTGTGTATTCAGGATTTTGGGCATCAGTTCCTGAATCAGCACGTCTTTGTTGGGTTCAAAAATGAAATCTGTCTGACGGGCGTTTTCTTCGCTGCCTTCAATACGCGGGATGGGCAGGTAAGGTTCGGTTACGAATACCTGGGTGGCCGCGTTGCGGAACTGGCTGTAAATGATTTCCACGCGGTCGTATTCGCCACGCAGGAAAGCCTGCTGCGCATATTGTGCCGCTTCTTTTACCGCATCAAAAGTCAGGTTGCTGAAGATGGTCCAGTAGTCGCTTACCAGCTTAAAGCCATAGCGGCTGAAGAAATCGTAGCCCTTCTTGCCCAGGGGCAGGATGGTGACGTTGCCGGCAGCGTTTTGCTGGCTGTAGGCATCGGCAATGCGTTGGCGCGTCAGCTTGATGACGTTGGTGTTGTAAGCGCCGGCCAGGCCGCGGTCGCTGGTAATAGCGATGAGCAAAACCTTGTTTGCCGGGCGTTCTTTAGCCAGCGGCAGGTGCATCTCGCCACTAACGCTGCTCACAATGTTGGAAAGCATTTCCTGCAGCTTCTGCGTGTAAGGGCGCATCTGCATGATGGCGTCCTGGGCACGGCGCAGCTTGGCAGCGCTCACCATTTTCATGGCTTTGGTAATCTGCTGCGTAGAATTGACGGATTGAATCCGGATGCGGACTTCTTTTAACTGACCACTCATAATTTGGGCGCAAAAGTACGAAAATTTTAATGAGGGAAGCAGGGAATTGGCAATTGTGAATAGTCAATTGTCAATTGTCAATTGTCAATTGTGAATTGTGAATAAACAACCATTCACCATTCACCATTCACCATTCACCATTCACCAACGCACATGCATACCAATGGATCCTGCATCTTTGTACTTACTTTTATGAAACACCTGCTTCTTGCCGCCTTTTCCTTACTTGTATGCACCTGCACGCTAGCGCAGAAAGCTTATTTCCAGCAACGGGTAGATACGCGCCTGCAGGTAAGGCTGGATGACGTAAACCACATGCTCTACGGTTTTGAGGAAATGAGCTATACCAACCATTCCCCGGATACGCTTACTTTCCTGTACATCCACCTCTGGCCCAATGCCTACATGAATGATCGCACGCCGTATGCGCAGCAACAAATGCAGCTGGGCAAAAAAGATTTTTTCTTTGCCAGGGAAGAAGACCGTGGTTATATAGACAGCCTGAACTTCCGGGTAAATGAAAAAGATGCTTCCTTTGAAACGCTGCCCGGCGCGCCGGACATTGCCCGCCTGAACCTGCCAAACCCGCTTTTGCCCGGGCAGTCTATTAATATTGAAACACCCTTCCGTGTAAAAATCCCAAAGACCTTTTCGCGGCTGGGCCACAGCGGACAGGCCTATTTCATCAGTCAGTGGTTTCCGAAGCCGGCGGTTTATGACAACCGCGGCTGGCATCCCATTTCTTATTTAGACCAGGGAGAATTTTACAGCGAGTTTGGCAGCTATGAGGTCAGCATTACCCTGCCTCAAAACTATGTGCTGCTGGCCACCGGCAACTGCCAGAATCCGGAAGAAGATGCCTGGATGCGGAAACTGAGCCAAAATCCGGCAGTAGCTACCAACCTGAATGTATTTCCCGGTAGCAATGCGGCTACAAAGACCGTGACCTATAAAGAAGACAATATTCACGACTTTGCCTGGTTTGCGGACAAGCGCTGGGCGCTGCACCATGATAGCGCCCTGGTGGCCGGAAAAATGGTGGACGTCTGGGCCGCTTTTTTACCTTCCGGAGCAAGCAACTGGCATAAAGCAACAGATTACCTGAAAACCACCCTGGCAGTTTATGGCAGCGAGGTAGGGCCTTATCCCTATGCCACCATCAAAGCCGTGGAAGGCGACATGAAAGCCGGCGGCGGCATGGAGTATCCAACCATTACCATTATTGACCGGGGTGCCGGCGGCGCGCTGGACGATGTGCTGGCGCACGAGGCGGGCCACAACTGGTTTTACGGTATCCTGGCCAGCAACGAGCGGACTTTTCCCTGGATGGACGAAGGCGTCAATTCTTTTTACGAAAAGAAAACAACCGACCGGATTAATGGACGTGTCGCCGCATCCCACCTGGACCGGCAACAGCTCAGCGAAGTGCTTTACTATCAACTGGCTGCCGCCAGGCAGGATCAGGCTTCGGCGCTGCCTGCCCCGCTTTACCGCGAGCTGAATTATGGCGCCGATGTGTACATGAAAACACCGCTGCTCTTAAACTGGCTGGAAGCCTGGATGGGACCGGAAAACTTCCGCGCGGCCATGCATGAATATTACCAGACCTGGCAGTTCCGTCATCCGCATCCCGAAGACATGCAGGCTATCTTTCAAAAGCACAGCAAAGAAGATGTAAGCTGGTTTTTTGACGGCGCTTTGCACACGGAAGAGCCTATAGATTTTAAAGTGTCGCGCAGGGGCAATAACTATGTAATCAAAAACAAAAGCGGTTTTACCGCCCCGGCAGTGCTGGATGTTTTTGTAAACGATTCGGTAGTCCGCCAGGAAAGTACTGCTCCGTTCGAGGACGAACAAACCATAGGCTTGAATGCAGGTGAGCGCCTGGCGCTCAGCCCTGTTGTCCCGGATTTAAACCAGAAAAACAACGGCCACGGCTACGGCGGTTTCAGGCCGGCCCTGGGTGCGGGCATTGGCCGGCAGTCCCAGGAAAAGCTTTACCTGCTGCCGGCATTGGGCTACAATAAGTATGATGGGTTTATGCTGGGCCTGCTGCTGCACAATATTTCTATGCCGGAGCACCGTTTTAAATTTGCCCTGGCGCCGCTGTACGGCTTCGAAAGCAGCAGCTGGGCCGGGGCGGGCGCTATTGCTTATTCGTTTTTTCCGGAAAAGGTGTTTCAGGAAATTACCTTGCAGCTGGATGCCAAAAGCTTTCATTACGACCAAAGCGAACTCAATCTCTCAAAGCCGCTTTTTGCCCGCTATGAAAAATTAGCACCTTCCATCCGCTTTGATTTCAAGGAAAAAAATCCGCTCAGCACCGTAGAACGCTCGCTGCTGTTGCGCGGTTATTTTATTCAGGAAGAAACTTTTGATTTTAATCAGGACGCGGTGGACAGTCTGTTTCGTCCGGCGCTGGTCCAAGAAAACCGTGTGTACGGTAAACTGGCTTACGAGCATCAGAACAAACGGCTGTTCAACCCCTTTAGCTATAAGGCTGATGCCACTTTCGCAAAAGAATTTGCGACCCTGAGCCTGGAAGGCAAAATAAAAATTGACTACAACCTGCGCAACAAGGCATTTTATGCGCGTGCCTACGCCGGAAAACTGTTCCCCTTTACCAGTCAGCCCCTTGAAAGCCGTTATCAGCTGAACATGACCAGCACTGCAGAAAATGATTATCTCTACGACGAGCTTTTCTTTGGCCGCAGCGAACAGGAAGGGGTAGCCGCGCATCAGATAGTTATCAAAGAAGGCGGCTTTAAAATTCCCACGCCGCTGTATGCGCAGGAAATTGGCGAAAGCGATGACTGGCTGGCAGCCATTAACCTGAAAACAGATTTGCCGTTGGGCAAGATACCGCTGCGCCTTTTCTTTGATGCAGGCACGTTCAGCAATGCTGCGAAACTAAATCCCTCTGGCAGTAAAATACTTTTTGCCGGCGGCGTGGAGCTGCACCTGCTGGGCGATTTCTTTACCCTGCATCTGCCGCTGGTGATGAGCGAAGATTACCGCGATTATTTCAACAGCGTTTTTGGAAAGGTGTCTCCTAAAAACACGCTTACTTTTTCGCTGAATTTCAATGGTCAGAAATTGCTGCAATTGCCGCGGCAGGCGCTGAAGCTGGCAGGAAATTAAATTGTAAAGCAGCACCGGCACCAGTTTTTATGCCATAAAGCAGGCAAAATCCGGGTCGTATTTGGTAGGAATCACTTCCGTGATTTCGTAGTCTGCAACCTCGTGCTGATAAAAGGGATCTTCTTTTAAAAGCGCCATCAAACCGGCTTTGTCCACACCGCGCACCAATATAACGCCACCCGTCCTGGGGTTTTTGCGACCGGAAAAGATGAACTTTCTGGCAGCATAATATTTCTCGAGGAACAGGTTGTGTGGCTCCATAAATTGTGCTACTTCGTTTAAATCTTTTTTGTAGGATAAGGAAACAAGGAACATGGTAAACAGGGGCGGTTTGGTACTGGAAAAAGAGTTGTTTAGTAGAGGTTTCAGGTAGATGCTATAGCGTAAGTTTGGTCAATATCATTAGTACATTGTCATCATACCGGCGGCCGCACTGAAAATAGTTTTTCAATTTGCCAAATTCCTGAAAGCCGAGCTTTTGATACTGCCGTTGCGCTGCCACATTTTTAGCAGCAACCGCCAGTATTATCTGTTCCAGCTCTGGATGTTGAAAAGCTGCATGAATGGTTGTTTGCAATAAAGCAGTACCGACGCCTTTGCCATCCTGTGTGTCGACTACACAGAGTTGACTGATTTCGCCGGTATGCTTTGTTTTCTGGCGCTTTTCCTGAAGGAAGACGCAAATTCCTGTCAGGGTGCCTTCTATAAAGGCACCCATTAGAAAATCAGTGGGATGGCTATGAGCGATTACAGTATCAAATTTAAAAGTGCCTTCCTTAACCTGTTCCTCGTAAAGCATGCCAAAGTTTTCCGGATGCCGCTTTAAACTTGCCAGCCGGATGGCATGGTAGGCCTCAAGGTCCTGGGCGTGTAGTTTTCTGAAAACAAGCGCTTCACTCTTTTGTGTTGCCATTGTTTAATTGGTCGCTTGCGTTAGTGGCACTTGCCTGCTGTTATGGCAATTTCTTGAATCGTTCAAAGAAAGCTTGTTCCAGCGCCTCGCGGTGGTCGGGGTGCGCAATGCCAATAAGTAAGCGCGCGCGTTGCTCCATGTTTTTACCATAAAGATCCACCACGCCGTATTCCGTGACCACAAAGTGCATATGGCCGCGGGTGGTCACTACGCCGGCGCCGGGCTTTAGCTGCGGCACAATGCGCGAGATGCCTTTGGCGGTAGCGGAAGGCAAGGCGATTACTGGTTTGCCGCCCGGCGAAAGGGCCGCGCCGCGCATGAAATCCATTTGTCCGCCAATACCGGAAAACTGATACATGCCTATGGAATCGGAGCACACCTGCCCGGTAATGTCCAGCTCGATGGCGCTGTTAATCGCTACAACTTTTGGGTTTTGCCGGATGACGGCGGTATCGTTTACAAAGCTTACATCCATAAAAGCCACGCTGGGATTGTCGTCCACAAAATCATAGACTTTACGGGTGCCGGCAGTAAAAGAAGTAACCGTTTTGCCCGGCAGGATTTTCTTGTGCTCATTGGTTACAATGCCTTGCTCGATCAGGGGCACCAAACCGTCTGAAAACATCTCGGTGTGGATGCCCAGCTCTTTGTGATTGGTCAGCGATTTTAATACCGCGTCCGGGATGGCGCCAATGCCCATCTGCAGGGTGGCGCCGTCTTCGATGAGCTCGGCCACAAAGCGGCCAATTTTCAGCGCCGTTTCGTCTGCCTTTTCCCCATAATTCACTTCGGGTAAAGGCGCATCCGCGTAAATAGCCGCGTCAAAGCGGGAACAATGAATCTCACCCTCGCCATGGGTGCGCGGCATTTGCGGATTCACCTGCGCGATGATTCTTTTGGCATGGCGCGAGGCGCTCAGGGCAGCGTCTATGGAAGTGCCCAGGCTGCAATAACCATGGCGGTCGGGTAATGACACCTGCAACAGGGCTACATCCAGCGGCAGCACACCACTGGCAAACAGGGCCGGAATTTCGCTTAGAAACACCGGTACATAATCGCCTGCCTGACTATTAACCCATTCGCGCACATTGGCCGAAACAAAAAGGCTGTTGAGGTAAAAGGCCTTGAGGATTTCCGGCTTGTTCCAGTGTAGCTCGCCAAAGGTGCTGATGGCTACCAGCTCTATATTGCTGAGTTCTTCGGCCCGGTCAAAAAGGGCCTGCACCAGCGGCAGAGGCGTGGCAGCGCTGCCATGAATAAAAACACGATTGCCGGAGGCTACCAGCTGTACGGCTTCGGCAGGAGAAACATATTGAAGTGGCATAGAAGAAGGTGAATGGATGCTCAATTAGGGGTAGTGCAGTAGCATTAAAAATTGCCGCTGCTACAAACAACGCAAATATCTGTCTTGTTGCTGAAGTAGCTGAAACAACACGCAGTCCGGTATGATGTAACTCCGGAACTTAAATCCTCAGTCTTGATCTCAACCTTAATCTCAATCTTACCTCCGCCTAAATTGTCGGAGTACCACCTGTTACCTGGATGGTAGAGCTGGTCATGTAGCTGCTTTCATTCGAGGCCAGCAGCACATAGTCAGGCGCCAGCTCTGCCGGCTGACCGGGGCGTTTCAGCGGCACATCCTTGCCAAATTCTTTTACCTTTTCAGGCGGCATGGTGCTGGGAATAAGGGGCGTCCAGACAGGGCCGGGCGCCACACAATTCACACGGATGCCTTTTTCTGCCCAAAGCTGTCCCAGGCCCGCCGTAAAATTCTGAATCGCGCCTTTTGTAGTGGCATAGGCTACCAGTTGCGGACTGGGTTTGTAGGCATTGATGGATGTGGTATTGATGACGGTGCTGCCCGGCTTCAGGTGTGGCTCGGCGGCCTGGCACAGCCAGAACATGGCGTAGATGTTGGTTTTAAAGGTCCTGTCCAGCTCTTCGGTGCTGATTTCCTGCAGCGTTTCATGGCTCATCTGAAAAGCGGCATTGTTGACGAGAATGTCCAGTCCGCCCATTTCCTCCACCGCTTGTTGCACCAGTGCTTTGCAATGGTTTTCATCCTGGATATCGCCGGGCGCCAGCACGGCTTTGCGACCGGCTTTTTCCACCCAGCGGGCGGTTTCTTTCGCGTCTTCATGCTCGCTGAGGTAAGCAATCACCACATCGGCGCCTTCACGCGCAAAGGCAATGGCCACAGCCCTGCCAATACCACTGTCGGCGCCGGTAATGAGCGCTTTGCGGCCTTCCAGGCGGCCGCAGCCCCGGTAGCTTTCCTCGCCGTGATCTACTTTAGGATGCATGTCTTTTTCATAGCCCGGCACTTCTTGTTGTTTTTGGTTGGGAAAGGGCGGCCGGGGTTCTTTTTTGGTTGGATCCTGAGGTTGCGGATTATTGGTAGCCATAAGGATTGGTTTTTTTGAAAAAAAAGGAGCCTAAAAGCGATAAAAAACGGTGCCGCAGCCAGGCGCATTGCGCGTTGTGGAAAAAAGTAATGGCAGGAAATGCCGGGACAATCAATTTCGCTATTACATTTGTCGCCAGAAAAAAACCAAAACACAAACACAATGAAAAAAGTATTCCTCTCTCTGCTGGCTTGCGGCAGCATCGCAGCGGCAAACGCTCAGGGCGTGCTGGTATTTGGCGATGTAGGTTACACTTCCCACACGCATGGCACAGAAAGCGTATTTCCCGGTCTTACAGACAAAGTGGAAGTGAAAGACGGACAGTTTTCTTTTAACCCTGGTATCGGCTATATGATCAACCGCAACATAGCTGTGGGTGTTCAAATCCGTGGTACTGGTACGCGCACCATGTATACCTCCAACGATACTAGTTTTTACGAGCATACCGACCGCGGTTTTGATCTGGTAGTAGGTCCTTTCTTCCGTTATACCATGCCTATTAATCAGACTTTCTTTACTTACACACAGGTAAGCGTTGGTTATAAGTTTGGCACCTTTAAATACGAAACCGAGCCAACAGACTATACAGATAAGTACAACGGCTTTGCTGCTGAACTGTATCCTGCCGTGGGTGTGAACGTAACGCCCTGCATGGCGCTTGCCATCAGCTTCGGCGGCCTTAGCTACGATCGCTACAAGTGGGATAACGATCTGGGCCCCTCTATCCCTTCCGGCTTTGAGTCTCATGACACCTACAGCAACTTCAATTTCAACTTCGGTCAGCAAATGCACCTGACTGTGCAGTGGACGTTTGGCAACAAAGCCAAAGCCCGCGGCAACCGCGCTCCCGGTGATGACTACCGCGAAATGCGCATGGACCGTGATGACCGCAATGAAGACCGCAACGACAACCGTCGCCGTCGCAACAACGATGAGGAATAGTTTTCCTCTATCTGACCAGCTTTAGATTTAAAACGCCTTTGCATGATATTTGCAAAGGCGTTTCTATATTTGTGTATCTTGCTCCCGGAAACCTATTCCGGATTAAAACGAAAGCCGATGAAACCATTGCGACCTATGTTTTCTTTGCTGCGCAAAAAAATGCTTTCTGCAGTATTGCCCCTGGCGCTGCTGACCGCTTCCGGTAGCATGGCCGCGGCTGCCTACTGGCCTGCCATCCCAGCTGCTGCAAATATGGATGCCGTGCAGGATGGTAAAACAGTGCTGCTTACCGCGGGCCCCAACCCATTTACCGAAAGCATTCATGTGCAGCTTTCCGGCAACCTGAATAATCAGAATATAGAAGTACGGGTGCTGAATGTAATCGGACGTGTGGTATTCAGCTTTAACGGCCCGGCCAGTCAGCTGGATGCCTTGCTTTCCGGCCAAAGTAGTAAATGGCCCAAGGGTTATTATTACCTGGTTGTTGCTTCCCCGGACAATCCTAATGCACAAACCCTGCGCCTGCAGAAGTTATAATTGTTGCCGCTGTTTCAGCGGCTTCTTTTTTATGCGCAGGTGTTCCTGCTTTCCCAGGTGCTTATCCTTTCAGCCGCCTCTTTCAGGGTGGCTTCTTTTTTTGCAAAGCAAAAGCGCAGCAGGCGCGCACCGGTGGGTTCCTGGTAAAAAGCATTCACCGGTATGGCGGCTACGCCTGCTTCCTGCGTCAGGCGGCGTGCAAATGCGAAATCATCTTCGTTGCCAGGCGTTTCAAAAGCAGCCAGCTGGAAAAAACTGCCGGCAGCGGGCGGCAACAGCCGGAAAGTTGTTGGCTGCATCAGTTCATAAAACATATCGCGCAGCGCCTGCATTTGCTGCCTCAGGGCTTCCCCATCAAAGAGGTGCAGGTATTGCGCCAGGGCGTATTGTGCCGGTGTATTGACGGAAAAGGCAAGGTACTGATGCACCTGCCGCAAACGTTGTGAAATGGTTTCCGGCGCCACTACATAGCCAACTTTCCAGCCGGTGTTCATAAAAACTTTTCCAAAAGAAAAAACAGCCGCCGAGCGCTCCCGCAGTTCCGGGTGCTGCAGTACGGAATAATGGCTGCTGCTGTCGAACACCAGCTGCTCGTACACCTCATCGCTAATCACCTGCACGTTGGTGGGGCGTAGCAGGGCAGCCAGTTCTTCATAATCTTCCTGCGGCCACACCGTGCCGGTGGGGTTATGGGGAGAATTGATGAGCAATGCTTTTGTTTTACCGGAAAGCGCGCTTTTTATCTTTTCAAAGTCGGGCCGGAATGTTTGCGGGTGCAAGGGCACCGTTACCGGCTTTGCGCCCAGCATCCGGATGTTGGGCAGGTAGCTATCGTAGGCAGGCTCCAGCACCATTACCTCGTCGCCGGGTTGTACCAGGGCGGCCAGGGCAACATAAATACCGTAAGTGGCGCCGGGCGTGATGGTGATTTCCTGATGGCTGTGCACCGGCACCGCGAACCTGCGCTGCAGATAGCTTTGCAGGGCATCGCGCAGCAGGGGCAGGCCGGTCATAGGCGCGTATTGGTTAAAACCCTGGCTGCTGCCTTCCAGCAAGAGCCGGCCCAGCCGGGGATCGATATCGAAATCGGGGAAGCCCTGAGCCAGGTTGATGGCGCCGTGCTCCTGCGCCAGCGCGCTCATGACGGTAAAGATGGTCGTTTCGTTGGCAGGCATAGGTTGGCTTTTGAGATAAAGAGTCAAAGAAAGAATTGGGACGCAGGATAGCTGTTGCAAGAAACAGGAAGATGCCGCGTGAGGGATTGCAGCGGATGCCCCGCTGAAGCCTTTCCCGGCCCTACGCCGGGAGAGGTGTGCTGCCGGCCCTGTGGCGGAGCAGCAGCGAAAAGCCCGGCCCGCAGGGCACGCCAAAAGCTATAGAAACCCGGTTGCTTTAAAGATACCGGTCGCCCTTGTTTCTTTTGATTTCGGCCACATACTCTTTTACCTGCTGCTCGCGGTTGCGCTCGCAGATAAGCAGCACATCCGGCGTATCTATTACAATAAACTGCTCCAGGCCCTGCAAGACCACCAGCTTGTCGTGCGGGGCTTTCACCATGCACTCAGAGGCATCTATGACCATTACATTTTTGCCGTAAACCGCGTTGCCCAGGTAATCTTTATGGCTGTTTTCGTAAGCGCTTTCCCAGGTACCCAGGTCGCACCAGCCAAAATAAGCGGGAATGACGTACACGTTTTTTGCTTTTTCCATCAAACCGTAATCAATGGAAGTATTGGTGCAAAGCGGGTAAAGAGCGCTGACGGCTGCGGTTTCTTTGGCTGTATTGTAGAGGCCCGCCGCCTGTGCAAACACCTCGTTCATTTCCGGCAGGTATTTGGCCAGCGCGTCCATGATGGTTTTTACATTCCAGACAAAGATGCCCGCATTCCAAAGAAAATCACCGCTTTTCAGGAAGGTGCGCGCCAGCTCCAGCGGCGGTTTTTCGGTAAATGTTTTCACGCGGTAGATGTGCTCTTCCGCGGTTTCATCGTCTTCATACTGAATATAGCCATAGCCTGTGTCCGGGCGGGTGGGTTTTATACCCAGGGTCAGCAGCGCATCGTGGCGGCTCACGTAATCCAGGGCTTCAAAAGCCGTGCGTTCAAAAGCCCGCTCGTCCAGTATCAGGTGGTCGGCCGGGCTCATGATGATGTTGGCATCCGGGTTCAGCGCCATCATTTTATGCGCAAAATAGGCGGCGCAGGCAGCAGTGTTTTTACGCGAAGGCTCGCTGATGATGTTGCTGTCGGCGGCCTCGGGTATCTGCTGCTTCAGGGTGCCAATGTATTGCTGATTGGTGATGAAGTAGATGTTTTCCGGCGGGCAGATGTTGCGGAAACGCTGATAGGTCCATTGCAGCAGCGAGCGGCCGGAGCCCAGGATGTCCAGAAACTGTTTGGGATAGCCCACGCGGCTTTCGGGCCAGAAACGGCTGCCAATGCCGCCTGCCATGATAGCTACATAATTGTTGTGAATGGAAGACACGATTAGGAAATATGCAGGATGTGGAAAATGTGCGCTCGTGCGGATAAGCTGTGCTTACCCGGATAACCGCAGCTGAAAGTACCTGTTTTAATCTTAACCTTATTCAGACTCGGCAATCACTTCTTTTACTTCCGGAATCATGCGCTTCATCATGCCTTCAATACCTGCCTTCAGGGTAATCATGGAAGAAGGGCAGCCCGAGCAGGAGCCCTGCATCATCAGGCGCACCACGCCCTCGTCGTAACCCAGGAAACTAATGGCACCGCCATCCATTTCCACGGCGGGCTTCACGTAGTTTTCCAGCAGTTCCTTGATGCGCTTTACCACATCGGTATCGTTTTCCAGTACGATGTTGTGGGCAGGCGGGGCGGGTACTTCATCTTCATTGATGATGGTTTTGCCTTCTTCCAGGTATTGCTTCAGAAAGGTGCGCACGTTGGGTATTACTTCTTCCCAGGCGGTATCCGGGGTTTTGGTAAGCGTTACGAAGTTGCTGGCAATAAAGACGCCTTTAATAAAAGGGAACGCAAATAATTCCCGGGCCAGTGGCGAAGGGCCGGCGCTGCTTTCATCGGGAAAGTCAATGCTTTTACCGGGGTAAAGCAGCTTGTTGGCTACAAACTTCATCGTTTCCGGATTAGGGGTCATTTCTGTATAAATGCTGACAAGGGTATTTCCGGTCTTCATCATGGCTGGAATTATTTCCTGCAAAAATACGCTTTGTGGTTGGACTGCCCTATTCCAATGCCTTATAAGCGCACATACTGCGTCAATAGCCGGCAGCAGGTCTTAAGGGTTTTTTACCGCTAGATTACCGGTGGCGGCCCGGTTCTTGTTTCTTGTGATAAAAATATAATACTCATGAAAAAGATATGCCTGTTGCTACTGATTTCCGGTTTTACCTGCTCGGCGGCCCATGCGCAAAGCGAGCGTTTGAGCCGTACCAATAAAAAAACCTATACAGAAACCACCCCGCAAAAAAACAACAAGGAGGATCGCAACATCCGGAAAATGGACACGCACCCCAAGCAGGACAATGCGCAGATGCGTCCCACCTCAGACGTGGATCGCAACAATACCCTGGACCCCAACAACCCGGCAAGCCCTACCAATCCTACTAACCCAAACGTACCGGCCAACCAAAGCAATAATCCCAATACCACCGCGCCCAACAATGGCAGCCGCAACAACAGCAACGGCACCAATGGCACTACCACAACGCCGCAACGGTAATGGTGGCACGGTGTTTTCTCCAGATATTATAAGCGGCAGTTGTGATGCAAGCAACCGCAAACGTGATTAACCTTTAAAACTGAAAACTATGAAAAAGATACTGATGGCCGCTGCGCTCTTCGCATTCATAGGCCAGCCGGCTTTCGCCAAAGGCGACAAGAAAAATCAAAAAGATCAGCAACCCTGTTACTTTAATACCTGCACCAACCATAGCCTGGACGAAGCTTACAGCGCCCGCTGGGCAGATCAGGCGCAAAGTCCTGCCCCCGGCGCGAAAGTCTATAGTGCTGCCCAAAGCGGGAAAAGCGCTTATGCCGGCTACCGCACCACTTATTATTCTTTTCCGGGCCAGGAATTGCCCAATGTAACGGTGCGCGACACGCGTAAATCCGGCTATGTACGCCCCAGCGCCTATATGGGCGACGATGCTCCTTCTTATGATGGCGCTGCCACCAACGCTTACCGCAATATGAATGTGGCTAACACCGTAGATCCCATCCCACCCAGCACCGGAGACGTGCAGTAACTCCCTTCAGTAATAGCTATACCTGTCTCTTAGCCGGCCCCGTAAGGCCGGTTTTTTTATGCCGTTTTTGTGGATGCTGTTGCATTACCACAGCAGGGCACAAAAACTTCCTGCCTGTTTTACCCGGAATTCTTTAGGTATGAATGCTGAAAAGAACATACAAATGGTTCCTAAAATAGCCGGCTTCCCTTGGGCCCGGATGCAGGCAGGCATCTTTATTTAAATGGTATGCTTTCCCAGTTGCTATTTTTATACCGAAAAACACAGCGTCGCTATGACCCTTACCCAAAGACTTTACACCGGCTTTATCGTTGCCTTTCTGATGGTACTGGGCATTGGGCTGGTCAATTATAAGGCTATGGAGCGGCGCAAAAAAGAAAACACTACGCTGTTCCGGACCTACGAAGCCCTGCATCAGCTTACCAGCCTGGAAAAACTAATGGTGGATATGGAAACCGGCCGCAGGGGCTACCGCCTTACCGCTATGCCAGAGTTTCTGGAACCCGGCCGTACGGCCCGGCCCATATTAAACGGTATTCTCAACGAGCTGAATGGCTGGCTCAAGAACCGGCCGGCTCAGAAAACGCTGTTGCACCAGCTGGAAGCTCAAATCAGCGCCATGGATTCGCTGGATGCCAACCCTGCCGTGCCGGTGGCTGCCAGCGACTACCTTGCCATTACCCGGCGTGAAAAAATAATTACCGATTCGGCCCGCGCCCTGGTAGCGCATTTATATCAAATCGAAAAGTCGGAGCTTGATGCCAGGCAGCAATTCAGAAAAAAATCGTTTCAGCAGGCCTCCGTCATTATTTTACTTGGAACCCTTCTTACAGAAGGCCTTATCCTAGTCTTGTTCCTGGCCATTTTACAGGCATTACAGCTGCGCCGGAAGGCAGAGGCAGAACTGCAGCGAAAAATGCTGGAGCTGAAAAGCACCAACAGGGCTGCCCAGGATAAAAACTGGCTGCTGACGGGCATCAGCGAAATCAAAGATAGCCTGCAGGGCGCCACCAGCACCAACCAGCTGGCCCTGCAGGTGCTGCGCACCATTCTGAATTATATAGATGCGCCCGGCGGTGCCATTTACGTGCTGGACGAAGAAGATAATACCCATCTGTTACTGGCCGGAAGCCTGGGCGTGCCTATTACGGCACAGCCTGTGGTGCAGGTGGGCCGTGGCCTCATAGGCAGCGTAGCCCAGGCAGAGCAAACACGCCTCATCCGGGAAGTGCCTGCCGGCTACTGGCAGTTTGAAAGCGCAACCGGTAAAGCGGTGCCCGGTTCCCTGCTGCTGGTGCCTTTTTGCAACAATCACCAGTTGCGCGGTGTCTTGGAACTGGCCAGCTTTGGCGGGTTTAGCCTTGCCACGCGTCAATTGGTAGAAGAAGTGGCTACCAATATTGCCATTGCCTTTAACGCTATTGCAGCCAGCAACCAGGCCGTGCGGCTGCTGATGCAGGTGCGGGAGCAAAAAGAAGCCCTGGAGCTGCAGCAGGAAGAATTGCGGCAAACCAATGAAGCCCTCACCCGGCAGGCAGAAGAGCTGCAGGTAAGCGAAGAAGAATTGCGTGTGCAGGAAGAAGAACTGCGGCAGGTAAACGCCGAGCTGCAGGAAAAAAATAAAGCTATGGAAGCTGCCCGTCATGACCTGACGCAGCAGGCAGCCCAGCTGCAGCAAACCAGCCGGTATAAGAGCGAGTTCCTGGCCAATATGAGCCACGAGCTGCGCACGCCGCTCAATTCTATCCTGCTGCTGGCCCGCATCCTGGCAGATAACAAGGAGGGTAATCTTACCGGCAAGCAGGCCCACCTGGCGGCTACTATCCATAAAAGTGGGGAAGACCTGCTGAATCTTATCAACGACATCCTGGATCTTTCCAAAATTGAAGCCGGTAAGGCAGAGCTGCACCTGGAACAGGCCAACCTGCGCCAGACATTACACCACCTGCAGGATCTTTTTGCGCCCCTGGCAGAAGAAAAAAAGTTTGCTTTCAGCATATCCATTGCGCCTGAGGTGCCGGAATACCTGTATACAGACGCCGTGCGCCTGTCGCAGGTGCTGAAAAACCTGTTGAGCAACGCTTTTAAATTTACCCAGCCCGGGGGCCGCATTACCCTGCAGGCAGCCATAGCCGGAGAAATGCTTGATTTGCGAGTTATAGACACCGGCATTGGTATTCCTCCTGAAAAACAACAACTGATTTTTGAAGCCTTCCAGCAGGCCGATGGCAGCACCAGCCGGCGCTTTGGCGGCACCGGCCTGGGTCTTTCCATTACCCGCGAGCTGGTGCGCCTGCTGGGCGGTACCATCAGCCTCGAAAGCGAAGCTGGCAAAGGCAGTACTTTTAAAGTAATGCTGCCGCAGCACGCGGCGCCACCAAAAGATGCGGCATCCGAAGCGCTCACTGCTGTTCCACGGCAGGTATTGGTACCCGATGATCGCAACACGCTGGATACCCACAAGCCACGGGTACTGATTATTGAAGATGACCCGGACTTTGCTACCATGCTGCGCAATGTGGCACGCGAAAGCGGCTATCAGGCTATTGTAGCATTGCGGGGCGATGAAGGCCTGCAGTGCGCGCAGCAATACCAGCCGCAGGCAATTGTGCTGGATATGCACCTGCCGGTTATGGACGGCTGGCAGCTCTCGCGCTTTTTCCAGGAAGATAAAAAGCTGCGCAACATTCCGCTACACATCATCAGCGGCGCGGAAGAAAAAATGCCGGAGGGCATTGCGGTGCTGAAAAAGCCGCTGAGCAAGGTAGAGCTGGAAGCAGCTTTTCGCAACATCAGCGGCGGGCAGCAGGGACTCACGGGCGGCAAAGTACTGGTACTGGCGGCAGAACCCTCTGCACTGGGCCATCAGCTTTCAGAACGCATGCCCGGGCTGGATATCACGTTCGCGCAAGACACGGAAGCCGCTAAAGCGTTATTGCTGCGTCAGTCTTTCGACTGTTTGATAGCAGACCTGGGCCGGCAGGTAAAAACGGGCATTGCAGCGCTGCAGGCACTGAAACCTGCCCTTGCAGACCGCCACATACCCGTTATCATTTCCATGGATGGTACGCTGGACAAGCAGGACGAGCTGGAGCTGGGCAAGCTGTCAGATGTTATTATCCATTATGGCGAAAAGAGCGCCGGCCGCCTCCACGACGAAGTTGCCTTCTTCCTGAATCAGCTGCATCCTGCCGGCGAGCCCAACAAGCTGCCGCCCTTACACAGCGATCAGTTTTTTAAAGACCGGAAAGTATTGGTGGCCGATGATGATATGCGCAACCTGTTTGCCCTTAGCACGCTGCTGGAAGAGCAGGGAATGGAAGTGGTAGCAGCCGCAGACGGCCTGGAAGCCCTGGATGCGCTCAAAAATAATCCGGGCATAGAAGCCGTGCTGATAGACGTGATGATGCCGGAGATGGACGGCTACGAGGTCATTCGCAACATCCGGAAAAATCCGGCCTGGCAGCACCTGCCGGTTATTACGCTTACCGCTAAAGCCATGGCCGGCGACCGGGAAGAAAGCCTGCGTGCCGGGGCCAACGATTACATCTCCAAGCCTGTTGCGCCACAACGCTTACTTTCGCTGCTGCGCGTATGGCTGGCCCGCTAAAAAAAGGCCAGTGGCGCAATTTATGAAAGCGCGTAAGGCAACAGATAAAAAGGGGCATGACGGCAAGAACACCCATTGAAGCAGCAGAGCTGGAACAAATCATTGCGTTTATTTTTGACAAATACGGCTATGATTTCAGCGGTTATGCCCGTGCCTCGCTGCAGCGCCGCATCAACAAGGCTGCCGAGCAGCTAAAGGCCAGAAATGGCAAAGAGCTGATGGATCTGCTGCATGCCGACGATCGCAATTTTGCCCTGTTTCTGGAAGTAGCTACCGTAAATGTGACGGCCCTGTTCCGCGATCCGGCTTTTTTTGTGGCCCTGCGGGAAAAAGTAGTGCCCATGCTGGCCACCTATCCCATCATAAAAGTCTGGAGCGCAGGCTGCGCCACCGGCGAGGAAGCCTATTCCCTGGCTATTCTGTTGCAGGAAGCGGGTCTTTATCAGCGGACGCGCATTTATGCCACCGACCTGAATCCCGGCAACCTGGAGGCAGCGCGCCGGGGCATTATCCCGCTGCATTACATGAAAGCCTACACCCAGAATTACCAGCTGGCGGGCGGGCAGCACGATTTCTCGGATTACTATACCGCCCATTACGACCACGCCATCCTGAATCAGGACCTGCGCCGCCATATTCTTTTTTCCCAGCACAATCTGGTGACGGATAATGTGTTCAACGAGTTTCAGCTTATCCTGTGCCGCAACGTGCTTATTTATTTCAACAAAGAGCTGCAGGACCGCGTATTGCAGCTTTTCTACAGCAGTTTGGGCAAGCTGGGCTACCTGGCGCTGGGCGCCAAAGAATCTCTTTTGTTTACGGAAGTGCGTCCGTTTTTTGAAATACTGGACGCACCACACCGTATTTTCAGAAAGAAGACTTAAGATTCCTTATTTTTGTTAACTAGCCGTTAGCAGCGGCTCCCTTGTGCCTTCATGGATTCCAAAACGTTTCACATATTACTGGTTGACGACCGGCCGGAAAATATTTTATCGCTGGAAGAAGCTTTGGCCAATGAAAACAGGGTTTGTTACAGAGCCTATTCGGGCAACGAAGCGCTGAAAATGGTGCTGCGCCATCCGGAGATTGGGCTTATTTTACTGGATGTGCAGATGCCGGGCATAGATGGTTTTGAAGTGGCGCGCATCCTGAAAAGCAACCCGAAAACCCGCGAGATTTCCATCATTTTTGTTACGGCCATCAACAAAGAGCAGCATTATGTGATTCAGGGTTTTAAGGAAGGCGCGGTGGATTACCTGCAAAAGCCGCTGGATATAGATGTGTTGCTGGCCAAGGTCAATGTTTTTGAACAGCTTTATTTTTACCAGAGCAGCCTTAAAAATGCCGTAGCGCGAACCCGTGTGGTGAACGCGCAACTGGAAAAATTTATTTACACGGTAGCCCACGACATTAAGTCGCCGCTTTCCGGCATGATAGCGCTTTTAAGCGTTTTGCGCGACGATAAAGAAATTCAGGCTAATAGGCGCAACACCCAATATATTGCCCACCTGGATCGGGCGGCGGCGCATCTTTCCCAAATGATCAGCGGCATTCTTGCCTACAGCCGACAAAGCCTGGAAGAACAGGCCGAGGAAAGGGTGGATGTAACTGCCCTTGTCCACGAGCTATGGACGGTGCTGTTTCCGCCCGGCCACCTGACCCTGCAACTGGAAGGCTCCCTGCCCGTGCTTTACACCAAAAAGCTAAAGCTGATGCAGGTGTTTCAAAACCTGTTGGGCAATGCTATTAAATACATGGACAAGCCGCAGGGCGTAGTACGGGTAGGTTGCCACGAAAAAGAACACTTTTACGAGTTTTATGTGGCCGACAACGGACAGGGCATGGACGAAGCGGCACAGGAAGAAATGCTGGGCCTTTTTAAGAAAGGCAATGCCACTACCAACGGCGAGGAAAGTACCGGTGTGGGTCTTAATATCCTGAAAGTGCTGGTAGAAGAGCAGGGTGGCACCGTGCGCATACAAAGCAAGAACGGGGAAGGCGCCACGGTGTTTTTTGAATGGAGAAAAGTGCCCGAGTTGCCGGCATAAAAAATACCCCGCAGGCTGCAAAGCCGCGGGGTGAATCTGGTATCAATAAATTATTGGAAGCTTAGGCAGTGGCTGCGGCGCTGTTGATGCGCTGCATGATGCCGCTCTTCAGGTTGGCCGCTTTGTTTTTGTGAATCACATTGCGCTTAGCCAGCTTGTCGATCATAGAGATCACTTTAGGCAGCTCTTCGGTAGTGGCGGCATTGTCCTGCAGGGTCAGCAGCTTGCGGATTGCGTTACGGGTTGTTTTACCGTAATAACGGTTGCGCTCACGACGTTTTGCATTCTGGCGCGCATCTTTACGGGTTGCTTTATGGTTTGCCATTCTAAATTATACTTCTTAAAGGGGCTGCAAAACTAAAAGATTTTTGCAGATTCACCAAATAAATTTTATGGGTTCGTAGAAAAATTTACATAGTCTGCTGGCTGAACATCTGCCGCGACAGGCGGGCCAGGTTTTCTTTGCCGGCTATAAAATCGTTGAGCTTTTCTTTGGGGATGCGCAGGGCGTAGGTTTCATCATCGGTAGCACCCAGTAAAAACAGCTCATAATCCGGGTTCCAGCGCTCCAGCTGCGTGCGGTTCAGGCCCAGCTGCTGCACCAGTACGTCTACATCCAGCGGTTCTTTGATGTGCACAATCGCCATCTGCTTCAGCTCTTCGGGCGAGAATTTTGGTTTGGGTTTTTCCAGCGCGGGTGCACCTTCTTTCCCAAAGCGGAAGTTGGCCGGTAAAACACCCGAGGCAATATAAGGGCTCATGTTTTCAAAGATAGATGCCGTTGCCACAAAAGCCAGTACATGGCCCTGCGTTTCACGCGGCAGGTATTTTTTAATGTCCCAGAAATTATTGCTGCCGGTGCGTGCCATGGCTCTTTTCACCGGCACCGGGCCACTGTTGTAAGCAGCTATTACCAGCAGCCAGTCGCCCAGCTCTTTGTAAAGGTATTTCAGGTATTTGGCCGCCGCGTTGGTGCTTTTATACCAGTCGGTGCGGTCATCGCGCTTACCGTTGACGGTAAGGCCCATCAGTTCTGCAGTGCCGCTCATCAGCTGCCAGGGGCCTACGGCGCCTGCGTTGGAAACGGCTTTGTTGTTGAGTGCAGATTCAATCACAGAAAGGTAAATCAACTCTTTGGGCAGCTCATGTTTCTTCAGCACATTGTGCATCAGTGCAAAATGGCGCAGGCTGCGCTGTTGCACAATACTCAGCGTTTTCTGGCGGCTTTTCAGGTAGCTGCGGCAAAAATCATTGACGTAGTCGCTGTGAGCGCCAAAATAACTGCTGTTACCGGCCAATGGCACGGGTTTTATTTGTTTTGCCGAAAGTTCCTGTGCCGAAATGCTTTTGAAGGCGCCGGAATCAATGGTAGGGCAAATAACAACGGTGTCTGAAGAAATGACACGCGTAAAACCTGGTGTGCCGAAGGTACGGGCCTGCTGCTGTGCAGTGGCAGAGAGGCCTGTAAGCACCAAAGAAGAAAGCAAAAAGAGCTTAATGTGCATGTTTTTTTTCGTTTTAAGCGGTGGAAAAACCATGCAACCCGGAGAAGGGAAGCGAGCGGAGAGCTAAGTACCTGCTACCATCGGGCAGCAGCAACGGTGTGTCAGGATTGCTTTTCAGCAGCAGCATCGCGGCGTTCGCGATCTTTCATGCCGTTTTCAATCTCGCTTTTCACGCCCTCTTTGGCATCGTTGAATTCGCGGATGCCTTTGCCAAGGCCACGGGCCAGTTCGGGCAGCTTCTTGCCGCCAAACAGCAGAACTACGATAAGGATAATCCAAAGCCACTCGCCACCACTGGGCATAGAGATAAGCAGGACGGGAGAAAGAGTGCTAAAAGCCATGACTTTCGTGTTTTAAAAGGAAGGTAGATAGCAAATATAGACGCCCGGCACTATACCCGCGGCTTTTTTGTTGTTAAGCGGCAAAAATTTTAAGGTTTAAACAGGGGCGGACGGCGGGCATTTCCTTTAAAAACTACCACAGCACTACAGGGCATCCCGGTAATCCCTTCTTCTTTGCAGCCGCAAATCCTGCAGGACGCTGGCTTTTACATTCAGCGAGAAATTAAAGCTCTTGCGGGCGCCAAAAGGAATGGTGTTGAGGCGCATTTCCCAGCAGTGCAGGTCGCGGTAAATGTCTATGGACGTAATGGTAAGGCTGTGGCTGGTAAAATCGTAACCGGTATTCAGCGCCACCTTCCAGCGCGGCGTTACATTAAAATCGCCGCTCAGCAGCAGGTTCTGGTTGTACAGCAGCGTATCCGCACCAATACTGGCAGGACGGTAATTTTTCTGGATGTTCAGCGAGTAAACCAGATGCAGGTTCCAGGGAATGGAAAAATCCACGTAGTTCTCGTAGCCTTCCGTGGCCAGCATGCGGCCAACATCATCGCTGCCCGCACGGTTGCCTGTAGGGCCGGTGGTGCCGCCATTCAGGGAAGCATCCAGGCTGATGTTGGCACGTTCGAAACGGGCCAGGCCCCGGCCTTTTTCGGCCTGCAGGGCTACATCGCGGCGGCCTGCCTCGTAGTTGTAGGCATAGGGATCAAAAGTGGCGCCGGCAGTGATGTTGAGCTTGTTCAGAATATTGGTACGGAAGCTAAGCACCAGCGGCGACCAGTTAAAGGAATCGGCGGCAAGGTTGTAGGCGCTGGAGATGTTGAGCCCGTCTATAAGGGAAATGTTTTTGGTTGTGGCGGCGGTGTCTTTACCGGCTTTTTGCCGCACCTTCATCTGCAGGTTGTTGTTGAGGCCAAAGCTGAGCGAACTGCTGTAATTGCCAAACTGCCCGCGGCCCGGCACCCCTACAATAGAGCTTTCATACGGCGAGCGGTATTCTAATTTGCCGTCTTCGCTCAGCGAAGTCTGGTAGTAATAGCCAAACGGGCTGGCGGCATAATCCGGTGTGTAATTGAAGCCCACGCGGGGCTCCAGCACATGGCGCAGGCCGGCCACCTTTCCTTTCTTAAAAAATTTGACGCCGTAAATACGGGTACTGAGGTTGGCTCCGGTACCAAAATCGCGGGCGGTATAAAAACCCCGGTTGCGGGTGCTGTCTATACGGCCGGTAGCAGGATCGTAGAACTGGAATATTTGCTCGGTCAGCCAGTATTCCTTGTAATCAGCATTCAGGCTCAGGTTGATAAAACGAAAGACGTTGTAGGTAGCGGAGATAGGAATGCTGTGCGTGATGCCTTTCTGGAAATCATTCAGCCCTATGGTATTCAATGAAAAAGCGGTGTCGTAAAAGCTGGTCTGGGCCAGGGCATTGAGCGTATAGCCGGTATTTATTTTCTCAAACCACTTGGGCGAGCCCACAGGGTTTTTGCGCCGGAACGGCGTGATTTGCGATACACTGAAATTCACCTCCGGCAGGGTGATGTCGTAGCGGCGGGTCTGTGTATTTTGATTGTGGCGCGCGGCAACGGTAAGGGCCAGCGGCTTGCCCTGCCATACTTTGGAATAAGAAATGTTGGACTGGTACTGGTTGTTGACGATTTGATTGACGTTGTAGCTGTTGAGCGAGAAAAAATCGCTGCTGCCCAGGCTTACGCCGGCATTAAAAGCCTGGCCGGGCCTTGCTTTGGCGTCGCTGCGGTGCGTCCAGTTTACCCAGTAGCTGCGGTTGATGCTGGCACCCGGTTCGTAGCTTTCTCCATTCTTGTTATACGCGTAGCTCAGGCCCACCGTGCCGCTGTAGTGATAGCGTTTGGCGTAGGTGCTGATGCCATTGGCCATCCAGCTGCCTTTGGAATAAATGCTGCCGGTTACCAGGAAATCCACATAATCGCTGAGGTAAAAATAATAGCCCCCATTGGTAAGGCCCAGGCCGCGCGCCTCTTCGATGGTGTAGGTAGGCAGGCGGAACCCCGAACGCTGCCCCTGCGTAATGGGGAAAAGGCCGAAGGGCAGAAACAGCGGGGTGGGCACCTGCTCTACTTCCAGGTTGGAAGCGCCGGCCACTGCCACCTGGTTGGGCACCACCTTGATACGCCGTGCACGAATGCCGTAGTGGGGTGTATCCAGGTCGCAGGTGGTATAAACGCTGTGCAGGCCAAAGATGCTTTGGTCGGGGTTGCGTTTTACCTGCCTGCTAATGATGAAGCCTTCGCCATACTGGGTGCGTGCATTCAGCACAATGGCCCTTTTTGTTTTGAAATTGTATTGCAGCGAGTCAAAGTAAAAAAGCTCGCTGCCCTGCTGGAAGGTGGCACGCAGGCTATCGGCGCCGGCAATTCTTTCGCCTGTTTGCGCACTTACCATGCCGCTTGCCTGGCTGTAGGTGATTTTACTGGATTTCAACGTCAGGTCTTCGTAAGTAACTTCGGCCCCGTTGTAAAGGTAAAAACGATTGGTGCTCAGGTCCAGCACCAGGCTGTCTTTGGCTTTGGTAGTAACCGGGCTGGGCAGCGCATCGGGCGAAAGCACAATGCCAAGGCGGGCGGCGAGGCTGGTGTCTGCATTTGATGCGGCTGTGGAGTCAACCCGCAGGGTAGTGTCGGCGCCGGGGCGCACGTGCAGGCTGTCCGGCACAGTCTGTGCGCGGGCGGCCGTTAAGGGAACGGTAAAAAGCGCCAGTACTAACAGCAGGGCCAAACAGGCGCTTTGGCATTTTGAAATAATTTTACCGCTTTGGCTCACCGCTTGCAAAGGTAATTGTTCAGTAAGGTCTCGCACCTTTGTTGCTTTAAAACAACAGTCTTTTTAATAAAAATGCACATCCGCTTCTTTTCCATCCTGCTGGCTTGCCTGTTTCCTTTGGGACTTTGGGCGCAGACACCCCCCAATCCTGCTACGCCTCAGGGCTCCAGGCAAACCATAAAACAGGTAAAGGTAGTGCTGGATGCCGGCCACGGCGGCAAAGATGCGGGTGCACGCGGCAAATACAGCTATGAAAAAGAACTGACCCTGGCCATTGTACTGCGTGTGGGCCGCCTGCTCAACGACAGCATGAAAAATGTGTCGGTCATTTACACCCGCACGACAGACATTTATCCTACCCTGCAGCAGCGCCACGCCATTGCCAATCAGGCAGGCGCCGATTTGTTTGTTTCCGTACACATCAATGCCACCGCAGGCCGCACCGAAAAAGTGCTGACCGGCCATACCTATGTAGGGAAAGGTAAAAGGCGGCGCAAAGTGCCTACTTATAAAACCATTGTACACCGCGAAACCAGCACCAGCGGTGTAATGACCCTTGTGCTGGGCAACATCCGCAACAACCAGAAAGCCAATGCTTTTGGTGAATACGGCGAGCAGGTGCTGGATGAACCGGACCTACTGGATGAAAACAACCCGCAAACGGCTATAATTATTGCGCAGTACACCCAGGCCTTCCTGGGCCGCAGCATAGACCTGGCCACGCAAATTCAAAACCACCTGGTGAGCCTGGGGCGCCCCGATTTGGGCGTTCGGCAGCAAAGCCTGGAGGTACTGGCAGGCAGCTATATGCCGGGCGTTTTGGTGGAATGCGGCTTTATCAACAACCCCTCCGAGGAAGATTATATGAATTCCGACGAAGGGCAGCAGCAAATTGCAATGGCGATATTCCGTGGCATCAAAGCCTATGTACAGGGGCGTTAGCGTACTTCCGGGTCCAAAAAAACAAAAGCCTTTTTGAAAGCTTATTTTGTAAATCAACTGAATAAACTATTTTAGCCGCTGATAGCCGGTTTTTAAATGCGCCGGTTATACCTTTAGGATCCGTTAAACCCCAAGCATCAGACCATTTAATGAAATCCCGTTTACAAGCTGTTTTATTGTCGGCTGCTGTGGCACTGGCCGGTTTTACCGCGGTTACCTATACCGCCTGTAAAGAAGACAAATGCAAAGGCATTGTGTGCGCCTATGGCGGCGTGTGCAACGAAGGCCGTTGCCTTTGCCTGCCAGGGTACGAAGGCGTACAGTGTGAAACCATCAACCGGGACCGCTACAAAGGCGTCTGGCAGGTGGCAGAAGATGGTACGCTCTCCAGCGAATCGCTTTACTCTGTCAGTATCGAAAATGGCGAAGCCATGACGGATATCCTAGTGAAGCGCCTTTATAACGATGCCCTGGGCGGCGATGTGGTCGCTACCATAAAGGGAGATACCCTGACCATCCCCACACAAACCCTGGGCGATTACACCATAAAGGGAAGAGGCATGCTGCTGGACGATATTTACTACGGCAAGCATGGCCGCCTGGAAGTGCGCTATTCTGTAACCAACAACGTAACCGGCACCAACGATAACTTTGGGCTGGACAGCGGGCAGGTTTCGCTGTGGCATAAATAATTAGATACGCTTTTATAGAAAAAGCCTGCAACGTTTGTTGCAGGCTTTTTTACTGGGCCAATAATTGCCAGTGTGATTGTTAACCGGCGCGGGCCGCATTAGTCAACAGCTTTACTGCTTTATCGCTGTGCTATGGCAGGGCAGGCATGGAAACAAGAAAGCTGTTGTGTAAACAACAGCTTTCTTGTTATAACGGTTTATTGGGCAGGAATTATTTTCCTGTAACCCACACCAGGGAAAGGAAAAGCGACTTACAGGCGGCACGCCGATCTTAATCATTTGCTCTTCCTCAATCTCAATCTTAATCTCATCCTCAGCCCGTCACCTTTTCCTTTTTTGCTTTATTCCGGTTGACCATGCTAAGCATAAAGCCGCCCACCATGATGATGACGCCCAGCCACAGCACATTGATGTAAGGGAAAACAATGGCCTTCAGCACGATGTAATCATCTTTGGGATCAATTTGCTTTACTTCTATCACTGCTGCATCCTGGTCAGGAATAATGTTGGCAACGCGTACAAACAGGCCTGCTTCGCGCAGGGTGTCTTCTATCTGCATGGCCTGATTGCCGCGGATAACAAACAGGGGCTGTACGGTATCCTGCAGGCCTTTCAGGTTGTAGGCAGCAAGGGGCGCGCCCACGGCCACATCTTCCTTGCGGGCGTCATAGTTGGCGGCACCTACCTGCCGGTTAAAACCATTGAAAATAAGGTAGCCATCCTGGTAATAAATCGTATCTCCGGCTGTTACCGTTTGCGGCTTCCAGCTGGCAGTGTCTGTTTTCTTTTCCGGATCCAGCACCATGGTCACGTAAGTAAATACATCGTGTGTGAGGTAGTGGCGCGAATCAGGATTGGCCATCAGACCTTCCATGCCTTTAGGATTAATAAAGGCATCCGGGTGCAGGTGAAATACTTCCGTGGTTTCGCCTTTTGCATTGACCTTTTCGTAGCGCACTTTATAAAACGTGCGCGGGTCTTTTTCTGAAACCGAATCGCCGATATAAGTAGCGTAGTATTCGTCCATCGCCACCGGTGTATTGCGGAAGAGCAGCACATTGTCCATGCTTTCACGCTGGTTTTCCTCCATGCTTTCCTTTCCGAAATTCATGGTATAGCCGGCCGTGTTGAGTGAAATCACTCTTTTATTATAGCCGGAAAGCAAGATGCCCAGCAGCATGGTGGCAAAGCCAAAGTGGGTAATGGCAGCGCCTTTTTTACGAAAGCCGCCCTTGTGCACGCCAAAAGCATAAAATGCGCTGGCCGAGATGCCAAAGGTGGCAGCAAAGAGCAGCAGCCAAAACGGACCGCCACCAATTTTTTGCGTCAGACCTATGAACAGGGTCAGCACCAGGGCTATCACTGCGCTGATGCCCAGTTGCTTGTATGCTTTTTTGACATCGGTCTTTCGGAATTTTAAGAACAGGGAACCGCCCGCCAGCAGGCCAATGAAAATGGCTGCCCAGATCTGGATGCTGTTGTAGTGTTCCACCACTTTCACAGGCGGGGCCACGTCTTTACCGCTTATCATTTTCGCCAGTGGCGACCAAACAGGGATTGAAGTCACGATAATGATGTGCAGCGCTGCCAGCAGCAGTACAAACGAGCCGATGAACATCCAGAACTCACGGGTGGGTGTGGCTTCTTCTTCCCTTATCACCGGCATTTTCCGGCTCCGGAAAAAATAAAGCCCGAAGGAAAGCAGCATCAGCAGGCCCAGTACAATCAAAAGGTGATATTTCAGCGAGCTGCCCTCACCGGTAAAGGCGTGTACAGAAGTATCGCCCAGGATGCCGGTACGCGTCAGGAAAGTAGAATACCAAACCAGCAGATAAGCCAGGCTCAGAAAAATAAGCGTGGTTTTAAGGCTGCGGCCGGTAGCTTTAAAAATAATGAGTGTGTGCAGGCCGGCCACCAGTACCAGCCAGGGTACCAGCGAGGCGTTTTCCACCGGGTCCCAGGCCCAGTAGCCGCCAAAAGTCAGGCTTTCATAGGCCCAGGCGCCGCCCATCATAATACCCAGCCCCAGTGTGCCGCCGGCAAACAGGCTCCACGATTGTGCCGGCTTAATCCAGCTTTTGTATTCACCTTTCCACATGGCCGCAACGGCATAGGCAAAAGGAATCAGTACGGCAGAAAAACCCAGGAACAGCACCGGCGGGTGGATGGTCATCCAATAATTTTGCAGCAGTACGTTCAGGCCGTTTCCATCTTCAATAAACTGCAGATAGTTGGGCATGGCAAAAATGGGCGCGTTGGTCATTTTATCGCGCAGCAGCACAAACGGGCTGGTGCCAATCTGCAGGCTGTCGCCCAGCATAAAGCCCAGCAGCATGGTAGCCAGGGCCACCTGCACCAGGGCAATCACCGCCATCGTCCTGCTTTCCAGCTGGTGCCGGCCACGCATCACAAACAGGCCCAGCAATCCCTGCCAGAAAGCCCAAAGCATAAAAGAACCTTCCTGCCCCTCCCAGAAGCTGCTGAGCAGGTACTTCATGGGCAGCGCGCGCGAAGAGTGCTGATAGGCGTAATTGAACTCAAAGAGGTGGTGGGTAATGATGTAATAAAGCGCAAAGAAGATGCCCAGTATAGAAATAAAGTGCACCACAAAAGAACCGCGGCCCAGGCTCAGCCAGCTACGGCTGTTGTAGGGGTCGGTAACTTCGGTTTGCGCGGCGCGCCAATAGCTGATGCCGCTAAACAGGGCGCCCACAAAGGCCAGGATTACAAAAAAATGACCCAGTTGCCCGGGCCATAAAGTTTCGTTGTAATAAACAGGATTCAAGACTTGGTAAATTTAAAACCAGCAGTTGCCGGCTTGCTTAGAGAAAGAGAGAGAAATACAGGTTTTAATTCTTCATGGCCATTCCTGCCGGCCCTTCTTTGGTGTATTTGCTGGGGCACTTCATTTGCACTTTGGTGCAATAAAATACATCGCCGGTCATGCGGCCGGTCATCGCCAGCTGCTCTACTTTATCCATATCGCCGTGTGGCGCGCCCACGCATTTTACCTGGCGCACGGTGCCTTTTTTGTCTTTGGCAAAAAAAGTAAAGTGGTTGGGGTCTTTAAGCGGCTCGTAAACGATGGGCTGGCTTTTCTCGAAATAAGCAATCACCTGCACATCCTTGCCGGGGCTGGATTCTGCGCTGGCAAAGGTTTCATAGGTGCCAAAATCTTTGCCGAAAAATACGGTCATGGCGCTGATGGCCACTGCAACAAGCACCAGCAGGACGATGTGTATTTTTTTCATGGTGAAAGAGCTTACTTTTTTAAGTTGCCGCAAAGTTACAGGTAAATCACAGACCCCACCTTTACCCTTAATTTTGCGCTCGTTAAAAAAAATCAATCATGGCAGACCTTTCGCTGTTCGACCCCAATAGCCCCGGCCTAAAAAGCAATAATATTTTCGGACTTCCTTTTAATGAAGATTCCGCAGAACTGGTCATTCTGCCGGTGCCCTGGGAAGTAACCGTCAGCTACCGTCCCGGATCCGCCCGCGGCGCCGAGCACATCTTTGATGCCAGCCTGCAGGTGGATCTTTACGACCCCGACTACCCCGATGCCTGGAAAAAGGGCTTTTACATGCTGCCCATCGATCGCAACATCCGCAAGAAAAGCGATTTCCTCCGCCAATGCGCCGAGCTGATTATATCGCATCTGGAAGAAGGCGGCGATGTGTCGGCCAATGCGCAGCTTTCCCAAAAAATGAAAGAGGTAAACGAAGGCGGCAAAGTACTTTACAACTGGGTGTATGAAATGACCGGCCGCCTGCTGGATGAAGGCAAGAAAGTGGCGCTGCTGGGCGGCGATCACAGTATTCCGCTCGGCTTTATCAAAGCGCTGGGCGAACGCCACCCGGATGGCTTTGGCCTGTTGCAGATTGATGCCCATGCCGATTTGCGGGTGGCCTATGAAGGTTTTAAAGACAGCCATGCCTCTATCATGTACAACGTACTGGAAGAAGTGCCGCAGGTATCCCGGCTGGTGCAGGTTGGTATTCGTGATTATTGCGACGAAGAGGCCATTTATATCCGGCAGCATCCGGACCGCATCACCACTTTCTTTGACAAAGAAATAAAGGAACGGCAGTTTGAAGGCGAAACCTGGCGCCAAATCTGCCAGCAAATTGTAAATGAATTACCGCAAAAGGTGTACATCAGTTTTGATATTGATGGCCTGGACCCCAAGCTTTGCCCCAATACCGGCACGCCGGTGCCCGGCGGTTTTGAGCTGGAACAGATATTTTACCTTTTTAAGAAAGTAAAGGAAAGCGGCCGCCAAATCATTGGTTTCGACCTCAACGAGGTCAGCAACGGCGAAGAAAGCCATTGTATTGATGCTATTGTAGGGGCACGTGCTTTGTTTAAAATGTGCAGCATGATGGTCAGCTAATTGCTTTCTTGTATAGCAGCGGCAGGGCAGGCCCTACCGCTGCATCTTCTTTCTACTCCTGCCCGGTACTTTCCCGATTTATGAACACAACTGCTCCTAAAAAAGTCCGGAATGCCTGGGCTATGTACGACTGGGCCAACAGTGCGTACAACCTGGTGATTACCTCTACCATCTTCCCGGCTTTTTATGAAGCCGTTACCGGCGATGGCAACGAGCAAACGGTGGATTATGTGCGGCTGGGGTCTTTTAAATTCATAAATACCGCACTGTATAACTACACCCTGGCAGCGGCCTTCCTGATCGTTGCTTTTTTATCGCCCCTGCTGGCCTCTATTGCAGATGCGCGCGGCAGCAAGAAAAAAATGCTGGCCTTTTTTGCCACCATGGGCAGCCTGGCGTGTATGGGTCTTTTTTTCTTTGAACAACAAACCCTGTGGCTGGGCCTGCTGCTCATGATTGTATCCTGCGTCGGGTATTGGGGCAGCCTGGTGTTTTACAACAGCTATCTTCCGGAAATTGCACCACCGGAAGCGCGCGATAAGCTTAGCGCCAAAGGCTTTGCCTACGGCTACATTGGCAGTGTGATCCTGCAGCTGATTTGCTTTGCGTTTGTTTTGTTCCCGGATTTTTTTGGCATCAATGGCAGCCGGGCCGCACAACTTTCCTTTCTCCTTACCGGTATCTGGTGGCTGGGTTTCACCCAGATTCCCCTGCGCCGGCTGCCGGCAGGCACGGCCACCCAACAGCTCGGCGCCGGCAGGGCAGTACTGTGGCAGGGCTATCAGGAACTGGGAAAAGTATGGCGGCAATTAAAGCAAATACCTGCCTTAAAGCGCTTCCTGCTTTCTTTTTTCTTTTATAACATGGGCGTGCAGACCGTGATGCTGGCCGCGACGCTCTACGGCAAAAGCGAGCTGGGCATACCCACCGCCAACCTGATTGTGGCCATCCTCATCATTCAGCTGGTGGCCATTGCCGGCGCCTGGCTGATTGCCCGCCTTTCCGGGAAAACAGGCAACCTGAATACCCTGATGCTGTGCGTTGTGGTGTGGATAGGCATTTGCGTAGCCGGCTATCTGATTCCTGCCCGTAACCCCACGGCCTTTTATGCGCTCGCCGGCGTGGTCGGTTTTGTGATGGGCGGCATTCAAAGCCTGAGCCGCAGCACCTACAGCAAGCTGATGCCGCCCACGCGCGACACCACTTCTTTTTTTAGCTTTTACGACGTCAGCGAAAAGCTTTCCATTGTCATTGGTATGTTTAGCTTTGGACTGGTGCAGGAAATTACCGGCTCTCAGCGCAACGCCGTTTTGGCCTTAATGGTGTTTTTTGTACTGGGCCTGATTTTACTACGCTACACGCAAAAATCTATCACTAAAAATAAATAAAAATCCCTCCCTGTACTTTTTCTATTTCTGGAATCGATGCGGAAGGGCAGCGCTTTATTATGAAACTCCATACCGTAAATGCTGGTTATTTTCAATTAGACGGTGGCGCCATGCATGGCGTGGTGCCCAAAAGCATGTGGCAAAAGATAAACCCTGCCGATGAAAACAACATGTGCAACTGGGCCATGCGCTGTCTTTTTATAGAGCATGGCAATTACAGGATTCTCGTAGATACCGGCATGGGCAACAAGCAGGATGAAAAATTCTTCAGCTATTACCATCCGCATGGCGAAGACAGTATTGAAAAAGGCCTGGCCGGCATTGGCTGCACGCCAGACGATATCACCGATGTGTTCCTGACGCACCTGCATTTTGACCATGTGGGCGGCGCGCTGAAGCTGGATGCGGCAGGAAAGATTGTTCCTGCTTTTCAAAAAGCAATTTACTGGAGTCAGCGCGACCAGTGGAAATCTGCCGTGGAGCCCAACGCCCGCGAAGCGGCTTCTTTCCTGAAAGAAAACATCCTGCCGATCGAAGAAAGCGGCCTGCTGCGTTTTGTGGAAGCTGCGGACAGTGAAGAATGGCTGCCGGATATCCGCATCCGGATCGTGAATGGCCATACCGAAGCCATGATGCTGCCGCAAATCCGTTACAACGATACCACCATTCTATACTGTGCCGACCTCATACCCAGCGCTGCCCACATCTCCATGCCCTGGGTGATGGCTTATGATATGCGCCCGCTGGATACGTTGCGCGAAAAGCAAAAGCTGCTTACCGAAGCCGTGGCCAACAACTGGGTGCTGTTCCTGGAGCATGACCCCAAAATAGAATGTTGTACCCTGCAGGATACGCCCCGCGGCATTCGCATCAAAGACAGCTTTAAGCTCAGCGAGCTGGACGCTTATAAAGCCGATAGCAGTAAAACAAAATAATTCAGGCTGGGCTTCCTGCCTGAAGTTTCCAATACTATTGTTGTGGTGCGGGCCTGCCCGCAAGCGTTGCCGTAGCAGGATAACCGGTAGCCGGATGTATTTTGCCGCTGCGCCGCTTTGTTTTAAAATTCTTATCCATCCTTTCTGCCTACCTTTGCATGTAGCCAAATTTCCTTTGCTTTTGCTGCTATGAAAGACTTTTCATTTGTAACGGGGCCATCTTCCTCGTTCATAGAATCTTTGTACAACGATTACGAGAAAAATCCGGACGTCATTGACCCGGAATGGAAAAACTTTTTTGATGGGTTCGACTTCGCCATTGGCCGTGTAAACGGCAACGGCGCCGGCGGGAAAGCCACCATAGACACTACCCGGCTGGAAAAAGAATTTGCCGTCTTTCGTTTGATCCGCGCTTACCGCAAGCGGGGCCATTTGCTGGCTACTACCAATCCCATCCGTCCGCGTAAAGACCGCAAACCCTTCCTGGAGTTAACGGATTTTGGCCTCTCCGATGCCGATCTGGAGACTGCTTTTGCAGCCGGGAAGTTTATTGGCCTTGAAAACAAGCCGCTGAAAGACATTCTTGCCAAACTGAAACAGACTTATGCTTCAGACATTGGCATTGAATACACCTATATTACAGACAAAGACCGCTGCGCCTGGATAGAAAAAGAATTTGAAGCCCTGCAAAGCCGGGCGGTGCCGCTGGTAGAAAAAAAGCGCATTCTTGAAAAGCTGAACGAAGGCGTTATTTTCGAAAAATTCCTGCACACCAAATACATTGGTCAAAAGCGCTTTAGCCTGGAAGGCGGTGAAAGCACGATTCCCGTCCTGGATAAAATTATTGCAGACGCTGCCGGCACCGGCGTGCAGGAAGTGGTGATTGGCATGGCCCACCGCGGCCGTTTAAACGTACTGGCCAATATCCTGGGTAAAACCTACGAGCAGATCTTTTCGGAGTTTGAAGGGAATGTGCCGCCCGAAACCATGATGGGCAGCGGGGATGTAAAATACCACCTGGGCTTTAATGCCTGCATCAAAACGCCACAGGATAAAGAAGTGAATGTGCAGCTGGCGCCCAATCCATCGCACCTGGAAATCGTGGGTCCGGTGGTGTCTGGCTTTGCCCGTTCGAAGGCAGATGTCCTTTACAATTACGAGTACGATAAAGTACTGCCCATCATCATCCACGGCGATGCCGCCATTGCCGGTCAGGGTGTGGTGTATGAATTGCTGCAAATGAGCCGCCTGGAAGGTTATAATGTGGGCGGAACCATTCACTTTGTGATAAATAACCAGATTGGGTTTACCACTGATTTTGATGATGCGCGCAGCGCCGATTATTGCACCAGCGTCGCTGCCATGGTGCAGGCACCCGTACTGCATGTGAATGGCGACGATCCGGAGGCTGCGGTGAAAGCTGCTGCCCTGGCTGTGAAATACCGCCAGGAATACAACCAGGATATTTTTATAGACATGGTGTGCTACCGCCGCCATGGCCATAATGAAGGCGACGACCCCAGCTTTACCCAGCCGCTGATGTATGAAATCATCAAACAACACCCCAATGTGCGCGAGGTTTATAACCAAAAGCTCATGGCGCAGGGCGATGTGGAAGGCGCACTGGTAAAGGAAATGGAAGATGTGTTCTGGAAAAACCTTCAGGACCGCCTGGACGAAATACGCCAGAAACCTTTGCCCTACCAGTTGCAGGGCCCTGAAAAAGCCTGGAAGGATATGGAGCATGCCACAGCGGCCAGCTTCGATGCATCTCCGGAAACAGGCGTGCCCCGTCCCGAGCTGGACCAGCTCATGAAAACCATTACGGTGACACCGGAAGGTTTTGACCCGGTGCGCAAAATCCGCAAACTGCTGGATGATAAATACAAGCTGTATTCACAAGACGAACTGGTAGACTGGAGCACCGCGGAATTGCTTTCTTACGCAAGTATTGTGGCAGATGGCAAAGACGTGCGCCTCAGCGGTCAGGATGTAGAGCGCGGCACCTTCAGCCACCGGCACTCTGTGCTGCACGACGAAGAAACCGGTACGCACTACAACCGCCTGAGCAACATACCGGGCGATGGCGTTTTTCATGTTTATAATTCCCTGCTCAGCGAGTTTGCCGTGCTGGCTTTCGAATATGGTTACGCCATGGCCAACCCCAATGTGCTGGCCATTTGGGAAGCACAGTTTGGTGACTTTGCCAATGGCGCCCAAAGCGTAATAGACCAGTACATCAGCAGTGCGGAAACCAAATGGCACCGCAGCAACGGGCTGGTGATGCTGCTGCCGCATGGCTACGAAGGGCAGGGCCCCGAGCACTCCAGCGCGCGTATGGAGCGCTTTCTGCAGCTGTGTGCCGAAGACAATATCATCATCACCAACATTACCACTGCCGCCAACTTCTTCCATGCGATGCGCCGGCAGCTGGCCTGGAATTTCCGCAAGCCGCTGGTGAATTTCTCACCCAAAGCCAACCTGCGCCTGAACCGCTCCTACTCTCCGGTAGCAGATTTGGTGAATGGCCGTTTTCAGGAGGTAATTGATGACAGTAGTATCCAGGATGCCGGCAAGGTAACGCGCGTGGTATTGTGCACCGGTAAGATTTATTACGACATTAGTGAGCAGCAGGCGGAAGAAAAGCGTGCAGATGTAGCCGTTGTGCGGCTGGAACAAATCTATCCCACACCTGTAAAGCAATTGCGGGAACTGCGCCGGAAATACAAAAACGCGCAGTGGGTATGGGCACAGGAAGAGCCGGCCAATATGGGCGCGCTTGGCTTTTTGAAACTGAACCTGCCGGATGATTTCCCGGTGGTGAAATTCATCAGCCGCCCGGCCGCCGCCTCGCCGGCAACCGGCTTTAGCAAGATTCACGGCAAAGAGCAGCAGGCCATTGTGAAGGAAGCGCTGGGTTAAGCAACGAATAGAACAGAAAACAAAAAGGGGTTGTGCTTTAAGGCGCAACCCTTTTTTTAATGGTGCCTGTTCCCTGATTCAAAACCGCCAACCCAATTACCTTTGCCCTGCATTATGGCTATTTATTATCACGAGATCTCCAGGGCAAAGCTGCAGGATCGCAGGCGGCTGTCTGGTTTTTTGAAAGAAAAAATTGAGGAATTAAAACCCGGAATCAAAAAAGCAGAAATCAGCTTTGTTTTTTGTGACGACGCCTATCTGCTGGAAATTAACCGGCAATACCTGGATCATGATACCTACACCGATATCATCACTTTTGACCTGAGTGAAGACCCCGCGTACCTGCAGTCGGAAATCTACATCAGCACAGAAAGGGTAGCGGAGAATGCAGGAAAATTTGGCATCAGCTACAATCAGGAGTTGCACCGCGTTATTTTCCATGGCGTGCTGCACCTCTGCGGCCTGGGCGATAAAACTGCTAAAGAAAAAAAGGCCATGCGCGCCGCCGAAGAGCAATGGATGAACCACTTTTTTACGACGGCTTAAAAATTCCCTGTCCGATCTTTGTCCCTGTATGACGCCGCGTATAGAGCTACTTTTTGAAGATGCAGACCTGGTAATAGCGAACAAGCCTTCCGGCATGCTTACCATTCCCGACCGCCACGATGCCAGCCTGCCATCGCTGCACCGTTTGCTGCAGGCACAGCTGGGCGTGGAGCTTTGGATAGTGCACCGCCTGGACCGCGATACATCCGGCGTGGTTTGTTTTGCCAAAAACGAAGAAAGCCACCGGCATGTTTCCATTCTTTTTCAAAACCACGACGTGACCAAGCTGTATGCCGGCCTGGTGCATGGCCACGTACAACCGCAAAGCGGCCGCATCGAAGCCGCTATTGCGCCTAATCCGGCGCAGCCCGGCAAGATGATGGTAAGCCGCAGCGGAAAAATGGCCGTTACAGATTATCAGGTATCGGAGCAATGGCCCCTGTATGCCCTGCTGCAATTGCAGATTCATACCGGCCGCACCCACCAAATCCGCGTGCATATGCGGCACCTGGGGCATAGCATTGTAGGCGATAAGCTGTACGGCGACGGCAAGCCGCTCTTGCTTTCTTCTTTCAAGAAAAAATTCAACCTCAGTACCAAAGACGAAGAAGAACGGCCGCTTGTGAACCGGCTGGCATTGCATGCATATCAGCTTTCCTTTAAAAAGCCGGATGGCACTACCGTTACCGCAGAAGCGCCCCTGCCCAAAGACATGGCCGTAGCAGTGAAGCAGCTACAGAAGTGGAGTAATTAGCCAATGAGCCAATTCAGTAATTAGCTCATTTGATTTGGGGCCATCTTCAAATCTTCAAATTTTCAAATCGCCCATGCTATCCAGCTTCAAAGCCTACCTGCTCTTAGAGCGATCCATGGCGCGCAATACCATTGCCGCTTATGAGCACGATGCCGCGCTGCTGCTGGCTTTCCTGGAGGAACACTACCAGGGCCTGAAGCTGGAAGCCGTAAGCCTGAACCACCTGCAGCATTTTCTGGAGCACATCAACGACCTGGAGCTGGGCTCTTATTCTCAGGCGCGTATCATCAGCGGTGTAAAGGCGTTTTTCCGGTTTTTGCTGCTGGAAGAAGTCGTGAAAACAGACCCGACAGAATTGCTGCAGGCGCCACGGCTGCGCAAATCCTTACCCGAAGCTTTAACCGAGCAGGAAGTAACCGACATCATTGGCGCCATTCCGCTGGATAAGCCCGAAGGGCACCGTAACCGCGCCATGCTGGAAACGCTTTACAGTTGCGGTCTGCGGGTAAGCGAGCTGACAGGTTTGCTGGTTTCCAACCTTTACCTGGATCTGGGCTACCTGCGCGTGATTGGTAAAGGCGATAAAGAGCGGTTGGTGCCTATTGGCGAAGAGGCGGCCAAACAAATAAATCTTTACCGCGAGCACACACGGCGGCATTTAAAGATTAAAGACAAGGCGAAAGACGTTTTGTTTCTGAACCGGCTCGGCGGTGCCATCAGCCGGGTAATGGTCTTCAACATTATTAAGGAAGCTGCGACAAAAGCGGCCATTACGAAGAATGTGTACCCGCACATTTTCCGGCATTCCTTTGCCACGCACCTGGTGAGCAATGGCGCCGACCTGCGTGCCGTGCAGCAGATGCTGGGCCACAGCAGCATTACCACTACCGAGATTTACCTGCACATGGACACGGGTTATCTGCGGCAAACCATGGCGCAGTACCATCCGAGGTTTTAAGGTTGAAAGCTCTTCCTTCTCAAGTACCAGTCTATATTCACAGCTCTTAGTTAGATTAATCGTGTGCTATAGCGTGTATGATTTTTGCTCTTTGAAGGGCATCTTCAATTTTGCTATTGTATATGTAGGTTTTGCCTTCAATTCGGACACGATAAAATTTGCCCCAGCAAACTTCCATTATTACACGTCCCCGGCACATAAAAGAAATGTTCATTCTGGCACTTTGCCCCACAGCAATTGTGTCCATTTTGAGATTATGTTCATTTTTAAATGCTTTGTATAATTTTCTAACTGCTCTTTTGTTGCTTAATTCGATTCTTTTAGCTCGCCAGTCATTTTTAAGATTATCGCAGGAAGTCGTTATTCCAGATGGATTAAACTGACCTATAGACCATACAACTATTTGGTCAGGCTTCTGCGCAAAAGTGTTTGTTGCTAATAGTATAGTGAGTAGCAGTAAAAGCGGCTTTATCATGAATGTGACGTTCAATTTGTGAAAATTGTAAAGACGCTTCTCTGTTTAAAAGGCTAAATGAATTCAATTATTATGGAGGATAAGATGAAAATTGAATTTTGGAATTTGAGTTTTGAACCTTGCCATCCTTCCAAGTTACCTTTGCCGCCATGGAATTATCGCCGCTTACCGCCATTTCGCCTGTAGATGGCCGCTACCGCGCACAGCTGGATGCGCTGGCTCCTTACTTTTCAGAATTTGGCCTCATTCGCTACCGCGTACTGGTAGAGGTAAAATACTTTTTGCTGCTGGCTGAAAAAGGAATTTTTCAATTACCCGAAAACTTAAAAGCCGAAGATCTGCACCGCATCTACGAAGACTTTTCTACCGCCGATGCGCAGCAAATCAAAAACACCGAAAAGACCACCAACCACGATGTAAAAGCAGTGGAATATTTCCTGAAAGAAAAGTTGCAGGAAATGGGCGCCGGCGCCGTTACAGAATGGGTACACTTCGGCCTTACCTCGCAGGATATCAACAACACCGCCATCCCGCTTTCCTGGAAAGAAGCGCTGGAAAATGTGTACTATCCTGCCCTGGTACAAACGCTCGAAAAATTAAAAGAACAGGCAGTTGCCTGGAAGGAAATTCCCATGCTGGCGCGCACCCACGGGCAGCCCGCCTCGCCCACCATGCTGGGCAAGGAATGGATGGTATTTGTGGACCGGCTGGAAGGGCAACTCAACGCGCTGAAAGGCATTCCGCACAAAGCCAAATTTGGCGGCGCCACCGGCAACTTCAACGCGCACCAGGTAGCCTTCCCGGAAAAAGACTGGATAGCTTTTGGGCAGGAGTTTGTAACAGAAATGCTGGGACTGAAACGCACCCGTTTTACCACCCAAATCGAACCTTACGATGCCTTTGCCGCGCAATGCGATGCCCTGAAACGCATCAACAACATCCTGGTTGATTTAAGCCGTGACGTCTGGACTTATATCTCTATGGAATACTTCCGGCAGCAAACCAAAGCCGGCGAGATAGGCTCTTCGGCCATGCCGCATAAGGTAAATCCCATTGACTTTGAAAACGCCGAAGGCAACCTGGGCATTGCCAATGCGCTCTTTGAACACCTTTCGGCCAAGCTGCCCGTCAGCCGCCTGCAGCGCGACCTTACAGACAGCACCGTACTGCGCAATATTGGTGTGCCGCTGGCCCACAGCCTGCTGGCGCTGCGCTCGCTGCAAAAAGGACTGGGCAAGCTGCTTTTAAATGAAGCAAAGCTGCAAAGCGATCTGGAAGCCAACTGGGCCGTGGTGGCCGAGGCTATTCAGACCATCCTGCGGCGCGAAGGTTATCCCCAACCCTACGAAGCGCTCAAAGATCTGACGCGCGGCAAAAGCAGCATTGGCAAAAACGATATCCATGAATTTATTGAACGCCTCGATATTTCAGATGCGCTGAAGCAGGAACTGAAAGGCATCAGCCCGCACAACTACACAGGCGTTATATTTGAGTACTAAGCCGGTTTTAAAACCTTGAGTGATTCCAACCTTTCGCAGCAGGTCTTGGCCGCACTGGCACAAGACCTGCATTTCATCCCTGCATTCAACGAAGCCGCTTTTCTGAATGCGCAGACCGCGCCGGCGCAAATTTCGGTACGGTTTCACCCTCTTAAGAAAAGCAACGCTTTTACAGAAGCAGCGCCCGTGGCCTGGTGCCCACAGGGCCGCTACCTGAACCAGCGGCCCGTTTTTACTTTGGATCCCCTGTTCCATGCCGGCGCTTATTACGTGCAGGAAGCTTCTTCCATGTTCCTGGATTTTCTGCTGCGTAAATTATTGCCGGAGAAAAAAGGGAAAAGAGTGCTGGACCTTTGCGCGGCGCCCGGCGGCAAAAGCACTTTGATTGCCTCGCTGTTGCAGCCGGAAGATTTGCTGGTGGCCAATGAAGTGATTCGCTCGCGGGCGGGTATTCTCGCAGAAAACCTGCTGCGCTGGGGCTATGCCAACAGCTGGGTCAGCAGCAGCGATCCGGCTGATTTTGGCCGGCTGCCCGGCTACTTCGACGCCATGGTGGTGGACGCGCCCTGCACCGGCTCGGGACTTTACCGCAAAGACGAAAAAGCCGCTGAAGAATGGAGCGAAAAAGCCGTGGCACTTTGCGCGGCACGCCAAAAACGCATCCTGGCCGATGCCTGGCCGGCTTTAAAAGAAAACGGTCTTTTGATTTATGCCACCTGTTCTTTTTCGCCGGAAGAAAATGAAGCTGTGTTGGACTGGCTGGCCACTGACTTTGAAGTAGAAAGCCTGGATGTGTGCCCGCCAGCGGAATGGGGCATTGTTACCACGCGGTCGCCGCTGCATGGCCTCACCGGCTACCGGTTCTTTCCGCAGCTATTAAAAGGAGAAGGTTTTTTTGTGGCTGCCCTGCGAAAAAAAGAAACTGCCGGCAATTTTTATTATCCGCGCTTTCATGCGCCGCATGATAAACGGGCAGGCCTGGCGCTTAAAGAATTGCTTACCGGGCCTTTCCTTACCCTGAATGATCCGCGCAACCAGGCATTTGCCATTCACAACCAGCACGAGCCGGATTATAACCTGTTGCAGGATGCGCTTTACCTGCGTCAGGCTGGTATTGCCCTGGGCGAAAATCTGTACAAAGACTGGCAGCCGTCTCATGCCGTTGCCCTGAGTGTGGACCGGAAGAAAGATTTGCCTGCCATTGAAGTAGACCGGCAATCGGCACTTTTATTCCTGAAAAAAGAAAGCTTTGAGCTGCCCGGCAGCTTTGCCAAAGGCTGGTATCTGATGACGCATCAGGGTCTGGCGCTGGGCTGGATTAAAAACCTGAGCGGCAGGTTTAACAACTATTTGCCACGCCAGTGGCGCATTCGCATGAATCTTGATGAATAATGCCCGGCACAGCTATGCCGAGGTAGCTATTTTTTAAAACAGGAAAAATGAAGAAAAAATTTCGTGGGGTATTGCTGCTTGTTTTACTGCTGAGCCCCCTGTTTTTGCACGCGCAGCAGGCAGACAGCCTGTGGGTGAAGGTGCTGAACAACCGGTGGCAGGTGTTGCACCGGGTAAAAGAAGGAGAAACTTTGTTTCAGATTGCCAGGCAATACCAGGTGCCGCCTGCCGAACTGGCAAGGGAAAACGGTATTTCTTACAGTACGGGTCTGGGTACGGGCACCGTGCTTTATATACCCATTGGCTTGTACAACCGCATCAGTCAGGGTGGGGTGGCCGGCAGCAGGCCTGTGTACTATAAAACAACGCAGTTTGACGACTGGCAAAGGATAGCCTTTCTGTCCGGGACAAGCGCCGCCGCCCTGCGTGAATGGAATAACCTGCCTATGCGTGCGCTGAAAGAGGGGCAGGTACTGCTGGTTGGCTGGGTAAAATATGAAGCTGCTCCGGCAACTGCTGTAAAGCCGGTAACCGTAAATCCTGTTGTAGATCCCGTTTTGGCGGATACCGTGACGCGCCGGCCGCCTGCCCGCCCGGCATTTGAAGAAGAATTTCTGGCTCAGGCCGGTGATGGCGGCAATATTGCCACGGAAAAGGGTCCTGCCATTTATTACGACAGTAAAACCGGCGGCAGCCAGTGCTATGCTTTTTTCAATATGGCGCCACGGGGCACTATCATTAAAATAGTGAATCCGGGAAACGGCCATTATGTGTATGCCAAGGTTATCGGCACCATTCCTGAAAACGGCCGTTTTGAAAATGCTGTGGTAGGTTTAAGCTTGAATGCGCAGAGAACCCTGGGCGGCACCGGCCGGAAAACCTGGTGCGAAGTGCATTTCCCGGGTTATTAGATAAGCTAAAGGCCTTCTGCCCTAATGACTTTATTGCGTAAAAAATAAAAAACCTCCGGTTCAGCACCGGAGGTTTTGCATTGGGCTAATTGCGGAATGCAAGTTTCTTAGCCTAAAGATCGTATCCAATCAACAACTTCATCTTTGGTTTTGCCCAGCTTTTTCTGAAGCCTTCCCAGAAACTCATCGTCTTTGCCTTCTTCGTAAGTAAGGTCGTCATCGGTAAGGCTGCCATGCGCCTGTTTCATTTTTCCTTTCAGTTCGTTCCAGTTTCCTTTGATTTCCAGCTTGTCCATAGTTTTTGTCTTTTCTCTGCTGCCTAAAAATTCTATGCCAGGGCCTGACAGCGGAGGATTGTTCCGCAAGGGCATAAAAAAAACGCCCCGCAGAAAAGCAGGGCGTTTTTCCTAAAGACTACCTTTAGATTAGTGAGCCATAGTGGCTGAATCTGTAGTGGTAGTAGTGGTGGTAGTGGTACCGGTAGTGTCCATAGTAGCAGGAGCCGGGGCAGGAGCTGGTTCAGTAATAGGAGCAACAGTGGTAGTAGTGTCGGTAGTGGTAGTTTCGTCAGTAGTAGATTCGTTGTTGCAAGAAGTAGCGAACAGACCCAGAGCCAGGGCAAACATGCCGAATTTTACGAATTTCATGATTGTTTGTTTTTTGTTTGTTTTCCATTGATGCCGGAAGCAAAAAAAGGTAACCCGGATTATCAGATATTTATGGAATTAATGCGACTCCGCAATTTAGCGTCTCACTTTGCTTCTTTTGTCCGATTTTAGCCCATTGAAACAGCCGCTGCTAAATACTTGTTAGCGCAGCCGGTTATAAGGGTTACTTTTTAAATAAACAGGCATTAACCAATGAACCAGTTGTTCCCCGAACAACAATTGCTGAGTCAGTTGGCAACAGGTAGCAGTAAGGCGGCATCGGTGATTTACCGCCAGCACTATCCTACCATTACCAAATGGCTACGGGGTCAGGGTCTTACAGATGAAGCTGCCGCTGCGGATATTTTTCAGGAAGCCATGGTAGTGCTCTATGAAAAATCAGGCAATCCGGATTTTCAGCTGAACTGCAGGATTGGCACCTACCTGTTTGCCGTAGCGCGCAACCTTTGGTACAAACGCCTGCAGCAGCAGAAACGAAGCCCGCTGGAGCTGCCCGACAATGCCGGTGGCGAAGAAGGACCGGACTGGGCTGCAGACAACGACCTGGACATTCACCTGGAACGGGAGCTGCACTACGAGCAACTGGCCCAGGCGCTGGAACAACTGGGAGAGCCTTGCCGCTCGCTGCTCACTGCTTTTTACCATCAGGATAAAAGCATGGCACAAATAGCAACAGAATTTGGCTACACCAACCCGGACAACGCAAAGACACAGAAATACAAATGCCTGACACGGCTGAAAAAAATATTTTTCGGCGCCGGCGCTAAAAAAGGATAAGAAATACCATGTGGCACGAACAACAGCTTTGGGAACTGGCCGAACAGGAAATTGCCGGCACGCTGGACCCTGTAATGGGGCAGGCACTGGCCGAACAAAAGGCCACGGACCCGGTTTTTGCCGCCGCGCATGAAGAGCGCCTCAGCATCCTGCGCGGCATGGAAGCCCGTGGCCGCAACCTGGCTTTCCGCCAAAGTCTGAAAGACATTCACCAGGAAATAAAAACAGAAGGCGCAGCCCCGGCCCTGACCCGCCGTATTATTCCATTGTTCCGCCGCTATGGAAAGACGGCTGCCGTGGCAGCCGGCATTGCCCTGCTCAGCTCTAGCCTCACCATTGTGGCCATGCGGCAAAATAACAGCAACAAAACAGCCACTACCCGCAACCTGCAGCTGCTGCGCCGTGAAATCGAGCACATCCGTCAACACCAAAACCAGCAGCAACAGCAGATTCAGGATATTAAAGCGGCAGCAAGCATTCCTGCCACACCGGCAGTGAGCGATTACAGCGGCACCGGCTTTGCCCTCACCAACGACGGCTACCTGGTTACCAACTACCACCTGACTGCCGATGCCGACTCCGTGTACATTCAGACCGGCGATGGCCGCTATACACGTGCCCGCGTGGTGGCTTTTGAGCCCGCCACAGATGTGGCTGTGCTGAAAGTAGCCGACAAAGATTTCCGCTTTAGCAACGAAGAAGTGCCTTACACGATTTCCGGTGGCCGCACCTCGCTGGGCGCCCGTGTCTTTACCCTGGGCTATCCTCAGGACGAGGTGGTGTACAACGAAGGTTATGTGAGCGCGCGCCATGGCTTTGAGGGCGATTCGGCCCAATACCGCCTGGAAGTGCCTGCCGGCCCCGGCCAAAGCGGCAGTCCCGTGCTGGATGCGCAGGGCAACCTGATTGCCATTGTGCTGGGCAAGGAATCGCAGACGGCCGGCACCACGTATGCCATTACCAGCCGTACGCTGCTGCGCCTGCTGAAGCGCATGCCCAAAGACTACCGCGTGAACCTGCCGGCCACCAACCGCCTGAAAGGTCTGAGCCGCGAGCAACAGGTAGAAACTTTACAGCAATTCACCTGCATGGTGCGCGTGTATAAGAAAGGGCAATAGGAATAGATTTTATCTTTTTCGCAAAAGGGAAACTTCAATGGAAGTTTCCCTTTTTTATTGCTAGCAATGTGATGACGTTATTTCGAAGTCGGTAATATTTTTTTAACAAAAACGATAGTGACTAAATTTGGAAATGTCAATTTTTAAATTACTTTTACAAATAGAGAATCATTTCAATTGTGGTCCGCTTTATTACCTCCTCCTGCCTTGGCTTGTTTTTAATTCTGAGCCTTCCGTTAGCGGCAATGGCGCAGGCCACTAATACTTTTCCAACAACAGGTAACGCCGGCATTGGTAGTATAACGCCTGCTGCAAAGCTGCAAATAGTTTCAGGCGCTTCCTCGGGCCAGCCGGGTTTAAAAATGGACTGGACGTATAGTACCTTAGGCTCCGGCCCAAACTTCTTTGAGATATATGCAAAGCCCACGAGCGGCTCGCTCAGTCCTTTTCTGGTTTTAGACAACAGGGGGCGGCTGCAAATCGGCAGCACTGCAGGCGCTACCGATGATAAGCTGGTGGTAGATGGCCCGCTGAAGTTGGCAAGTGCAGGCGATGCTGCAGGGCGCGAGCTCAATGGCGGCACGCAATACCGGGTATTTGAAATAAATGCCAATACCAGCAGCGCCGACGGGGCAGGTATGGAGTTGTATGGAAAAAATCACAGTGCTACGCCGGGCGAAATCCACTTTTCGTCTTACGGAGCCACCAGCGCTCCCGGCGTTCAGTTTAATGCTTACGATCCGGCAGGCGCTACGTGGCGCAGCACTATGACGCTGACCGGCGACAACCGTGTGCTCATCGGTAACCTGGCCGGAGTTACTGCTTCAGAAAAATTAATTGTAGAAAACGACATTCGCCTCACCAACCAATGGGACGATAACTGGCGGCATCTGCGCGGCGGTACAGAAAATAAAGGACTGGAGATAGCTGTAAATACGGGTGGTACTGACGGCCCTAATATAGAAATGTATGGTCGCAACCATGGAGAAAGGTCCGGCCGTATCCACTTTACGACCTACGGTGCTGGCAGCGATCAGACGGCTATGGAGTTTAATACCTATGACCCTGCCGCGAATGGCTGGTACCGCACCATGACCCTGACACAGGACAACCGCGTATGGATAGGGCAGGAACCTGCCGGCGACTGGAAAAAGGAATACAAGCTGGGCGTAGGCGGCACCATTATAGCCAAGCGGGTAGTGGTACAGGCAGATTACTGGTATGACGATGTATTTAGCGAAAACTACCATTTGCGCCCGCTAAGTGAATTAGCAGCCTTTGTGCAGCAGCACCGCCACTTACCCGATGTGCCTGCTGAAAAAGAAGTGCTGGCCAAAGGTGTGGATGTGGGCGATATGAATGCCATCCTGTTGAAAAAGGTGGAAGAACTGACACTGTACGTACTACAGCAACAGCAGGAAATTGAAGCATTAAAAGAACAAATAAAAACAAAATAGCCATGAAAAAAATCGCATTGATGACTATGGCTTTGCTTTGTATTCTCGGCTGCCGCAGGCCAACCACTGAAGAATACCATCCGCTGGACCCAAATGTAGACGCCTTTCTAAGTTTTGATACGGGCAGCTACTGGATTTATACTGATTCCGTTTCAGGCAACACTGATAGCATGGCAGTTATCCAATTTGATAACTACATAGCTACAGAAGCTGGAGACAAAAGGTACCAAACGAAGTTTGTCAGAATAGGTCAATTTAAAAGTGGTGAAAGCAATTATATTTTTAGATGGGGATATCAGACATTATGGCTTTCAAATTATTATGATTGGAATGGATATTTAGATAGTATTGGAGGGGGAATGGGACATAAAATTTATACGGCTATTGCATTAGTGAATATTAACTTAATAGACGATTATGCCAATTTTATTGGTAATTACAGTACAGGTGTTATGGTGTTTGATAGTGTATATAGGTTTATTGCAGAAACATTAGATGGTGATACCGTCATTTATCACTTACGTAGAAGAACTGGCCCGCTTCGCATGGAATACTGGCAAGGTGGCGCATGTAAATTCAACTATAAAATAATCAATTACCATGTAAATTCGGTACCATGAAAGGTCAAATGAAATCAACATACAATATAATAATTATTAGTTTTCTTGCAGTGGTGCTCACCGCTTGTACAAAGCCGGAAAAACCTTATCACCAGCTAGATAAAAGCCTTTCTGCTTTCTTTGATTTTAAGGATGACTCCTATTGGATTTATCAGGAGTCTATTAGCGGCAGGACAGACAGTTTTTGGGTCAGCAACTATATGCATTGGCGGTGGTCAAGCAACAGCGCTGATAATGATGAGGAAAGAATGTCGCTTTCGATAAAGCAGTTTCCCTTGATGCCAGGGCTTGATTCTTTTGACTGGGGACTGGCTACCGTTTATTATGGAAAACGGTATGAGTGAGTTTTGGAAATAGATAGTTTACCCCGCGATTACAGCAAAGCATCACAAACTAAAACCAGCATTGTGCCGCTCATAAGCAGTAATGCTTACCCGGCTGTATTAAATTATATAGGAACTTATACCATTGGCACCAATAGCTTCGATAGCGTTTATACTTTAAATGCAATCACAGAACAAGGCGATTCCTGTATTTTTTATTTGCGTAGAAACATTGGCTTCGTCCGTATGGATATGAATACAGGCACGCCCGACGCGCAGATTTTCCAACTGCAACGCTGGCATATAAACCACTGATTTACTATAAAATATTGCATTAATTTTTTCCAAAAAACACAAGCCATGAAACGCAACCTTATTTTCCTAAGCCTTTTTCTCTTTCTTTTTGCCTGCAAGAAAGAAAACAATAAACCTGCAACCGTCACTGATTACAGCGGCTGGATTGAAGTGCAAAAAATGGTGTACAATTACACTGAGGAAATAGATTCACAGGAAACAGCCTTTGCTACTTTTTATGATCCGCCCATTAATCCCGCAACTATAGACCCGGACTCGTTCCTGGAAATGGGCGGCATTTATGCAGGCAGCATGTACCTCAATGGTAAAGATATGCTTGCGGATTTTGAGCTACCCGATACCACCCAAGTGGTCTATGGCGCTTACTCCGACGAAGATGGTTCCTTGCATCTGGACAGCAGCCTTACTTTCCAGGTGGGCGGTTCCCCTGCGATACCGGCATTTACCTACAACGCGCCGGCCGATTTTATGAAATATCATCCCGACTTACCGGATACCATTGTGCGCAGCAGCGGCTATATCCTGAACCTCGGCGCGGCCGGCCTGGGAGCAGATTCCATCTCCATCAGCTTTTCCGGCAGCAGTACCATGCCAATTTATAAAACCTTTACTTCCGGCGTGGCCACGGTAACTTTTACGGCCGCAGAGCTCAATTCGCTCGGTGCAGGCTGGGGCATGATAGGCATCTCACTGCACAAAATGCAGGATTATGAAACCGGCGGTAAAAAGTACGCCTTCAGCGGCCACTATGATATTATGTGGATGCTTGCGCTGCAGTAAGTTTTTTCCCAGGGTAAACAGGGCGAGAAAATTAGTTTGAAATCATCCTTGGACTGGTTCTTCCTCAACCCGCTTCATCGGGATCTGTCCTAAAACACCATTCAAATACATTAAAGGGCAGATCCCGGCGCTGCGCGCCAGGATGACAAAGGACGAGTCAGAACAAGGAACGAGTCAGAACAAAAAGCGAGACAAAAAACGAGTAAGAAAGAGTTAGCAAGAAAAAACATTATCCAAGAATATTCCTGCCGTCCTTTCACTCCTTCCTTTTACTCGCTTCCTTTTCACTCGTCCTTTGTCATCCCCGCAGGGGATCTGTCCTAAAATACTGTTCAAAAAACACGATTCAAAAGCACTAAAGGAAAGATCCCGTCGCTGCACTCCGGGATGACAAAGGACGAGTCAAAAAAAAGAAAGTAAGAAAGCAGCACTGTTTAAAATTCTCTTTTCCTCGCAATTTATTCTCTCGTTCTTTGTCATCCGCCAAAGGCGGATCTGTCCTAAAACAACATTTAGTAGTATTAAAGGCCAGATCCCGTCGCTGCACGGCCAAGATGACAAAGAACGAGACAGAAAAGAAATTAGGAAACAATCCTAATCACGCTGAACCCGCCTGCCTTTCACAGCACAGTCGCTGGTGATAACCTCAGTATCCTGCTAATTCTCCTGATTACCACAGCTTCTAAAGCAACTTCACGTTAATGGGCCTCCATAGCCTGGTCGCCTGCCTTTCCTATAGCTGGCTCATGCTCCCCGCCGGATAATACCACCCGCCACCACATCATCGCCCTCATAAAACACGGCACTTTGGCCGGGCGCAATAGAGTTCACGCGGTGCAGGAATTCCACGTGCACGCTGCCGTCTTCCTGCGGCCACAGCGTGGCCTCCGTACCAGGGTCTTTGTAACGGATTTTGCTCACCACTTCCATGCCGGGCGTCAATGCGCCGTACTTCACATAGTTCAGCCCGGAAACCTGCATGGTACCGGCTTCCAGCTCTTGCTGCTCGCCCAGCACAATGGTGTTGGTTTCGGGGATAATCTGCGTCACGAAAATGGGCTTGCCCAATGCAATATCCAGCCCTTTGCGCTGCCCGATGGTATAAAACGGGTAACCTTTATGCTGCCCTACAATGGTGCCGTCTGCCAGCACATAATTGCCGCCGGCCAGCTCCGTTTCCATACCGGGAACGCGCCGCTTCAAAAAGCCGCGGTAGTCGTTATCCGGCACAAAGCAAATCTCGTAGCTCTCCGCTTTTTTGCTTAATTCTATATAACCCATATCCGCAGCCAGCTGCCGCACCTCCGTTTTCAGCAAATCGCCCAGCGGGTAAATGCTGCGGCCCAGGCAGGCCTGATCCAGTCCCCACAACACATAGCTTTGGTCTTTGGTCAGGTCTTTGGCCTTGCTCAGCACAAAGCGGTTGTTTTCTTCACGCACCTTCACGTAGTGGCCCGTGGCAATAAATTCACAGTCCAGCGCATCGGCCCGCTTCAGCAGCGCCTTCCACTTAATGTGCGTGTTGCACAGCACGCAGGGATTGGGCGTGCGGCCCGCCATGTATTCATCCACGAAATTGTTGATCACAAAATCGCCAAACTCATCACGGATGTCCAGCACGTAATGCGGGAAGCCATGCTCCACCGCCGCCTGCCGGGCATCGTTAAACGAATCCAGGTTGCAGCAGCCGGTTTCTTTTTTGCCTTTTGCAGTACCGCCCCCGCTCTCCGCATAATCCCAGGTTTTCATGGTGATGCCAATCACCTCATAACCCTGCTCATGCAGCATCAGGGCGCTTACCGTACTGTCTATACCGCCGCTCATGGCCACCAACACCTTGCCGTGCTTACTCATCGTAATACTTTTAAAAGAAGCGCAAAGTTACGAAGCCTTGGGCGGCACATTATGGTTCTTCATAACTGCGCTATAGAGCGCTGATTTGTTTTGTGCGTGTCCCGGCGCTTCGTGCCTCAGCGCCGGGCCGGGCCTTCGCCACTCGCCCCGCCCAAGGCGGCGGGGGCTCAGACAATGGCTCAGTCCCTCACCCGGGCCGGGAGCGGGCATTGGTTTACCTTAGCATCATGGAATACGCCTTTACTTTTCCAACCGGCACGGTGCGTTACCTGTTTCAGCGGCAGCTGGAACACCTTTCCCTTTATGCCGACCCTAAAACCTTTATCGTGATTACCGATGAAAAGCTCAGGGACCTGTATGGAAAAGAGCTGCGCGGCTATACCATTCTTGCCCTGCCGCCGGGCGAGGAAAGCAAAAGCCTGGACAGCCTGGCCTACCTCAGCCGCGAGCTGCTGAAAAATCACGTGCACCGCCGGCACATGCTGCTGGGCTTTGGCGGGGGCGTTATTACCGATATCACAGGCTACCTGGCCTGCAGCTATATGCGCGGGGTGGGGTTTGGCTTTGTGCCCACTACCTTGCTGGCTATGGTAGATGCGGCCGTTGGCGGCAAAAACGGCGTAAACATAGAACCTTATAAAAACATCCTGGGCGCCCTGGCGCAGCCGGAGTTTATTTATTATGACCTCAATCTATTGCTGAGCCTGCCGGATGAAGAATGGCGCAATGGCTTTGCAGAAATTATTAAATACGGCTGCATGGCCGACAGCCGCGTTCTCAAAACCCTGGAAGATGAAAGACTTTCTTTCTTCCAGCAGCATCCGCAGGAGCTGGAAACGCTTATTATCGGCTGCATCGACATCAAAAATAAAATTGTGCATGCCGATGAAAAAGAAAACAACGTCCGTAAGCTGCTCAATTTTGGCCATACTGCCGGTCATGCCTTTGAACGGCAGTATCAGCTGCACCATGGCGAGGCGGTGGCGCTGGGCATGCTGGTGGCCTGCATCGTTTCGGAAAAAGAATGCAACCTGGACCCGGCTTTTCGCAGGCGGCTGGCCGCGTTGCTGCGCCGGTACGGGCTGCCCTGCCATTTGGATTTTTCCGTAGCGCAGGTCATGGACAATATGCAGACGGATAAAAAGCGCAATGACGAAGGCATTGATTATGTGCTGCTGGAAAAACCGGGCGTCGGTATCATCAGAAAGCTGCCTTTTGAAAAAATAGAAGCAGCCCTGCAACAATTTCTGGATGAAGGCGATTGTTAGTCCGGGGCAGGTTAGCGGCCAACTTTCTGCGCCGCCTTCCAAAAGTTATGGGCAACGCGCGCTGGCTGCGGCGTTGATAAAGCCCGGCCAAACCCTGATTCAGAATCTGGGAAATTCAGCAGATGAACAGGCCGCCCTGCGCGTTCTGGAACAGCTGGGCGCCGAAGTAAAGCGCACACCAGCCGGACTGGAAGTTTTCTCGGAAGGCGTGCGTCCGGTAAGCGGCGAAATTAATTGCGGCGAAAGCGGCCTTTGCGCGCGGCTTTTTTTGCCCATTGCCGCGCTGAGCGAAAAACCGGTAACCATTACCGGCAGTGGTACCCTCTTGCACCGCCCGATGCAGGACATCCTGGCTGTATTGCCGCAACTGGGTGTGCGGGTGGCTGGCGTTTCCGGCAGCCTGCCTGTAACCGTGCAGGGGCCCTTACAGCCAAAAGATGTAAGCATGGAGGGCAGCCTTTCCTCGCAGTTTTTAAGCGGCTTGTTATTTGCTGCGGCGGCTGCTGCGCAGCAGCCGGTTCAGGTGCGGGTCAACAACCTGCAAAGCCGTGGCTATGCGGCCATGTCGGTGGAGGTGTTGCAGGCTTTCGGATACCAGGTTACCCATCAGGCAGACGACGTTTTTGTCATTCACCTGGCGGCTGCATTACCGCAGCGGCTTACTTATGTTGTTCCCGGCGACTTCAGCAGCGCGGCGGCCCTGATGCTGGCAGCGGCGCTTGCGGGCAGCCTTTCCTTGCATCAATTGCAGCTAAATTCCCTGCAACCCGATGCCCAATTTACCCGTATCCTGCAGGATGCCCGCGCGTTGGTAGTGGAAGAGGAGCACGTTTTGACCGTAAAAAAAGCAGCAAGCCTTCAGGCCTTTTCTTTTGATGCCACCCACGCGCCCGACCTGTTTCCGGTATTGGCCATCCTGGCTACGCAATGCAAGGGAAAAAGCAGCATCAAAGGCCTGCACCGGTTGCTGCACAAAGAAAGCAACCGGGCAGCAAGCATTGGCGCGATGCTGCAGCAGTTTGGCGTGCCGTATGAAATGAAAGAGGATTGTTTGCTGGTAGAAGGGCCCTGCATTTTAAAAGCAGCCACCATAGATGCTTTCAACGACCACCGCATTGTGATGGCCGCAGCTGCAGGCGCTTTGGTGGCGAAAGGTCCGGTAACGGTTTCAGGGGCGGAAGCAGTCCGTAAATCCTATCCGGGATTTTTTGAGGACATGGTGTCGGCGGGCGCACAGGTGGCACTGTATCCATAACCCTGGCCATTCTGTTTCCTGCCTGTGCCTTAGCTAACTTAGCAGCCTATGAACTCCTTCGGCGCTCATTTCCGGCTTTCTATTTTCGGCGAATCTCACGGCCCCTATGTGGGCATTACCATAGATGGTGTGCCGCCCGGCATTCCTTTATCTGAAGCTGATTTCTCAGAGGATCTGAAGCGCCGGCAGGGCGGCAACCAGAAGGGTGCTACCACACGGCAGGAAACCGATAAGCCCATCTTTGTATCCGGCTATTTTGAAGGCCACACCACCGGCGCGCCGCTCACAATTTTGTTTGAAAACAAAACCCAGCGGTCGCAGGATTATGAAGCGCTGCGCCACCAGCCGCGGCCGGGCCATGCCGATTTTGTGCTGCATCAGAAATTCAAAGGCTTCAACGACCCCCGCGGTGGCGGGCATTCCTCGGGCCGGCTTACCGTATGCCTCGTTGCGGCCGGCGTGGTGGCGAAAGAAGTGCTGCAACATGTATTGCGGCGGCAGGAATTACCGCCTGTAACCATTGCAGCACAGCTTACAGAAGCCGGCGGCCGAAACGACATCCATGCGGCTATTGACGCAGCTATAGCAGCCGGCGATTCCATTGGCGGGATAGTAAGCTGCACCGTAACAGGCCTGCCGGCAGGACTGGGCGAGCCGTTTTTCAACAGCGCAGAATCCCTGATCAGTCACCTGGCCTTTTCCGTTCCTGCCATCAAAGGCATTGAATTCGGATCCGGTTTTGCCGCTACCCGTATGTGGGGCAGCGAACACAACGATTCCATTCTGGATGAAAGGGGAACCACCGCCACCAACCATGCCGGCGGCATCAATGGCGGCATTACCAACGGCAACGAACTGATCTTCCGCGTAGCGGTAAAGCCTACGAGCTCTACGCCAAAAATCCAGCAAAGCTGGAACCGGGCCAGCAACAGCGTGCAGCCCCTGGAAGTAAAGGGGCGTCATGATGTGTGTATTGCGCTGCGCGTGCCGCCGGTGGTAGAAGCTATTACGGCCATCGCCCTGGCAGAACTGATGCGCGCTTCCTAGAAAACCAAAGCCGCCTGATAAGGCGGCTTTTAATTCAAATCATATTAGTTTCAGGCTTTGACGCCGGTAGCCTGGTGTTCAATTTCATCCATGGAAATGGCGCTATGGCTTTCGTTGTAAACACAGGCGCCGTTGCTGATAAGCAGTACCTGCGGGCTTTGGTGCATCACGCTGAAATCATCGGCAATCTGATTGGAAAGAGCGCGATAACGAATCAAATCCAGCAGATAAAAAGAAATGCCTTCCGGCGCTCCGGCGCGCTCCAGGCGGCTTTTTGCCATAGAGCTGATAGAACAGCGGGTGCTGTGTTTGAAAAGTACCACCGGGCGGGTTTTGCTTTCTTCTTGAATGGCGGCAAGCTGCGCCAGGTCGTTCAAATCTTTCCACATCATACTGCAAATTTAACATGCAGGCCTTGTCTGTTTTGTGGCGGGACGGTTAATGGGTAATTGTGAATTGTCAATTGTCAATGGTGAATTGTGAATTGTGAATTGTGAATGGTGAATTGTGAATGGTGAATGGGTAATAGTTAGATTGTCCAGGATGGCAACGTACCAAGTAATCATCCGCCCTTTCTTAACTTGCCCCTTCCTTTCATGAACCTGAAACTAAAAAACCTCCTGCCGCTGCCGCTGCGCGACCGGCTTGCCGAAAGGCCTTCCGGCGTCTGGCAGCAAAACGTTGATCTCCGGCAGGGCGATCTGGTTTTTGTACGTGCGCCTTCCGGTGCGGGCAAGACCACGCTGGTGCATATCCTGTATGGCTTGCGGCAGGATTATTCAGGGGAAATCTGCTGGAATGGGCAGAACATCAACGACCAAAAGCCGGAAAAGCTGGCGCAATGGCGCAGCCAAAATATCAGCATCATCTTTCAGGATTTACGCATTTTTCCGGAGCTGACTGCCTGGGAAAACCTGGAAATAAAACGGCGCCTGACCAACACTGTTTCGGAACAGGAATGCATGGGATGGCTGGAACAACTGGGTATTGCGCATCGTAAAGACAAGCCCGGCAAAACGCTTTCCTACGGCGAGCAACAGCGCCTGGCAATCATCCGCGCGCTGCTGCAGCCTTTTGATTGGCTTTTGATGGACGAACCCTTCAGTCACCTGGACCAGGCCAATACACAAAAAGCCATCGCGCTGATAAGCGAGGTAGCAACGCGGCATAAGGCGGGTTTGCTTTTAGCCGATTTAGATGAAAATCATTATTTCCCTTACACCCAAACCCTGCAACTGTGACGGATAAAGCCACCCATTCCCTGCTGAAAAAGCTGCTGCTGCAGCGCGGGAAAAGCTCGCGGTTGTGGGCCTCGCTCGTAGCGCTTACCGTAGGCACTTTGCTGCTTCTCGCGGCGGCGCTCATCTGGTGGAATTTCAACGAGTTGCTGCATGGCCGCGGCAGCAACGACAGCCTCGGCAGCACCTTTCTGACCATCAGCAAGCGTGTCAGTAAAGAACGCTCCGGCAGGCCGGAAACCACTGTTTTTTCTCAGGCAGAAATAGCAGATTTGAAAAGGGTGGCTGGTGTAGAAGATGTGGGGATGCTCCTCAGCAACGATTTCCCGCTGGCTGCCAGCCTGGGCACCAACAGCGGTATGGACTTCTACACGCTCATGTTCCTGGAAGCCGCGCCCGATAATTTCCTGGATAAAAAACCGGAAAACTGGCAGTGGCAGCCGGGCAATATCCAGGTGCCGCTGATTCTTTCCCGCGAGTTTCTGAACCTTTATAATTATGGCTTTGCACTCAGCCAGGGATTGCCGCAACTTTCTGAGGAGACCATCAGCCAGCTTCCTTTTCAATTGATTGTAGGCGCCCCGCCACGCACGCAAACTTATACCGGGCGTATTGTGGGCTTCAGCGACCGAATTACTTCTATCCTGGTGCCGGAAAGTTTTATCCGTTATGCCAACGAGCAATATGGCAGCGGCAGCAACAAACCGCCCAGCCGACTGGTGGTGAAGGTAAAAGACCCGAGCGCCACGGCATTTAATGATTACCTGAAAGCCCACGACTACGCTACCAATGCCGAACAACTGCGTTTGAATAAGCTGCGCTCGGTGGTGAATGTGGTAGCCGCTGCCACCGGCGTATTGGCCCTGCTGCTGATGGGCGTGAGCGTGCTGGTATTTTTACTCTTTATAGAACTCACCGTTGCGCGCGCGCGCGACAGCATCCGGCTGCTTCTGGAAATTGGCTACAGTCCTAAAAAGCTGATTCGCTTTTTATCGGGGCAGTTTATGCCCCTGGTGGCGGGCGTGTTAATTGTGGCGTTGTTGCTGGCCTGTGCCTTGCAAATTATAGCTGCTGTTGGGATGAAGAAAAGCGGTCTGGAACTGAGTTATGTGCCCGGCTGGCCGGTGTGGCTGGCGTTTATGGTTTCCGGAATTGTTTTGTTCTGGCAGTTGCGGAAAGGCTTGAAAGAAGCGGTGGGGAAGGTGTGAGGGACGTTTAAAGAATTTCTATGGTATCTTTCTATGAAGATTAGTTGCCCTTAACTGCCTTTTCAAAGCTTCTGGTTTTCTCAGGTTCGGCGTTGGCTCCAGCCAACGCCGCATTATCTTGTAGCCTGTGGCTACGTCTTTGCTTCCGGTTACAAGGGCGTATTTTTATCCCATGCTCCAACTGCTGCTTGCCGACATTACAAAGATTTCCGCAGATGCTATCGTGAATGCTGCCAACAGCTCACTTTTGGGCGGTGGCGGCGTAGATGGCGCCATTCACCGTGCCGGCGGACCGGAAATCCTGGAAGCCTGTAAAATGATAGTAGCCATGCAGGGTGAGGGCGAGGATGGATGCAACACCGGCGAAGCGGTGATTACCACTGCCGGAAAGCTACCGGCAAAATATGTGATTCACACCGTTGGCCCGGTATGGCGGGGCGGCAAAAACAACGAACCGCAACTGCTGGCCAACTGCTACCGCAATTGTTTAAGACTGGCCGCTGAGTACGATTTAAAATCCATTGCCTTTCCCGGCATCAGCACCGGCGTGTATGGCTATCCGAAAGAAGCGGCAGCAGAAATTGCCATTGCGGAGGTTACGGCTTTTCAGAAAAATAGCCTGGAGATGAAAGTGCTGTTTGTAGCCTTTGACGAAGAAAACCACCAGCTATACCAGCGCTTGCTGGAAGAAAAAGGGCTTCTGTTTCCATAACGGTTAATTATCCTTTCGTCCCAGCCGGCTCTGAGGCTGCACAAGCCTTCATTGCTTCAGCCGCAGCCTTTACCTTTGCGTTTCTCTTTTTCATTAAAAGAAATCTCTCAACCATTTCCCGCTCATGAGCAAACAACACAAATTCAGGCCCGAAAGCCTGATGATGTCCTACGGTTTCAAACCCGAACTTTCCGAAGGCGCCATTAAATCTCCGATTTTCCAGACCTCTACTTTTGTCTTTAAAAGCGCGGAAGAGGGAAAAGCCTTTTTTGAAGTAGCCTATGGCATCCGCGAAAAAGGAGTCAACGAAGAGATGGGGCTGATTTACAGCCGCATCAACAATCCCGACCTGGAAATCCTGGAAAACCGCCTTTCGCTCTGGGACGAAGCGGATGACTGCGCAGTGTTTGAAAGCGGCATGGCGGCTATTTCCACCGCACTGCTGGAGTTCCTGAATCCCGGCGACCTCTTGCTCTTCAGCACGCCGGTGTATGGCGGCACCGACCATTTTATTCATCATTTCCTGAAAAAAATCGGCGTGCACACCCTTGCTTTCAAACCCGGACAGGAACGCGGCGAGCTGGAAGAAATCTTAAAAAACAGCGGCATGGCCGACAAGCTGGCGATGATTTACATTGAAAGTCCGGCCAATCCTACCAATGCCATCGTGGATATTGCTGCCTGCCGCCGGCTGGCGGATAAGTTTAGCACTAGCGATAAAAAAGTACACATCGCGGTGGACAACACATACATGGGCCCGCTTTGGTGCCAGCCGCTGAAACATGGCGCCGACCTCAGCATTTATTCCGCCACCAAGTACATTGGTGGTCACAGCGATTTGATTGCCGGCGCTATTTGCGGCAGCAAGGAAGTAATTGGCCGGGTGAAAGTGCTGCGCACGTTTCTGGGTAATATGGCCGCGCCGCACACCGGCTGGTTGATGATGCGCAGCCTGGAAACCCTGAAAATCCGCATGGAGCAACAGGCACGCAATGCCGAAAAAGTGGCAGATTTCCTGGTAAATCATCCCAAGGTAGAAAAGGTTTATTTCCTGGGCTTGATTGAAAAAGACACGCCCGATTACGAAGTGTATCAGCGGCAGTATTCTTCTGCCGGCGCCATGATTGCCTTTGACGTAAAAGGCGGCGAGCAGCAGGCCTTTCAATTCCTGAATGCGCTGAAACTGATAAAGCTGGCAGTGAGCCTGGGCAGCACGGAAAGCCTGGCACAGCACCCTGCTACCATGACCCACATCGGCGTGGACCCTTCCCAGCGCGCAGAAATGTCTATCACCGAAAAGATGGTGCGCCTGTCGGTAGGCGTAGAGCATTATGAAGACATCATCTGGGATATGGAGCAGGCGCTGGCGCAGGTGGGGTAATTTGGAGATTTGAAGATTTGAAGATGGCCGGATGCTTTAGCTGGCAAATAGATGCAGTGTTTCATCCATTTTAATAGTAAAGGGCGCGCCGGAGGCGCGCCCTTTCTGTCTTATATAAATGCTTTGCGCCTTCGCGTGAAACCCCGCGTCGCTGCTTCTGCTGCTTCGTTGCGTGAAACTATTTGCGCCTGCGCGCTTCTTTGCGTGAAATTTCGTCTTTGCGTAAAATCGTTCTATTCCACTATCAGCTTCTGTACATATCTGCCTTGCGCACTGCTGATTTCTACCAGGTAAATGCCTTTTGCCCAGCCGGAAACAGATACCGGAAGCAGCTTGCCGCCGTTTTCTTTCTGAAACAGAAGGATTTGACCCTGCAGGTTTTTTATGGCTACCTGCACCTTTTCGGAAGCCTGCATTCCTTTTAAATCCAGCGTTACCTGTGCCTGAGCCGGATTGGGATACATGGCTACCTGCAGCAGTTGCGCTGTTTCTACGGAAGTAGGCGCGCCACTGCAATCGCCGGTGCCCCAGATACAATCGGCAAATTCCGGATGGTCAATGAAAGGATTGCGGTTGTGCTGCTTGGCATAGATGGCATTGTTGCGGTTGATTTCTTTCTGGCTTACCGGGTCGTTGTGGTGCCATTCCAGCAGCAGGGAAATGACCCAGGGCTTCAGCGTGGCGCCGTCTGCCATGGCCCAGTTTTCCCAGCCACTATCTTCTGTGTAGTAACGGGTAGCCATGTAAAAGTAAGTGCGGGCAATATCTCCTTTAAAAGAGTCGATGGGTTCAAACACGGTACCGCTGTAGCCAGGATAAGCATTAGGACCCAGCTTGCTGCCGTTCAGGCTGGTCCAGGTAGGGCTGTTTACTTTGCCGTAGGCGTAATTGCCGCGTTTGTTGTTGACCCAGCCATCGGTAGGGTACACATGAAAAAGGTCGCTTTTCATGGGTTCGTTGCTGTCGAAATAGCTTTGCGGCCAGGAATGCTCGCGGTTGTAGCAGTCGTTTTCGGCGCTATAGCTGCCGCATTGATCGGTGCCAAATGTAAAGAAGTAAGGCGCAGTGCTGCCGGGTTTGTCGGAATAAATATCCCAGACTTTTCCGTTGTCGGGGCGCTTGTCGGTGGTTTTGTAAGCTTCCCAAAGGGCTGCATAGCCCAGGCTGGTATGGCCTTTAATAATGTTGTGGAGGGCAGTTTTAAGCGCGGTGCCGCCCAGGCCGGTAGCAGAGCTGTAATAAGTGGCAGGCGCCTGCGCCTGGACGCCAAAAGAAAAAAGTAAAAAGGCGAATAGAAAAAATTGCTTCACGGGTTCCAAATTTCCGCAAAGGTACTTAGCAGAAAATTAGCTCATCAGTGAATTTACTCATTAGTTCATTTTGGCACCAGCGTGGCTACCGGTGTCTTCACGTCGTGATAAAATAAAAACTGCCAGTTTTCTTCCCTGCCCCGGGCCGCATATTTCTCGCGCAGGTGCATGGCTTTCCGGCCGTCAAAATCATATTTGGCCACATAGTGGTATTTCAGTTGCCGGAGTTGCGGCGCTTCATCGCCGCCAAAAAATATTTTCTCCCCGTTTTCTTCCAGCAGCCATACAATGTGCCCGGGGCAATGCCCGCCGCTGTGTTGCCAGGAAATACCCGGCGCTATGGTTTCCTTTTTACCTTCCAGCCATTGTACCTGCCCGGTTTGTAACAGGGGCTCAATTTCATCCGGATGGTAAGAGGGCCGGCCTTTTTCCAGCGCGTAATCCGCCTCCTGCCGGTGGATGTAATAAGTGGCATACGGAAACATGGGTATAGCTGCGCCGAATGCTATTCTGTTCATCAGTCCGCCTGCATGGTCTTTATGCAGATGGCTCATGAGCACTTTTGTGACGGCGCCCGGTTCATAGCCCAGAGCGCGCAGGTTGGCGTGAATCTGTGGCTCGCCATCTGCAGTTTCATAGCCCAGGCCGGTATCCAGGATTATCAGATCGCTTTCTGTTTTTATCAGGAACGGCTGGATTTCCACCAGCAGCGAGCCGGTAGGCCGGTCGGTCAGTTCTTCATTTTCGGGATCAAAGGGCACAAACACCTTGTCGTGACCAATCGTAAAAACACCTTCTGAAAGTGGATAAACCTGCATAGGTATGGCTTATGCAAAATTGTGGCCAGCAGGCGGCTTTTGGTAAAGTTTACTTTTGATAAGCCCCCATTTGTGCAGGCGGTGGGTAAAAGAAACGCGCAGAACGCCAAAGCCATATTTCATGCTGCGGCTGAAATTAATGGAGCTTGCTTCTTCAAAATATTTGGTGGGGCAGGTTACCTCGCCAATTTCATAACCGTTCATGAAAATCTGGGAGGCCATCTCATTGTCAAACACAAAGTCATCGCTGTTGTGGGAAAAATCGATGCTTCGGATGACTTCTGCGCTAAAGGCACGGTAGCCGGTATGGTATTCGCTGAGTTTCTGGCCCAGCATGATGTTTTCAAACAGCGTCAGCAGCCGGTTGGCAATGTATTTATAAAGCGGCATGCCGCCTTTCAGCGCGCCCATGCCTAAAATGCGCGAGGCAAATACCACCGGATATACCTCGTTGGCAATAATGCCGCTGATGGGCAGCAGCAGCTTGGGCGTGTACTGGTAATCCGGGTGCAGCATGATCACGATGTCTGCATTCAGTTCCAGCGCTTTGCGGTAGCAGCTTTTCTGGTTGCCGCCGTAGCCCAGGTTTTTCTCGTGCCGTACGATGTGGCGGATGCCCAGGCGCTCGGCCACTTCAATGGTATTGTCCGGACTGTTGTCGTCCACCAGCACCACATCGTCCACAATATCGAAGGGTATTTCGGCGAAAGTGCGTTCCAGGGTGAGGGCTGCTTTGTAGGCAGGTAGTACCACCACAATCTTCTTACCGTTTAGCATGGCTGCAAATGTACTTTATGGCTTTGTGGATTGGTGCTTCAATCGTTCGGCGCTCCAGCCGGAGGCAATCAGGTTGCTGCTGGCCCGGGCCAGCAGGGTGCCTTTTTGCGCGTGATGCACCTCGCAGGCCACGTGTATCACCTTTTTGCCATGGCGGATAACCGAGGCTGTGCAGGTAAGCCGTTCCCCTTCTGATATGCCGTACAGAAAATCTACATTCAGATTCAGGGAGGTGTAATGCTGCTCGCTTTCCAGGCTCAGTACGCTCCAGCCAATGGTTTCATCTATAATCACCGCCATCATGCCGCCATGCAGGTTGCCAAACGGATTGGTCATATCGTGCTTCACGGTCAGCGAAATAGTTGCTTTTCCTTTTTCGATTTTATCCAGCCGGTGTTCCAGCCAGTTGCCGGCCGGCGAAAAGCTGCCGGTTACTTCTTTTCCTTCAAAGCGCTGTTTTAAGGCTGCCAGCGAAAGGTCCTGTTCAGATAAGTCTTGCATAAGATGGGCGCAAAGATCGGTGTCAATTAGCTAATTGGCCAATTAGCTAATTAGCCAATTAGCCTACCTTTATTGTCCCTATTATGACCATTACACAACTGGAATATGCCGTAGCAGTGGCTACTTATAAAAGTTTTATTGCCGCTGCCGAAAAATGTTTTGTAACACAGCCGACGCTCTCCATGCAAATCCAAAAGCTGGAAGACGAACTGGGCGTTATTCTTTTTGATCGCAGCAAGCATCCAATTTCCATTACAGAAATCGGCGCCCTGGTTATAGAGCAGGCCCGGCAGGCACTGGCCCAGACCAGTAAGATTTATGAGGTAATCGGGCAGGAGCAGAACCAGATGACGGGTATGTTCCGACTGGCCGTTATCCCAACCGTGGCGCCTTACATTGTGCCGCAGCTGCTGAACCGTATGGCGGGCAAGCACCCGGGCCTGACCCTGCGGCTGATTGAAGCGGAAACCGCCCAGATTATAAAAATGCTTCAAAACGGAGAGCTGGATGCCGGACTGGTAAGCACCCCGCTGGAGCAGTTGAGCATTCGCGAATATCCTTTGTTTTATGAATCGCTGGTAGGCTATTTTGCGCCCGGCGACCCGGCTTTGGCGCATCGGGAAATCCAGCCAAAAGATATCCGTATTGAAGAACTGTTGCTGCTGCGCGAAGGCAATTGCCTGCGCAATCAGGTGCTGGACCTTTGCAGCGATCAGGTAGAGAAATTACAGCAAAACCGCCCTTACCGCTACGAAAGCGGCAATGTGGAAACCCTGATCCGCGTGGTAGATACCGTGGGCGGGCTTACCGTACTGCCCGAACTGGCCACCTACGAATTTTCAGAAGAGCAGAAAGAGCGCATCCGGTACTTTGGCGGCGAAGAGCCGGTGCGGGAAATCAGCCTGGTAACCAGCCATTATTTTGTGCGCAACAGCGTACTGCAAAGCCTGATGGACGAGATTCTTTCCCTGGTACCGGAGAAAACAAAAGTAAAAAAGCAAAACCGCAAGATTCCGCGTATCCAGAGCGCTAAGCTCTTGCAATAAACACGTAATTGTGGTCAAAGTTTTTAAGCTGCACGTTGCCAAAAATTTCGTGCAGCTTTTCTTTTAGGGCAGCGGCTTCCGCGGGCTCGTAAGCAATGTAGTTCAGGATGAAAAAGCCGCCCGGCGCCACAGCGGCATAGCAATCCTGCAGGTATTCGTCTGTTGAAACAAAGGAAAGCGGGAAGCGGCCGTTAAACACGTCGGAAACTACCAGCGAAAACTGCAATTCATTTTGCGCCACAAAATCGCTGGCGCTTTGGCGGATGGCCACTGTTTTTTCACGGCTGGCAGCGGGTAAAAACTCAAGCGCCCAGTCCAGCACGGTGGCATCTACATCTACCAGCGCCGCATCCGGGAAAACCTTTCTGGCCGCCAGGATGTGCAGTGTACTGGCCAGTCCGCAGCCCAGCAGCAAGAGGCTTTTAATTTGCTGCACCTCCGGTCCCAAGGATTTAAACGCCGCCACTACCGGCCGGTATTTTTCGCCATCCGAGTAAACGGCATCGCCGGAAGAAAGCACATAACGGCCACGTGCAAACCAGAGTTCCAGCACCGGGTTGTGCGGCGTTTGCGTGCTGCGCAGCCGGGTGGGAAAAAGATAGCTCCACCATTTTTTCAATAAGCTGCGCCGGTTCATGTACATCAAAAGTAAAGCGGCGGCCGCATAGCGGCCGCCGCGAAGCAGTATCATTCAGGTTTTAATGCGGCTTGTAGTACTTCATAGCCTCGGGTATCCATTGTTTGATCTGGTTGATGCGGTTTTGATCGCTGGGGTGGGTGCTTAAAAATACCGGTGGCTTCTGAGCGTTGGAGGCGCCGGCCATGCGTTGCCAGAAGTTCGCGGCCTCGTTGGGATTATAGCCGGCCATAGCCATAAAAATAAGCCCCATGTGGTCTGCTTCGCTTTCCTGTTTGCGGCTGTAGGCCAGCGTGCCCAGCTGACTGCCTACGCCGTACACCGCATTAAAGATGTTTTGCGTCATGGCCGGCTTGCTTGAAAGCGCCACAGACAAGGCTTCGCCGCCCGCCTGCACCGCCAGTTCCTGACTCATGCGCTCGTTGCCGTGGCGCGCAATGGCGTGCGCAATTTCATGGCCCATAACCACCGCCAGGCCGGCTTCATTTTGCACCAGGGGCATAATGCCGCTGTAAACCACTACTTTACCGCCGGGCATGCACCAGGCATTGGCTTCATTGTTATTCACCAGGTTAAACTCCCACTGATAGCCGGCTACCAGATCCTGCTGTCCTTTGCTGGCCAGGTATTGCTGCACGGCCGTGGCAATGCGGCTGCCCACGCGCTTTACCATTTCCACATCTTTGGTGCCCTGCTGCGGGCGGTTGGTGGAAAGGAAGGATGCGTATTGCTGATTGGCCATGGTACGCATGGTGCTTTCGTCTACCAGATTCAGCGAAGACCGGCCGGTGACCGGGTTTTTGTAGCAGGCGGCCAGCAGCAGCAGCGCTGCCATAATAAGTGCCGGATATTTAAATTTCCTCATGAGTATAATGGTTTTAATGAGAAAATGGACAGGCAAGATTCATACCAACAAAAATGCAGCGTACTGCCTGAAAACCACAGTGCGGCTGCGCCGGTGGCTGCCGGATGCGAGCGGAAAGCCTGCCTGCAAAGGCCTTGCGCGCCGGCGCAGCTTGCAGCGGGCAGCCGGTACTTTTGCCCAGTAGCGCGGCTACGGCCACAGCCCCAAAAAAGAAAAAGTGATGCGGCGGGCATCACTTTTTAAATATTTTATTAGTCTTCTTCTTCCCTGCGTTTGCGAAAGGGCGGTACTTTATTTTCGTTGCCATGCAGCAGCCGCCCAATGTTTTTGTGGTGGGTAAGCACCACCATGCAGGCGGTGGCAATGGCAAAGGTGCGGTAGCTGATTTCCGGCTCGCGGAAGATAAAGACGATCAGCACCGGGAAGGCAATACTGGCGGTAATAGAGCTCAGCGATACATAGCGGGTGACCCACAGCATCAGCATAAAGACGCCTACCAGGCACACGGCCACCAGGGGCTGAATGCCCAGGATCATACCAAAAAGAGTGGCAATGCCCTTGCCGCCCCGGAAGTCTGCCCAAATGGGGAAGATGTGCCCCAGCACGGCAGCAAGGCCCAATACCACCTGCAGGTTGGTAAAGTTGACGCTGCCAATGGCGAAATGAGAAAACAGGGCGAGCTTCACGGCCAGAAAGCCTTTTATCATATCCACCAGCATTACGGCGGTACCGGCTTTTGAGCCCAGTATGCGAAATGTATTGGTGGCGCCGGCATTGTGGCTGCCGTAGTCGCGGATGTCGATGCCGTAGATGCGGGTGCTTACCAAAACGGCCGTTGGAACAGAACCTGTGAGGTAGGCAAGCACCACCAGGGCGGCAATCAGCAAACTCGTTGTCATCATAATAAGGTTGGCAAAGTTAAGCCCAACGCAGCAAAGGGTGTTTGCCACGCTGTTAATTAAGGAGCCGGATCCGGCTAAGGTTTTAAGCGTCCTTTTTGTTTTAAAAAGCGTTCCTGCCTTCTTTGTTTTCAGGAATTTTTAGTAAAACAGATACAAAGCCAGTTGCTCTTTTCTTTTTTGCTTTTAAAGGAAAAGCCTGCTTTTTGCGCGGCTTCGGTAATAACGGGCTCGTCTTCCGTGAGGATGCCGCTGAGTAAAAGCTGTCCGCCAGGCAATAGCCGTTGCTGCAGGGCGGTCATGTATTTCAGCAAAATATGGCGGTTGATGTTGGCGAGAATAATGTCAAACTGCTGTGTGCCCACTACTTCCAATGAGCCTTGCTGTACCTGGAGTTCGGCCCCGTTGGCGGCTGCGTTTTCGAGGCAATTTTCAAAAGCCCATTCATCGTTGTCTATTGCGGTAATTTCAGCCGCGCCCAGCTTGGCAGCCATAATGGCGAGAATGCCGGTACCGGCGCCAAAGTCCAGTACCTTTTTGCCGGCTACTTCCATGGTTTGCAGCTGTTGCAGCATGAGGCTGGTGGTAGCATGGTGGCCGGTGCCGAAAGACATTTTGGGCATGATGCGGATTTCATACGGCACACCGGCAACGGCTTCATGAAACGGCGCCAGAATGGCGCAAAACCCGGGAATGACCACAGGCTCGAAGTTGCTTTCCCACACGGCATTCCAGTTTTGAACCGGCAGGGTTTCGGTATTGAATGAGCAGGAAAAGGAAGCGCAGATTTCTTTCAGCAGGGCCAGGTTGCTGTCATCGGCGGTATAGGCCAGAAGGCTGTCTGCTGTTTGCTCGAAGCCGTCGAATCCGGCATCGGTCAGTAAGGCTACCAGGTGTTCCTGTGTCGCCTTATCGGGAACGTTTATGGTAGCCTGAATATAGGTTTGGGGCATGAAGGAAGGAGTAAAAAAGAGGGAATGGCCAAAACTACTTCAGCTTATATACCTGCGTTATCTGATGCTCGTCGTTAAACACAAAGCGCAGGGTGCTTTTGGTGGTTCTTGCTTTTTGCTTGGAAATCAGGAAATAGTTGAAAGAGGTGTTTACATCATAGGTGCCGGGGGCCACTTTGCGGATGTTATTAATGGTGTTGTGGGCATCGCTGATGTTTTGCCAGCTGTCTGTGTAGCGTTGCTGCAACTGTTCCTGTGTGGGGTAGGAAATATCCCAGTAGCGCTCCATGTAAGGCGCATAGAAACGCATGACGCTGGTTAAGTCCTGCTGGTCTTCTGCCGCCAGTAACTGGTGGATGATGTCTATATTCACTTCGTCTGCCTCATCTTTAGGCAGGTCGGTTACCAGCGGTTCTTCCGGCACGGCAGCCGGGGCCGTTGTTACAGGTTCCGTGGTGGTTTGCTGTGTTGTAAAATTGTCTGAACGCGTGTTTTTTTCCTGCATTACCTGCCAGCCAAAATAAGCGCCTGCACCTAAGAGCGTCAAGATTAGCAGGATGGCAACAACTTTCCAGAAGCTGCTTTTACGGCGCGGAGGCGGATAGGTAGCTGCCGGCGCTGCCTGGTAAACCGGGATGGGTGGGATGGCCGGGGTAGCCTGCGGCGTCTTGTAAAAATCCTGCACAGTTGCTGCAGGTTTCTGACTGTTTAGAAAAGCCTGTTCGTAGGCCTGGGCTGCAGCAGCATCCAGTCCCCAGTGTTGGTAGAGCGCCTGCAGGTGCTGCGGAATTTCGGCATCGGGCAGCGGCGCCCAGGAAGCCAGTACATCGGCAGGTGCTTCCACAGCGTATTTCTGCCGGTAGAGGTAAGCAATATAGGCGGCGATATTGGTTCCGTTTATCATGGCGCTATGGCTGTCGGGTAGGGTCAAAAGACCATTGGAATGAAGTTATTTTTCCTTCGGAGTCAGGCGTTGCAAAAAAATCGGTGCTGCTGCCGTCGCACTGGTAGAGGTACACGTTGCTGCCGTTTTCCTTAAACAGCAAATCGCGGTTGCGCAGGGGTTGCAAATCGCTAAGGTTGGGCGCTTTGTAATAGAGTGGCTGCGGCGCTTCATACACGCCTGTTTCGGTATTGCCGGCGAAAAGATAATATTGCCCGTCAGACATTTTTGCGGCGGCCACTTTCACTTTGCTGCCTTTTGCCGTATTGGTCCAAACAGCCGTCAGGTCGTTGTTTTGGTTGTTGCAGGTATTGGCTACATAAAGGTCTTTGTTGCCGGCTGCGTTCAGGGCGCCTACAATCACCTGCCGGTAGGCAGCGCTCAGCCGGTTGCTTTCTTTGGCGTTGTTGTTGATGCTGCGAAATACTTCGCGGTAGCGCTGGTAATCTTCTTTATTAGGGGTCAGGTATGCGGCACTTACATAAAATGTGTTTTCATCGCGGCGAAAAAGGTAATCCCGGAAGGTAGCACTATCAGAAAGCACCATGCGCATGCTGTACTCTTTCCCGTTTACGGGCAGCAGGTGTTCCTGATTGTCCAGCGCGCGCAGGCTGGCGTAGCTGTTCCGGGCCGGGTTTCCGTATACATCCATGCGTCCTACCACATCTCCGCTGGCATCTCGCACCGCTACGTTGTCGGTAATGGTATACAGCCTTTTCAAACTTTGGTAAGTGGTGTATTGGTATAAGGCATACACGCCTGCAGCCAGCGCTATCAGTAGCAGGAACAGCAAGCTCCAGGCGCCCCTGCGGCTGCGGCGGCGCGGGGCGGCGGGTGCCGGCGGGTAATTGGTTGTATAAGTCCGGGGCGGGGTATATACCGGGGGTGGCGGGGGCGGGGATGGAGGAGGGGTGGTGGCCGGCCTTTCAAACAGGGGCGGTACCGGTTGTGCCTGCTGCGGTATCACCGGGCTTTCCGTAACGATGGGTGAAGCGGGCGCAACTGTTGTAGCTGTGCCCGGCTGCCGTGCCAGGAACAGGGCAATTTCACGATCAGCAGCGGCCGGTGCATAGCCCCAGCTTTCAAACAGCACCTGCAGGTGCTCCTGGATGGCCGCATCATCCAATTGCTGCCAGCTTTCCAAGAGGGCTACCGGGGGCGCTGCTTTTTTGCGTTCCCAGTACAGGTAGCTAATGAAAGGAATAATGTTGCTTTTGTTGATCTTCATGATGGATATTTTGAAGGCGCAGGCTGGCAAAGAAAACAGGATGGAGCGATGACGCAGGTTTCCTGCGATGCTGCAAAATAAACCAATGCCAGGGGATGAAGGGCGGGGATAGAAGGAAATTGATGAATGGGTTGGTGCTTCGTGGATGACTGCGTTAGGTAGTAGCCCATGCGTACCAGTTTTCAGAAAGCCTTTTCCATGATACTAACATGCCGCAACTGTTTTGAATTGGTTCTTTCCCCGTCCGGCTATAAGCAATACCGTTACAGTTGTCTATCATGCCGCTGATAAAAAACAGTACTGTTTCGTCTTCTGTAATATAGGTATCGGGATAGAGCGGCAGTCCTGCCTCTTTTTTAAATGTACGCGCCTGTTCTATAGTCCATTTGTGGTCGAGCAGATTAGCAGCGATTAATTCCAGCGTTGCTCTATTGTTATTTAGAAACAATTCTAATTTAAACTCATTAATTCCACGAATCAGCGGCAGCAGGCTTATGTTGAAAACAAGCGCAAGAACTACCCATATGGATTTCCTCTTTATTTTTCTATCAGAGAAAAAATAAAGGACTATACCTGTGAGTGTGGCAGGCGCGCCAGCCATGAAAAGCAACGCCAGCAGGAATGAGTTAGGGCCTTCAAAACCTGCGTCCAGGCAGAAAAAAATAACGATGCATCCGGGTAGAAAAGAAAGTCCCAACCCGATGAGGGCGAGTATTTGTTTTGTTTTATTCAGGTCGCGAAAAATGGACACGTTACAGTTGTTTATCGATGCAAAATACCTGCGATTTAAGGGCGACTTTCCTTAGTTTTAGTTATAACCATTGCCTCATGAACAGACAAATCAGCATCATAGATTTATTCCTGATGTTGCGTGGCAAGACAGACGAGCAGGGAACCCAAGAATTGGTTGAATATTCGGAGCAGCATGTGGCACAAAAGTCATTAGCTGTAAAACCAAACTCGCATACAAGTTGGGACCTTCAAAATCTTTGACGGATGTTGTGTCTGGAACTCAAGAAAACCATGCAAGCAAACCAAACGGTGCATAGCGTTTGCTAGCAAACTCATCAAAATATTCACGCAACCACGCGCCTCAGGCACGCGCCAGCTGCGAGAGAAATCATTTGGATTACTGAGCTACGACCCGCTTCATCATCCCCAGCACCACATCATTTGGCACGTTTACCACGCCCTCTTTAACCCTGAACGCAGCGCGCAACACATTCTCCTCTCTTTCCAAAGAAAAGCCCTGCCCGCTCACGTCTTTTAAAGCTTCATTATTATTATAAAAAGCTGCGGTGTTGCCATCCGCCGGCTGCCATTGCAAACTAACCTTTTCTGCCGTTTTCTGTACCTGAATTGCAGGCCCGTAGGCCAGTTGCAACAGGCGCACCAGGGTATCTGCCTGCATCGCATTAAAGTTATTGGCGTCAAAGTCTGTATCGGCAGCGGCAGGTGGCTGTACGGGGTGTGGCCGGCTCAGGCTCAGCGCCAGAAAGGCGGCTGCGCAAAGCAGCAGGGCGGTTATAATAAGGGTTGCTTTGGTTTTCATGGTTGTATCGGCCGGGCGGCGCCAGGGCCGGCAGGTGCCGCAGCATTGCCGGCTTGTTGGAAATAATTTTGAAAGGAAGCAGCATTCATGGTGCTTTCCAGTATTTGCAAGAGCAGGGGCCAGTCGAAATCTCCGGTATTATCCACGGCGAAAAACCAGCCAAACGTTTTTGCCCTGCCAATATTTTCCGGCTGGGTTAAATCTTTATCGCTTGCCAGCACCACCAGCCTGCGCGAGCTTTTTACACCCGAAGCTTCTTCATTAATGGTGCCGGTCTTGGCGTAGAAATAAAGTCCGGGATGGCTGCCTTTTAATACTGAAAGCCTTTTGGCGGTGCCATAGCCACCATTAATCACCCGGGCCATGCCGCCCAAGATCTGACGGGCCAGAAAGCCTTCAAAAGCGCCGGCGCCCCAGGTGGCGTCTTTTTGCCAGGGCGTAGCGGGCAGGGTGCCACCGTTTACATGCAGGTGGAAATCTTTATTGTACGCCGCCATGCCCAGGTACATTTCCAGCATTTTAAACGGCGTAACCTGGTACGGATAACCGCCCAGCGCCGCTGTTTTCAATCCTACGTTGAAGTTTTCCTGAATGGAAGCATAGGCCCTGTTTTCCTGCAGGAAAGCAGAAGATTCCGGAAAGGCCCAGAGGAAGCCGGCGCCGGTGTTCCGCCACTGCCTGTACAGGTTTTGCTGCACAAAGTTTGGCTGATCCTGATCGTTGAAATCTTGCGTAGTAGCCAGTCCAGCATTGCTTTCAAAGCCGGTGGCAATCAGCGAGCGACTGTTCCCAAAAAAGGTACGGTGCCGGGCTGCAGGGTCCGTTACCGGCCAGTTTCCTTTCCGGTTGTTGTAAGCCGGCAGGTAATAACGTTGTCCCTGCCATTGCAGCGCGGGATAGGTATTGGCTGCCTTAGAAAGCACGTGTGCCAGGCTGGCGCTGTTGTTGCGCACAAAATCCTGGCGTGTGTAAGCGCCCAGGAACATCATCAATCCCTGGTAAAAGTTGCTGGAGGCTTCGATGTAGGTAGCCATGTCCACAATGCCGCCATAGTGGTCTACATTCTTCCAGGGACGGCGCAGCGCCAATCCTGCATAATTAGTTACTTCGGCAGGCGCCGGATTCAATTGCAGGGCTTCCCAGCCGGCATTTACGCCGGAAGCAACAAGGGCTGCGAACAGTGGTTTGATGGAAGAGCCCGGCCCCAGGAAAAGATGCAGGAGGTTGCGGTTGCCCCATTGGTCGCGCTCGTTGCGGGCATTGCTAAAAAAGAACTGTTGCTGTTGCAGCTGATAGATGGTAGCTTCATCGTTGGGGTCCAGCGCCTGCCGGTTGCCCACCACATCCTGCATCAAACGGATGCGGCCATCGCCATCGGCAGCAATCACGCTGAAGCTGTAGCTGCGCTGCTTGTCGGCAAGGGGCTGTGCCTGTGCGGCCAGGATATTGCCCACCGACTGGGTAAGCGCATAATCCAGCGTAATGGCTTCATTGCGCACCAGGCTGCTGTCGTTGCTGTAATTGGCACGGATGCCATTGGCAAAATGATAGATCCAGAAATTGCCGGCGCCCAGCGGATAGATGATTTTATAGCGCCCGTTCACCCATTTATTAAAGGCAAAGCTCCGGCCCTGATTGTGAAAGCTGATGCGGTTTTGCGCGCTTCCGGCGGTGGCAAGCGCCACATCTTCCTGCTGCAATGTTTGTGCAAACCGCAGGGCAACGGGCAGCATCACCTTCTTTTTATTCTGATAGATAAATAGCTCCTTTCCTTTAGTGGCATTGCCACTCAGGATGCCAACGGGGCCGTCACTTCCGGCTATCCAGCCGGAAGGCAGCAGTGCCAGTTGCACGCCAGTGGCCGGGTCTTCCGTATAAAAAGGCAGGGTGGCGTATTGCCTGGCGTTTTTCCATTCTAAAAATACCCGCGCGTCTGCCAGGTTATTGGCTGCAATGCTTTCCAGAACTTTCCCATTCCAAACCGAGCGGCTTTCAATCACCGGCAGTTGCAGGTAGAGGTTTTGGTTGTACACCGCCTGGTAGCGCCCGTTGTCGTACACTATAAACAGCGGATTGTTCAGGGTAAAAGCGGAAGCCGGGCGCGTTACCAGATTCTCCAGGATGCTGCGCGTGTACGGGTCCTGTACCACTTTGTTTTTCAGGGAATCAAAAGCTTTGCTTTGCCCCAGTGTGGTAATAAGCTGTTGATACGTATAGCGCACCCGTTTGTTTTGGAGGCTGTCCTGAATACCGTCCAGCACGGCATTCAGGTCTTTGTCCAGATGCGTTTCCGTGGTAGTCATGGCCACGTTAAACCGCGAGGTATCCAGCTCGTTTTTCTGCACGGTTACCAGGGCAAAAAAAGCAATCAGCCCAAAGAAGAAAACATACTTTACGGCATGGGCCTGCAGGTTGATGCGGGTGGAAAGGTGTGGCGCGGGCTGCTGCACCAGCGTAAAGGCCAGCAGCAACAGGGGCAACAGCACACTTAACCGGCTGGTGAGGCTTAGGAAAGGAAAATCCTGGCCAAAAAACACGAAGCGGTTGGTGGAGGTCAGCCACACAAACAAGGCCAGCGTAAAGAATAAAAGCAGGGGAATGAGCCCGGCGTAGCTTGCCACGGTGCCTGCTTTGTCTGCTGCGCTGTCCTCATATCTTGCCAGCCGGTAAGCTGTGAGCCAAAGCACCAGTGGCAGGATGCAGAGCAACAGTATCAGGTACATGGTAAAGTTGCCCAGCTCGCCTACCAGGAAACGGGCGGTAATCACATCGCGCGTTTGTGTGGGATAGTCCACGCCCACTTTTGAAAACGGGCGCAGGTTAAAGGTGGCATGGGGGTCGTAAGGCTTGCTGATGTAGGCGTTGATGAACCATTGATTTTCCGCCGTCTCAATAATTTTTCGCGTGGCAAAAGAAGAATAAGGATGCGCCTGCAGCATCTGATTCAGTGGCTGCGTGATGATGGCCGCGCGGTAAGACACGTGCTTCAGCGCGCTGCTCATGGCCGCATCCAGGCTGTGGCGTGTTGCAGGAATCAGCAGCAGCAGCAGGTACACGCCCAGCGCGCCGGCCAGTCCCAACCTGATTTTCCGGGCATTAGGAAAAGCCGCCCACACGATAATCCCCAGTGCCGCCAATACCCCGAAGAGTACCCAGAGTTTGTGATAAAGCAGGTGGTAGAACAAAGGTTTGTAAGCCAGGATGGCCAGGTACGCCACCAGTGCCAGCAGGCCAAACACCCAGTGGTTGTTGGGTTTCAGGAGCATCCTGCCAAAAGAGGTTTTGCTGGTGTCCAACCGGTTTTTCAGAAAATTGACAAAGATGTTTTTGAGCAGGATAAACAGCGCAAACAAAATAGCGAAGCCACGGTCTGCCAGGGCAAAAAACAAAAGGCTGATACAGGTCAGCACAAAAGTGGGGTTCCGGAAAAGGTAAAAGACATAGGCTTTCACTTCGGTAAGAAAGCGGGGCTCGCCGCTGCGCAACGGCATGGGCGCCTGCTCGTAATAGCGGTTGGCTACCATCGAAAAATAGCAATAGCCCAGCAGGGGCACCAGGATGCTCACCACGCGCGTTAATACCTCTGCGTGCAGTACATTTTTATTCAGAAAAAACAGAAGCAGGCACGCGCCCATAAACACGCCAAAGCTTTTGTACAACGCCGCCGGCGTCTGGAAAAAGCGCTGCCATTTCGGGCCGGGCAGCAGCGCATCCGGGTTGCGCGGCCTGCGCCGGAAAAGAATTAAAAACAAGACAAACAAAGCCGTCCAGAGCAGGGTCAGCGGCACAGGCAATGAAAGACCGCCCAAACTGAAATCAAAGCGCAGCAAGGTATTTTCCAGCTCATGCTTGGAAATGTTTTCCAGCGGCGGGAAGGTGGCCATCCGCCAGAAGAGCAGGTAGCGCAGGCTCAGCAGTGCAAACACTACGGCCAGGATAACCGGCTCTACACGGTCCACTTTCTTGCCGGGAAAAAACACGGTGAGGAGCGTGAAAAGCAAAAAGGTAACAGAGAGATAAATGAGGATGTTGCCGGTGCTGAAGCCATGGTTTGAAAAGTCGCGCACCGAAAACAAAAAAGAAACGCCCGGCTGGCCGGATGCCAGGCTGAAGTGGCTGCCGGCTTCCTGCTTCCTGTTGCCTTTCAGATAATCGGTAACCGTAGCCGTGAGCGGCACACCGGGCTTCTGGGACGTATATTCCATACTGCCCCTGACCTTGTAATCGCTGCCCAGGTTATAGTTCTGAAAGTAAAAACCTTCGGTGAGGCTGCCGTCTGTAAGCTCACTGAAATCATTGGTCAGGAAGCGGAAATTCTTACTGCCTGCAGGTTGTTCACCCGGGCTTTTTAAAAGATACTGCGGCGGAAAATCAAAGAGCAGGGCCATGGTTTCGCCGGCAGGCAGGCCATAGTCTGCACCGTTTACCGGTGCCACATAAAGCTGCTGCCGGACATTATTGAAGCCAATGAAAAAATGCTCGTTGCCGGCCAGGGTGGCGGTGGTATTGCGTTTTGGCGCAACAGGCTGTCCGTTTACAGATAATTGATAGCCGGCCTCAAAAAAACCTTTGCCCGGTGCCAGGTGCAGCGCATACGTGTCGCCGTCGTCGGCCAGCAGGTAGGTTTCCTTTAAGGGCAGCAGCATGGCTTCCAGCAGCTGATAGCTTTCGCTGTGCCTGCTTTCAAAAGAACTGTTGTTGAGAAAGAGCTGAAACAGGGACATGCCCTTTTCCAGCGCCGGGCCTTCCAGCACAATCCGGTCTTCAAAAGGCGCAGCCAGGTTAAAGCCGGCAAGCAGCGCAGCATCGCTGGTGGCAAGGTGCAGCTCGTAAATGGTACGGTCGCCGGCGCGGCCCAGCAGCCGTTTGAAAAAGCCGCTTTTTGCCGGCTGCAACGTAACTGTCAGCCGGCTGGCAGGGGTGGCAATTGTAAAGCCATGCTGCACATCCTGCGGAAAAATTGCGTTCAGGAGGCGCTGCTTCCCGTCTGTGGTGGCCATTACCGGTGTAAGGCAATTGTTGAAGGAAAGCGTTGCCTGGCTGCCCTGAGTACTGATACGGATTTGACCGTTTTGCGGATCGTTGCCGGGAAAGAGGGTCAGCGCTTGTCCGGCAATGCCGCTGTGGCTGATGCTGTGGTATTCGTTGTTTAAAAACCAGGGATGCCTGCCACCGGGCCGCGTGGTTTTGATAACCATAAACACAGCGCTTGCAAACAATACAGCCAGCAGCGAGAAGCCCATTACACCCTTCCATTTTTCATTTACCTGCTGTAGCAGGGGCAGGCGCGCATCCTCTTTTTTAAAGGAAAGCAGCATGGCATTCACGCGGTCTTCCCAGGCCAGCCGCACGGCATAGTATAACAGCGAGGCGCAGATGGCAATGCTCAGAAACCAGCTGATAACGCTGCCCCAGTAAAAATTGGCAGCCACAATCAACGCGATGGGCAGGAGGTAAATAAAGTATTTAGGCTTCATGGAGCAGTTTCGTGCCGGTAGTGGAAGGGTTCCTTTTTTTGTGCTGGCAAGTATATTAGCTTAAGTCCTGAAACCTGTAGCCCTGCACCACTACATCGCCCAGGCTGCTGATGCCATTTTCATTTAACAGTGCCAGCAGGCCACGCAGGTGGTGGGGTATCTGGTCGGGTGGGGTGGCACCGGTCAGGATGGGCGCGCCGGCATCTTGTGCCGCTGTGCCGGTCAGTAAACGCAAATTGGCATCATCATACTGCCCCTTCTTGCCCAGCTTATGGCGGGTAATGCTGTTCAGTATAGCCGTGGCAGTTACCAGCTGCGCCAGCAGGTGTTGTTTTTTATTTTGCTCCAGGCTTTCCTGAATCGGTAGCAGCAATTGCTCGAACACCGCATTAAAATAACGCTGATCTGCTGCATTCAGTTGTTCCAGTTCCTGCCTCAGCTGTGCTGCCTGCTGCTGCAGGTTGTTTGTTTTTTGCTGCAAAGCAGCCAGGGCGGCCTTGTCTTCTTCCCTTTCTGTGCCTGGTGCTTCGGCAGCTGCGGGCGCCGGCTTTTCTTTTTTACCACGGCCTGCCAGCCAGCCCAGTAAAAAAGCCAGTACGCCGGCAATGCCGGCATACAGCCAGGGATTGGTGCTTTTTTCTGCTGGTGCGGCATCGCCTACCGGCTCTTCGGGTGCATAGTCGCCGGCATCAGTTCCTGGTACGCCGGTAACTACTTCCCCGCTACTGCTGCCATTTAATACCAGCTTGCTGTTGGAATCGCGGCTGGCGGCAGTCAGCAGTTTTTCTGTGGGTAAGAGATCCATCGGGTCGGGGCCATATTGTTGGTTGATTGGCTCTGCACTCAGGCCCAGCAGTTGCAGTACCTGCTCATTTACTTTTTTATCGGCCAGCCTTACTACGGGCGGCTGCCTGTGTATGCGGAACGAAAGGAGGGTGCCTTCTTTCTGCACCCGGGCAGAATCCGGTTTGAAAAGTACCACTGCGGCATTGCCTTTCAGGCTGTCCAGGTGCCAGGTGGAAGATTGGGCCTGCAATAAAAGCGGGCACAGGCTTAGTAGTAGCGTTGCTTGAATGCGCATATAATTGCTGGAAAGTCTTTAGAAATAAATAGGGCCGTTTTTATTGCTGCTGTTGCCGGAGGAGGCGGGCTGTGCGGCTGGCGTGGCAGGACTAGTAGGGGTGGGGGTGGAAGTAGGCGGGTCGGGAATAATTGGCAGCTTCACTATGTCGGTACGCGTCAGCGCGTCCAAATATTCTTCATCTGCCACACTGGGAAATAAAGAGGGAATCACCATCTGGTGCTCCATGACTTCGGCATCAAAAATTTCTTCGAGCGGAAAGGTCCGTACCACCCTGTCCGCTTCCATTTGCCGGGCCAGGTAGCCGTCCGGCGTAAAAATCAAATCCGCAGTGGCAGCTGCATGGCGCATCAGGCTGTAATCGGGCGGCGGCACCAGCTTGTAGCGGTTGGCGCCAATCAGAATCTGGCTTTTCAGCAGCCGGCTCAGGCCCAGTGCTTTGTCTGAGATGATAACCGCCTCGGCCTGTTGCAGTTGGTTTAAATCATTGAACATGGCCTGGAAAAAACGTTCCTGCCAGCCACGCTGCTTTTTGGGTGCGGCTGGTTCTTTTTCAGCCGCAGGCTGTGCCGCCCCGCCAAAATACACTTCTATAGGGAAGCCGGTTTTCTCTGCATTGATGCGGATGGCGCTGTGGAAGACCCCCTTTACGCACACATCTTTCAGTTCCTGCCCGCGCAGCAACTCAATGCGGTTGTCCGGGATTTGCAACAGTGCTTTTAGCTTTTCATGGACGGCTGTGGCCAAAGGTTCAAACAAGAAGGCACGGCCGGTAAGCAGCACGCCACCGCACTGGAAATCGGGCTGGTTGTTTTTTATGAGGGCAATGTTGCCAGCCACCTTTTCGGCAATCATGCCCGTAGCCTGGGCGATGTAGCCATAAAAATCACCGAGGTTTTCAATTTGCTGCAGCAGGTCTGTAAGCGTGCCAAGGTCGCCGCCGGAAGTGGCAATATTGCGAAAGCGGATGTCGCCTGTACGGGCGCTGCTCCACTGGGCGCGTATGGCGGGGCTGCTTTCCCGGAAAGAAAATTTAAGCCGTTCCAGTTGCTGGTAAAAGCGGGTTTTGCGCTCCAGGTCATTGCTGTTGAGTACGGCAAGAATTTTATTCCGGATAAAGGCGCGGGCGGCAGCATCGTCTGCGGTACTGGCGCGGAGGTAATGCAGCAGGGTTTCGAAAACGGCATAAGTAATGAGGTTGCCGGCGCCGGCAAAGCCATTCCGGAATACGGGCTGCATGGTAAAGCCATCGCAGCCGCCGGTGCGCATCACGCTTAAATCGGTCGTGCCTTTTCCGCAGTCTACTATCACATAATCGCGGTTGCTGCCCAGGGCATCCGGGTTTTTATTGACGTAGCCCAGCAGCGAAGCATCGCTTTCCGAAATCGTGAGTACCTCCCAGGCCAGTAGCCGCCCGCTGTATTCATGCGTAGCCAAATCCTGAAAGATTTCATGCAGCAGCAGCTGCGTGGCCTTTACGTCGCCAAAGTCATAGATGTTGGGCACCAGCAGCACCAGCCTGATTTTGCGGGTGGCGCCTTCGTACTGAATAAATTCTTTTTTCAGAAAAGACTCCAGTAGGGTTTTCAGGATGCTGTTGTACACTTTTCCCTTCACGTCGCCCAGGCTAATGGGTATGGGGTAGCCCTGCTTGGTAATGCTGAATTTTATTTTAGAAAACAGCTCATTGTACTTGTGCGTCAGCTTCAGGTTGGGCAGCTGGTGAAATTGCTGCTGGGAAAGGGTGGTAAAACCATCGTGCGTGTTTACCAGCATCTTCAGGTTGTCTTTCCTGTTTTTAATGAACAGCTCGCGGCTTACGTCTTCGTAATGGCCTGTCAGGTCGCCCTTCAGGAAAAAGATAGATTTATAGAAGTTGGTGCCCGGCTCTTCCTGGTAATAGATTTCGTGCGTACCGGAAGGGGGCAGCCAACCGCTGACCTTGTGAAAGGCCAACAGGTTTTGAAACAGGTTTTCGCTGCCGGGTTTTTTGTTTTGCAAGACCGGTCCGCCGGTGCTGCGCTTTACCGTCATCTGACTGCTTTCAGAGCCGAAGTCCAGCGCAATGCCAAGAAGCTGTTCCGGCGCCGCCAAAGAAAGTTGCGTGTCGCAATGATAAGTCTCGCCATTTACTTCCAGCTGAATGCGCACCGGGATGTTGGCAGCTTCTGTGTTGCAGAATGCCGTCAGGTCTTCTTCAGCGGAAGCGGTCAGGTGCAAACCGCCACCGTCGTCCTGAATCAGCCAAATGGAGATTTTATCCTGCCACAGGCCCACGCTTTGTCTGGTAGGCTGAAAGGCTTGCCGGGGAGCGGTTTCTTTTTTTGTTTTTTGTACCCGGTAGGCTTCCAGGTCTTCGTAGGTCAGTGGTGCAGCAGGGGCCTGGGTTTCCGGTGTGGCTACAGGCTGCACGGGTGCGCTGAAAAGCCGCAGCTGCACGGCGGCAGGTGTAAGGGTGCAGGCATGTTGGAGGGTATGCAGGGGCAGGTCTGTTGCGCCTTCGGTCAGGGGGCGCAGCACCGTTTCGTGGGTAAGGCTCAGGAGTGGAAACTGCCAGTTATGCCGCGCTTCCACCAGGTATTGTTTGCCGTCGTTCCAGCCGCCGGGCAGCAGCTGACTGCTTGTTTCCCGCCGGTTATTGATTAGCAGCGGCAGTACGTATGCGTTCATGATTGGAAATTAGTGCAAAGATTTTAAAGCCTTTCAAACCAGAATGCTAAACCCTGCTGCAGGGTGGCAGCAGGGTAAAAAAAAGCCGCTTCCGGCAGGGAAGCGGCTTTTAAAAAGAGCAAAAGACAATTATTCGCCACCGACGCGGCTACCGGGGTTGCCAATGTCGGATTCCCGATCATTGCCACCGTCTATATTCTGGTCTTCTTTGATTTGCAGGTTTTTCTCCTGTTGGTCCAGGCTGCCCGGTTGCGCGCTGTTATAAATAATGCGGCGGTTGGGGTCTTCCGATATAATGCGGAATTCTGTGCGGCGGTTCAGCTGACGGCCTTCGGGGTAGTCAATACCACGCACCTGGTTGGGAGCAGCCGGCATTTGTTCGCCAAAGCCTTTGGCAATCATGCGATGGTCGGCAATACCCTGCTGGGTCAGGTAGCGGCGCACGGCATCGGCACGGCGCAGGGAAAGTTTTTTGTTGTAGTCAGGATTGCCTTTGCCGTCTGCAAAAGCATAGATTTCAACGCTCAGGGAAGGATTGTCCTTCAGAAAGTTGGCTAAGGAATCCAGTGAAGCCATAGACTGCGGTTCCAGGTCTGCCTTGTCAAAAGCGTAATACACATTGCTGACGCGGAAGCGGTAGTCGGTAGAGATGCTGTCCAGGTACAGGGTAATCATGACGCTGTTATCCGGATCGGTGCGGGAAACATTCTGGGTGCTTACAACGGCACGGGTAGAAGTATAGTGCGCACGGTCTGCAGTGAATACAAAGTCGTGGCCGCGGGGCGTGTTAAAGGAGAAATTACCATCCTGGGAGTTGTAGGTTTTCAGGCCACCCTGATCGTCTACCATTTTCACCACTACATTGGGCATCATCTGCTGTGTATTGGCGTTCAGTACTTTCCCAATAACGTTCAGCTTGGGCTCGTACTGTATGCGCCAGATATCATCGCAGCAGGTAGGGTTTTTCAGGGCGATAGAGCCAACACGGTTGCTCACCACATAAGCATCCGGCTTGCCAACCGGGTCTTTGATGTAATAAAGCTCATCGGCACTGGTATTGATGGGGTAGCCCAGGTTGGTAAGGTTGGTGTAGCGCGAAGGGCCGCCGTCGGCACTGTAGATGTCGAAACCGCCCATGGTTACCCAGCCGTTGGAAGCAAAGTAAAGCTTGCCTACGCGCTCGTCGTAGTAGGGGGTGATTTCATCGCCTTCGGTATTGATTTGCTTACCGCAGTTTTGGGGGCGGCGGTAGCTGTTGCGCACAGGGTCAATGATGGAGTACCAGAGGTCATAACCGCCGCGGCTTTGGGTAGTGCGGTTAGAAGAAAAGAAAAGCACTTCTTTCTTGCCTACCTGCGCTACAAAGGGTTGTGTATTGGAACCGCCTTCGTTGATGCCTTCGCCCAGTTCCTCCGGCGCGCCCCAGCGGGCACCTTCAAACCGGGAAACATAAATGCGGCACAGTACTTTAAAGGAATCTTCTTCACGGCATTTGGTAAAGTAAAAGCGATCGCCGCCCGGACTGTAAACGCCATTGCCTACGTGCTCTCTGGGGTCGTTAAACGAGCCATCATTGAATGCCAGTGGCCATTGGAAGGAATCCACATCTGCAACGAATTTCTGCTTGTGGCTAATCATGAAGCGGCTCACGTATTCATCGCGGCGGCGCTTGTCTACTTCCACCAGCTTGTTTTGGGCCATGGAAGAAAACAGAAGCGCGGTATCGCCCAGCGGGTAAGGCGCGGATTCTGTATAGGCGCTGTTTACGTTAGGGCCGGCGTTTTTCATGGTTACCGGTATTGGATCGGTAATAGAGTTTTTCGCCATGTTGGCGCCTTCAATCTCGCGCTGCGCGCGGAGCTTCAGCTTTTTATACGTCTTTGGGTTATTGGCGATAAAGACATTGAAGCGGCTGATGGCAGAATCATACTGACCCTGCATTTTCAGCATTACAGCTTCTTTGTAAACGGCTTCCGGATACAGGGTAGGGGCCAGGGCATAAGCTTCGCCATAGTATTTGGCTGCAGGCACATAATCGCGGGTATACCAATAGCTTTCCGCCAGCTGATAAGTGATGTAAGGATTGCGCTCCTGTTCCTGTTTCAGTTGCTGATAGTATTCAGCAGCGTTGAAATAACTGCCGGAGCGAAACAAATCATCTGCCCAGCGCAGCTTTTTGTAATAGGGCAGCTTGGCTACAGGGTCGTTGGCCTTGTTCCGGTATTTTTCTTTTTGTTGCTGGGCCTGGCCCTGGTAGGGCAGCGCAAGGGCGGTTGCAAGCAAAAGGAGCAGCCAGTTTTTTCTCATATTGTGTGTGCGTTAGAACGGGGGTATAAAAGTAAGGCTCTGAATAAAAAACAAAAAGCAAACCTAACTTTTTTTTCGGTTCTTCCAAATCAAATTCAAAAATGAATCCGCACTGTTGCCACAAATCCTGTTTATATTTTTAAGTGCCTGCGGGTGCGGGCGCTTTTTGGCTTTGATACCTGCCATACCCGGCAAGTGTTGCAGGGGCGGCAACTTTCCGCAACACCACAAAAGCAAACTGCATAATAAAGACGTTGCTGCCCTACACCTGATTGCCGGGCTAAAAAAAGGCCCGGCAGTGCCGGGCCCAGATCAAAAAAGTAAAGTCTGTTAGAAACGCGCGCAGGGGTAAAGCAGGCGACGGGCAAAATCAAGCGGGTTGGGAGCCACGTAGCGCAGCGAAATTTCAAAACCGCCATTGCCATTGGAAGCGGTTTTCAGCGCAGAGGTGTTGTAGTCATAGCTCAGGCCCAGGCGGAAGCCTTTGAACTCAATACCGCCGGTAATCATGGCGGCATCGCCGGTGCGGTACCAGCCGCCCAGGAACACGGCAGTGGCAATGCTACGGAATTCCGGGCTGCCCACAATATAATGAAACTCGCTGCCGCCAATCAGCTCGGTAGCTGTGGCCTGGGATTGATACAGTACGGCAGGGCGGATAGAGAAACGCTCACCGGTGTAAAGAATAGCACCTACCTGCGCATTGTAGCGCATTGCCAGGCCCACATCGCTGTTTGCTTTTTTGCGGAAGCTTTCATCCGGCTGATTCAGGTTGTTGGCGCCCAGGCCAATGGTGTAGCCAAAACGCTCTGATGGCGCATGGCTCCAGGCCACACCTGCATTCAGGGTAAAGTAATTCACCTTGTTGTTCAGATAAGGATATTCCGCGGAAGTGCCCGGCATAAAACTGCCGCCCACAAATTCATCGGCAAAATAAAGCTTGCTGATGTCTATACTTTTCTGGCTATAGCCGCCCTGAATACCTACCGAAATGGATTTATCCACCTTGCGGCCCAGAAACTTTGTATAAGCAACCGAAGCAAGGGCAGAAAAATTGGAAAGGTTGGCATCGCCCGCTTTGTCGTTAAACAGTTGAATGCCACCGGCCAGGTAGTCGTCTGTGCTTAAATCGGTAATCAGCGGCATGTCAAAAGATGCGCCGTAGGTAACGTAAGGAATCGTAACGCTGCGCCACTGATTGCGATAGATACCGGCAGCTCGCCACAAACCATTGTGCGCGCCTGTGAAAGCAGGGTTCACAATCAGCGGTGCAGCATCAAACTGGGTAAAGTGAATATCCTGAGCTTGCGAGTTGCCAGCAGAGATAAGGAGGGCAGTGGCTAGGCCAGCTGTGGAAAGTATTTTACGGGTCATAAAAAGAATATCTGATTGATGTAGAATTGGCTGGTGTTTTGGTTATCGTATGAGCGTGATGTTACCTTGTTTTTTTACAGTTTTACCGCGGAATGTTTTTCCTTCGACGGTGTAAATATAAACACCCATTGGCTGCGGTTTACCATTTAATGTACCATCCCAGCCG